>Ga0123357_10000631_pt1 | contig 34918 bp, 23 predicted proteins | sample TergutEmb28metaG_FD_89873 | JGI IMG/M metagenome (GOLD analysis project Ga0123357, IMG submission 89873) | Embiratermes neotenicus P4 segment gut microbial communities from Petit-Saut dam, French Guiana - Emb289 P4 | ecosystem: Host-associated > Arthropoda: Insects > Digestive system > Gut ... | reverse complement strand
GGCGGTGATCCACCCCCGCCCCCCGCGCCCCCCCCCCCCCCCCAAACCCCTCCCCTCCTTCCGCCACCCCCCCCGCCCCGGGGGGCACGAAAGGGGGGGGGGGGGGGGGGGTGGGGGGGGGGGGGTCGTCGAATTCGTCCGTACCCCCTACGACGTCCAAACCACCGTCGAAAAAGTCAAAGCAATCGACGCCCTCGATAACTTCCTGGGCCTACGACTCCTCGACGGACGATGAGGGGAAGGGGGGACAGGGGTGACGGGGAGACAGCGCCTTATTTTCCAATGCAAAACGTCGAAAAAATCCGACCCAGAATTTCGTCCGGCGAAACCACGCCGGTAATCTGTCCCAGAGAATCCAGCGCCCGCCGCAATTCCGACGCGAGCAGTTCAGGACGATCCATCAGATTCACCGCTCGGTCGATCGCCTCTTTCACTTCCAGCACCAGAAGCCGATGCCGCTGATTGAGCACCGGCAAATGCGCGTGGATCACACGTCGTCTATACACCAATTCCCCGATCTCCTCACGCAACTTCTCGATGTTCAACCCCGTCTTGGCGGAGACCAATTGGAAGTCCCCCCGTATTGTCATGAACCCACCCCCGCCCCACTCCTCCTGACTCTCGATATACTCAAACGTCCGCAACTCCGTCGGCGGCAACAGGTCCGCCTTGTTTTGCACGGCATATATCTCCGTCCCATGCTCGTGGCGAGGCATCATACCGCTGATTGCATATTTCTCATCGACCACGACCTCGATCGCTAAATCCGCTTCCAGAAGAGCGTTCTCCCTCGCCTTCATCATCTGCCGACGCAGTTCGTCCACCGGCTCTTCCTTCCCCGGCACATCCAGCAGCCGCATGTCGCCCCGCGATGTCTTCATCACCACGCCGAGCACGTCCCGCGTTGTCCCCGCAACTTCCGACGTGATCGAACGCGTCGTGCCGGCCAATGCGTTGATCAGCGAGCTTTTCCCCACGTTCGGCTCTCCGATGAAAACCACCGTCGGAAGCGTATCGAGACGATCCATCCGCACCGCATGCTCGAGCCACCAACCCAATCCGAAGTCCGCAATCTGTGCCAGATCCGATTGCATTTCATCCTGATCGGCCGACAAAATTCCTTCTTCCTCCGAAAAATCAATCCCCGCCTCGACCATCGCCAACCAGTGTGCCACGCGTTGTGTTACCTTTTCGATTTCACGATGCAGGTTTCCCTCTCGCAGACTTGCTGCCGCTCGCAGTTCCATTTCCGTTGCCGCGTTAATCGTCGCGGCGATTCCCTCAGCTTCCGTCAAGTCCATTTTCCCATTGAAAAACGCCCGTGCCGAAAACTCGCCTGCGCTGGCCATCCTCACTCCTCCCGCCGCCAATATCCGCTCCACGCATTCCCGCACCACCGCCGGCGAATTCGGCACATGGATCTCCGCCACATCCTCCCCCGTAAAACTCCGCGGCCCCTTAAACAGAAGCACCCCCGCCACCCCCCACCACTCACACACCCACGGCATCACCACCCCCCCATTCCACCCCACCTCCAACTGCTCCGGCAATCGCCCCACTTCCCGCACCACCTCCCACGCCCGCTCGCCACTCACCCGCACAATCCCCCGTACCCCCCCACTCTCCGGCGAACTCACCGCGATAATTGTCTCGTTGAACAACATACAAATACAGATAAGAGAAGTTAGAAGTATTGCCCTTTCAGGGCACGACGACTGTGGTGGCATGCTAACTAGGGGCGTTACCCCCGGCTACGTATGTTGACGCCCTTCGGGCGTGCGTGGCGAGCTTACGTTCGCGGCTCTGGTTTGTTTGCGTCATTTGAACATTCGAACATTTGAATTTGATTCGAATTTCGAATTTCGAACTTCTCCACTACTCCTCGCGTGTCGGCAGCGCTGATGCGTTCGCGGACAGGATGCCTTTGCGTTTGAGCGTTTTGCGGACGAAGTAGGTGTCCACCAAGCCGGCAAATGTTGAGCCGAAGTAGTAGAGGTTCAGGCCGGAGGGTTGGTTGTAGATGAAGAGCGGGAAAAGGAAAAACATGTACTGCGACATCTTCTGCATCTGTGCCTGCTGTTCGTCGGCGGGCTTGGGCTGAGAGGCCATCTGCACCTTCATCTGCACGAAGATCACCACCGCCAGCAGCAGCGGCAGCACATTCAACGCCGAAATCTCCGCCCCGATCAGCGGAATATGGAACGGCGGAAACGTGATCGTCCTATCAGGCACCGACAGATCGTTGATCCACCCCGGAATAAAACTCGCCTGGAACAAATCAATATCCGTCCGCACCGTCGTAAACATCGCAATCCAGATCGGCATCTGCAGCAACATCGGCAGACAACCCATCACCCCGCCCGCCGGATTGACGTTGTTCTCGCGGTAAATCCGCATCATCTCTTCGCTCTGCTTCTTTTTGTCCTTGGCGTATTTTTTCTTCATGGCCTCAACGAGCGGCTGGACGTCCTTCATCTTCTTGCCCATCGTCGCCATGTTGACCTGCGATGCGCGGGTCAACGGATGCAGGATGGCGCGGATGATGATGACCAGGAGGATGATGGCCAATCCGTAGTTGCCGAAGGTGACGTAGGCGGCGAGGTTGCGGAGCATCCAGAGGAGCGCTTCGCCGAGGAAATCGAACGTACACCACGAAGAACAACCGCTGGAGTGGACCAGGAGGATCGCCTTGTAGTTGTAAAAATAACGAGCCCACTCGTTGGAGCCTTCCGCAGCGTGCGGGTCCCCGCCTAAGACGTCCCACCTCTGAGGCCCAAAGAAAACCGCCAGCGGCATCGACAGTTCGCTCTTCGCTGGCACGGTCAACGCGGTACCGTTTAACGTGATCGCCGCCAGCGCATCACGCGGATCCACCGCGGGCATCATTCTTACCAGTTCCGCCTTGCCGACGTGATCTACCAGCGGAATCCTGGTCTTATCGTCACGTGACAACGTCAGCGTTTCGGTTGATGCCTGCGTCGGCATCGGCCGCGTGATCGCCGTGAAAAAACGGCGCCCTGACGATGCCACCCAAGCCAGCGGATCCTTGCCCTGGAAATACCCAATCGTCTGCATGGCCGGCGTTTTCTCCGATCCCAGTTGCTGATGCTCCTGTTTGAATCTGTCCGCCACCACAGCCCGCTTCGTCGTATCGATTCCCGCCGCATAATAGAACCGATCGTCCGGCTGACGACGATCCTGCGGGAAATCCGTCGACGCCAATTGATCGATCGCCACCTGCAACGGCACATTCGTCAGGTTCGTCACTTCATGCGAAATCGTGATGTCATACGACTTCGGATCAACACGGAAAACCTTCACGACCTTCACCAGGCCGCCGCCATTCGGGTCCGCATTCACGATCTGTAAGCGAGCTTCGTACGGATTGGCCGGATCGCTGACGTTCTTCCACAAAAAATTGCCTGTGGTGCCGGGGGGGAAGCTCTTGTCTTGGCCATTCATCCAGACGTGAATCTGCTGCGTGGAGTAGGGCTTGGCAAATCCGGGCGTCGCCTGGAACAGGATCAACGGCCGCCGCGTGGGATTGCGACGCGTCACCACCTCGTTGGCGAAATCGTTGACATTCAACTCCACCTTCTCAATGCTCGCGCCGCGAGTGTTGATGGTGACGGCCACCTTATCTTGGGAGTTCGGCCCCGGATCGCCCAAGCGAATCAGTTTTTCGCCATTCACAGGCTCAGCCGGCATCGTAAACGCCTGTGTAACGATTTCGTCCGCCGCCACCGCCGCCACGCCCGGATGCTTGTTGCCGCCACCGAGGTAGCTCATGACCAGGTTGAACCCCAGCATCATGACGCCCACGACAAGAATGGTACTAAGCAGGCGCCGTGTATCCATGAAACCTCACCAAAGGACGGTAGGGAGAAGACTTCCAAAGCCTCGCCATCCTAATTGATCAACCTGGAAACTTCTAGCCTTGCGATTCCTCGCAAGGCTATGAGGGCACCTTGAGCTCCGATGGTCCGAGGGTCACGGCAGTCAATTTGCCGACGGGGTTGGCGGCGAGAAAATCGTTGACGCGATTGAGCGTAACGCCTTCGATGATGGTTCGCCATTGGTCGAGGGAGCGAGGGCTACCGTAGTGGTAGAAATCGTGAGCAATGCTGGCGGCACGGGCGCCGCTGGATTCGCCTTGCATGATCACGCGGGACTTCATGCCGATCTTGGCACGATCGAGTTCGTCCGGAGTCACACCAGCGGCGAGACGATTGAGTTCGATGAGGAAGGAATCGAGGGTTTGCTGGGCGCGATCGGGGGCGGTGCCGGCATAGCCGAAAACGGCGCCGATGTTTTTCAGCGAGTTGTAACCGGCGTGGACGGAGTAACACAGGCCTTGTTTTTCGCGAATTTCGGTGAACAGACGGGCACCCATGCCGCCGGAGAGAACACTCATCGCCGTCTGCATCAGGATGGAATCGGGATGTGCTTCTTTGACGGTGTCCCAAGCCAGGCCGATCTGCGATTGATTGGTCTCCTGCATCACGTGCTCGGAACCGCGAGGGGCGGCTTTTTCGACGAGCGGCGTCGTGGGCGAAGCGTTCCATTTGCCAAACGCCTCTTCGACGGCTTTGACCAGATTGTCCCAGTCGAACATGCCGGCGATGGCGAGAATGGCGCCGCTCGGGGTGAAACGTGAACGGCAATCATCCCGCAGACGATCGGCAGTGAGGGCTTCGAGGTCTTCCCGTTTGCCGGCTGTGGGGCGACCGTAGGGGAAGGGGAAATGCCGCTCTCGGAGAAGCAGCGAGAGTTTGTGAGAGGGTTCGTCTTCGATGGCGTCGAGCTGTTGGAGCGCCAGATCTCTCGCCGGCTCGAAGCCGTCTTCGGCAAGCCGCGGCCACATCACGATGTCCGCATAAACCGGGAGCACGGCGAGAAGATTCTTGCCTAACATCGAGGCGGCGAACCGCAGAAAAACCGTTTCGGTGCGACAGGATCGCTGCACGCCCAAGCCGTCGAGATAAGAGGTCAACTCCCGGCTATCGCGGCTTCCTGCGCCACGCAAGATCCAATCGGAAGTCACGGCGGCTGCACCGGCCATGCCGGTGGGATCTGATGCCGCTCCCGCGGGGACCAGGAAACTCATCGCGGCCGAGCGTATCGCCGGGATTTTTTCCGCTACCAAGGTCAGGCCGTTGGGAAGTTGATGAATGAACTGCTCGGGGCGATCTGACACGCTTTGCTCCTTAGACGCGGAAAACGCACAGGCATTTTAGCGTAAAATTCGTAAAATTGGTGAAAGTCGTAAAATTCGTGGTAGCGACCCCGCTTTGCGGGGTGGCGGGAAGGAAGAGGTTCGCACCCTTCGCTCCTGTCATCGTATGGAAAGGCCCCCTCCACGAATTTTACGAATTGAACGAATTTTACGAATCATTTCAGCCACTGGGCGAGTTGCCCCGCATAGTAGGTCAAGATTGCGCTGGCGCCGGCGCGTTTGAAGGCGTGCATGGTTTCAAAGACTACGGCTTTTTCGTCGATCCAGCCGTTGGTTCCGGCGGCCTTGATCATGGCGTATTCGCCGGAGACGTGATAGACGGCGGTGGGCACATCGACCGCTTCGGTCACGGCGCGCAGGACGTCCAGGTAGGCTGTGCCGGGCTTGACGATGATCAGATCTGCGCCTTGGGCTACGTCAATTGCGGCCTCTTTGAGTGCTTCTTTGGTACTGCCGCGGAAATCCATTTGATAGGTTTTGCGATCTCCGAACTGCGGCGGTGATTCGGCGGCTTCACGAAACGGCCCATAGAAACTCGAGGCATACTTCACGGCATACGACATGATGGCGGTATCAAGCTTGCCTTCCTGGTCCAGCGCTTCACGAATACCGGCGATCATGTTGTCCATCATGCCGGAGGGAGCGACCATGTCCGCGCCGCAGCGAGCATGCAGCACCGCCTGCCGACCCAGTTGCTCCACGGTGACATCATTATCGACTACCCCCCCACCCAATTTCAGCGGGCCGCAGTGCCCGTGGCTGGTGTACTCGCAATAACACAGGTCGGTGATCGCCAGCATGGTCACGCCGGCATCCTTGGTCGCCTTGAGTGTGCGGCAGACTTCATTATCAGCATCGTGTGCATACGAGCCGACCGCATCCTTCTTCGACGGCTCAGTCACACCGAAAAGAATGTAAGCACCCACGCCCAGCGACTCGAGATGTTTGAGTTCTTCGACCGCGGCATCGACCGACAGTTGGAAAACGCCGGGCATGGAAGAGATCGGCTGACGGATGTTTTTGCCTGCCCGCACGAACAACGGGGCAATGAAGTCCGAAGCGGCAAGCCGCGACACGGCAACCATCTCCCGCAAACGTGAATGCGTCCGTAACCGTCTGGGCCGAATCACCTGTGACATAAGCAGCCTCGCCAAAAACGCCTTCGCCGCATTTTACTATTTAGCCGGCAGGCTTGCCTGCCGCTCGCCGCGGAAATATCAAGCTCATCGCCACCGCCACCACCAGCACCCCCGCAATCACGGATAGCGATACGTACACGGTGATGTCCCACTGCGGCGGCGGCGTTCCCATCAGGTGGCCGTAAACTGCGGCCAACGCCGGGAGCACCATCTTGACGCCCACGAATCCGAGGATCGCCGCCAGGCCCGGCTTGAGGTAGTCGAACCGATCCACCGCATCCGCCAGAAGAAAACACATCGAGCGAAGTCCGATGACGGCAAACACGTTGGACGTGAAGATGAGAAACCCGTCGCGCGTGATGCCGAAGATGGCGGAGATCGAATCCAAGGCGAAAATCAGATCCGTGACCTCAATGCACACGAGCACCAGCAGAAGACTCGTGCCCATCAACACCCCCCCCCCTCCTACTTTGTCGTCCCGCGTGAAGAAGCGTTTGCCGTCATAACCGGGCTTGATGGGGAGCATGTTCCGCAGCACGCGGACGGCCCACGACTTGCCGGGATCGCTGACCTCTCCACTCCGCCGCGCAGAAAAGAGCATCTTGACCCCGACCGCGATGAGGAACGCTCCGAACACGTAAACGATCCACTCGAATTGCGTCAGCAGCGCCACCCCGGCGGCGATCATGATCCCACGCATCACCAACGCCCCAATCACTCCCCAGAAGAGCACCCGGTGCCGCAATTCCCGCGGCACCTCGAAAAAGTTCATCAGCACCACAAACAAAAACACGTTATCCGCGGACATCGAAAGTTCCACGAGATACCCGGTAAAAAACAGCAGCGACGCGTCCCAGCCATTGGTCGCATAGTACTTAGCCGCCGCCTTCTCAGTACCCGTCAACACCCCTAGCCCCAGAAAATGACGCTCATAAGCCCAATACACCGCCACCATGAACGCCAACGCCAAAATCACCGGCAAAATCGCTCCGAGCAACGCCTCCTTCATCTTGATCTCATGCGGTCGCCGATGCAGCACGAACAGATCCAACGCCAGCATCGCCACGACGAACGCGAGGAAGATTCCCAAAGCGATGAGATGCTGCGAATTCATGAATCTGACTGTAGCGATCCCTCCGTGTGTGACAACTACAACAAAGCCTGTTTCGAATAATGCGACAATCCGTTCGAAAAAAACTAAGGCAAAGAAGCCTGAAGGGGTGACAAGGTAACAGGGAGCACCGCGTGGCAACGCGGTGGTGGTGGGGAATCCGAAAACAAACCTCCGCGTTACTACGCGGAGCTCCTTGTCACCCCTTCACCTTGTCACCCTGTCACCCCTTCTGGCTACTTCTGGCTTCTAACTTCTTCGTCATTTATGATGCGTGACGTTCTCATACTGAAAGGTACGCCATGAACATCATCGCCAGTTTCTCGCAGGAATCCCGTGATCGCTGCTTCACCCCCCCTACCTGGTCTCGTCTGGAAAAGCTCGCCAAGGATCACGGTCACCAATTGCACTGGGTCCCCTGGGTGCGGCCCGAACCTGTCGAAAAATTCATCGCTACCTGCAAAAAAAATGGCGGGGCGGACATCCTGATCACCTGCTGGGGCCATCCGAGGGTCACGCCTGAGGTGCTCGACGCCAACCCGAAGCTCAAGCTCATTGCGCATTCCGCAGGCTCGGTCGCCGGGGTGGATATTGACGCCTGGAAACGCGGCGTAAAGGTCACAAATGTCATGCGGCTCATGTCCTTCGCCGTCGCTGAATTCTCCGTCTGCCTCATGCTCAACGGCCTTCGCCGCTTCAACACTCACGTCCGGCCGGAACTCAAAGGCACCTCCCCCTTCTACACTTTCACCCGCGGCGGATTTGCTCTGATGGGCAAACGCGTCGGATTGGTCGGCCTTGGCATCATCGGCCGCCAGACCATCGAACTGCTACGCCCGTTCCGCTGCGAAATTGTAGCTTATGACCCGTACGTGCCCGCCGACAAAATCGCGTCGCTTGGCGCCAAAAAAGTCGAACTCGACGAACTGATGCGGACCAGCGACGTGGTCAGCCTGCACGCCCCTGGCACGCCCGCAACCGAAAATATTCTCAACGAAACACGCCTGCGGATGCTCAAGCCCGGCGCAATCCTGGTGAATACCGCCCGCGGCATCATCATCGACCACGACGCCCTTGCCCGCGTCTGCGCCGACGGAAAAATCGCTGTTTACCTCGACGTCACGCATCCGGAACCGCTGCCGGCGGACCATCCGCTGCACAGGCTCAGCAACGTCACGCTGACGCATCACATCGCCGGTCCCACGCACGACCAATGGCCGCTGCTGGGCGACGAGGCGATCGATGAAGTGGAACGGTATCTGAAGGGCCAGACGTTGCAGAATGTGGTCACGGAAGCGCAGTACGCAAATCAATCGCGAACGTGAGTGAAGAAGCCAGAAGCCAGTAGCCAGAAGGTTTTAAGCCTGCGGCTTATTCAAAACTTCTGGCTACTGGCTTCTTCAGATCCGCAGGTTCTTCAGTTCGTCGTAGGTGTTCTGGAGTGTGTTGCGGATCTGCGTGAGCATGGAGAAGGCCATGGAGGCTTTTTGGGTGGCGGAGATGACTTCGCCGAGGTTGTTGGTGCGGCCACTGACGAAGTCCGCGACCTGCTTGTCCGCGTCCTGCTGCATCTGATTGACTTCGTTGAGGTTCTTCATGAGAACGTCTTTGAAGCTCTCGCCTTCGCCGGTCACCTGGGACGTTTGCGTCTGCGGCGACGAGATGCCGGGGGCGGTGGGGTTCACCTGCAGGCTTTGAAGTTGTTTCAGGGCGTCCACGAAGGGTCCTTTTTGAGAGCGGCATGCAAGCATGCCGGCTAAATAGAGATTACGATTTTATGCCAAAAGTCTCAAGGTTGAACTCATCATCGACTTGGTCGTTTCAATTGCTGTAATGTTTGCTTCGTAGGCGCGGGTGGTTTCCAGGGCGTTGACCATTTCGGTCGAGAGATCGACGTTGGGGTATTTGACGTATCCGCGTGCGTCGGCGTAGGGGTTGCCGGGCTCGAATCGCATGGAGAAAGGCGTCTCGTTATCCTCCGCGATTTTGGCGACGCCTACACCCAGGCCGCCGTCAGCGGTTCGCTGCGACTGAAAGACGGTGAACAATCGGCGATAAGGCGCCGCCTGGCCATCGGGGCCGGCGATCGAGCCGATGTTCGCAATGTTGGACGCGATGGTGTCGAGCCGTGTCCGCTGGGCGGTCAGAGCGCTGGTGGAGATATCGAAGGACCCGAACATCAGTGTTTCCTCAAATCCCGGCTAAAGCCGGGGCTATATGATGAAGTTACGGCTTCAGATTGATCGCCTTGACGATCAAATCGTTTTGCGTTTTGAGCAGTTGGACCAGCGTATTGTGAGCCATGGCGTTGTCGGCCAGGTCACTCATCTGCGATTCCATGTTGCGAACGCCGCGGTCGTGGAAGGCCATGGCACTGGTGGTCGCCTGCGGCTTGACGTTGACCAGCGGACTGCCGGGATAAAAATCGACCGTGTCGTTGGAGACGGGCGAATAGTCGCCGTTGTTGGACTGCCTGTTCCGGTCGATGGCATCGCGAAGGGCCTGCTGAAAACCGGTAACCGAAACGTCCTGCTGCACATAACCGGGCGTCGAGGCGTTCGCGATATTCGTGAGAATGACCTGGTGCCGCTGCTCGGTGAAGTTGACAGCCTGCTCGAGCATCCGCGAACAGGGAGAAGATAGAAGGTCCTGGATCATCGTTTGAAGTAAGTGCAAGCGGTGTGCCGGGAGTAGTTCGTAGTGAGTAGTCCGTAGTTATTAGGGGGATTTTCCGGGGATTTTACTGTTGCCTCAGGGAATTACCTCCGACTGGTTGATGCGGGTCTTGCGCATTTGAGGCGAGTCTTGCGCCAATAGCCTTGCGTGGCAACGCAAGGCTATTCACGCTTCGTTGAGCGCGCCTTCCTCTTTGAGTTTTTTGAGTTTCATGCCCAGGGTACGGAGACCGATGCCGAGTTCCTTGGCGGTTCGCATGCGGTGGCCGTTGTGCTTCTCGAGGACCTTCATGATGGTGCGGCGTTCGAGTTCTTCGAGCACGCCGACGCCTTGGAGGGTGTTCGCGATGGCATCTTCGTTGATGCCGATGGTTGCGATCCAGGGACTGATGGTGCTGGCGCGGATGGCTTCACCGCTTTCCAGCACGACGCTGCGTTCGCAGATGTTTTCCAGTTCGCGGACGTTGCCGGGCCAGTGATATTTCTGCAGCGTTTCCATTGCCCGTGGCTCAAAGTGTCGCTTCGGCCGACCGTCGCGGGCGGCAATGCGGCTGAGAAAATGTTCGCAAAGCGCCGGCACATCCTCCGTCCGTTCACGCAGCGGCGGCAACGGAATCGGCACGACGTTCAGGCGGTAGAACAGGTCCTCGCGGAACTTGCCGTGCTTGACCCAGTCCACGAGGTTGCGGTTGGTCGTGGCGATCACACGTACGTCGACCTGTTGCGTGACCGATCCACCGACGCGTTCGAAGGCTCGCTCCTGGAGCACGCGCAGGAGTTTGGACTGAATGCCCAGGTCGATTTCGGAGATTTCATCGAGGAGCAGCGTGGAGCCATCGGCGAGTTCGAAGCGTCCTTTGCGAAGTTTGTCGGCGCCGGTGAAGGCGCCTTTTTCGTGGCCGAAGAGTTCGGATTCGAGCAGGCTTGCCGGCAGAGCTGCGCAGTTGAGGCAAACCATGGGCCGAGCGTTTCTGGCGGATTGCGAGTGGATAATCTGGGCGACGTTTTCTTTGCCGGTTCCGGATTCGCCGGAGATCAGAGCGGTGGCGGCAGGGCTGGCAGCGACCTGTGCAATGCGGGCCTTGATCTCCTGCATCACCTTACTCTCGCCGATGAGCACCTTCGGCGGCGCTGCTTCGGCATTGGCCCGGAACGCCTGATTGTCGGCAACCAATTTCCCGTGCTCGATCGCACGCTCGACCACCACCATGATCTCATCGGACTCGAAGGGCTTTTGCACATAGTCAAACGCCCCGAGGCGCATCGCCTGGACCGCGGTGGAAATCGTTGCAAATGCCGTCATGAGCACCACCGGCGTATCCGGCTGCTCGGCGCGAATCTTCTGCAACAGCTCGATTCCGTCCATCTTGGGCATTTTGAGATCGGTGATGACGCAGGCCGGACGATGCTGGCGGACCAGTGTTGGCGCCTCGGTGGGATCGCCGGTGGTCACGGCCTTGTGACCGCCGCGGGCAAGCGCCAGCGACAGAGAGTCGCGCATCATATCTTTGTCGTCGACGATGAGAATTGTGGCCATCCGTGGCTCCTTAAAACTTCAAAAACAGGGTTGACAATGACGAAATTCGAATGACGAATGACGAATCAAATCAAAATGACCAAATGACGAATGACTAAAACAAGCCCCCCGCTTCCGCCTGAAGACGGGACTCCGAATATTTTTGACATTTGAACATGTGAACATTTGAATTGGATTCGTCATTCGAATTTCGTCATTCGTCATTTTTTTTGGATTCTGCAAACAACACGATTTTGAATCTCGCTCCGTGCTCCGGAACGTGGCGGTTTTCCGCGGTGATCGAGCCGCCGTGGGCTTCGATGATTCTATGCACAATGGCCAGGCCCAGGCCTGTGCCGGAATGCTTTGTTGTAAAGAATGGGTTAAAGATGCGTTCGAGGGTTTCGTGGGGGATTCCCGGGCCGTTGTCTTCGACGGTGATGGAGGTTTGCGTGGAGGTCTGTTCGGCGGTGATAGTGATTTGGCCGTTGTGGGGGGAGGGGGGACACGCTGAAGCGTGAACTCCGGTTTCGCCAATGGCGTCGGCGGCGTTGAGGATCAGGTTCAAGAGAACGCGTTGCAGCAGCTTGCCGTCGGCGTTGATGCGGATATCGGCGAGAGAAGGACCCATTTCGACAGCGATCGCATGCTGCATCAGCGTGGGGCGGGCAAGTTCGATGGCGGCTTCGATGATTTCGGATAACGATTCGTTCTGCCGCGCGAGATGCAAGTTCGCGGTGAAGGTGAGCATATCGGAGACCAGCGAATTGAGACCTTTGACGCCGGTGGAGATTTTTTTGACCAGGTCCGTCGCCAACGGCCGGTCGGCAACCTCGGCCGCAAGCGTGCTGGCATAAAGCTGAATGCCACCCAATGGATTGCGGATTTCATGCGCGATGCCCGCCGCCATTTCGCCCAGCGCCGCCAGACGCTTCTTGAGCTCAAGCTCACGATTCTTCTGTTCCAGTTGCTCCCGCAGACGAACGACTTCCTGCTCGAGGCGCTCGTGGCTGACCTGAAGCCGCTGCGTGACTTCGTTGTACATCTGCAGGATCTCGTGCAGGTCGTCGAGCGAAGGAGAGGGAGGTTGTTTGGTTGTTTCGGTCATTGTTCAATCGTTGTACAAATGGAGTTCACGCTTTAGTGTGTTTCACGGAGAAGCACGCGAAAGCGTGAACTCCGGTGGTACTCCGGGTCATCGTCGGATGCCGTAGGCGCGGTTGAGAGCGGCGCCGGTCACGGTTCGCGTGATCTGCGTGCCGACGTCCTGCTTCTGACGCATCAGCGATTCCTTGTCCCGCTCATCGTGGGCGAGGATGTCGGCCAGAAGTTGCTGCACCTCCTTGAGCAGACCGGCGACGATTTCCCGGTCCACCGCGGGCAACGAGTCGAGCAGTTCCTGCCACCGACCCTTGTACGGCTGAAGTTCCTGATCGAGCGGGACGATCTGATCGATGATGCGGTTGCGGGCCGCGAGCACGGCCATGAGCGCTTCGCTCTCGCCGCCGGCGACGTGCAGCGATTGTCTGCCGGCAAGTTCCAAGAGCTGCACATAGAGTTTTTTTTGCGTCATGAGCGCCTGCACAAGCCGCGCCGTCGCGGGAGAACGTTCGGTTATCATGGCCATATTCGAGTTTCCAGTTTCAAGTTTCGAGTTCCTGATAACGAATCACTTCTGACTTCTTCGCATGGCGAGGAAATCTTCGTAGAATTTGCGTGTGAGTGGGACGGGCCCTCCGGTTTTGCCGAAGGCTTCGTCGGGGATGCGTTTGACGATCCACCAACCGCGTTCGGCGGCGGCGCGGGCTTCCGCGGACTGCTGCAATGCGGCGTAGGAGTTGATGATCTGCACATACGCATCCGCGGCAGTGATATCCTGCGAAAAACGCGTGGCGGCCAAATCGTAAAGCTTGATCGCCATCGCATAATCACCCGCCGCGAAATAACAGCCCGCACGATCCATGTAGCTGGCTCGAAGCATCGTTTCTTCAAGGTCGCTCAGCGCGCCAGATCCTTGATTCTCCGCCTCCGCATCGAGCAGGCCAATGACGCCGCCAAAAAGATCCGCCGCCTTCATCAGACGTTCGATGCGGGCCTGTTCTAACGCGCCCCGCTTGTCCTGCGGCAGCGGGTTCTTGTCGAAAGCGTCAATCTCCGCGGCACTCTTGCGATAGCTCTCAGCCAACAAAAACTGAGCCCGAGGAATCTCATGATCCGTGGGATAACGCCCAATGAATTCCTCGAGACGCAAAATCGCTTCACGCCATTTGTTGTTGCTGCGGTAGTACAGTTCGCCGAGAGCAAAGAGGCTTGCCCGGAACTCGTTGGCCGTGGGATCCACGTCGGGGTTGTTCTGCACGATTTTGAAAAGCGTGCTTTCGGCAGCGGCAAAATAGTCGGGGCCCAGTGCCATGTAGCAACGGGCAAGGCTCACGGTCGATTCGTAAGCCGCGGGCGTGTGCGGATTCGTGTCGATGTTTCGCTTGAAATAGGCGATCGCCTGGTCGAGTTTGCCCACCGACTGGTAAAGCCTTCCGACCGCCAGCAAAGCCTCGGGAACCCGCGGATCACGAGGTCGCTCGCGGACGAATTTATCGTAAATCTCAATGGATCGCACGGTTTCGCCGGCGGCATCAAAAAGCTGCGCCGCCTTCCAGTAACTCTCGGCCGAAACCGCATCCTCCATCGTCGTGATCCTGGCGTGACGCACGTAATCCTCCGCAGCCAACCGCTGCCATTCCCGGGCATCCGCTTCCTTCGCGGCCCGCCGCTTCCTGGCTTCCGCCCCATCCCCCTTTGCGCCTGAGGCAGCAGTTCCCTTGAGCCATTGATTGGCGAGCTTTTCACGGGTGGTCGCCAGACGCCAGACAAAAGCAGGCGTTTCCTTTTCCTTCATTTCGCCCTGCAGCATCAGAAATCGCAGTGCCTCCTCCATCCGGTCCTGCCCATTGTAACGCTGGTACATGGCGACGAGACTGGATCGTACCTGATCGAGCGTGACAAACTCAGGCCGAGAGGAAGGAGCGCTGAGGTTCTCGGGTTTGGCTTTGGGAGCCTCCGACTCCAGCAGCGTCTTGATCACGTAGCGGTAATCGGCGGTCATCTGATCGGTGATCTGTCCCCCCCCCCCCTCCACCCCCCCAAGGGCGGCGATCTCAGCACGGCCAAGACGGGCGGCGGCCCAGATCACCGTGCCGGCATCACCGCGGATCACATCGTCGTACAGAGTGGAAGCTGCTGGGAAATCATTCTGGATTTGCGCGATCTTGCCCAGCAGCAATTCGGCTCGGCCGTCGTCGAGGTGACGCGAGAGAAAACGTTTGCGCGCGGCCTCCAGATGCTGCTTCGCCTGGTCCAACAGTCCACGTTCGAATTCCGCGCGACCGACCCAGTACAAGACACGTCCGCCCGGATCGTTTTCCGGCATGCTCTTCACCGCCTCGATGGCCGACGCCACCGCCTTCTCCAATTTGCCACCACCCACCCCCCTACCCACTTCGCCTCCTACCCCTTTGTCATACGCCATCGCCAGTTCAATTCGCTTGCACAGCGACCACGAACGATCGTTGACATCGAGGTCGTTCTCGGCCAGGAAGCGATCAAGGACGTCCTCCGCCATGTCCGGCCTCTCAAGCGACAGGTACGCGGTGATCAGTTCTTTGGCGTGCGTCCGAAAAATGTTGGGACCTGCTTCCCCCCCCGCTCTGGCCACAGCAGCAGCAGCCTCGTACTTTTCGACGGCCAGTTTCGCATCGCCCATCGCCATCGCCGCGTCACCCCAGCGTTCGTTCATCAACGACGTCGGTTTAGCCCCCAGTAAAACGGCCTGACGATAATGTTGGTCGACGTATTTCCAGTTTTCGGCCGGGGAGGCGCCCCCCTCCCTCTCCAGCGATCTGCCCGCATAATAGTACGTATCGCCTGCAAGACACTGGAGTTGCAGCACCTGGGACTTCTCCGTGTAGTACTCGCCGAGGATGTTGAGCTGCTTGATGGCGTCCTGATACTTGCCGGCCTTCAGGATCGCGTGAACGCCTTCGACCTGTGTTTCAAACGGAACGTACCGAATGGTTTTGACCACCGCCCGGATGCCCATGACGAAGAAAATCACGCCTGCGATGAGAAGCGGGACCTGCCACAGGCGGCGAAGAGCCTGGCGCGTGCCGGAAACCTTCCCTCCTCCCCCCGCCCCATCTCCGGCACCTATATTTTGAAGAGTGGCAATCATTCCGGCTCCGCCGTCCGCGGCACGCACAAGCATCCAGCCTGCGCAAAACTTGATACGCCTGAAGCGCAAAATCCGCGTCAACTCATCCTATCGGCAGCGTCAGCCGCATCACTGGATAAATTCCTTTGGCTTTCCAAGGAAGAACTCATTCGCCGCGGGGTGCGTCAGAATCTCGCGGCACATACCGAAACTAAAACGCGAACTCGCAAACGATAAGAAGCTTTCGGCGGCCACAGGTTATTCAGAGCCTGGCAGCAGGCCGCCGTTGGCTCCGCCGACGGCTTTCGTGTCGGCAAAACCCACCAGCGAATCGACGATGTACAGCGGACGGCCCTGCACCTGTTCGTAGGTCCGTGCCAGATACTCGCCCACCAAACCGATCAGAAAAATCTGCGCTCCGCCGAGCAAAAGCACCGCGATGGCGATGAACGTAAAGCCCGCGGGACGGTAAGGCTCGCCGTTGGGCGTTTTCCAAAAAAAGAATTGAAACAGCACCACAACGATCCACGCCAGGGCGGCAAAACCGATCAGCATGCCCAGCCACGTGGCAAGCTTCAGCGGCGCTGTGGTGAATCCGGTCAGCGAATCGATCGCCAAACGCACAAGTTTGGCGTAATTGTACTTGGTTTTACCAGCAAATCGCGGAGCGCGAACAAACTCAACGCCGACGGCCCGAAAACCGGTCCAGCAAATCAACCCGCGAACAAAACGACTGCGTTCCGGCAAACTGTTGAAAGCGTCGACCACCCGACGATCCATCAATCGAAAATCTCCCGTATCCCGCGGCAGATCGATCTTCGCCAGACGCCGCATCAAACGATAGAAAAGCCAACTCGTCGCACGCTTGAGCCCAGTTTCCTCGTGGCGTTTGGAACGCACGCCGTAAACAATCTGAAACCCCTCCCGCCACTTCGCAACCATCTGCGGGATCACCTCCGGCGGATCCTGCAGGTCCGAGTCAATCAGCACCACCGCCTTGCCACGAGCATAGCGAAGTCCCGCCGTCGATGCCGCTTCGTGCCCGAAGTTCCGCGAGAAGCTCACGATTCGCACATTTAGATACGCCGCAGCCAGTTCCGTCGCCACTTGCAAACTCACATCCCGCGATCCGTCATTGACCAGCACCAATTCCCACCCCACTCCCAGCGGCGTGACGACCGCATGAATCCGCCGAACAAACTCCGCAAGCCCTTCCGCTTCGTTATACACCGGCGACACAATGGACAGTTCCACATTCATGTTACGAATCATACGAATTCACGCGATATTTTCCATTTCGGGAACACGCGTTTTCTCCAGGTTGCTCGAACCTTTGGCACGACAGATGCGTAATGCATAGCAGGCCCATAATCGAACCGGGATCCTGTCAGGACGGCAGGGCCGTCCGTCAAGGTAAATATCGCACATGTCGTTTTGAGAACGGAGTGGTTATGGCGGTGGCGAATCGTGCCGATAATAAAACGTATTTAGCAAAATGAGAATAGCTCTTTTATCAGGAATGGATTGATGTGCGGGATCGTTGCGTATCTTGGGAAGCAGCCTGCTCAACCGGTACTTATCGAGGGCTTGAAACGTCTTGAATATCGCGGCTACGATTCGGCGGGCATTGGACTGCTGAGGCAGAACAGAATCGATATTACGCGTTCGTGCGGCAGAATCAGCGCGCTGGAAGCGCAACTTGCCAAGCCCAGTGAAAGAGACACCCTGGGCATAGGCCATACCCGCTGGGCCACGCACGGCGAACCCAGCGTGAAAAATGCGCATCCGCATCTGGACTGGACCGGCAAAATCGCGGTCGCTCATAACGGTATTATCGAAAATTATGCCACGCTGAAAAAATGGCTTATTTCAGAAGGCTGTACGTTCTCCAGCGATACCGATACGGAAGTGATTTCAAATCTGATCGGATATTTTTATTCGCATATCACATCGTGTCAGGGCAGGCTACCTTCCGACGGGCAGAATAAATTCGAATGGGCTGTCCAGCGATCGCTCAACGAGGTTCATGGCACTTATGGCCTGGCGATCGTCTGCAGTGATTATCCCGACAGAATCATCGGGGCGAAAAAAGGATCGCCGCTGATTTTAGGCATCGGCAAAAATGAATACATCCTCGCCTCCGACGCCTCGGCCATCGTCAAGCACACCACCCAGGCGATCTACCTTGCCGACAACGAAATGGCAACGATTACCTCCGATGGCTTTCATACCAAGACGATCGACAACGTCGCCATCAGCAAAGAGGTCAACCAGCTCGAAATTTCACTCGATCAACTTGAGCTTGGCAGCTTTAAGCATTTCATGCTGAAAGAAATTTTCGAGCAGCCCCAGTCGCTCGCCACTTGTATGGGCGGCAGGCTCGACCTGAGAGACCATCGCATCATGCTCGGCGGATTGGCGGATTCGTTCAGAGAACTCAGCAGAACCAAGCGCGTCATCCTCTCGGCCTGCGGAACGGCGTGGCACGCATGCCTGGTCGGCGAATTCATGCTCGAACAGCTCGCACGTATCCCGACCGAAACGGAATGCGCCAGCGAATTTCGATATCGCAATCCGATCATCGAAGACGGCACGGTCGTTATCGTGGTGAGTCAGTCGGGCGAAACCGCTGACACTCTGGCGGCCGTGGAGCAGGCAAAAGAACGCGGAGCAAAGGTCCTGGGAGTCGTCAACGTGGTCGGCTCATCGATCGCCCGCAGCACCGATTGCGGCGTCTATCTGCACGTCGGCCCTGAAATCGGCGTGGCGAGCACGAAAGCCTTCACCGCACAGGCGACGGTCCTCGCGATGCTGGCGATCGAACTTGGCAGACGCAGGCATCTCAGCAATGAAGATGTCAAATATTATATCTCTGAACTTGCGAAGATCCCGGAAAAAATAAAGAGCATTCTTGATCAGTCGGACCACATTCGTTCGATCGTGGAGGCTAATCTGCATAAAAATAACTGGCTTTTCCTTGGCAGAGGTTTTAATTATCCCGTCGCGCTTGAGGGGGCGCTCAAGCTCAAGGAAATAAGTTATATTCATGCCGAAGGCCTCCCCGCAGCCGAACTCAAGCACGGGCCGATTGCACTGATCACCGATTCCATGCCCACGGTTTTCATTGCAACGCGAAGCTCACAATACGACAAGATCATCGGCAATATCGAGGAAGTTCGCGCCAGAGGCGGCAAGACGATCGTGGTGGCAACTGAAGGCGATGAGAACATCAAAGCTTACGCGGATCATCTGATAACCGTGCCCGATACGCCTGAGCCGTTACAGCCGATGGTGACGGTGGTGCCATTGCAACTGTTGGCCTATCACGCAGCGGTGCTGAAAGGCCTCGATGTGGATAAGCCCCGCAACCTCGCAAAGAGCGTAACGGTGGAATAACGGACGCAATCAGATAGTTTCAGTATAATGGCGGATCGAAAAGGAAGGCAGGCGGCTGAAAGTGATTGGCCGCCTCCTCTTCGTCATTATCCTGGAACTGGCGGATTGTTGATGAAAAAAACGCGTTTTGGTCGTACTGGTTTGATGGTGTCTCGTACAGCGGTCGGATGCATTCCGATCCAACGTATCTCCATGGATGCGTCGGATGTGCTGCTACGGCGAGCTTTCGAGGCGGGCATTAATTTCTTCGACACCGCGCGTGCCTACACCACCAGCGAAGAACGGCTCGGCCGTGTGTTCGCCACGATGCGAGATCGCGTTTTTATCGCCAGCAAGTCCGGCGCCACCGACCCCGACGGCCTCCGCCGCGACCTGGAAACCAGCCTCCGCAACCTCCGCACCGATTACATCGACCTGTATCAGCATCATAATCCGTCCTCGGTCGCGGCCCCCGGCGATGCGGTCTACGACACGCTCCTGGAGTTCCGCAGGCAAGGACGCATCCGTTATATCGGTGTGACCAACCACGATCTCGGGCTGGTTCTGAAAGCGATTCGCTCCGGCCATTATGATGCGGTGCAGTATCCACTGAGCCCGTTATCGACGGACGCCGAGCTGGCATTGGCGGAGGCTTGCAGGGAGGCTGATGTTGGGCTGCTGGCGATGAAGGCGCTTGCGGGCGGCCTCATCACCGACGCCAGGGTAGCGTTCGCTTTTCTGCGGCGATACGAGAACGTGGTGCCGATCTGGGGCATCCAGCGGACGGAGGAACTCGAGGAATTTATCCGCTACGAATCTCATCCGCCGGTGGAGGACGACGCCTGGCAGGCTCGCTTGGCGCACTACCGGAAGGAATTGTCCGGGGCATTTTGTAGGGGTTGCGGCTATTGTTTGCCGTGCCCGGCGGAGATTCCGATTCCGATGGCCGCGCGTATGTCCCTGCTGCTGCAACGCAGCCGTCCCGATTTGTATACAACCGAGGAATGGCGGGAGAAGATGGGCCGTATTGCGAATTGCATTCATTGCGGGAAATGTGCGGAGCGTTGTCCATATCATTTGAATCCGTCGGCGCTGGTGGCCGAGGAGGGGCGGAAATATGAACGCTTCGTCCGTACCGGATCGTTCACGTGATTTGCTACGAACGGCAGGCAAGCCTGCCTGCCGGCTAAATAATGCTGTTAGAGCCTATTCCCCAGCGCTTCGCCGTCCGCACGGGCTAAATCCACCACCACCAAATCTACACTGCTCCGACCGTTCCAGTATGCCACTTTCGGCTCCACCACCAGGTTCAACTCCATTCCCACCACCAGTTCCGGTTCAATCGCTCCCATTTTGAACGCAATGCACCGCCCGGCGCGTTTGCCCTGACAGATTGTCAATTGCAGATGTGTTCCTGTCGCTCCCACACGCCGCGGCGGTGCTGTCAATTTGGCGTTTTCCAGCAGAAACTGCGGCCGCGGATTCCCACGGCCAAATGGAGCCAGGCTCTCCATCGCCTCCATCACTTCCACCACACAATCCTCCAGCCCGATCACCCCATCCAACTCCAGGCACGGCGTCCGCAAATCCTCCGTTAACTTCTCATCTCCATAGGTCAGGAGCCTCTCTCGAAACGCCTCCACATTTTCCGCCGCCATTTTCACGCCGCCCGCCATGGCGTGGCCGCCGCCGGAGATCAGGAGGTCCCGTGCGTGCTCGATGGCTGCGTGGAGTTCAAAACCCCTCACAGAGCGCGCGGAACCGTGCGCTTCGCCGTCGTTCGTCGAGAGCACGAACGTCGGCCGATGGTACAGCTCCGCGATCCGTGAAGCCACGATCCCCACCACACCCACGTGAAACGACGGATGCGACACGACAATCACCGAATCTCCCCCCCCAGAGTTTCCAGTTTCCAGTTTCCAGTTTCGAGTTTCAATTTCTGCCGTCGCTACTTCCACCATTTTTCGTTCCGTTTTCTGGCGATCCTTGTTTTGCTCTTCGAGCCAATTGGCGATTTCTGTTGCCCGCTGGCCTGTGGCTGTTGTCAGGAGTTCCACCGCCTCCCGAGCGTGTCCCATGCGCCCTGCCGCATTGAGCCGCGGCGCCAAGCCGAAACCAACTGCCGTGCAATCAATTGCTCGTCCGCTTTCTCCGCCGTACCCCGCCGCCAGGATCAACGCCTTGAGACCTTCCATCCGCGTCCGCGCCAACTGCGCCAAGCCATATTTCACCAGAATGCGATTCTCCCCCACCAACGGCACCACGTCCGCGATCGTCCCCAACGCCGCCAACGCCGCGAACTCCATCAGCAAGCCGCGATACACTTCGTTCACGCGATCCGCGTTGCACAACTTCTGCGCCACCGCCCAACACAACTTAAACGCCACACCCGCTCCACAAAGGTCCGGATTCGGATACGCGTTGAATGGTGAATGATGAATAGTGAATGGTGAATGGTCTGTGGCCCGCGGATGCACGATGAAATTCGCCGCCGGCATCTCAGAGCCGAACTCATGATGATCCGATACAACTACATCCATCCCTCGTTCCCTTGCCAGCCGAATCGGCTCTGCCGCCGAGCACCCACAGTCAATCGTTATCAGCAGTTTCGTCCCCCCATTCGCAATCCTCTCGATTGCCTCGCAATTCAACCCATACCCCTCCTCAACCCGATGCGGAATGTAATATTCGACCTCCGCGAAGCCAGATGTCTCCGGCGACGAGCTTCTGGCTTCTGGCTTCTGGCTTCTGGCTTCTCCAACCACCCCTGCCGCTCGGAGCGTATGCCACAGCATCGCGGTTCCGGTGATTCCGTCGACGTCGTAATCGCCGTAGAGCGTGATTTTCTGCTTCTCCCGCACCGCTTGTGCGATCCGCTCCGCCGCCCCGGTCATGTTCGGCAGCTCCCACGGCGAATGCAAATCGCGGTACTTCGGCTGCAGAAACGCCGCCGCCGCTCCCGTATCCACGATCTCCCGCCTCACCAGCAACCTCGCCAGCAGCCCCGGCACACGCAGCTCATGGGCCAGCCTTTCCACCACCGCCTCATCCACCGCCACCATCACCCACTGCCGCCGCTTAAAACTATTCACGCCAGTGCCAATCATCCGTGACCTCAATTCAAAGTTCCGCATTCCGGCGGCATTCTACACGTAAAATCCGTAAAATTCGTTCCATTCGTAAAATTCGTGGAAAAAGAGCACCGCGCGGTAACGCGGTGGTTTGTTTTCGCATTCTTAACCACCACCGCGTTCCCATGCGGTGCTCCTGTCACCTTGTCACCTTGTCACCTTGTCACCTATATTACTTCTCATCTTTTTTCCTCAATGGAGCACCACCCGCGCCCACGAATTTTACGAATTGTATGAATTTTACGAGCTTCGCATGGCCACATGGAAAACGCTCTTCCTCATCGCACTTCTCATCCTGCTCGCGGCATTGCTCTATCCCCGCCAAACACCACGGGATGGGAGAGGTGGTGGAAGAGAAAAGCAAACCATCGTTTACTGGGGCGCACTTCAGTCCAGCGAATCCGTCATTACCGCCATTCAGGAGTTCGAACGGCTCCATCCCGAATATCACGTTGAGATCGGCACCGCCACGCACCGCGACAACATCGGCGACGATACGCGATTCCTCCTGGGCGTTGCCGGCGGTCAGCCGCCGGACGTGATGAACCTGAATCGCCTCGCCGCCGTCGAGCTTGGCGCTCGCGGAGCCTTCGCGGACCTCACGCCCTTCCTCAAGGAAGACGAATCCCTCCCCGACGGCATCCACCAGAAAGACTACTTCGCCCCGCTCTGGAACGAAACCTGCTACCAAGGCAAACAATACGCCATCAGCAACCAGGCCAACGTCCGTACCCTTTACGTCAACGACGACTATCTGATCCGCGCCGGCTTCAAAAATCCTGACGGCACCGCTCGCCCGCCGAAATCCTGGGAAGAGATCTGCCACAAGAAATTCCACGGCACCGGCGCCGTCACCCCCGGCGGCCTGGTCACACTGAAAAACCAAAACGTCTATCAGTGCCGCGACCGTGAGGGAGCGACCGGGCAACACTTCGAAAATAACGCGGATCGCTCCCTGACGGTCGCGGCTCTGAACGTCGCGAAGCCCAACGATGTCATCACCATCCGTTCCGGCCAAAATCTTTTCCGCGCTCGCATCAAAAATGTTAATCCGAACAATTCTATTCAAATCGATCTCCTCCGCGATCTTGGTCGCGGCATCCCCGCCATTCCCGCCGCCTACACCTCCGCATACAACCCTGAAATCAAAATTTTCGATGCCAACTCTTACGCTGTCGCACTCACCCGTTACGACGATCGCGGCAACATCGCCATCCTGGGATTCTCGCCGCTGGGCGGAAATTCATGGCTCTTCAATTACGTCTGGCAGAACGGAACCGATCTTCTCTCCCCCGACGGCCGCAAGGCTCAGTTCGACGACCCACGCGTCAAAGAGGCTCTCCAGTTCATGGTCGATTGCGCCGACTCCATGGGCGGCTTCAAAATCACGCAGGCCTTCGAAGATGCCCAGGGCAACACGGATTCGCAATCCCCCTTCATCACCGGCAAAATGGCGATGGTCGTCAACGGCAGCTGGTTCCTCCACTTCATCGCCATCTATAAAAACAAGGCCAATTTCACATGTGTCCCTCCGCCGATCCCCGCCGCTCGCCTGGCCACCGGCGAAAAGCCTTTCACCTGGATCGGCGGCGCCGTGCACATTATTCCCGCCACCGCCCGTAATCCCAAAGGCGGATGGGCGTTGCTGCGTTTTCTCTGTTCCGAAAAAGGCCGGAGGATTCAGTACGAAGTCGATTCCGAGCGCAACCGCGGACAGGGCCAGCTCTTCGTTCCAGATTTCCCATGTCGTATCGACATGGTGAACTATATCCGTGAGACCTATCTTGCTCGCAATCCCGACATCAGCGCCGCCGTCCTGACCGCCTTCGACGTCAACGCAAGCCTGCTTCCCCACGCCAGGTACAACGCCCCGACTCCCATCAGCAACAAGCTTTTCGACGCCCAGGACACCGCCGCCAACTTCGCCCTCACTCATGCCGCTCCTGTGAACGAAATCCTCACCAACAAAAACGTCGAAGTCCAGGAACATTTGGATCGTTACTTCCACCCCGTCACCGGCCCGCCTATTCCGTGGAAACTCCTCATCGCAGGCTACGTTGTTTTCCTCGTGATCGTCGCCGTTCTGCTGGCCCGCTCTGAAATCCGTCGCCGCGGGGCCGGCCTCGCTCGCCGCGACTGGCGGGCAGGTTTCCTGTGCGCTTCACCTTGGCTCATCGGCTTCATCATCTTCTCCGGAGGCCCCATCCTCTTCTCCCTCATCATCTCCTTCTGCCATTATGACATCCTCCACCCCGCCCAATTCGTCGGACTCGACAACTACATCCAACTCCTGGGCTTCCACACCAACGCCCTTGGCCAAACCGTCGCCAACGATCCGAAGTTCTACCGTGCCCTCGCCAATACCGCCTTCATGCTCATTGGTCTACCCATTTCCATCTGTTGCGGCCTGCTCCTGGCCATGCTCCTCGCCGCCGAACTCCGCGGCATCGCTTTCTTCCGCACCATGTTCTACCTCCCCACCATCATTCCCGCCGTCGCGTCCTTCCTCCTCTGGGTCTGGGTCTTCCATCCCACCCACGGCCTGCTCAACTCCTCCCTCCTCTCCCTCGGCATCAATCACCCCCCGCTCTGGCTCCAATCCACCACATGGGCCAAGCCCGCTATCATTCTGATGGGACTCTGGGGCGTCGGCGGCGGCATGCTCATCTGGCTCGCCGGCATCAAGGCCATTCCCATCTCCCTCTACGAAGCCGCCGAAATCGACGGCGCCGGCGCCCTCCGGAAATTCTTCTCCGTCACCCTCCCCATGCTCTCCCCTTACATCTTCTTCAACACCGTCATGGGCATCATCGGCACCCTCCAAACCTTCGAATCCGCCTTCATCATGACCAACGGCGGCCCCCAAGACTCCACCCTTTTCTACTGCTATTACCTCTTCAACCAAGCCTTCCGCTACCTCGACATGGGCGCCGCCTCCGCCATGGCCTGGATCCTCTTCCTCCTCGTCTTCACCCTCACGCTCCTCCAGCTCAAACTCTCCAAAAAATGGGTCCACTATGACTAACATCATGACATCGAATATAATGAACATGCGGGACTCAAGGAAATGAAAAAAGCCGAAGTCGAGCGGCAATTGCAAGAGCCTGAGCCTGAACTATGACATGGATACCTTATTAACGCGCTCGGAGGGACTCGAACCTCCAACAACCTCCCAAACGCGACTTTTATTGAATCATACCGACTTATACAGAATTGCACAAGAAGCAAGAAAAACGGGCACCCCCGCGTGTAGAGGGGGGGGATTGCGTTATTGCCGGGAAAGCGAGAAGATGCGGAATTGTAAAATACGCTTTACGTCGAACTGACGTTATGACTCGATCATTTTCACAAAAGACTCTTCTCTTTGCCGTCCTGATCGTCGGCTCGATTATTTTTGCATTGCCATATATCAACATGATCTGCACCTCCGTCAAGATGGAAGAGGAGATGGCTCTGGGCATCGAGCAATTTTCCATGTTCCCCAAGACGCCGATTCCACGTGCCAAATCACCTTACGTCGAGCCGGACACTCGTCACGAAATCAAGCGGCCCGTCGGCATCAATCACGACATCTGGCAGACTTTTGAATCGCCTTTTCGTGAGCAAATCCGACGGGCCGTTGATAAGTGGTGGGGCGAACAGGCAATCATTCAAATCGCCTTCAGCAACGCGGACGGTGGTGGGCGAGCCGCCGCGGTCGACGCCCTCACCAACGTCGTCGGCTCCGTCGTGCTGTCGCGTATCTCCGACGTTGCTCGCCAACAGGGCGCTTCCGCCATGCTGGCCGAGGTTCCCGCCCTCATCACCGACGATAAAATCAGGGACGCTTTCGAGGAATTCATGCCACGTTTGGTGTTGGGCGATGTGACCGTTCGCCTGTCTGACTACTCCAAGCGTTTCGCCGGCTCCGGCCCCAATTGGCGAGCCATCACCGCTAACGCCTCCACCATTCCGCTCGCCCCGCCCGCCATCAAGCCCGGTCAACAGGCCGTCCTCCTTTCTTACGACTCGCCCGATCATGCTCCCGTCAGCGCCACCATGACGCCCACCTATCCCACATCAACCCCCGCGATATCAAGCCCAGGAACTGCAGTCCCTGGGCTTTCCTCGTACACCCACCTCCCCCAACTGCAAGCCGACGAATCCTCCCTCATCGATCGCATTTACATATTCTATCGTCCCGATCAATCCTGGGGCCGCGTTAATCTCCTCATCACCTTGAACGGCCGCCAATATCAACTCGCCGAAACCCTTCCCCCCGCCTGGAACCGTTGGCAGGAACTCGAAGTCCGCCTCCCCCCCCCCCCTAGCAAGGAATCCCCTCCGATCTCCGGCCGCAGTTTCTTCCTCCTCCAAGACACCGGTCCCTCCACTACCCCCAACTTCTCCGTTACCTTCACCATCCAGCCGACCAATCAGCTCGGCGCCTGGTACGCCAAGATCGCCCGCAATTATCTCACCGCGTTCCGCCAGGTCCCCATCGCGAGATACATTACCACATCTCTATCCTTAGCCATTCTCACCATCCTCCTGACCACCTTCGGTTCATCGCTTTCCGCCTACGCTTTCGCCCGCATCGACTTCCCCGGCCGCAATATCTTCTTCGGCATCCTCCTGGCCACCATGATGATCCCCGCACAAGTCACCATGATCCCCGTTTTCCTCATCCACAAATCCATCGGCTGGTACAACACCCTCTACCCCCTTTGGGTCGGCGCCGCCTTCGGCTCCGCTTTCTACATCTTCATGATGCGACAATTCTTCCTCTCCATCCCGAAAGAACTCGAAGACGCCGCCCGAATCGACGGCTGCGGCTTCTTCGGCATCTACTGGCACATCATGCTCCCACTCATCCGCCCCACGCTCGTCACCGTCGCGATCTTCGCCTTCATGGCCTCCTGGAACAACTTCATGGGCCCCCTCATCTACCTCAACGACGAACGCCTCTACAACCTCGCCTTCGGCCTCTACAAGTTCAACCTTGTCTCCGGCACCAACAACTCCCTCATCATGGCCGGCGCCTTCGTCATGACACTCCCTATCATCGCCCTGTTCTTCATCTTCCAACGTTACTTCATCCGCGGCATCGCCATCTCCGGCCTCGGCGGACGGTAAAATCCTGCCCGCGAATCATCAGAGCCGCGACCGTAAGGGAGCGACTATTTAGCCGGCATGCTTGCATGCCGCTCGGCCCCGGTAGGGGCCGCAGCTTTTAGCCCACGGCAAGCGGCGATGCCGCGCCGCCGTGGGTTGCCTTTTTCATGCCCGCCCGTCAACAACACTTACTTACGTTATTGTAGTTGCCACTTTCGTCGCAGGAACCACTCGGTTGCGAAACAGGCGATGAAGGCGAAGAAGAAAATGCGGTTGTGGTAGAGCGGGAAAGTGGTTTTGGTGGCAATCGCGGCCGGGGGAAGCGAGGCGGCGAGTGTGTCGGCCAGAGAGGTGACGGCGGCGAGTTCTATGTGGCGTGCGTGCGTGGTGTGGCTGATCAGTTGCAAGATCTGCGGCTGGGCGGCGAGGACTTCTTTTTCCGATGCGGCGGCGAGTACGACCAGGGTGGTTTGGTCTTTGCCGAGGTCGGATTTGTCTTTGGTGGCTTTGAAGGTCACGGTGTAGGTGGCGGACATTTTAGGATGGTACACGGCTTCGTAGATGCCTACTGTGTCGGACGAACCGCTGGCAGAACCGGGGGCGGACTTTGCGGTGAGGGGTACTTGCGAGGTTTTGCCGTCGGGGCCGGTGACTTCGGCCCTGACGGTGGCGTAATTGGTGGATTGGCCTTCCTTGTCGGTGACGGCGGCGCGTAGGGTGACGGGTTCGCCGGCTTCGTAGCGTTCTTTGGCGAGCATGGCGGTGACGGAAGGGCCTGTCTTTTTTTGGAGGTCTTCGTGGGAGGCGAGCCAGCGGACCATCTGGCCCCAGAAACGGTTGTAGGGGGAATCTTTTTCCATGGCGCGGAGGAACAGGTTCCAATGCCAGGTGGTGTCGGCGGCGAAGGCGGCGGTGCGGCCTTGGCCGAATTGCTGGACGGCCAGGACCGTTGCGAGGGCGCCGTTGATTTTGTCGGTGGGATGAACAGCCAGGACGACGGCACCGGGTTTGGGGGCGGCGAGTGCGACGCAGCCGTCGAGTTCGGGCATTTGCTGCGATGGCCCCCCCCCTTTGCGGCCGTCAGGGGCGATGAAAAATTGCGTGATGTTGCGGAAGATCGGATGAACGTTGCCGGCGGCGGTGAGCTGCGGGACGAATTTGGTGTCCAACTGCGGCGGTTGTACGCGATCGAGCGAGACCGGCAGAAGTGTTGCCAGTGTTGTGTTTCCCCAGCCGCCGGGGGCGAAGGAATTTTGGCCGCCGATCATCAGCAGGCCGGAGCCTTCGCGGACGGCTTGCTCCAGATCTTTTTGTTGTTGGGGGCTCAGGAAGGAGGCGTCGAGGTCGCCGAGGATGATGACTTTGAATCGCTTCCATTGTGCCAGTGTTGTGGGGAGGCCTTTGAGATCATCGCCGGGTTTTGTGCCACGCAATTCAAATTTGCCGGCCTGCATCTGCACCATCGAGATGGCGCTGACGTTTGGGTCCTGATCGAGCATCCGCCGCAACGGTCCGACCTCCGGGCGAACGCGGCCTTCGATGTAGAGCACGGCCAGTTTCGGGTCCGTTATCAGTAAGGGGAAATCCTGCTGGTTGTTCGCTTCGGAGCGTTCGCCGGGGTCTACGGGGACTCGGACGCGAACTGTCGTTCGGCCGACCTTGTCCGGCGTGAACTTGAGCTGCACGGTCTGCGGCGTCGGGCCGGAACGGAGGACCAAACGCTGTTCGTCCAAAACCGTTCCGCCCCCCCCTCCTTCTGCTCCCGCTTCCGTCGGTGTTTGGAGGATCACCTTGATCGTGCGGTCCGAGAGGGCTGTCGACTTGATCGAGGCGGTCAGTGTGACGAGGTTGTTGACCGTCGCAGTCTGCGGGCCTTCGACAGCGACCACGGCAATGTCCGGCACCGTCGAGGGCTCGACATCCGAACTGCCGACTCGCACGGTGTGCACGGGAATCGTGATGCTGCCGAGTTCGGCGTCGATGGTGGTGGTGCCGTTGTGGATGCCGTCGGAAATCAGGACGGCCTGGGTGGCGTTGGCGGCCAGGGCCATGGCGGCTCCGAGGTCGGTCGATTCGCCGTTGGGAGCGATCTGGTCGAGTTCGTCAGAGGATTTGAGCGGAGCGGAGTGTTTGCCGTCGTAGGCGAAAATCTGGAGGTCGAAATTTTTCTCTAGACGCGGGACCAGCGTGTTTTGCACGGCGATGGCAGCCTGGCGGTAGCGGTTGGGCTGATTGGGGGCGTCGGAATAACTCATCGAGCCGGAGGCGTCGACGATGATCGCAAGCTTCGAGCGACTTTCCGGCGTTTTGATGAAGCCCAGCACCGGCTGGAAGAGCAGCATGGTCAGCGTGATCATGCCCAGCGTTCGCAGGGCGAAGAGCGTGACCATGCGGACTCGCGGCAGGTAGTGATAAACGCGGCGATAAAAAAGATAGACGGCGACGATCAGCACGAGCAGCGTCCAGGACATCGCTAACGGGCCGTGGCCGAGTGCGGGATTGAGCATGGCGACCGGGATCGTCAGCAACATCGCGGCGATGGCGATAATCGCGGCGACCCAGGAGAGCGGGAATCCCAGCAGCGTGAGCCGCTCCGGGACCGCGGCGATTGCCGATGTGCGGCTACCAGCACGGGTCTGCGAACTGCGCAGCCCCGTGGCACCCGGCGGCGATGGCGTGTCCCGACGCAGCAGGAATGCGTGAATCAGCAGGGCGATTCCGGCGATGCCGACGATGGCGATCCACCAGAAACTCTGGCTGAGGAATTCGAGCTGAATGTCAGCAACGAGGAACATAGTCTGTCAGTATACAACATTACGTTTGGGGGTGTCTGTGGCTAATTCCCGTCGTCACTCTGCCGGTCCTTTCCACACGCTGCCGCCGAAGGTGCTCACATAAATCGTGTTGGCGTCCGCGGGATCAAACGTCACACGCATCGCATTGTCGAAGGGCATCCCGCGAACAGGCTTGAACGTCTTGCCGTCATCCTTCGAGAGAAACAGTCCGTAGTCCGGCGAGTTTTCGCAGAGCGTCGCATAAATCCAGCCGGGGCGTGACGGATGCAGATAAGCGCCGAAATGTTGCGGGCCGTTGCGTGTGAGCAGGTTCCACGACTTGCCGCCGTCCTTCGTGCGATACAGTCCGCCGCACTTTTCGCCGTTCGCATCCGACAGTCCCAGATACACGATCTTGCTGTTTTGCGGATCGACGGTGAAATCCTTCGGCCAGAGTGCCGGGATACTCCCGCTGATGCATTGCCACGATTCCGCCCCGTCCGTCGAACGATACAAGCCTGCGCCCGGTTGCTGGAATTTGCGATTGTTTTCCGTCAATGCCGTGATCACGCAGAACAGCGTTCCGTCGGGATGAATCGAAATCCGATACGCCCGCATGTTCGTCGCATCGCCCAGGCCCTTATTCTTCGCGGTCCACGTTTTCCCGTCATCGACCGACTTGTAAACCCCGCCTCCTACGCCTGTACGCTCACTGAAAAACGTTGCATAAAGCGTGCGAGCGTTCTTGGGCGATTTCGCATCCAGCACCAAGCTGGTGCAGGGCAACACAGGCAATTCGCCTTTGACCACCGTCCACGTGTCCGCGAAATCGTTCGACACGCACACGCCGCCGACGCGCGAAGAGGGTCTATTGTGCCGTTCGCTGATCACGTTGTCGTTGGGGATGTCGTGCAGATTGGAGAAAGCCCCCCACATTTTGCCGGGGATTTCCGGATCGAACGCCACGTCGTAGCAGGTATTCCGCCACGGCGAGGAATCCGCGTGTGCCCACCAGATCCACGTCTTGCCCGCGTCCAGCGATCTTGCAAAACCGATGTCGGTATAACAGATGTAATGACGGTTGGACTGATGTGGATCGATGTAATAATGCCAGGTTGTGGTGACTACCAGTCCGCTGTTTTGCCACGCGGCGTTATGTTGCGGCTCACCTACGGCGCTGCCGCTGGTGGATTGCCACGACTTGCCGCCGTCGAGCGTGTAATACGTCCACGAGCCTTCCACCTGCAGCACATGTTCCGGATCGCGCGGATTGATCGCCAACTCGCCAATGTGCTGATAAAACTGTCCATCCTCAGCAGTCATGTACGATTTTTCAACATTACATCCGGGGTAACGCGGGTCGCCGTAGAAGGTGGCTCGCCAGGTTTTGCCGGCGTCATCGGAGCGATAGACGGTTGCATGGTGCGGCGGCGGTATGCCGGTGTTGGCGCTGCTCACGTACACCGTCTCGGGTGCAAGATCGGTCGTGACCACATCGAAATATTGCGCCACCGAATAATGCGCCCACTTGTCAAACGGCTTAATATCCATATTCAATCCCGTCCCCATCACCGATTGCCACGCCGTATCGCCCGTCCGCCAACGATAAATCCCACCAACATATTTACCTTCCTGATCCTTTCCCGGCACCGTGCAGTAGAGCGTGGTTATCCCGTCCTTCGTACCACCGGTAAAACCGCGGAGGCCCTGCAACTCGTCGGAAAATTTGAGCCACGAACCGCCTAGGTTGCCCGAGCAATAAACGCCTTCTTCCGTCGCAAGATAACAGGTTTCCTTGATGAAATAAGCGTTCACGATCGCGCCGCGAACATCCTTGCATTCCCGCCACGTTTTCCCGCCGTCGATGGAGTACCGCGTTGTTTTTCCCACGCCCACCAACATTTGCTCGGGATTGTCAGGATTCATCACAACCCGCCCCACGAGCGCCTCGTTGAATTTTGCCAGTTCCTGCCACGTCTTGCCGCCGTCGTGGGTGATCTTCAGCGTGCTCGATCCGCCCGGAGAAATGATGATATTCACATCCGTCGGATGGAATGCGCCTCTGCAGCGCGTATTCGAGCGAAGTTGTGCGGTATGGACCATCTCCCACGATTGGCCGTTGTCGTGCGTCAGGAACACATCACTCATATCGCAGTGGATCATGGCCGTTTTCGGATCCGCCGGACTGATGACCGGATTGAACATTCCGCCGCCGCCGCACAAGCCAACCGGCTGCCAAGTCGTGGTCTGACCACACGCAACAGAGACGAAACACACAACAACCAGCAGGACAGCCAACAGCCGGATTTTGAACATGAGTACCTCCATGTGAATATCCTTGGGTCAGACTATCAGAAAAGAGTTAAACTCGAAATTCGAATTTTCTTCATGCTGTTTATTTTCACACGGATACGCTACAATTTCTTTGTTCGGCCGGATGCCAGAGTGGACCAATGGGGCGGATTGCAAATCCGTTTGTCGCGGGTTCGAATCCCGCTCCGGCCTGTATCGCTTATTCCCGCACCAACTCGCAACAACTCGCCAGACCCCGTAAATTCAGGGGTTTCGTCGATGCTTGGAGCAAGTCTCAACATGGCTCCATAATTGCACTCATTCGCACCAGTTCGCACGTTCTCGCGTCCAATTTGGTGCGCCCGTGGTGCGCTTGTTTCGGTGTTCGTTTGGTGGGGTGAAACGTCGTCTGTTCCCGTCGCACGCAGAATGTTCTTCTCTGTCGTCGGTTTGGGCGTTCCGAACACCGGCAACGCCGCCAGCGCCCGGCTTTCGTCGGCGAGGGTTACGTGTGAGTAGACGCCGAAGGTCAGTGTTGGCGTGGAGTGACGGGCCATCGCCTGCACCACGCTCACCGCCGCACCAGAGCTGACAATCCATGTTATGTACGTGTGCCGCAGGGCGTGGAAGTCCAGTCGTGCTCCGCTCTTGTCCTCTACTGCCAGAAAGTCGCTCTTACGCCGCTCCCGCCGTTCTTTCCGGTCAGCCACGGCACGTATCCACTTCGCTCTGGCCAATCGAACATCTGCCCGGAACATTTCCGCCGTGTGTTCTGAAGACGGCAGGTTGAACACCGGCGACTTCGCTGGCTTGCCCTTGAGCCAGACCGCCAGAGCCTCCGCTAAGTCCACCGTGATGGGTTGCCGATCGTCTCTCCGCCGTTTGGAGTATGCCGCCACCACCCTCACTGCCGGCCCACCTTCCGCTTCAAGGTCGAAACGCTCCGGTGTCAAACTCGCCAGTTCTTTGACACGCAGTCCCGTCCCCACCGCAGCCTTGTAGAGCATTGCCCGTTCCGACCCGCTCATGCAAAACGAAACCTCTGCCTTCTCAATCGTCGCCAGCAGTACCGCAAATTCTTCCCGACTCAAAGCTCGCCGCCTCCGCACGCGCTCTGATTTCTGCACGGTGCCCACCTTGACGCTGGCCAAGGCGTCATCGCGCATCTTCCCATTGCGCCACAGCCAGCGCGAGAACATCTTCACCGCCCGGAGATTGTGGCATAATCCGGCCTTCGCCATGCCCCCGTCCCGCAGCACTTTCACCGCGTTATTGATCGCCGCCGGCGTAATGGCACTCAATTTCGAAAGCTCCGCGATCTCCATCACCCTCCGCACACGCTGAATCGTGTTGCGGCAATGCTTCGCGGACGCCCCCCTCGCCACCATATCCGCCGCATACGCATCCACATGCTCCGCCAGCGGCGTCGCTTCGGCCAATGCGTAGGCTTCCGCTTTCGGATCGACGCGGCCTTCCCGAACGTCCCTCGCCTTCTTTTCCCAATCCGCAGCCCACGCCTTCGAAGTCGCCTTGTCTGCGGTTCCGCATGAGCGCGTCGCCCATCGTCCACGTTCGTCCTTGATTTTCGCGTGCCATCGCCCGTTTCGCTGAAATACCGTTGCCATACATCACCGTCCTTTGCTTCGCTGTTGGGATTGCTTGCCCTTCCGTCGTTTGGGAGGAGCAATGTCCGTCACCAATTTTCACGCCGATTCCGGGCTCACGAGTGTAACGTTTTTCTTGCGTCTGAGTGAGCCTCTGCACGGATTCGCGGCGTTTTTTGTTTAAGATTTTGATCGTTTGCCGCGAACTGAAGAGCCGTTACGCGTCTCCTCCTCCTTTCGCCTCAGGCTCTCTTCGAGCGCCGCGACTCGATAGAGTTTGACGTTGTCAAACTTCACGCACGGAATCTCGCCGCTGGCGGTGAGCGAAAAGAGCTTCCGCTCCGAAATGTCCAGCGCCTTCGCCGCGTCAGAGGGCCGCAACGACAGCCTCGGTATCGTCGAATCGGGCTTCGCTAATGGGGTCGAGGGATTATTAGGCACGACGAACCTCCTTCTTGCTCTCAGAACTTTCTTGACGACCAACACACAGATAGGGCTCACGACCGGCGTCAGCTTCGGTTCGCGACCGCACGGCGGGAACGCTAAGGCGCACCGCCGCCTGCCTCACGGGCAGAAACGATTCGGGATGGAAAAAAATGTTCTTCATGCGAACTGGTTTACCCGAAACCAGTCGAAAAAAATGAGACTATAGCATCATTACAGGTCATTTAGCTGCTCTTTCTGTGTGCAGGGCAGTCGTGGTCAGGATACGACCGGGCATTTGAGCGTCACGCAGCATGTCCAAGGCAATGCGGTTGTTGATG
>Ga0123357_10000630_pt1 | contig 34945 bp, 29 predicted proteins | sample TergutEmb28metaG_FD_89873 | JGI IMG/M metagenome (GOLD analysis project Ga0123357, IMG submission 89873) | Embiratermes neotenicus P4 segment gut microbial communities from Petit-Saut dam, French Guiana - Emb289 P4 | ecosystem: Host-associated > Arthropoda: Insects > Digestive system > Gut ... | reverse complement strand
TCCTTGGATGCTTCTGGATATTTTCAGCATGGCCCAGCGGTTTGTATGCAGTGCTTGAAGCAGGCATATTCAGCGCTCTGTACGCAACATATCCTAACCCGTCCAGGGCAGCGCGCTTTATGACTTATGGATTTTCCGTAGGATTTGTTGTTGCGTTGTTTGTGAAATTTTTTATTTTACCGTCTATAGATGGTTTCTGGCTCCTCTGTATGGCTGTTGCTCCGGTTATGTTTGTTGGCTCATATATATGCACAATTAAAAAATATGCTGCATTTGGTTCCGGGATACGTCTCTTTTTCTCTACAACCCTTGCTCCGTTGAATGTTATGAACTTTAATCCTGTTGCAACAATTAACAATGGTATGGCTCAGGTTGCAGGTGTGGCATTCTCTGCCGTTATGTTTGGTGCCCTTATTCCGAAGACAAGCCATTGGCAGAAGGAGCGTATGTCAAAACGGTTACGCTCCCAGATAGAGTTAGTCAGTTCTGCGCCGCTTACCGGCTTGCCTTATGGTTTTGAGAGCAGTACCAGGGAGTTGTTTCATACACTTGTATCCACACAGGAAGCGGATAAGGGTAGAGAACTATCATTAATGCTATCTGTTCTTGAAGTAGGAAAAGCTGTGATTCTCCTTCGTCAGGAATCAGTTGGATTGAATTATAAGATGATTACCGGCGAAATAGAGAGTAGTATCAATTTAGTGGCACGTTACTTTAAAAAGCCAACAGAACTTAATATGAATAACGCGTTAGCTTCTGTTGAGAATACGGTCAGCATTATAAATTATTTGTTAGCAAATGAAACATTCAGTGAATCAATGGTTGAAAGATACAGACGTATATCAAGGGAGTTATATATCATAAGAACATCTCTGTTGGATGAAGAATCAGTTCTTAATCCGGAGAGCAAAATGGCCGGTAAACAGGGGGAGGCAATTTTTAATGTCTCGTGAAGTTGAGTTTTTAGGGACTCTTATGCCGGGGCTCTTACCGGTGTTTCTTATAAGTATAGTTTTACAAATTATCCTGGACAGGATAATGGGTAAAATAGGGATATATCGTTATGTGTGGCATCCACCGCTGTTCAGGCTGTCAATTTTTGTATCTATTTTTGCTGCTGTTGGATTAATGATTTACAGATAGCTTTCTTTGTTTGTAAGAGGTTAGATGATGAAGCTGAGAAAATTTGTGCGTTTCGGAATTACATTTGTTGTTGTATTAATAGCGGTTATTTTAAGTATCCTTTTGTGGAATCGGTATATGAATTCCCCCTGGACCAGGGATGGAAAAGTAAGAGCCGATGTAATCAAAATTGCTTCTTATGTGTCTGGCAGAGTTGTTAGTGTGGCTGTTAGAGATGATCAGCTGGTACATAAGGGGGATATTCTTTTTTCTATAGATCCGAAAGAGTATCAGCTCGCTTTGGCCAATGCAGAGGCTAGGCTTGCAACTAGAAAAGTAGACGTGCAGATGAGTGGCAGGGAGGCCGAACGACGGGAAAATCTTGAAGAGGGGATTGTTTCTGTAGAAAACCGTGAAAGAGCTGTTTTTCAGAGTAATTTGGCAGAGGCTGCCTATAGGGAAGCAGAAGCAGAGGTGGCAATAGCCAAGCTTAACCTTGAAAGGACTAATGTGCGTGCTCCCGTAGACGGGTATATAACAAACCTTAATGTCTATACCGGGAATTATGTAAACGTAGGAGCCGCCTTACTGGCTGTTATAGATAAGAATTCATTTTGGGTTAATGGTTATTTTGAAGAAACCAAGCTGCATCTGATAAAAGTGGGGGATCCGGTTGAAATTCGCCTTATGAATGGTCAGACCCGCCTTAATGGTGAAATTCAGAGCATTGCCCATGGAATTTCAGACCGTGAGAATGCAACCGGGAGTCAGCTTCTTTCCGATGTTAACCCTACTTTTACATGGGTACGTCTTGCCCAGAGAGTTCCTGTAAGAATAAAGATAAAAGATATCCCTGATAACGTTCATATAGCTGCCGGAATGACCTGTACAGTTATCGTGAAACCTTTAAAAAGAAAATAAGAAATGCCTAAAGATTTAGGAAACTTGCTGCGGGCTCTCCGTTCACGTAATTACAGGTTATTTGCAACAGGCCAGGGGATTTCTCTGTTAGGCACATGGATGCAACAGGTAGCTATGAGTTGGCTTGTCTACCGCTTAACCGGTTCACCTCTTTGGTTGGGAGTTACTGGCTTTGCAAGCCAGATCCCGACCTTTTTATTTGCGTCTTTTGCCGGTGTTTTTGCAGACAGGTGGAACAGAAGGCGTGCCATTGTAATAACCCAGTCATTTGCCATGTTGCAGGCTGCCATTCTTGCTGTAATATATTTTCTCGGCATAATACATGTATGGCATATTATTATTTTAAGCCTTATGACAGGGTTTATAAACGCTTTTGACAACCCTTTGAGACAATCATTTGTTATAGAAATGGTAGAGCATCGTGAAGACCTCGGTAATGCCATTGCCATTAACTCTTCTCTTGTGCAGGCAGGGCGTCTTATAGGGCCGGCTATTGCCGGGATTCTGATAGCTTCTGTGGGAGAAGGGGTATGTTTTGTTATTAACAGTATGAGTTATCTTGGAGTTATTATTGCTCTCCTTGCAATGCATATTAAACCAAAAGAGAAAATCAGATCTGAAAGCAAGCTGTTTGAGGAATTAGCAGAAGGGATTAGTTACGCTTTCAGTTTTAAGCCAATTAAATATATTTTATTTATTGTTGCTGTTCAGAGTTTAATGGGTATGCCATATGTGACTCTTATACCAGCTTTCGCAAAAACAGTTCTGCATGGTAATGCCCATACATATGGGACTCTTATGGCTTCAGCAGGTTTCGGATCTCTTTTAGGTACTCTTTTTCTTGCTTCCCGTAAAAATGTGATCGGGCTTGGTAAGGGTATTATGAAGGGCGTAGCTGTTTTTGGGCTTTCTATAGCTCTGTTTGCCGTTTCAAAAAATTATTATCTTTCTCTGGGCGCCCTTGCTTTTGCAGGGTTTGGAGCAATGACCACTGTAGCGTCAAGTAATACTCTCATCCAGACAATTGTTGAAGAAGATAAACGTGGGAGGGTAATGAGTCTCTTTGCAATGTCTTTTATGGGAATGACACCTTTTGGAAATCTTGCGGCGGGATTTTTGGCTAAAATGCTGGGTATCCAATACACGGTACTGCTTGGGGCAGCTGCCTGTCTTGTCGTTGCTGTCTTTTTTGCCAGGCAGCTTCCATACCTTCGTGAGAGTGTAAAGCCTATTTATATTAAGTTAGGATTAATAACAGAAACACCTTCAGGCATTGAAACTTCCAAAAGCGATTCTGACTAAATCATATATAAATTATTAGCTACTTGCCTGCGTTGTTTTGCTTCTGCTCATGTTTTTGCTTATACTCATCTATTATTTTCTGAAACTCTTTCTGCTGTTCAGGGGTTAAAACCGAAAAAATTCTACCTTGTCCTTGTTTAATAACTGCTTTTATCTGAGGTTTTGTTTGACTCTTTATATACTGCATTGTAGAAAAGTTTTCGTGAACTATCCCTTTTACCTGATCTCTCTGTTGATTATTGAGATTGAGTTTTTCAGAGAGTTTGGTAACAACAGCTTCTTCCTTAATCTTTGGACTCCCTTTTAACTCTGGTTTTGGGCAGTTTATTTTATAAGTTATAAAACTACCTGAGATTCCTCCCAATATAAAAACAATAATCAGGCCTATAACAGCCTTAAAATTTTTCATTGTTGCTCTCCAAACAGATAATTAGCATTTACCTGGTCATCCTGATGCATCAAAGGGGCAAGTGGATCAGCAGAAGTAGCAGGGGCGAAAGTAAAGCTGATTATTGTACTGATTATGGCAATAATTGCAAAAAGAGGTACGCTCCGCCATATAAAAAGATACCATGGTTTTGCATTTTTAAGCTCTTTTATTCTTGCCATAACCCTTGTCTCAAAATGCATTTGAGCCTTATCAAGATCAGGTTTTATCTCCCTTGCGGTTTTAAACAGTTCATTTAGTTTATCATCATAAAGATCTTTCATTGTTAGCCTCCAGGACTTTTTTTAATGCGAGCCTTGCTCTGTGTGCCCGGACTTTCACATTTGATTCGCTCCAGCCTGTTAAGGCAGCAGTCTCTTTTACACTTTTTTCTTCAAGTTCCAACAGGGTTATAATCATTCTTTCTTCTGCCTTAAGATGGGACATTGCCCACATAAGGAAATCAGTGGCTTCTTCCGCACTTTGTTTCGCTTCAATTGAAGTATCCCTTATAGGAAGATCTTCTATATCCATCATACGATTTGTATGCCGTTGCTTCTTTTTGAGTGCGTCATAACAGGTATGTATTGCAATCTTTGTTATCCAATGTTCAAAAGGCGCGTCACCTCTGAATTTTTTAAGGTTGTCAAATACCTTTATAAACACATCCTGGCATATATCGTCCAGCTCGTCGTAATCCTGCGTAAAGCGGTAAGCCATACCGAATATCTTTTTCTTGTAACGAATTACAAGAAAGGAGAAAGCCTCATTATCTCCTTCAATTACTGCTTTAATGAGGCTTTCATCTGTATGTTCCTGCTCTACAGCCATAAAATCCTTTGCTTACATTTTATTGAGGATTTTGATTCGTTTGTGCATTGTTCATCGGTGCTGCGCCTTGTCTTTTATGTCCTTTAAAGCGGTTTGCGCGTTGTTCTCTCATAGCTTTCAGTTGTTGCTGCTGCTCCGGAGTTAATATTTGTCTGAATTCCCTCTCGGCTTTTACTCTTAATATACCAAGGTCAGCCTTAATTGGCGCCAATTTTGCTGCCTGTGCCTTTATAGCAGCTTCATCAAGTGTATCGGCTTTCATAAGATCGCGCATTTTACCGCTCTCTTCGCGAAGTTGTTGCATAAGAGGTTTTGCTGCTTCTCTGCTCTTTGTGAAAATATCTTTTGCCTGTTGTTTCTGAGCATCTGTCAGGTTCAGTCTAGTTGCCATTTTGTCAAAAAACTTACCATGCTGGCCAGCGGGGCAGCCACCTGGGCCACCAGGGCATCCTGCTGCCTGAGAAACCGCCGCTGTTCCGCCAAGTGCCATTACTGTTGCTGTTATTATTGCAAATTTTCTTAATCCTGCGTTCATTGTACTTCCTCCTTTAAATTTCGAATCTATATCTGCAAGACGAATAAAGGAGACAATGGTTACAAAAATTAAAATAAAGCAATTTGAAAATGATAACAAGTCATTTTAAAAAAGTTTACAAAAATAGAATGACACAGGATTTTGGCTGTATCCAGTATGAAGTGTGTAGTTTAACTCCGCACTCCACATTATTTAATATATGGTCAAAATCCTAATTCAAATAAAGGCTTTCGATTTTTGTGCTCCAACAAGGCCGGCAAGGAGCGGATTGCGAGGCGTAGCGTATAACTACGTTGAGCGACCTGCGACGCAACCAACACAGTTGTGTACAAAAAGCGGAAGCCGTAAAAGCTTTAAAGAGTTTTCCGCCGATCCAGACTTCTATACTGTATGGCTTCGGCAATATGTTGTTCCATTATATTTTCTGTGTGGTCAAGGTCTGCTATTGTTCTTGCTACTTTAAGAATACGATTATATGACCTGGCAGAGATGCCGAGTTTTTCTGTAACAAGCTCTAGTAGTCTGTTACCCTTTGCGTCAAGCTCACAATATTTTCTTATGAATCTCGGGGTCATCTGAGAGTTGCAATGTATTTTTGTTCCTTTAAACCGTTCTCTTTGAAATTCTCTGGAGCTTTCTACCCGATTTGCTATTGATGCTGAGCTTTCGCTTTCACTCCTGTCGGACAGCTCTTTGTAACTTACGGCGGGGACTTCTATATGTATATCAATTCTGTCCAGAAGAGGTCCTGACATTCTTGACCGGTACCGGTGAATATCTCTTGGAGAACAACTGCATGTGTGCCCCGGATCATTCAGGTAACCACAGGGGCATGGGTTGAGAGCGGAGACCAGCATTATACGGGCAGGATAGGTTATGGAGGCTAATGCTCTTGATATGGTAACTTTACCATCTTCCAGCGGTTGGCGCAAAACTTCAAGAACATGCTTTTTAAATTCAGGAAGCTCGTCAAGAAACAGAACTCCGTGATGTGCCAAAGAGACTTCCCCCGGTTTCGGGGAGTTGCCGCCGCCAATAAGCCCAACATCTGAGATAGTATGATGCGGGGATCTGAAAGGTCTTGTGTCAATAAGAGGCCTGCTTGGGTCAATGAGCCCCATTATGCTGTATATTTTTGTGGTTTCAATGGCTTCGTTAAAGGACATTTGAGGGAGTATTGTCGGAAGGCGTTTGGCCAGCATTGTCTTTCCTGATCCAGGAGGGCCTATCATAAGGATATTGTGGGCTCCTGCCGCCGCTACTTCCAGCGCCCGTTTTGCGTGTTCCTGTCCCCTTACTTCGGAGAAATCTTCATTATATTCGCTGTCTTGCTGAAATAGCCTATGAAGGTCTATTTTATGCGGCGTAATCTCTTTTGCTCCGTTTAAAAAGGCAACAACTTCTGAAAGCTCTTTTACAGCGATTATATCAATTTTTTCAACAATAGCGCCCTCGTTTACGTTACCTTCAGGGATAATAATCCCTTTAAATCTTTTGGAAGCTCCCATTACAGATACGGGAAGGCAACCTTTTACCGGTTTTACAGAGCCGTCAAGGGATAGCTCACCCAGGATAATATAATCCGCAAGTTTATCTTTTTTAACAACTCCGGTTGCTGCCAATATTCCTATGGCAATTGGGAGATCAAAGGCAGCGCCTTCTTTTTTAAGATCAGCTGGAGCAAGGTTTGCGGTTATCCTTGTAGGTGGGAAATTGTATCCTGAATTCTTTAATGCGGCTTTTACACGGTCTTTGCTTTCTTTTACCGCGCCGTCAGGGAGCCCTACAGTTGAAAACTGCGGAAGCCCCATTGCAATATCAATTTCAACTTCTACTATTACGGCATCTATCCCAAGAAGCGCAGCGCTAAGGACTTTTGAAAGCATAGAAACCTCAGGAAATTAGTCAAGATTATCCAGAAAATGTTCAGCGTCAAGAGCGGCCATACATCCGGCAGCAGCGGAAGTAATGGCCTGTTTGTAATTCATATCCTGTACGTCTCCTGCGGCAAATACGCCTGGAATGCTGGTAGAAGTGGCGTTTCCGTACCTTCCGCTTTTAGTAACAATATATCCGCTTTCCATCTCAATCTGGCCTTCAAATATAACGGTATTCGGAGTATGGCCTATAGCGATAAAACAGCCATACAACTCTATATCCTTTGAGCTGTTGTCAGTCACATTTTTGACACGTATACCTGTTACACCTGTTTCATCACCCAGAACTTCATCAAGGATAGCGTTCCAGATAATTGAGACGTTTCCGGTTTTGCTTTTTTCAATAAGCCTGTCAGAGAGTATCTTTTCAGATCTGAATTTATCACGTCGGTGGACAACAGTTACATGGCTTGCGATATTGGAGAGGTACAGAGCTTCTTCTACAGCTGTATTCCCGCCACCGATAACGGCGACAGGTTTATTTCTGTAGAAAAAACCATCACATGTGGCACATGCCGAAACCCCTTTACCTTTAAATTTCTCTTCGGTAGGGAGACCAAGGTATTTTGCAGATGCCCCGGTGGCTATAATAAGAACGTCACAGCTGTACGCTCCGTTATCTCCCACAAGAGTGAAAGGGCGTTTATCAAGTTTCACGGAGTTTATATTGTCATAAATAATAGAGGTATTAAAACGCTCCGCATGTTCTCTCATTCTCTCCATGAGTTCGGGTCCCTGGACTCCGTTAGGATCTCCTGGCCAGTTATCAACCTCTGTTGTGGTCGTTAACTGCCCTCCCTCCTGAAGCCCTGTTATAAGGACAGGGTTGAGGTTTGCCCGTGCTGCGTAAACAGCCGCTGTATAACCTGCCGGCCCTGAGCCAAGAATTATAAGGCGATGGTGTGATACTCCCATAGCAATACCTCCAGAAAATCTTTATGAAGAATAGCAATCTGCCTTAAAAAAAGCAAGATTATACACGGCTTCTGCTTTTGAGGAAATTCTTCAACCGCGAAAAACATGAAAAGCACGAAAAATAAACGTAGAACGTGTAGGGGCGACTTGTAGTCGCCCGCCAGACAATACGGGCGGCAAGATGCTGCCCCTACGCAACCCCGTATTTTGAATCACTGTAACGAGATGCCCGGTGTGCCTCCTCTACATCTTCACCCTTCACACTATTTTGTACTTGTTTTGAATTGCCTGTGCAGTTTATACTCTTATCTGCCTAAACTAAAGGAGAACGGGACTTATTGTGCTTGATTTTAACCTTATAACAGAAGCTAAAGACCGCCTTGAAAAACGGGTAAGACGGACAGAGATAATAAAAGCCCAACGTTTTAGCGAACAGCTTGGGCTTCCGATTTACTTTAAATGCGAGAATCTTCAGCGTACAGGTGCGTTTAAAATTCGTGGTGCAATGAATTTTATGACTTGTCAGCCAAAGGAGCTTCTAAAAAATGGCGTTATTACTGCTTCTGCAGGTAATCATGCTCAGGGTGTGGCTTTTTCTGCCGATCTTCTAGGAGTAAAATCTACTGTTTATATGCCTGAAACTACGCCGCCGCAAAAAGTATTCTCTACGAAAGATTACGGCGCAGAGGTCGTTCTAGAAGGCAAGAACTTTGACGAAGCCTATACAGCCTCTATTATGGCATCGGAAAAGAGCGGAGCTCTTTATGTCCACCCTTTTGATGATCCTCTTGTAATGGCCGGGCAAGGGACTATAGGGCTTGAGATCCTGGAAGATATGCCTGATGTTTCAAACATTCTTGTCCCTGTGGGCGGCGGCGGCCTTATTGCGGGCATTGCCGCTGCTGTGAAAGGGATAAACCCCAACGTCCGTGTTATTGGGGTAGAGACTGCCGTTGCCCCTTCCATGTATCATGCGGTAGAATCCGGCAGTGTTACCGAAGTGCCCATATCTGTGACATTGGCAGATGGCATAGCAGTGAAAAAAGTTGGGGAGAATACATTCCCGATAGTAAAAGAACTTGTGGACGATATAGTCCTTGTACAGGAAGAGGATATTGCCCTTGCCATTGTCGCGCTTCTGGAGCGGAACAAACTTCTTGTAGAGGGGGCAGGGGCGGTTCCGTTGGCGGCGCTGCTTTCAGGGAGTATCGAAGGGCTTTCAGGGAAAACGGTTTGTCTCCTTTCCGGCGGGAACATAGATGTTAAGACTATCTCTGTTGTGGTAGAGCGGGGACTTCTTGCTGCAGGCCGTTATCTTAAATTGAGAATAGAGCTGGACGATGTACCGGGCGCTCTTGCACGGCTCTCTGCTGAGATTGCTACCGTAAAGGCGAATATTTCAATAATCACCCACGATAGAAGAGCTAAATCCCTTCCTATAGGGAAAACAGAGGTGAATATTGAGCTTGAGACAAGAGGGTATGAGCATATAAAAGAGATAATAGAGCATCTGAGAGAAGTTGCGGGGTATAAAGTAGAAGCCATGAGTTAGTTTTATATGACTTCGGCTTTTTTTATTTGAACCGCGAAACACGCGAAAGGTGCGAAAAAAGCATAAACCACAATGAACACAAAGGATTCGCAAAGAACACAAAAAAATAAAAAGGTTTTCTCTGTGAACTCTGTGTCTCTGTGAGAAACCAAGAATAGTGTCCTTTGTGAAAATACTTTGTGAACTTTGTGGTAAAGATGCTTAACGAATATTCAAAACAATTTGGAATGGGTCAATTCAGAAAAGGGAGGAAGAATGAAAATTTGGAAACTATCGGCAGTTGCGTGTATGACAGCGTTTCTGTTCAGTTGTGGCGGTGGGGGTGGGACATCAGAAAAAAACAGCAAACCGATAGCACAACAGGTAGAGATCACTTCTTTCGCTCCCACTTCGGCTGCCTATGGCGAAACGATTATCATTACAGGTCAAAACTTCAGCAGCGTTTCTGCCGAAAACAGCGTTACCTTCAATGGCGTGGCCGCCGTAGTTACTTCGGCTACGCCTACAGAGCTTAAGGTAACCGTCCCTAAAAACACGCTTTGCAGCGGGAAGCTGAATGTAACCGTGGCAGGGAAAACGGTAACTTCTGCTGTCGACTTTACCTATCTGCTTACTTACAGTGTAACTACTCTTGCAGGAAGTGGTATGGTAGGTTTTGCCGACGGTATAGGCACGACGGCGCAGTTCGATGCTCCTATAAGCGTAGCAGTTGATGCTGCGGGCAACGTATATGTGACGGATTACTTAATAGGGGTTAACGCCTTTGGCGGTATGATCTACGGTAACAATGTTATCCGTAAAATCACTCCCACAGGTGTGGTGAGTACCTTTGCAGAAAGCTATACGGCACCTATTGCCGACGGAACTGACGTAGCGGAGCAATTCGATGAGGCCTTTGGTGTAGCAGTTGACGCTGCGGGCAACGTATATGCGACAGACCAAGATAACAATCGTATCCTCAAAATCACTCCTTCAGGGGTGGTGAGTACCCTTGCAGGAGGCGGTATGGTGGGAGGCTTTGCCGACGGTATAGGTGCAGCAGCACAGTTCGACAATCCCTACGGTGTAGCAGTTGATGCTGCTGGCAACGTATATGTGGCAGACGCGCTTAACCATCGTATACGCAAGATTACACCTGCAGGCGTGGTAAGTACTTTTGCAGGCAGTGGCACGGAAGGTTTTGCCGATGGCGCGGAAGCAACGGCGCAGTTCAATGTCCCCACGGGCGTAGCAGTTGACGCTGCTGGCAACGTATATGTGGCTGATTTATATAACAATCGTATCCGCAAAATCACCTCCACAGGTGTGGTGAGTACCCTTGCAGGCAGCGGTTTGACAGGTTTTGCCGACGGCGCGGACGCGACAGCGCAGTTCAACCTTCCCTCAGGCGTGGCAGTTGATGCTGCTGGCAACGTATATGTGGCAGACGAGTTTAACAACTGTATCCGCAAAATCACCCCAAAAGGCGTGGTGAGTACCCTTGCTGGAAGCGGTTCGGCAGGCTTTGCCGACGGCACACCCTTGACGGCACAGTTCAACAACCCCTTTGGTGTAGCAGTTGACGCTGCGGGTAACGTATATGTGGCAGACAAAGGTAACAACCGTATCCGCAAAATAACAGCGGAGTAGAGAAAACAGAAGGGTAAAACCCTATGAGCTCAGGTATAGTCTGAGCTCACAGAGTTTTAGGTGATATACGCCATAGGCGTTATATATCAATAGAATAAGAAAAATATTGGTTTTTTGTCCGTAGGACATTAACCGTTAAAGCCCTATGGGCTATCTGTTTGTTATGTACGGTTTTTCTATTGATATGAATGCCCTAAGGGCAATGTTAATGGCGCATACCTGGCGTACTGTTGTAGGAGCGGGTTTCAAACCTCTCCCTACAGACTCTTCTCTATACAAGCATATGCCGAATGCTTATGTATTGATTCAAAATTCTCCGCCTCTACGCTGAACCACTCTACATTCTTCAAATCAGTAAGCTTCAGCGTTACTTCCCTTACTATATCTTCCACAAATTTCGGATTTTCATAGGCTTTTTCCGTAACATACTTTTCATCAACCCGTTTAAGAACTGAGTAAAGAGGGCTTGAGCCACACTCTTCCACAAGCTGCACAAGATCTTCAATCCATATAAAATCGCTGTACCTCACATGGACTGAGATTATTGACCGCTGGTTATGAGCGCCGTATTGAGAAAGCTCCTTGCTGCATGGGCATAGAGATGTTACAGGAATTTTTATCCCCAGTACGAAGTCCAGTTTTTCCCCAAGGCTTGCGTTAAATGCGCAGGTATACTCCATAAGGCTGTCTGCCCCCGAGACGGGAGCTTTTTTTTCTATAAAGTATGGGAATTCAATCTCCAGATGGGCTGTTGAAGCTCCTAAACGTTCTTTCATCTCCTGCAGGATTATCTCAAGTTTATCAAGAGCTATTTCATCTCTGTATTTATGGAGAATCTCCACAAAGCGGCTCATATGTGTCCCTTTAAAGTGGTGAGGCAGGTCAACATACATATTGATCCTGGCTACGGTGTGCTGGAACTTGTTTTTCCTGTCCATTACTACTATAGGATACGATATATCCTTTACACCTACTTTGTTTATGGGGATATTCCGTGGGTCATGGGTTTTTTGAACATCAATCATTATTATTTCACTCCATATACTGCAAAGGGTCTTTAAGCCCAGCTTCTGCAAATCCTTTAAGCCTTAACCTGCATGAATCGCACTTTCCACAGGCTATTCCTTCAGGCGTAGGGTCATAACAGGAGTGGGTCAGGCTATAGTCCACTCCGAGAGAGAGCCCTTTTTTTATGATTTCCGCTTTTGTCATATTCAAGAGAGGTGCGCGTATGTTGAATTTTCCGGTTTTTTCTACTCCTGCTTTTGTAGCAAGGTTTGCCAGGGTCTCAAAAGCAGCTATATATTCAGGGCGGCAGTCAGGATAGCCTGAATAATCCAGTGCGTTTACCCCTATAAATATGTCAAAAGCCCCAAGAACCTCCGCCCAGCCCAGGGCGAAAGAGAGGAATATTGTGTTTCTTGCAGGTACATAGGTTACTGGTATTTCATCTTTAACTCCATCTTTTGGAACAGGCGCGTCTGTTGTAAGGGCGCTTCCGCCGACTTTGCTATAGTCAAAGTCTACTATAAGGTGATCTATTGCCCCTATAATTGGCGCCTGTTTTTTTGCAAGCTCCAGTTCAACAGAGTGCCGTTGGCCGTAGGAGAAGCTTATCGCGTATGGATCGAATCCCTCTGATTTGGCGATTGCCAGGCATGTTGTGGAATCAAGGCCGCTGCTATACAGGATTACAGCTTTTTTATTCATTTTTTACCTTTTAAAATAAGGGGAATTTCTGGCGATTTTTTTATTTATTATAAGACAGAAAACCTGCTAAATAAATTTTTTATTTAAATGCTTGAAATTTTATATAGATACATGAGATTGTTACAAACTCTGAAAAGATAAAATTAAAGCTTTTTACGAGGTGCTCTGGTTTGACAGGTATTGATATAGACAAGATTCTTGAGCTTGCGCCATCTCCCGCCTATGTTGTGGATCTTGGAAGAATCAGGCACAACCTGGCTATTCTGGATCAGGTGCAGAAGCGGAGCGGGGCAAAAATCCTCATGGCTCTTAAAGCTTTTTCCATGTGGAGCGTTTTCCCGTTAATAAGTGAAAGGTTTTATGGCGTATGCGCTTCATCTCCGTGGGAAGCCAGGCTTGGGAGAGAAGAGTTTGGAAAAGAAGTACATTCATTTGCCGCGGCCTTTAAAGAGAGCGATGTTAGAGAGCTTCTTAAAATTTCCGATCATCTTGTTTTTAATTCATTTAACCAATTAGAGAGGTTCAGGCATCTTTGGGAAAAAGAAAAAGTATCCATAGGGTTGAGGGTGAATCCTGAGCATTCAGAAGGGGATACCCCTATGTATGACCCTTCTGCTCCTAAATCGAGATTAGGTATCACTCTGTCGGAATTTGAAGGGCACTCTCTTGATGGTGTTGAAGGGCTTCATTTTCATACTCTGTGCGAACAACTGTTTGAGCCTTTGGAAAGAACGGCAAAAGTATTTGAAGAGAAGTTTGGCAAATATTTGCACCAGATGAAGTGGCTTAACTTCGGGGGTGGGCATCATATTACCAGAGATGGTTATGATATTGACGGTTTGGTGGAGTTGATAAAATATTTTCAGGGAAAATATAATGTTCAACTCTATCTGGAGCCGGGAGAAGCCTTTGTGATCAATACAGGTATTTTAGTGGGCGAAGTTTTGGATATAGTCCATAACCAGATGGATATTGCTATTTTGGACGTTTCAGCAACGTGCCATATGCCGGATATTCTGGAGATGCCTTACAGACCGGGGATTAAGGACGGGTATGATCCTGGAAAGAAACCTTACACCTATCGCCTTGGAGGCCCTTCTTGTCTTGCGGGAGATATAATAGGGGACTGGTCTTTTGAAACGCCTCTTTATCCCGGGAAGCGTCTCGCTTTTCTGGACATGTCCCATTATACCATGGTAAAAACAACTACTTTTAATGGTATAGAGCATCCGGCAATTTGCACTTTTGAACCTGAGAGCGGAGAACTTAAAGTGGTTAAAAAGTTTAATTATATGGATTTTCGGAACAAACTTTCTTGATATTTAACCGCGAAACACGCGAAAAGCGCGAAAATGAAAAACAAAACATGTAGGGGCGCACAGTGTGCGCCCGATAAACAACACGGGCGGCAGGTTGCCGCCCCTACGCAAACATGACACAGCAAAGGCAAGGGTAAATTCCCCGACTTGCGAGGGGTGCCCGTAGGGCAGGGTGGTTAAAGACCAACACACGGGCGCTCACTGTGCGCCCATACAGTTGCTGTATATGGCCAAAAGCCTGTGCCACATAATATTATGAAAGGTTAACTACTTATGGAAAGATGGAACATTGCTGACTCTGCGAGAATATACAACATAGATAACTGGGGTGCTGACCTCTTTACGATAAATAAGAAGGGTAATGCATGTGTACACCCGTCCGCGACCTCTAAGAGCTCTATAGATTTACGGGTGCTAATAGATGACCTTATCAAAAGGAAGATAAAACCGCCAATACTTCTAAGATTCATGGACGTGTTACAGGGCCGTATTGCCAGCATTAATAGAGCATTTAAAGGCGCTATAACAGAGAATGACTACCCCGCCACATATCAGACTTTTTTCCCTATAAAAGTAAACCAGCAAAGGCAGGTGGTTGAGGCTATTGCCACATACGGTAAGCGTTACAACCTTGGTCTTGAGGTCGGTTCAAAGCCTGAGCTTGTGGCGGGAATAGGTATATCCAGCGGGAATAACCTTCCTATTATCTGCAATGGTTACAAAGACACCCAGTATATTGAGACAGTTCTCTATGCCACGAAAATCGGCTATGACATAACAATTGTGGTAGAGAAGCTCTTTGAGCTGGAGAAGATAATAGAGCTTGTAAAAAAGACAGGCATACGTCCCAAATTGGGGATAAGGGTAAGGCTATCATCAAAAGGTACAGGGAAATGGGCAACATCCGGCGGTGAGGACGCAAAATTCGGTTTAAAGATGGCTGAAATCATAACAGCCATAGACCTCTTGGAGGAGAATGAACTACTTGATCAGGTTAAGCTACTGCATTTTCATATAGGGAGCCAGATTACCAAGATAGATAAGATTAAAACCGCTCTTATTGAAGGGGCACGTATATACGCAGAGCTCAGAAAAACAGGGGTAAATATAGAAAATGTTGATATAGGCGGTGGACTTGGCGTTGATTATGACGGTTCAAAATCCAGCTATTTTTCCAGTGTTAACTACTCGATAGAAGAGTATGCCAATGACGTAATCTATCAGATTAAAAATATATGCGATAATGCCGGAGTAGAGTGCCCCAATATAATTTCAGAATCAGGACGGGCAACAGTTGCCCACTACTCTGTTTTAGTAACCAATATACTTGACACCAAGACTCAGCGCCTTGCTCCGGACTTTGAAGAGGATATTGAAGCCTCTGAAAATCTGGCTCCGACAGTAAAAAAACTGGTGGATATACATAAAAGCATAGACAGGTACAGTTTAAGGGAAGATTATCATGATACCATGCAGCTTATTCAGGAAGCTGTGAGCCTGTTTAACCTCGGGTATCTTAATTTAAGAGACCGGGCAATGGCGGAATGGCTTTATGGCAAGATAATACAAAAGATAAACAGCATAGTTGAAAAGATAAAGCCTATACCTGAGGAGCTTCAAAACTTTCAGCTGGCCCTTAGACAGACATATTTCGCGAATTTCTCCCTGTTTCAGTCTATTCCCGACTCATGGGCTATTGACCAGCTTTTTCCGATAATGCCGATTCAGAGGCTTAACCAAAAGCCTGATGTAATAGCGTCAGTGGCTGATATAACCTGCGACTCAGACGGAGAAATAACAAGCTTTGTGGGAGAAAACGGAAGAGCCAAATTCCTCCCTCTGCACAAGCTGAAAAAAGGTGAGGATTACTATATTGGTTTCTTCCTTATCGGTGCGTACCAGGAGATTCTGGGAGACTTGCATAACCTTTTCGGAGACACAAACGCTGTGCATATAACCTTTAACAAAAAGACAGGATATATGATAGATACGGTAATAAAGGGTGACGCCTGCTGGGAAACTCTCAAATATGTACAGTATAAAGGGCCTGAAATACTTAAGCGCGTAAGGGAGCACCTTGAAAAGGGTGTTGCTAAAAAGAAAGTTTCAATAGAAGAGAGTAGTCATTTTATTGAGTTGTTGGATAAGACGCTGCTTGGGTATACGTATCTAGAGGAGTAGAGATTTTATATGACTTCGGCTTTTGGTCATATGAGGTGTCGCCTGCGTATTAAAGTCGTCGATGCCGGTAGGGGCGGTTATTGACCGCCCAATAATCTGGCGCACACTGTGCGCCCCTACATAAAATGCAACCGCAAATTTATTGCCTAATCCTCTTGCTGCTTATACAATTAGGCAATTATATCTTAACAGCTTTCCCCATGGTATAATTTCTACTAGATGCAGTAATACCTGAGCTAATAGAGAATTAGAATCATATATTACAATAATATTTGTATTGCCTAATTCTCCGATTACTCGTAGGATTAGGCAATAATTGGCGTGTCGTTCTCCGCTGCCACTTCCTCTTTTTCTTCAATATAAAAAATATCCTCAAAACTGGTGTATTGAAACAGGGTTAGTATACTCATTAATGGTATCATTAATACGAAACATAAAATTATTCCAAGTATAGTAGATAATACGATAACTGTGCTCCCATCACTATGTGTTGCCTTTGTTGCAAAGGCAATACCCACTATAATACCTGTAATAATGGCACTTATAATCACAATTGCTACTATCAAAAGGAGTGGGATTACAATTCCAGCGACAAGGAATGGTTTCCAGTTCTTAAGGGTTGCTTTAAAACTCATACATATACTCTCCCACGCACCACGGTTTCTGAGCGTGATAAGAGCTGGAGCAAAGTAATATGCCATTAGCCAAAGAGCCAGTATGATGAAATAAATTAAAAAAGAGATTACAACTGTAACAGGGTTTGCCAATATAATACCAAGCATAGCATCTGCTACTTCTTTTTGATTATTGGGGTTAAAACTGTTTCCAATAGCGATTAATTTGGTAAACATCATGCCGAATGGAATTATCATTGGTATAAGTGTAATTAAAGTGGCAACAATTCCAAAAATTGCTAACAGTATCAATTCCTGCCATCTTTGCTGAAATACAAGGAAGAGGTTTCCCACTTTAAGGCCATCTTTCTGAGTTGAAGCGGCAATCATAATCGCGCCAATAAAGATTGGTCCGCTTAGTTGTACTACCAGAGAGCCTAAAAACGGGACAAGAGCAAGTACCAATATTATTGCCATATATATAATATAAATAAACGGCCAGCGCCATGGCTCTTCAGAAAACATTTTATATGCTGACCGCAGCCACTGCATGGCATTACCGGCAGGAACAACTCTGAACTCCGCAGGGAGAGGCTCCAAAACTGGTTTTTGAGTAAGATTGCCTGTGGGAGGAGTGTATGCCGGAGGTTGATTTCCGGAATTATCAATAGGTAAAGTACCCTCAGATTCCGGTTCGTCAATCAGCTCAACTACTATCCCGATATTTGTCAGGGTGTTTATATACCTCTCTCCTGTTTCCTTATCTATGTTTTTCTTTATTACTGTGGGCTTTCCTGAAGTAAGCAGATTTTCCGCTTCCGGCCGGTTGGTATTCGTAAGCTGCATAAATTGTGTAATAGCTGTTTCTGCGCCACTGCCTTCCACGAGTTTTCCGGCTAATACAACTCTGTAGCTGTTCATAGTATGTACTCCCTAGTATGCTTTTTACTCAATATAAAATATATCCTCAAAACTGGTATATATAACTGGTGATATTACAATAGATAATGGCAGTATTAGCAGTATTAATGCGAGATATAAGATTGGTAACAGTGTAGAAGACCCATGTGTCGCGATTGTAATACCTACTATAATGCCAAATATTGCTATAAGAAAGAGTGTTATTATAATTCCGGCGATGACAAATGCCGCCCAGTTCCTAAGAACAGCTTTAAAACTTATACGCACGCTCTCTAACGCGTCGCGGTTTCTAAGAGTAATAAGAGCGGGAGCAAAGTAGAATGCCATTAAGCAAAGAATCTTTATAATGAATGCAGTTAAAAGAAAAATTATAACTATAACAGGATTTGCCAATAAAACAGCAAGTATGGCAGCTACTACTTCTTTATGATTATGGGGATCGAATTTGGGAGCAAGTATAAAGAAAAGAATCACCATTACTGTAGCTACAATGAGACTGATAATACATTGGAAAGCGCCTACTCGCCATAATTCCCGCCATTTTCGCTGAAATACGAGAAGAAGATTTCCTATTTTAAGACTATCTTGCTGAGTTGAAGCGGCAATCATAATTGCGCCAAGTGAGGTTTGCCCTATTGCATAAGAAAAGAGTGTGCCAAAGAGTGCCCCTGGCCCGGGTATAGAGCCAAAAACAAAGCCAATTACAAGATATATTGCCGTTACTATAATAAACATAAGCGGCCAACGCCATGGCTCTTCAAAAAACATTTTAAATGCCGCCTCAAACCATCGTATGGCATTACCGGCAGGAACAATTCTGAATTCTGCGGAAGATCCTGAGCCCGATTTTGAAGTGAGATTGCTACTGGAAGGAATGTATGCCGGCGGGCGGAATGGTACACGGGTATTCTCTGCGTTGGTTAGATTACCGACGGTGGGTGGAGTCTGCACCGAAGGTTCGTTCTCAAAGTTATCAATAGGCAGAGCGGCTTCAAATTTTGGCGAAGGCTCATCAATCAGTATAGCGTCTACCCCGATCTTTGTCAGGGCGTTTATAATTTTCTCTCCTGTTTCTTTATCTATGTTTTTCTTTATTACTATGGAGTTGCCTGAAGTAAGCAGCTTCTCCGCCTTTGTACGGTCAATACGAGTGAGCTTCATAAATTGAATTATAGCTGTTTCCGCGTCAGTACCTTCGCTGAGTTTGCCAGCTAATACAATTCTGTAACTGTTCATAGTATGGAACTCCATGATACGGATTGAAGCAGGTTTATATAGTTTATGTCGTAAGCTACAAAAAAAGCGGTAGCCTTTAAGCAACCGCTTTTTTATTAAATATAAGCCGAAATTTTAGCCTTCTGTCAGAACATGCTCATCATACAAATTTTCAATTTTGAGTTTGTGAGCTTTTTCAACATCTGCGAATACAAGGAGTACATTTTTGAGTTTCGGATCCTCTACTTCTGCCGCTGCCGCTTCGTACAGTTTGTATGCTGCTTCTTCGGCTTTCATGGCGAATATAAGGATCTCCTGATATGTCATATTAGGTTTGAATGGTACATTAACAAGGTACTGGCTTATTTTCATATCAGTTAATTGAATTTTTTTATATTCTGCTGCCTTTTCCGCGTTAAATTTACTGAAAACGACCTTATGGCCTGCTTCTTCTGTTGCAAGCTCTTCAAACATTTTTCTGGCGGATATACTGGTGGTAATTTCTGCAGCATGTTTATAAAGCTTATACGCGTCGTCTTCACGCTCTACGGCAAATTTTATGACTTCTTCAAGAGTGACAAACTTCATAGATCGAATTCTCCTCTAAGAGCCTGAAAAGTGATGTATACGAAATAATTACGAAATTTATTGTAAAAATAGCTTTATGTCAACATAAAGTTGTTATTTAAAGGTTAGTTATCCGCTTTTCCGTACTGTTTGGCATGATATGAGCTTCTTACATAAGGGGCGCTTTCTACATGTTCAAAACCAAGTGTCATAGCTTTTCCTTTAAATTCCGCAAATTTCGCTGGCGTTATAAATTCCATAACAGGGGTATGCGCTTTGCTTGGCGGGAGGTACTGGCCTATACTCAGATAATCGCAGCCTGTTTCGGCTATATCTCTTATAGTATCAATTATTTCATCTTCTTTTTCCCCAAGTCCCAGCATTATACCTGATTTACACGGTATTTCTGGTGCCATAGTTTTTGAGCGGCGTAAAATGTCTAAGGAGCGCTTGTAATCCGCTCCGTTACGTATTTTATAAAGTCTTGGCACTGTCTCAATATTATGGGCAATTATATCCGGCTGACTTGAAAGAACGGTTTTAAGGGAGTCAATATTTCCGCCAAAATCCGGAATAAGGAGTTCGATTTTTGTATTAATTGAGTCACTTCTTATGGCATCTACAGTTATGGCGAAGTGGGCGGCCCCTCCGTCAGTTAAATCATCTCTTGTGGGGCTTGTAATTACAACGTGCGATAGGTTTAGCTTTATAACGGCTTCTGCCACTCTTTTTGGCTCGCCGCTGTCCAGTGGGCTGGGCATTTCCTGTGATATATTGCAAAAAGTACATTTACGGGTGCACTCTTTACCCATAATTAAAAAAGTAGCCTGCTTTTTGCTGAAACATTCGGATATATTAGGGCAGGAAGCTTGCTGGCAGACTGTATTGAGATTAAGTCCTTTCAGAAGGTCTTCCATCTCCCTGTTTTCAGCCAGGTTAATCTTTTTCCTGAGCCATACAGGCTTTCTTTGGGAAATTCCCCTCCTGTGGAGGGGTGCCCGAAGGGCGGGGTGGTTACTAAGCATAGCCATAACTCCGGCTAAATTCTGTTTAACCGACGCATCGTCTATATGAATAACAGTTAAACCAAGGCCTGACAGAAAAGCATCACGCTCCATATCATATGCAACTTTATAGTCATGTGAAACGCCGTCTATCTCTATCACTACATTGTTATTGGTACAATAAAAGTCTACAATGTAATTCCCTATGATTTTTTGCCTGTCAAAATCAAAACCTTTAAATTGTCCATTCTTTAATTGTTGCCATAGCAGTACTTCGGAAAGGTTTCCAGCCTTGCGAAGTTCTTTTGCGCGTTCTTTTAGCTTGGGGTTATAGGGCAGGGAATTATAATTTTTAAGGGTTCTTTTAGAGGATTTAGCTACCCCATTCTCTTGCCTGCTAGTGGGCAAGTCGGACGCCTCCTCTACAGGAGCAACCACCCCGCCCTTCGGGCACCCCTCCACAGGAGGGGAATTTTTTCTTTCGCTTCTCATTGCCTTAATTTTCCGCTGTCTTCCTCTTCAACTCGTCTACGGGAAATGCAAAATTGTTCAGGGCTTCAAGCCCCCCTGAATTAATTCTGAGTGATGAAGCTATTAAAGAATTACTCTTCCTTTTTCGCTGACGGTTTTTTGCTCCGGTTTTGCGGCCTTTTCTTCCTTGTCGTTTCATCGGAATCTGTTAAATTAGCCAATTCAGCAGTCTCCTCAGAGTTGACGTTCTTTTTTGCCTTTTTTGGTTTGACGCTTTCAGAATCTTTCTTTTCCGTTTTTTCCTCCGGCTTTTGAGAAGCGGAAATTTTCTTATTTCTTGTAGCAGGCCGTTTTTTTCCTGTTTTTGTTTCCGTTTCAGCTGTTACAGGATCTGAACCAGTTTCTGTTTCATTGGCAACGGTCGCTGCTTCCTGAACAGCCTCTTTATCAGACTTTTTAGAAAAATGTTTTCTGTTACGGTATTTTTTCTTTTTAGCCGGATCTTCTTTCTGTTCCGTTTTTTCCTCTGATTCAACAGGCTGACTTGCCGGTTCTGTATTTGGAAGACTTTCACTGCTTTCTTCCGTTGTTGTAGCTACTTCCGGCGTATTGAGTCCGGCGTTGGGCTTTTTATGACGCCTGCGTCTCCTTTTCTTCTTCGGTGCTTCCGGAGTTTCTTCCCCTTTTTCTACAGGGAGCTCATCTTCTGCAGGGGTTTCCGATACTGTGCTCAGAGGCTTTTCTTCTCCTTCTGCTTTCAAACCGGTTGTAGCAACTTCCGGCTTGGACTTTTTACCTTTTGTTTTTTTCTTGGAAGGCTGCTCCTGTTTAGCCTCTTCAACAGCGGTTTCAGGCTTAACATCTGCTTCGGCTTTCTGCTCAGAAGGCTTATCTTCTTCTTTTTGTTCTTTAGGTTTCTCTTTTTTGATAACTTCCAGCTCAAGCTGGTTCATAAGGAAAGAAGGTTTCCCTTTTATTGTAATTGAGATGTCGTAATCATTTTCTATTTGGGCAAGCTCTCTCTTTTTCCGGTTTAACAGATAATATGCGACTTCAAGAGGGAGACCGCCACGAACTTCGGTAGCGTTACCTTTTGCTGCTGAGGCATGCACCTTTCTCAGGAAAGAGAGAGCCATGCTCTCCACTCCTTTGACTTTTCCTCGTCCGTTGCAATGGGGGCAGTCAAGAATACTTCCCTGCTCAAGAGTCTGTTTTATTCTCTGCCTGGACATCTCCAACATGCCGAATTGTGATATACGCCCCACGGTTACCCTGGCTTTATCACCTTTTAAAGCTTCCTTTAGTTTTCCTTCAACTTCTTTTATATGCTTCATCTCCTGCATATCTATGAAATCCAGCACAATAAGCCCGCCAAGGTCTCTGAGACGCAGTTGTCTGGCTGCCTCTTCTGCCGCTTCCATATTTGTATGAAAGGCGGTATCTTCTACTCTCTTTTCAGCTATGGATTTTCCTGAGTTTACATCAATGGAGACAAGGGCTTCTGTTGGTTCAATAATCAGTGAGCCGCCGGATTTAAGGGGTACTCTCTTTTCATAAATCTGGTCAATCTGCTCTTCAATTTGAAATTTTGAGAAAATAGGGCGTTTTTCCTGGTGGAGTTTAAGACGCCGTACAAATTTAGGCATTATCTCTTTAAAAAACTCTTTTGTCTCTTTGAAGACCTCTTTGCTGTCGACCAAAACTTCATTAATGTCAGCGTTGAAATAATCCCTTATTGTCCTTATAACAACAGGGTGTTCCTGATATATAAGTTTAGGAGAGCCGCTCTTTTCCCACTCATCGCGAATACTGTTATAACGATTAACCAGATTATCCAGGTCTTTCTGAATTTCTCCAACGTTTTGCCCTACCGCCTCTGTGCGAATGATGTAGCCTATATTTTCAGGTATATCCAGTTCCTTCGCCATATCTTTAAGTTTTTTACGTTCCGTTTCGCCTTCAACTTTTCTTGATATACCCGATGTTGTTCCGTTCCCAGGCATAATAACCATGTAGCGTCCCGGAAGGGAGAGATATGTGGTAACTGCGGCGCCTTTTAAATCCCGCTCGTCCTTTTCCACCTGTACCAGAAGCTCCTGGCCTCTTTTTAACACTTCCTGAATTCTTGGGCGTTTTTTCCTCTGGTCTTCAGGAATATCTTCTCTCCACTGCCAGAAATCAGGGTGCAGTTCTCCCATCTGCAAAAAGGCAGGTTTTTTTAATCCGATATCAACGAAAGCTGCCTGAAGAGAAGGCTCTACACGGATAACAGTTCCTTTATATATGTTACCCCGGATCTGTTTTTTATCGGTGATTTCTACATCAAGGTCTACCAACCGCCCGTTTTCGTCAACTATGGCAACTCTTGATTCTTCGGGGTGGAGGGCGTTGATTAGCATTTTTTTTGGCATATAACTCAAAATCCTCTGTTATTAGGTTTGTGAAACCCTATAAAATTATTGTAAAACTTTCACTTTATATCATTTATGGTTAGGTAATGTAAATGTTTAAGGGCGTGAAAATCTGTGAAGCCAGGAATAGCCTGAGTTTACAGGCGTTATGATTGCTGACTTCTTTTTTTGTTTTGTAATCATATCGTTGCCCAATAGAGGTTGTGCCGCAACAATTGCATGCTACTCATTAAATAAATTGTTTACATTACTTAATAGGAGGAAGCAAAATGCGTTTAGTTTCTTGTCTCAAAGTTACATTGGTTGCGCTGGTAACGGCGTTGCTCCTGTCCGGATGCGGTGGCTCCGATTCGGGATCTCCGGCCAAGACTACCACAATCTTTTATACGTCTGATACCCATTACGGTCTCAAGAGGGTTGCGTTTTCGGGGATGAGCAGCGCCCAGCAGGTTAACGAAGCCATGATAGACGAGATGGACCGCTTGCAGCAACAGGGCGTTAAGCTCCCCAATGACGACGGTGTCAATGCCGGCCAGTCTATTGTAGAGGTAGATTTCGTTGCACACACCGGCGATACGATTAACCGTTCTGAAGGAGCAGTATACCCATATAAAAACGCTCCTGCTGCGGCTATATGGGCTCAGTTCCAGGCCGACTACTTCACCCGGCTCGATGTTACTGACCGTTCCGGTAAGCAGGCTCCCTTGTACTTGGCACCAGGTAACCATGAAATTTCTGATTCCATCGGTTACTATAAGGCCGGTAGCGTACTTGACGCCACTGCGTATGCTAACATCTACAACCTGATGATGAATCCTGCTACATCAATGACAAGTGCTTCCTTTATTGGATCCTCCGCTCCGATACAGTTTGCCGATACCGCCAATTATACGGCAGGGATGACGACAGGCGGCGCTAGCTACACTACTCCGGCAAATCGCACCGTGACATCACGTGACGTCAATGGTGTGCATTTCCTCTTCGTTGGCATGTGGCCTGATGCTATTAACCGCAATTTAATTGACGCTGACCTGGCCAAGGTTTCTCCAACTACGCCGGTAGTCCTGTTCACCCACGCTCCGCCGGAAGCTGAAGCCAAGATCCTCACCAACCCGTACACCCCACCGGCTGCTGCATTTCCGGTCGGTACAATGTCAATCAACTCAACTAACATGTTCGAAGCTGTAATCTCCGATGTCTTTATTCCGCCAACTTCTCCAGCCCCTACTTCAGTTACTCCGTATTCTGATCCTCCCACTAATAGCGTAGAATATCAGGTTTTAGGCAACCAGCGGGCATTGGTCGCCTGGCTCAAGACTCACAAGAACATCGTGGCATGGTTCAACGGCCATGACAATTATAACCAGTTCTATGATTTTACCGGTCCGGACAATGACATCAGCCTCCCGACGTTCCGCGTAGACTCTCCTATGAAAGGGGATATTTCCGGTCTTGGTACCAGTACACCTGACCCAACTAAGCTTTCTTTTCAGGTAATCTCTATAGATGCCGGTGCGAAACATATGACTGTACGGGAATATCTCTGGGATACGAAAACATGGGGTGTTTCCAGAACTATTTCCCTTGCTCCACGGGCAAATTAATGACGGTTTGAAACCAGTCTCATATCTGACTATCTTCAGCCCCGCCGGTTCTCCGACGGGGCCTTTTTTGACTTCGGCTTTTGGTCATAATCCAGCGTGGATAGTGAAGATGGTTTTTGATTTGCCCGTAGGGCATTCATATCAATAGGGAAATCGTACCATACTCATGTAGTCCGTAGGACTTCAACGTTTTGATTTTGTTAAAGTCCTACGGACTACTGGTATCGTGTATGTTATTTTCTATTGATATGAATGCCCTATGGGCAAAGTATTTCGGGACATTCGGTGTGTGTCCCCTACTTTGTAAGTGACAGAAAACAAATTGGTCGAGAATAGGTAAGCTTAGGTATTACCTGAGCTAACAGGTAAAAAATACAATTGGTCGATCAGCTAAAGAGAAACAAAAACATAAACCGCAAAGAACGCAAGGGGTACGCAAAGGACACAAAAAAAGACGTCATTGCGGGCTTGACCCGCAATCTTCCAAGAGCAGGGGATTGCGGCTCAAAGGCCGCAGTAACTTCGTGCTCTTTGCGAAACCTTTGCGCACCTTGCGGTTAAAAAATAAAAGGTTTTCTCTGTGGTCTAAATAAAAAACCAGGCATCCCGAAGCCGCAAAAACAAATTGCTCGAAAGTTCATCGGGCGCGATAAATCGCGCCCCTACGCGTTTCATTTCATTCGTCCACACATGATTCCTTTTAAAAAAATTCTATACGGTAAGGAAATTTGTTATATAGAAACATCTAAAATTTATACAGGATCAAAAGATGTTACATCTTAAAAACTTTTCTAAAGATTTTGTGGGTAAACCTCTGTTTTCCAGTATCTCATGGCACCTTAAAAAAGGTGAGAGAGTAGGGCTTGTAGGAGAGAACGGAGCGGGTAAGACCACTTTAATGCGGATTATTGCGGGTGAAGTAGAGGCCTCTTCCGGTGAGACACAGTTTGCCAAGGGGGCTACAGCGGGGTATCTCCCCCAAGATGGAATAATTACCAGGGGAAAGCCCTTGTTTCAGGAAGTTATGGGTGCATTGGCAGATTTACAACAAATGGAAAAGGAACTGGATAGCCTGACAAAAGAACTTGAACAGGTCTCGCATAACTCTCCGGATTATACAGGTATGCTTGAGAAATACGGAGGCCTTCAGGAAGAATTCAGAATAAAGGGTGGATACTCCAAAGAGTCTGAAGTTGCTATAGTCCTTAATGGTCTTGGGTTTCTCACTTCAGAGTGGGATAAGGACTGCGGTACTTTTTCAGGCGGATGGCAAATGAGGATAGCCCTTGCAAAGCTTCTGCTTAAAAAACCAAACTTACTCCTGCTGGACGAGCCTACAAACCATCTTGATATAGAAGCCAGAAACTGGCTTGAAAGCTACCTTTGCAGTTATCCATTTTCAGTAATTCTTGTATCTCATGACCATTTCTTCCTTGATGCTGTTTGTCATAAGATTTCAGAGGTCTGGAACCATACTATTACAGATTATCACTGCAATTACACCAACTATCTGGTGCAGAGAGAAGCCAGAGTTGACGCGATACGTGAAGCAAAGAAAAGGCAAGATGAGGAAGTTGAAAAGCTTGAGGATTTTATCAATCGCTTCCGTTATAAAGCGGATAAGGCTGCTTTGGTTCAATCCCGTATAAAGCAGCTTGAAAAGATAGAGAGGATTATTATTCCTCCTGAACGAAGGAAGATACATTTTAAATTTCCTGAGCCTCCTAAAAGCGGGAGAATTGCTATGGAGCTTAATGGAGTTACCAAAAGTTACGGCAGCCTGAAAGTGCTGGACAGAGTCAGTCTTACTATTGAAAAGGGGGAGAGGATTGCCCTTGTAGGACATAACGGAGCTGGTAAATCCACGCTCATGAAGCTTCTTGCCGGTGGAGAGTTCCAAGCTGGGGAACGTACAGCAGGGCATAATGTTGTTATAGATTACTTTGCCCAGGATCAGTCGGACAGTCTGGATGGTAGCAAAACAGTATATGAAGAGCTATATTCAGAGGCTCCATACGACATGGTTCCAAAATTACGGGATATGCTTGGGGCCTTTCTTTTTTCGGGAGATGATATTGAGAAGAAAGTAAGTGTGCTTTCAGGAGGGGAGAGAAACAGGCTTGCCCTTGCAAAGATGCTTTTAAGGCCATCTAATCTCCTCCTTATGGACGAACCTACCAATCATCTTGATCTTTTCAGCAAAGAGATGCTTCTTGACGCTCTCAGGGACTTTCAAGGGACGGTAGTATTTGTATCCCATGACAGACATTTTATAGATGGCCTGGCAACAAGGGTTGTGGAGGTGGATAAGGGGAACCTGAACTCTTATATTGGTGACTACGAATATTACCTTGCTAAGAAAAACGGAGCTGAAGCGGTTGTTACTGAAACAGCAGCAAAGTCTCAAGTTGTTACGAAAGAAGAGCGTTTAAAGGAGAAGGAAGAGGAGAAACGGCAGCAGAAGGAGGAACGCAGCCGTCTTAAAAAAGTTGCAGAACTTGAAAAGAGTATTGAAGCTGCTGAAAAGGATATAAGAGAGCTTGAGGAGAGGCTTGCTGATCCTGAAACTGCGAATGATTATGTATTGCTGCAAAAAATAGGGGACGAGCATAGGGAGGCTAGTAGTAGGCTAGCAGAGTTTTATCAAGAGTGGGAGGCTTTGACTTCATGATGGCACAGGCTTTTGGCTGTAAGTCAGTGTGGAGTTTGGAGTGTGAAGCGTAGGGGCGCACATTGTGCGCCCGCAACAGCAAACAACAGCCGCGAAAGCCACGAAAAGCGCAAAAGAATTATTGCCATCGTTGGAGAAAGGGCAACGAAGTTGCCAGATCTTCATAACCGCAGGCCGTTGGCCTGCGGAGATACGATAAAAAACATATCTGCCTGGAAGGCAGAACTACCTGGTACTACCTTTCAGGCAGGAGTATGATTGCATTATTCAGCCGCAGGTCGTTGACCTGCGGTTATGAAAATTGAGCCCTGCCGGGCTAAAATATAGATCAGTCGGAAATAGATTAGCTCAGGTATAACCTGAGCTGACAGGCTAAAGATGCAATCAGTCGGTTATACCATCGGGTGCTATAAATCGCGCCCCTACAGCCGCAGCATATGACCAAAAGCCGAAGTCACTCTAGGAAGCGGTGTAAAGCCATGGCGGTATAGGGCACTCTATCGCATCCGCTATCGCCCTAAAAAGCTCAATTTCTTCAGGTGTAATATGTTTATCGTAAGAGATGCACTGAAGCGCTGCTGCGAGAAAATCATGTTTTGTTTCAAGGGTTGTCTTATCAAGTGTTGCAAGGCCTTTGCCTAAAGGAGACTGCTTTAACTCGTCTTTTGTCAGAAAACGAAATTTTGCTGTCGGCTCTTTTAATAGAGGAATAGCGCTTTCAAAGGCAAGCTTTGCTCTGTTTTCATCTTTATCGCCGATTCTGGCAACTGCTGTTAATACGGCAGAACAATCATCCTGAACATCTTTAATATTTTGGATTTGGGCTTGGCGTTTTGCAGGCGGGTAAAACCTGGGCTCAAGGTGCTTCTGGATAAAGAGACTGAGGGCAAAGTCAAAAAGAGTCTTTGTGCTCTCTTCTTTTATAAGCTCCTCAATAGTCCCTTTAAATTTTGAAAACTGCTGAATATCCATTGTACGGAGTATGGGAAGAGATAAGTCTATTAAAGGCATACGAACACGAGGTGTTATATTTTCAAGATCGGGTAAAAGGCTATCTACCCTCTGAAGAACAGTTTCATCATCTTTCTCTTTAATTGTCTGTTTATGGGAGTCTATTGTGCTTTTGTTCTGTATGAGGATCAGGCCGTAAATCAGCGCCTGAGCCATATTCAGATCATGAGTGGCGTCAATTAAGCTTTTAGGAAGATTTTGTATAAAGTTTTGTGTTAGTTCCAGATGTTCCTGCAGAGGCATTCCTGCTGTTTCCAGAAGGGATTGCTTTGCTGTTTCATGAGTTAAAGGGGCTGTTTTTTGAGAATAATCTCCGGATTCAGAAGGGGCAAAGCCTAAAAGGCTTTCCTCTTCTTCTTTGGTGATATGTTCCGGAAAATTCCACTGAAATCTGGGGTAGATGACCTGTATTCTCTCAATCAGCGGGGGGTGAGTATCAAAAAGATGGTACCATTTCTTTTTTACTCCATTTACAAAAAACATATGACTAAGTTCAATTGCCCTGGGGTTTTTGATTTCTCCCTGTTCTTCAAGAAGCCCTATTTTTCTTAGCGCTTCCGCCAGTGCATGGGGATTTCTGGTAAACTGCATCGCGGCTGCGTCAGCCAGAAATTCCCTTTTTCTTGAGACAGCGCTTTTGATAATCTGGGCAAAAAAGTATCCCACATATCCTACGATATAGAGGAAGAGGCCAATAAGGTAACCAAAAATATCAGCTCTTCTTCTGGTAAAATAGCTATCATCTTCATCTGAGTAGGAACTCCTATCTCTCAGCAAAGCTCCCATTTTACTGATGACAAGTATTCCGTTTAGCCACCCCAGCAGCTTTATATTAAGGAGCATATCGCCGTTAAAAATATGGCTGAATTCATGGGCTACTACCCCTTGAAGCTCGTCCCTGTTAAGGAGCTGAATTGCGCCCCTGGTTACACATATTATGGCTTCGTTTGGGCTATACCCCGCTACAAAGGCATTTATTCCGCTTTCATCTTCCAGAAGAAAAATATCAGGTACGGAGATACCTGATGCGATTGCCATTTCTTCCACTACATTTCTCAGTTTCCTCTCTTCAGGATCATCTGTTTCCGGTGGTATCAGTTTAGCGTTTAGTGATATGGCAATAGAAGCTATCCCCATTTTAAGCTCCCTGATTTTCCAGAGGGATACTATTGTGATAAAGGAGATTATGATAGCGGCTATCCATAAAAAGAGGTTTAAGTTCCAGAAAGGGGGTAGCTCTGTTACAGGTTCGTTTGCGTTAATGATAATATGGCTGTGAATAGTAGCTATAGGCAGATAAATTGAGAAGATAATGAAGATAACAGCGAAGGAGAGCAGGAATATAAGCCGCATACTCTGGCTGCGCATTTTTCGCTGTTGTTCAAAAAAATTTTTCATGGTTTATGAAAAGGATATTTTCGGCGTTTCTTTTTCTGCTTTTTCTGTTTCCAAAAGTCCGGCTTTTCTGAATCCGCATGAGGAAGCGATAATCGCTTCAGGGAAAACTTCGCAAGCTGTGTTGTATTCTGTTGCGGCATCATTATAAGCCTGGCGGGCAAAGGCCACTCGGTTTTCCGTTGAGGTGAGTTCTTCACTTAACTGCTTCATGTTTTCATTTGCTTTAAGATCAGGATACGATTCTACAAGGGCAAAAAGCTTTCCCAATACTCCGTTAAGTGCTCCTTCAGCCCCTGCTAATCCCTGCATGGCGCCGATATCTCCCGGCGTTGCTGCTGCTTTTGATGCCGAGGAAACAGCATGGTTACGGGCAGCTATAACAGCTTCAAGGGTTTCCCGTTCATGTGTTATATAAGCTTTGGCTGTTTCAACAAGGTTGGGGATAAGGTCATAACGTCTTTTAAGCTGTACATCTATCTGTGAATAGGCATTTTTGTATTCGTTTCTGAGGCGTACCAGTTTATTGTACAGGAATATAAAATAGAAGATTATTATGACTACAGCAACAACCGCAAAAATTAGAAAGTTTGTCACAGTTTTCTCCTTTTATTTCCGGGGAAGTATAAATCCATAGCTCAAATTTTGCGCAGTATCGCTTTTTTACAAAAAAAATTCAACAGAAAGGATTCATTACAGATAAACTTAAATTCTGCATAAGAGAAAAATCATCTTTTCTCCAGAAGATCTAAAAATGCCTTGAAAAGCTTTGTCTGGAAAGAATTTTTCATTGTTACAATCATTAGTTTTCTCTTTAAATCAAGGGAAGTTGCTATTTCTACAAGCCATCCTGCATTAATTTCGCGGGTTACCGCCATTCTGGAGAAGCATGAAACCCCAAGGCCCGCTTCTACCCCTTTTTTTATTGCTTCCGTATGTCCAAGCTCCATAGCGATCTGAAAAGCTATGTTTTTCTTTGCCATAGCCCCCTCAAAGATCTCCCTTGTGCCTGAGCCTTTCTCTCTCATTATCCATAAAGCGGTTGAGAGCATTTTTGCCGTTGCTCTCCCTTTCAAAGCCCAGGGATGTTCTTTGCCGGCAATAACGACCAACTCATCATCCTGCCATATTTGCGAAAGAAGCGCGGGACGATGTGAAGGCCCTTCAATAAGGCCTATATCGTAATCTCCGCTCTCCACAGCAGCTTCTACCTGTTCGCTGTTTCCTACATGAAGCACCGCCTTTCCCTTTGGATACTGTTTTGAAAAGCTGCCAACAATGGTTGGAAGAAGATAATTTCCTATTGTTGTACTTGCACCGATATGAAGAGTTCCTGAGGGTTCATCAGCCGATTCTTTTAAAAGCCTCTCAACTGTGCCTGCTTTTTGCAGAATATCCCTGACGCTTTCCAGTATCATCTTGCCTCTGTCATTAAGGATAAGTTTTTTCCCCTGTCTATGAAACAGAGGAACTTCTGCAAAACGCTCAAGCTCTGCAATAGCCATACTTACTGCCGATTGAGTCAAAAAAAGCTCTTCAGCAGCCTTTGTTGCATGACCTGTTGAAGCAACTTTTTCAAATATTTTCAGTTGTCTTAGAGTTATCATAATTTTTTTTGATTGAAATAATAAAAATTAATCACTTTTTTATATAATATTTTTTGTGTAATATGGCAACAAAAATAGATTCTAAGGCGAGGTTCTTATGGAGAGAGAAAAAAAACTCAGAATAATTTTCTGGCTTTTAATACTTGGAAGTTGCATCCCTGTTATTACCGCTCCGATAGCTCTGGCAGGTGGCGTGACTTTTGGTATAGTTGCCGGAAATCCATGGGAAAAAACTGTTTCGACCTGGACCAGGCGGCTGTTGCAACTCTCTGTTGTGGGCCTTGGCTTTGGAATGAATCTTTCTGAAGTCCTTAAGACAGGTAAGGACGCCCTTTTATACACTGTTATAAGCATAAGCGTAACGATGATTCTTGGTTATCTTCTCGGCCGTATGTTCAAAACGCCTGCCAAGACCTCAACTCTTATTTCTTTCGGTACTGCAATATGCGGCGGGAGCGCCATAGCTGCCATGGCTCCTGTAATAAAAGCTGAGCATGAAGAGACAGGAATTGCCTTGGCAACAATTTTTACGCTTAATTCCATCGCGCTTATTCTGTTCCCGCCAATAGGTCATCTGCTTGGCATGGAGCAGAGGCAGTTCGGGCTCTGGTCTGCTCTGGCCATTCACGATACAAGCAGTGTTGTAGGAGCGGCGGCAACATATGGCGCGGTTGCACTTGCGGTAGGCACCACTGTCAAGCTTACACGAGCGTTATGGGTTATGCCATGTTCTCTTATAGCTTCATGGGTTACAAAATCCGATGGTAAAGTCAAAATTCCTTTGTTTATAATCGGGTTTTTAGTTGCGGCTGTTATAAGCACTCTATTACCGCAATTAAAGGTGGTTTGGCATATAATTACCACTATTGCGAAGCAGAGCCTTGTGGTTACTCTCTTTCTTATAGGCAGTGGCCTTACAAGAGAAGTTCTGAGAAAAACAGGAGCAAAACCCCTTGCTCAGGGGGTATTGTTATGGATAGTAGTTTCAATAGCCAGTTGTGCGTCGATAATGTATGGGTGGATAAACTGAAATAGTGTGGAGTGTGGAGTGTGAAGAGTGGAGTGTGGAGTTAAAACCTTCAACCGCGAAACACGCGAAAAATGTGAAAATAAAACGTAATACCGTAGGGGCGCACAGTGTGCGCCCGCAACAACAAAACAATGACCACGAAAGACACGAAAAGCATGAAAATATAACGTAAGACTTGTAGGGGCGACTGTCCCCAATCGCCCGATAACACGGGCGGCAGAATGCCGCCCCTACGTAAGAAAGCCTGTGAAACCAGTCGTAATCTGACCTCACAGGTTTTTATCGTTAATCATCAGGAGAAGTATCTTCACTCTGATATGCTACCCAAAATATGATCGCGGATATTACTACTGTTATGAAAGCCACCGTATAAGCCAGGTTTTGCCCCTGCCACAGCTTTTTAAACCACGCCAGGAACTGGTACATGAGAAGATTCAAGGTCCCGCCGATTTCTTCCATATCATGTATGCCTTTTTTTGTTTCGTCTATAGTCGGTATGAGGCTGTCAGGCGTGTTTCCCGCTTTAAGATATATAATAACAGAAATTGCCAAGCCAATCAGGAGAATGGTAAATGCTACGGCGTTAAGGATTGTCTGGTTGCTGATGCTTTTTTCTTTCATTTTAAAAACCCGGACATCTCATTTAGCTTTTGTTCCTGAAGTATTAAAAGCTTCCGGTTCATAGCTTGGAATTTCAAGTCCATCCCAATTTAAGATATGCCCATTGTGATTCTTTATGTCAAAAATAAAATCTACTATTAATTTAGCGGCTTCAGATGCAGTTTTTACAGCACCTCCGGCACTCATACCATTCAAATCGGTTGCAACAGCGCCTGGCATTACGCCAAAAATCTGGCGATTACTTCCGGTTCTTCTGAATTCACCGCCAAATACCATAGTCATAACATTTTGCGCGGCTTTACTGGTTTTATAAGCTAAAGGGTGCCAAAAGTTATTGTCAGAAACAGGAACCGTAACGTTGACTATTTTCGCGTCACTTATCAGATTGGGGAGCAAGTTCTTGATTAACTCATGGGTACCGAAAAAGTTTACTTCCATTGTTTCGCGCAACTCGTTTGTTGTATAGGCAAAAGCCGGCTTACCCATATCCAGATCTGACTTTTCGGTTTTCAGGTTACCCGGAATACCGGCATTATTTACCAGGATATCAAGGTTTTCTATCTTAGCGGAAGCTGCTTTCAGCGTTTTAAAGTCATTCAGATCAATTTTAATAAAACTCGCTGAAATACCTTCATTTATCAATTCATTTACCGCAGCTTCTCCACGGATTTCGCTCCTGGCGCCAAGTAAAATTTTATATCCTTTTTTACCCAATTCTCTGGCGATTTCGAGGCCAATTCCTTTATTGGCGCCTGTTACTAAAGCTGTTTTTGCCATTTTGTCTCCTGTATGTTTTTATAACTTTTCCCAATCCCTGCCATCCACTACAACAGTTGGCAGTCCCATTGGCCCAAGCTCTTCAAGGAACGGTTCAGGGTCGAACTGTTCCATGTTCCATACCCCTGGTTTATACCATTTACCTGTAAGCATCATTATAGCCCCTGTAACGGCAGGTACGCCTGTAGTGTAGCTGATTGCCTGAGATTTTACCTCTTTGTATGCTGCTTCATGGTCGCAGATGTTATAGATATATACTTGGTGAGGTTTTCCGTTCTTCTGGCCTCTTGCTATTACACCGATACAAGTCCTCCCTTTTGTAAGAGGGCCCAGGGAACTTGGATCAGGGAGGAGGGCTTTAAGAAACTGAATAGGTACTATTTTCTGGCCGTTGTACTCTACTTCGTCAATTCTTGTCATTCCTACATTTTGGAGGACTTCCAAATGTTTAAGGTAGTTGTCTGAAAATGTCATCCAGAACTGCGCTTTCTTAATTGTCGGAATATTTTTTACAAGGGATTCCATCTCTTCGTGATAGAGACGGTATATGTTCATCTCTCCTATCCCCTCAGGAAAGTTAAATGTACGCTTTGTTGAAAGGGGCGGTGTTTCTATAAATCGACCATTTTCCCAATGACGGCAGGG
>Ga0123357_10000629_pt1 | contig 34969 bp, 23 predicted proteins | sample TergutEmb28metaG_FD_89873 | JGI IMG/M metagenome (GOLD analysis project Ga0123357, IMG submission 89873) | Embiratermes neotenicus P4 segment gut microbial communities from Petit-Saut dam, French Guiana - Emb289 P4 | ecosystem: Host-associated > Arthropoda: Insects > Digestive system > Gut ... | reverse complement strand
GTTAGAATAACAAATCAGAAATCTTGCTACTGAGGTTGTTCAGTTTAGGAAATGAGGTAGGAATGAGGTAAGAAAAATATATAAAAATGATAATATAACTGCACCAAAGTCCCCTTTAGGGGATTTAGGGGTAACAAAATAAAAAAATTATGGAAACAAATAAAGAAATAAAAGAAACAAGGGAAGTATACGAAGCTCCCGTAATGGAAATAGTAGAAATAAAGGTGGAACAGGGATTTCAAATGTCGGGATATGATGATTCTCTTAAGGAGAAAATTATGTAGTTAAACAATGGTAAACGGTGCACGGTACGCGGTAAATATTTCACGTACTGTCACTATTAAGAGCTATGTAAAAAATAACTTGGTAACTTATAATGATTAAAAGATTCCTCACTTCGTTCGGAATGACAGCCTTACTTTAGGATAAGATGGAAGAAAGGCGGCTACGCCGCCTTTCCTTCTCGATCGTCTCTGTTATTGTTGTCATTCCGAACGAAGTGAGGAATCTTTTTTTTGCACGTTATTTGTATCTCAATCCTTTTCGGCTTCCTTCTGAGCTTCGTATTCTTTCAGTAATTTTTCCTGAACATCTGTCGGAACTAATTCATAAGAAGCGAACTTCATGTTGAAAGAAGCACGACCTCCGGTGAGGGAACTTAAAGATGTTGAATAGCTACTCATTTCTTTCAAAGGAACTTTAGCCATCAGTTTTTCGTAACCTTTTTCCGACGACATACCCATAATCATGGCGCGACGTCCTTGCAAGTCACCCATTACATCTCCCATATAATCGGCAGGAAGCGATACTTCCACATCATAAATCGGTTCCAATACTTTTGGACCGGCATTTTTGAAAGCTTCACTGAAAGCATTACGTCCGGCCAACATAAAAGAAATTTCATTGGAATCTACCGGGTGCATTTTACCATCATATACAATCACACGTACATCACGAGCATAAGAACCTGTGAGCGGACCTTGTTCCATACGTCCCATCACACCTTTCAAGATAGCAGGCAAGAAACGGGCATCGATAGAACCTCCCACAATACTGTTTACAAATACAAGTTTTCCACCCCAATCCAAATTAATTTCTTGTACATCACGCGATTGTATTTTGAATTCCTGTCCGTTGAATTTATAAATTTCGGGCATCGGCATTCCATCCTGATAAGATTCTACAATTAAGTGAACTTCACCAAACTGTCCTGCTCCACCTGATTGTTTCTTGTGACGATAATCGGCGCGGGCAGCCTTTGTGATGGTTTCCCTGTAAGGAATTTTAGGTTCAAGGAACTCGATGAGCAATTTATCATTGTTTTCAATTCTCCACTTCAACGTTTTGAGGTGGAATTCTCCTTGTCCCGAAACAATCATTTGTTTCAATTCTTTCGATTGTTCTACAAGCCATGTCGGATCTTCGGCACGCATGCGGGTGAGAATTTCACTCAATTTTTCGGCATCAGCTTCATTGGCGGCTTTGATAGCCCTGCGATATTTCGGATTCGGATATTTGATAAAGTCGAACTTATTATCAGCTCCTTTTCCATTCAAAGTGTGACCGGTATTCACATCTTTCAATTTAACAGTTGCGCCGATATCTCCGGCTTTCAATTCTTCAACCTCCATACGGTTTTGTCCGGCAACAACAAACAACTGGGAAATACGTTCTTTCGACCCTCTGTCTTCATTCAACAAATCATCTCCGGCTTTGACTGTTCCCGACATCACTTTAAAATAAGAAACACGACCGATATGCGGTTCTACAGTTGTTTTAAATATATATAAGCTTGTCGGAGCGCTTGAATCAGGCTTAATATCTTTTCCTTCGATATTTTTGTAGGGTTCCATTTGACAAATGCAAGGAACGACATTTCCAAGAAATTCCAATGTACGGTCTACACACATATTGTGTCCTGCACTCACACACAATACAGGAAACATCCCTCTGGCAATCAACCCTTGACGAATACCTTCGCGCATTTCTTCTTCGGTAAGGCTGCCATCGTTAAAGAACTTTTCCATCAAAGCCTCATCATTTTCTGCAGCAGCTTCTATCAGCGCCTGCTGATATTCAGTAGCTTTAGCCTTTTCTCCCGCCGGAATTTCAAGTACTTCAGCAGTTCCACCTTCAGGTTTCCACCTGTACATTTTCATTGTCAACACATCAATAATTGAATTAAAAGCCGCCCCTTCGATGTGTATGGGATATTGGACAGGTACTACTTTCGTGCCAAAAGTTTCTTTCAACTGGGTTACAATATTATCGTAATCGCACTTGTCGTGGTCCAATTGATTAACGAGAAAAATTACCGGCTTATGGAATTGTTCGGCATACCGGAACATGTTGATAGTACCCACTTCAATTCCATATTGTCCATTGACAACCATAAGAGAAGCATCGGTAACATTCATTGCAGAGACCGCTCCTCCGACAAAGTCGTCCGAACCCGGACAATCGATAAAGTTGAGTTTACGTCCCATCCATTCCACGCTGAAAATGGTTGAGAATACAGAGTAACCATACTCTTTTTCCACCGGGAAGTAGTCACTGACAGTGTTTCCATTATCTACGCTTCCTCTACGTTTTATAATTCCACCCTCGAAAAGCATTGCTTCTGCGAGAGTGGTTTTCCCTGAGCCAGAACTACCGACAATAGCGATGTTCTTAATTTCATCTGTTTGATAAACTTTCATTGATATTTGATATTTAGTATTAAAAAATTTTTAAAGGCCGCAAGTTAATTATAATTGTTTAAAAAACCAATTCTAAGTTTAGTATTGTAAAACATATTTTGAAACAAATTAAAAATGTAGTACTTTTCCTTAGAGTATCGAAGGCATAGAAATTAAATATGATTATCCGCAAAGTGACCTATAAGTTTTCTCAGTCGCTTTGCTCCTTCGAAATGACAATAATTTCAAGCGGGAAGGAGGGAGAAGTAGCGGCGGCGAAGCCACCGCTACTTCTCTCTATATCTCCAAATGACGAATCGTCATTCCGAACGAAGTGAGGAATCTGTTTATTTTTATAATAGGACATTTTACGGATAATCATAAATTAAATAGTCATTACAAAAATAGAGAACTTGATAAACAAAAATTCATAAACAATGACTTGTCCTAAAAAAACTTTACATAATAAAAAATGTTATGTAAAGCTTTACATAATAGTTCCCGCACCCCCTGTTCGGCCAAATCTGTGATTTGGTCAAGAGCAAAGAATAGATCTTTGCCCTTGTATTGTTTTACAAAATTGTTTCATTAAAATGACAATAATTTGCGCAGTGCATTGCATAAAATATAAAATTATATTACTTTTGCACTGCATAAAATTACAATAATATGGAAAATAAATTTGAACAAATAATAGCAGAGCAAAGAGAAGAACGGAACTCTTTGCCATTCGCCGATTGGTGTAATCGAGCAGGCGAATCGAAGATTGATTTATATAGTCCGCTTGCACAAATCGTTGTTGGCGTGCGCCGTAGCGGAAAATCAACGCTTTGTCATAAAATATTGAAAAATAACAATATAGATTATGCTTATGCCAATTTTGATGATGAACGGCTCTTTGATTTGAAAAGCGAACAACTGAACGATGTTTTGCAGGCTCTTTACAGCATTTATGGCGATTTTAAACACCTGTTTTTAGATGAAATTCAGAATGTCGAGGGTTGGCATTTGTTTGTCAATCGGCTTTTGCGACAAGGTATTCATTTGATTATCACAGGCTCAAATGCAAAATTGCTGAGTGGAGAGTTGAGTACGCACCTCACGGGACGTTATGTCGAAATTGAACTTTTTCCGTTTTCATTTTCCGAAATGCTTGATTACAAAAAAATTAAACATAATGCAAAGACAACCAAAGAGTTAGCATTTCGGCGGCAGGCATATTTAGATTATCTGAAACAGGGCGGTTTCCCCGAAATGTTCCAAATAGGAGAAATGCAAAAGCGTGAATACTTGCGTACATTGTTTCAGTCAATCATTTTCAAGGACATTGTAAAGCGGTTTAATATTAAATATATCAAAACATTAAGTGATATTTCCAATGTTTTACTAAACAATATTTCGCGCGAAATCAGTTACACAAAAATTGCCAAAGTTTTGGGTATAAAGAGCGTTCATACGGCGCAAAATTATGTTTCGTATCTTGAACAGGCGTATTTGTTTCTGTCCGTGCCAAGATTTTCGTATAAGAGTATTGCCCGCACAAGTAATCGAAAAACGTATGCGATAGACCCTGCTTTTGTGTCGTTTTTACCCGAAATTACAGGCGCAAACGAGGGCTATTTATTGGAAAATATCGTATTTTTGGAACTTTGCAGACGGCGAGCCTACAGTAATTTTGGTATTTATTGTTACAATAACAATTATGAAATCGATTTTGTTATTGTACAAAATGGTAAAATAGAAGAACTTATACAGGTTTCATTAACGCTTGAAAATGAAAAGACACGCAAACGCGAAATATCCGCCCTATTGAAAGGTACAGATGAATTGCGTTGCAGCAACCTGAAAATCATAACGCAAAACGAAAAGGAAACAATTTTGGAAAACGGCAAAAGAATTGAAATTATTTCTGTAATAGATTGGTTGTGTGAGTATTGAAAAATACAAAACCCTGTTCCGCTCTGTAATGCACGAATAGGCTACGGATAACAGGGGATATTAGGGAAATAGAAAAATATCTCGCCGGAAGCATCATCCATTTATTCTTTGTATTCATATTAACCTGAGTTTGGGATAAGAGACAGCCCGTTAGGGCTTGCATGTCAATAGAATTGTTGGATGACATCCTCAAGTTATTGATTATTTTTTATTTTACAGCGGAAAAGCATAACTTTGCCGGAAAAGAATAAAAAATGTTTCAAAAACGAATTAACCTTATTGCATTGTTCTTCGTTTTTTTCTGTTCGATAGAAATCTCTTATGCCGGTTGGACGAATCTCATTTATAATTTTTCACGAAATGATTATCAGGCCGGAAGCCAAAATTGGCAGATTATTCAGCAGAATAATAATTGGATGTATTTTGCAAATAAATCGGGAGTTCTTGAGTTTAACGGAACAGATTGGAAATTATATCCCCTAATGAAAGGATCGGATGTAAGAGCCATTCAGCGTTCGAAAGATAGAATCTATTTTGGAGGGCTCAATGAATTTGGATATCTAAAATCCGGTAAGACAGGAAAGCTTTCATACGTGTGTATGTCGGATAGTCTGCCAAAAGACTGTTTGTTTTTTGGTAATATCTGGAAAATTTATGAAGATGAACAAACCCTTTATTTTGTAGCAGATAATGTCGTAATAAAGTTTGTGAATGATAAGTTTTCTTCCTTTACTGCCAGTCCTGATAAAATTAGTTTTGCCAATTTAATCAAAGGAGTTCTACATCTAACAACTGAATCCGGTATATATGCATTTGTTGGAGACCAATTTTATTTGCTTCCCGGAACCGATTGGTTTAAAGGCAAAAAAATCAGAGCTATCTGTCCTTTTGAAGACAAATTATTGATTGCAACAGCTTCGGAAGGACTGTTTTTACTTGATGGACAAAAAATAAGCCAATTTGAAACAGAAGTGGAACCTTTTATTCGCCGGTATGAGATATTTTCGGTTGCAATAAACGACAAATACATTGCTATTGGAACAGTGCTTAAAGGGTTAGTTTTGATTGATTACAAGGGGAAAGCTGTTAAATATATGAATGAGTCCAATGGATTGCAAAACAATACTGTGTTAAATATCTTGTTTGATGAAGACGAAAATATATGGTTAGGTTTGGATAATGGAATCAGCTATATTGAGTTGAATAGCCCATTGACTAATTTGTATAGCGCCCAGAATTCTTATGGCGCCGGTTATGACGCTATGTTATATAAGGATAGATTATATTTAGCCACTAATAGAGGCCTGTATTATTCGGAATGGCCAATTCCTGTCAGCGAAGAATCTACCAAATTAAAATTAATCGAAGGATCACAAGGGCAGATATGGAGTGTCGATTTAATTGGCAATGATTTGTTTTGTTCTTCGGATAAGGGACTTTTTCTTGTTAAAGAAACAGCGCTTGAACTGATAGATAAGAAAACCGGGGTTTGGAGCGTCCGACAAATGTTGAATAATCCTGATAGAATATGGGCTTCCACTTATGACGGATTTTATGTTTTTGAAAAAGAAAATTATCAATGGAAAAAGAAAAGTTATGTACATGGATATCCGGGGTCTGCTATTAATTATGTGGAAGAATCGCCCAAAAATATTTGGATACGTACGGGAAAAGAAGAACTTTTATGGATAAGCGTAAATGATTCTTTGGATAAAATAGTAGAGAGTAAACACTATGTTCCTCAGATGGGAGCTCCTTTTGATTCGTATGTTTGCAAGGTTAATGATAGTGTTTTGTTTTGTGCCCCATCCGGAATTTATGGCTTTAATAAAAAAAATGAAACATTTACATTAAATACGGATTTTACAATTACAGGCCGGAATTATAGCGCAATTTGGCGGAAATTTGATGCCCTTTGGTATTTAGGGCCTTTATATGTAAGAAAGCGGACAAAAAATTCGGATGTTTTTTATGCTCATAACTTGCCTCTCATCAATGATTTTGAGCGGTTGGCTTTCTTGAACGACCATGAGGTCATTATTTGTAATGAATCAGGATTTTCCCTTTGGAATGCCAATTACAGCAATCAGGACAAACTACATGAGACTATGTCGATTAATAAGGTAAGTATTTCAAAAACAGGAGATTCTTTGATTTATATGAATAGCTTTTCCGGTGAGAAATATATACCTGAAATTTCCTATAAAAATAATACTGTTAGGTTTCAATATGGATTGATGTCGTTTCTTACCCCTTCTCCTGTTAAATATCGTTATAGGCTTGACAATCAAACATGGTCGGAACCAACCAATTCTACTATTAAAGAATATAGTAATTTACTGGAAGGAAAACATGTTTTTAAAGTTGAAGCATTGCTGGAAACCGGTGTGCATTTGACTGATGAATTTGTTTTTATTGTTCTTTCTCCTTGGTATAGAAGCACTTGGTCTTATATCGTATATTTTATCTTGCTTGGCTGCATGTTAATTGGAATTTGGAGATGGGATGATAAGCGTATCAAAAAGAAGAAAAAACAAATAGAATCTTTCAAGCAACAAGAATTGGTGGAAAAAGAACTTCATTTTCAAGAAGAAACCGAAAAGAAAGAACAGGAAATTATCCAACTAAAAAATGAGCATCTGGAGATGGAAATAAAACATAAAAGTCAGGAATTGGCTAATATAGCTATAAATTTGGTTGGAAAGAATGAAATTTTGACCGAAATTAAAACGGACTTGTCTAAATTATCCGAAGAACTCAAATCTGTAGATAAAACAAGCGAATTGAGGAGGAATATATTTCGATTGAATAATAAAATAGATGAAAATATACGTCAGGATGATAACCTGAAGAAATTTGAGGAACATTTTGATCTGGTTCACAATAATTTCATGCAAAAGTTGTCGGAAAAATATCCTGAACTATCTTTAAATGAAAAAAAAATGTGTGCATTCGTTAAGATGCAATTGTCGTCGAAAGAGATAGCTCCTTTATTAAATATTTCTGTCAGAGGAATTGAAACACTTCGCTACCGGTTGAGGAAAAAATTTGAGTTGGATAGGGAAGATAACCTGATGAGTTTCTTGAATTCTTTGTGAGACGAATTGTATAATAATTGTCCGTAATTTTAAAAGGTTAATAATAACGAAATTATATGTAAATTTTATGTTTATGACGTATTTATGACGAAATGTTTTTTTAATAATGGCGTAATGTTGAATAATATTTTCCATGTTTTTTAAGAAAGATTTTTTACATTTGCATTATATATTGTGTGAAATGATATAAATAAAGAAACAACTTTAATAAATAATTTATTCATGAGAAACTTAATTCGTTATGTGATGGCAATAGGCCTTTTAATGGCATTACCTGTCGGCGCTGTTGCCCAGCAAATTACAGTGAAAGGAAAAGTAACCGACGCAGCCGGAGATCCATTGATAGGTGTGGCTGTTACGGTGAAAGGAACTACGAATGGGACTATGACCGATTTAGATGGAAGTTTCTCTCTTCAAACAGAGGGAAATGCGACAATTTCGTTTTCTTATTTGGGGATGGACTCAGTGGAGATGAAAGTTACCGGTACGACTATGAATGTCAGACTTCAAGAGTCATCTACAAGTTTAGATGAAGTTGTAGTCATCGGCTATGGAACCCAGAAAAGGAGAGATGTTACCACCGCAGTGTCGACGGTATCGACAAGAACCTTGGATAGCAGGCCGATTATTTCGGCAGATCAGGCCATGCAAGGACAGGCTGCCGGAGTTTCCGTAACAAGCCCGAATGGGCAGCCCGGACAAAATATGGTCGTGAGAGTAAGAGGAACTACTTCATTCAATGGAAGTAATGATCCTTTATATGTGGTGGACGGAGTGCCCATAGCTGATAATAACATCAGCTATCTTTCAACGAATGATATTGAAAGTATACATATTTTAAAAGATGCTTCATCGGCAGCTATATACGGCTCCCGGGCAGCTAATGGAGTGGTACTGATTACGACCAAACAAGGCCAAAAAGGAGACGCAAAAATCGGGTTTAGTTCTTATGCAGGGGCTACTATGTTGACAAACAAGATAGAGCCGCTCAATATGGCGGAATATCGCGACTATTTGAAAGATTTGGGGTCGACACTGGTTTTGCCGGATAACTTGACGGATCAAACGGATTGGTATAAAGAAACTTATCGAACCGGACTCACACAGAACTATCAACTGTCTGTAGCCAATTCCAAGGATAACTTTAATTATTACATTTCAGGAGGTTATACGCATGAAGACGGAATCATTAAAATAGCTTCTTTTGATCGCTATAATTTTCGGGCAAATATGGATAATCAAATTCGGAAATGGTTGCTTATTGGAACCAACGTAGCCTATTCCGATTATACCACTGTTGGAAATATCGTATCAGGACAAGGCGCCAACAGGGGTGGAGTTATAGTGTCCGTGGTCAATACTCCAACTTTCTATCCTGTTTGGGATCCCGATCATCCGGGACAATATTACAATTTTTCGGGCATCAATTTGACAACCCCTGTGGATAATATGGGACGGTCGGAAAATGATAAAGCCAATACGAACCGGCTGTTAGCAACCGGAAGAATGGAAATCACATTTTCACCCGAATTGAAACTCAAGAGTTCCATAACAATGGACAGAACCACCAATACTCATACTAACTTTTATGATCCTGAGAAGATTACTGTAGGGCGCTCAACTCACGGCTTCGGACAGGATGAACGTTCGACCGGAACAGTGATGACGTATGATAATATTTTAACCTACAATAAAACTTTCGGGCCACACGCTCTTGAAGTAATGGGTGGAACCTCGGGAACTACTTCCAAATGGAATCATGCCGTACAACAAGCGCAATATTTTTATGATTCTCAAATGCAAACTTTGAATACAGCAAACAAAGTGGATATATTTGGAACTTATACCGAAGCTGCCGATTGGGCAATTATGTCTTACTTGGGACGTGTTTCCTATAATTTTAATAGTAAATACTTATTTTCAGCCAACATGCGGGCGGATGGTTCTTCCCGTTTGGCGCCCGGACACAAATGGGGATACTTCCCTTCGGCTTCGGCTGCCTGGCGTATTTCTTCCGAAGATTTCATGAAAAATGTGAGCTGGATCGATGATTTAAAATTACGCGGAGGCTGGGGACAAACAGGTAACCAATCCGGATTGGGTGATTATGGATATTTGGCGAGATATAACATTACCCGTCAAGACTGGACTAATCCGCTTATTGGTTCAACGGCTTTACCTTTATTATCTCCGGCGTCATTGTCTACGAGAGACCTCACGTGGGAAACAACAACACAGACAAATTTAGGTCTTGACTTCACCTTGTTAAAAAACCGCTTGAATTTTATGTTCGATGTCTATTACAAAAAAACTACGAACATGCTAATGCACGTAACACTTCCGACGGGATCAGCTACGGTAGATAAAATTGATCGCAATGAAGGAGAAATGACTAACAAAGGTTTGGAATTGACAGTGAACTCTCAAAACTTGGTTGGAGCTTTCAAATGGGAAACCAATTTTAATATTTCATTTAATAGGAACAAATTGACAAAATTGACATTTAAAAAGATATATTATGATGCTGTGGTAGGTGATCAAATAAAAGATTATGCAGTGCGGAATATGCCGGGACGTTCGTTGGGATCATTTTATGGGTACGTAAGCCACGGCGTTGATCCGGAAACAGGAGACTTAATTCTTAGCGATGAACCTGCTTATATAGGAGATCCGAATCCCGATTTTACCTTTGGGATGACCAATACTTTTTTATATAAAAATTTTGAGCTGAATATTTTATTGCAAGGCTCTTATGGCAACGATATATTCAATGCTTCCAAGATAGAAACGCAAGGAATGTATGATTCAAGGAATCAAGCAGAAATAGTTGTTGAGCGTTGGAAAAGGCCGGGGATGATAACCAAAATACCCAAAGCAGGTTTCTTGAATGATGATATGGTCATGTCTTCTTATTTTATTGAAGACGGAAGCTATATGAGAATCAAGAATGTTACCTTGTCGTACCGGTTTTCGGGAAAAATATTGAATAAATGGGGAATAAACCGTTTGCAACCCTATATTACAGCCAGCAATTTATTGACATTGACCAAGTACTCAGGGATGGATCCTGAAGTCAATCAGTGGGGTAATAATGGTGGTGTTCAGGGGGTTGATTGGGGCACTTATCCTCAAACAAAATCAGTCATATTTGGAGTGAATGTTGAATTTTAAACAATCGCATTAAAACAAAAAAGATATGAAAACAAAAAATATTATCAAAGGATTGATATTGGCAAGTCTACTTGTGAATATGTCCTGTTCGCTGAATACGGAACCTTTATCAGTCTATTCCGAATTAACGGAGGGAACTACAACAAGCTCCGGAGATCACATCAAATATAAGGATAGAAATGCAATGCTGACACAAAGGGATGCCATATATCAGCAAATGAATAGCGATCAGGAATATTGGTATTTGGATTATTTGTTGTTGACGGAAGCTCATTCGGATAACGCATACGGCGGGACAACCGGAGCCGAAGTGATTCCTTTTGAAAACAATTCCCTGAATAGCGGTAATTTCGATTTGAATAGAGACTGGAATGGTTACATGGGGGGAATTGCAACTGCTAATAACGTTATTTGTAATATCGATTCCGTACCGGATCCTTCATTTTCCCAATCTGAAAGAGAACAGTGGAAAGCTGAAGCCAAAATATATCGGGCGATGAAAATGTTTGATATGGTGAGAATATGGGGAAATTTTCCGGTGATAACCTACCAGGGCGGAGATATTACAGCTGAAAACATAAAAGAAGTATATCCGCAATATTTTCCGCCGCAAAATACGGTAGAGGAAGCATACGCTCAAATTGAAAAAGATTTATTGGAAGCCCTTCAATATGCTCCCGACAATAATAACTCGGATAAAACCCGATTGTCGAAAACCGTAGCGCGTGCTTTATTGGCGAAAGTGTATGCGGAAGCTACTTTGAGAGATTATGACAAAGTAATCAAATATTGTGATGAAGTGGTAGCGGACGGAATATCTTTAGTTTCCGATTATGCGGATTTGTTTGCCATGAATGCAGCCGGTACGGATGCAAAATATCGCAATACTTCGGAATCTATTCTTGAAATGCAATATTCGCCCAGTTCAGGGAACTGGGTAACTTGGATGTTTGGAAAAGACTTGTTAGATCCTAAATATTATTTTGAAGTTAACGGATGGCCTAAATGGGTTACTCCTTCCAGAGATCTTATCAATGTTTTCCAAACAGAAAACGACAATGTGCGTTTTGCCCAATCGATTGTATATTATGTTTGTGGATGGAGTAATTATTATCCTTCTTATGAATATCCCTTTGTGTATAAAACCCGTTCTAAGGCAAACAGTATCATTAAATTGCGTTTGGCGGATATATTATTGCTGAAAGCCGAAGCTTTGGCTAACAAAGGTGATTTGTCGGGAGCTGCCGCCATTGTTAATGCCATCCGGAGCAGAGCTAAATTAGGCGCTTTAGACAATTCCTCTACTGCTTCCAAAGATAAAATGCTGGAAGCTATACTCAAGGAAAGGCGTCTTGAATTGGCTTTTGAGGGACAACGCTGGTTTGATTTAATCAGATACGGTAAAATGCAAGAGGTGATGAATGCTGTTTATGGTAAAGATTCAGGACGTTTGCCGCAGAAAAAGCCGTTTACTAAAGATTCGGAACTTTTACCTATTCCCCGTATGGTGCTAGATGACAACGGAAACTTGAAACAAAATCCAGGTTATTAACGATTTGTAAAAAATAGAATTATGAAACATAATATAATAAATAGTATCCTTTTCGCTTTCATCGCTATGATGCTTTATTCTTGCGAACAGGATTTCTCGCGGGTACATTACGCTGAATCTATTCCAACCTTTCAACAGGCAACGGTAGAAGAATCGGAAATAATGTATGGAGATACGATCACTGTGAATGCAGAAGTATCAGATAAGATGCCACTTTCAACATTGGAAATGATGATTGTTGTCAATGACCAGATTATAGAAAAGGCTTCTGTTCGTACTGTCGGAAACAGTTCTTCATGCAGCAAGAAGTTTTGTGTGCCTTTCGGCCCTTACATGCCCGATAATGCACCGGTAGAAGTACATTTATCCTCCATTAACGTGGAAGGATTTCATCGGGATACGGTAATCATGTCAACGATCGCAATGCGTCCGTCCATTCCGACTATGTATTTAGTGGAAAGGACTAAAACGATAGAATTGAAGCTGACCGATCCGGAAAATTACATTTATTCGGCAGATAATTTAACATTTGAAAATGATATTACATTTTTGTTGCCGACAAAAGTTACTCGTTTCAACCGGGTTGACTGGACAAGTATGGTATTTGGCGACGTGAAAGGAGAATTCGGAATAATTCAACAGGGAGGCGATTCCATCAATATATCCGATCCAACGATAGTTGGAATTAAATCGGTGAAACTTGACCTGTTCAATTTTACCGTAACGGCAACAGGCGATCCTTTGATGCCGGTAACAAGCATAGATGTAGGAACGTTCTCCAATAAAACCATCTCTTCTACCGACTATTTAAACGTTACGACTGCCGATACATGGAAAACAAATGCAAAAGTATATCTCGGAAAAGATGTTGAAATAACATTCACCGGCATCGGTAATGTGGCAAACGGATTAACGCCTGATTTCTTTGAAGTTACCGGCCCCAATACGGCTAAATTCTTGGGTGAAACCGGAGTATATACAGTGTATTATCTGCCTTCCGCCGATTATTTGTATGTAGAGCAACCTGCTGCTACATTCCCGAATGCGCTGTGGTTGGACGGAGTTGGATTCGGTCGTCCGGTAACACCATACGCAAAAACGTCGTCATGGAACTGGAATTCGCCTCTGGAATATGTTTTCTGCAGGAAAGTTTCCCCTGGTGTATTTCAGGCGACAATTTATGCGCAACATGAAGAAAACAGCGATCCGGCTGATGGTTGGCGTTATGCTTTCAGCGCTAAGTTCTTCTATCAACGAGGATGGGGCGATAATGGCAATGGAGAAATTGATGCCAGAAAATATGCCATTTCAACCGACTTGCTAAATGCTCCTTCAGATCACGATCAGGGCAATTTTTACGGAACGCCCAATTTTGTTTCCGCGCCGGGCGTATATCGTTTTACTATCGATACAAATACCCAAAAGGCAGATTTTGTAAAAATTAACTGAAGTTTCAGACTAAACTAAATTGTATGAATAAATTGTGTGGTGCATTATTTTTGAGTGGATTGATGTTACTTACCTACGGATGTAAGAGCGATGATCATTCTATAGACACTCCTCCTGAAACAGGAGAAACTACCGGTAGCATCAGTAGTTGGCTGACAACAGATACGGAAGCTTTTTTACTGGCTGAGCAAAAACCGATTGATTTTTCAAACCTGGTAGGAGATTTTTCCATTCAACTGGATACTACGGTTACCTATCAAACCATGGATGGTTTTGGCGCAGCATTAACAGGCTCTTCTGCTTATCTGATCAACAAACTGAGCGCTGAAAACCGCGCCAAACTGTTGACTGATTTGTTTGATCCGGTAAAGGGGATTGGCATCAATTATTTAAGGATAACGATTGGTTCGTCCGATTTTTCTATCGGAACTTATAGTTATTGTGATTCCGGCAATATCAATGACTTTGATATTCCTTATCAAGACAGGAAGGATTTACTTCCTGTCTTGAAAGAAATACTGCAAATAAATCCGACTATCAAAATCCTGGCAAGTCCCTGGAGTGCGCCGGCTTGGATGAAGCAAAACAATAACATGTTTGGAGGCAGCCTGAAAAAAGAGGCTGACATCTATAATGATTTTGCCGAATATTTTGTAAAGTACGTCCAAGCATTTGAAAAAGAAGGTATTCATATTGATGCGCTTACCATTCAAAATGAACCGATGAATGAAAATAATACTTATCCTACCATGAAAATGGAATGGGATGAACAAAATATGATTATCAGGGATTATCTCGGCCCTAAATTTACGGTTAACGGTATTAAAACAAAAATTGTGATTTGGGACCATAACTTTGATATGGAATCCTATCCGGCCAACATCCTGAGTGATCCGCTCACACGCCAGTACATTGCAGGAACCGGATGGCATGGATACGGGGGCGATCCTTCGGCTATCGACGTTTTACAGCAGGCGCATCCCGGTACAGACACCTATTTTACCGAAATATCGGGAGGAGGCTGGAATACCGGTACGAGAATGTCGACGATGTTTTATTATATGGAGAATTTTTTGATGGCTACGGTGAATCGCGGTTCAAAAAATTTTCTGATGTGGAATTTGGCGCTGAATACCAATAATGGACCGGTAACTACTACCACAGGCGGTTGTCAGGATTGCAGGGGAGTGGTTACTGTTCGTGATGATGGTACCTATTACAGGGAATTGGAATATTATGTGATCGGACATTTTTCGAAAGCAGTAAGGCTGGGGGCCCAACGCATTAAGTACACGGCTAATAAAATGCCCGGTAGCATGCTTGTTTCTTCTTTTGTAAATACGGATGGCAGTAAGGTGGTTGTAGTAACAAATCGAACCGGTTCGAAGCAGAATTACAATATTCGTTGCGGAACGCGCAGGTTTATTTACGAGCAACCTTCCGGTTCTGTCGTAACATTTAAATTTAATTGAATGTGTTTTTTAACTTTTATAATTATTTAAAATTAAAGATGTATGAAAAAGATTTTTTCTCTTTTAACTATTATCTGTTGCCTGTTTGCTATTAACGGGCATGTGAATGCATTGACTTACACAGTAACGGTTCCTGATGGAACACCGATGTGCTACATTGCCGGAGCAATGAATAGTTGGGGTCTCGTTGAAATGGACAAAGTGGATGGTGTTGCGAATCAATTTACCATTACGTATCCCAATGCGAAGGAAACGGATGAATATAAGTATTGGTGCGGGCCTGATTGGAAATACGAAGAAGCAATAGATGCGCAAGGTACGGGTTTAGACGCCAATCGTACGTATGCTGCAAATGATGTTGTTGCTTTTTGGAAAGAAATCTTTTATCCTAATCAGCAGACGGTCACCATTGAAGTTTGGGCGCCTATGGATGTATATGTTTTGTATGTTGTAGGTACTTTTAATAATTGGTCGGGTAAGTTCGATGACACTTATAAAATGACGTATATGGGCGAAGAGGATGGAGGTAAAGTTTTTGAAATAAGTATAACGAGCGTTGATGCCGACAACATGGAATTTAAGTTTGTGGCAGGTCCCGACTGGGCTTTCGAACAAACTAATTCGACTAATTGGAAATACGGAGATTTGACGGGAGCTGATACCGGTAAAGTGTCGTTTGCATTAGCTGCGGGAGATTTTAAAAACATATTCAATCCGGATTTGGCAGGAGATATTAATATTAAAGTGATTGATGCTAAAGGCGCCGACAGAGTATGGATACAAGGTAGTTTCCTTGGTTGGACTTGGGATGATCCGGCAGAAATGACCAAAGAAGCAGACGGAACGTTTACTTATACGGTGAAATTTGTTCAGTCAATAGAATATCGTCTTTACAATGCCGCCGACTGGGCTTATCCCGAATTAGATCCGGTTAATATAGGTGCAGACCGTGAGAATCGTATAGCCACTTTTGATGTAAATAATCCCGGTTATGTGTATGAAATATCTGTTTTTGAATGGAAAGTACCTAGCGCAATACCTCAAATTTCTACCGACAATTTCAAAGTGTATTCGGTTAATGGTCAGCTTGTTGTTGAAGGAATATTCTCTCGAGTGGATATTTTCGATATTACAGGACATGCCATTCAGTCTGCAAAAACCTCAGATATATTTACTTCTAAATCGTTACCGGCAGGATTATACATCGTTAAAGTCGATGGAATATCTAAAAAGGCGATTGTAAAATAAATATAAAATACAGAGGGTGTGTCTAACTTTTGACACACCCTCTTAAAGTAAACTAACATGAAAAAAACATTATTATTTATCCTGTTTGGACTCTGTTTGTTCCTTATGCAACAAATAGTTGCACAGACAACAGTTCAATCTTGGCAAACTTCGTCCAATCAAAGCAAACGATTTGAACGGCAGAGTGATGTTGATTTTAAGGACGGTTCAGGTAGTAATAGTATAAAAATTAACATAGACGAGACCACAACTTATCAAACAATCGACGGTTTTGGCTGGGCAATGACACAGGGTAGCGCCTATTGGTTAATGCAATTGACGCAAGCTAACAGGACGGCTATCTTAAAGGAACTTTTTTCTTTGGAAGATAATGACCAATATACCGCCAGTTCCTCTATGCGCATTGCAATAGGCGCTTCCGATTTGGGACAGGGAGTTTACACCTATCGGGATAATCAATCCGCACCGTTTAGTTTGGCCGGCCCCGATTTGGATTATTTGATTCCGGTCTTAAAAGAAGTCGTAGCCATCAATCCCAACATTAGAATCATGGCTTCGCCTTGGACGGCGCCACCTTGGATGAAAACAAACAATGCATACATTGGGGGTAATTTGAGAACGGATTGTTATGCTGCTTATGCCGACTATTTCCTGAATTATTTCCAGGCTATGGAAGATCAAGGAATAAAAATATATGCAGTAACAATACAAAATGAACCCTTGCACGACGGTAATAATCCCAGTATGTATATGTCGAAGGAACAACAGTATGATTTTGCTCAAAATTATTTGGGGCCTAAAATGGCGGCAAGCAAATTCAAAGATGTCAAAATTATCGGTTACGACCATAACTGCGATAATACGGATTATCCGATTTATGTAGCCCAAAGTCAATATGTTGAAGGGACTGCGTTTCATTTGTACGGGGGAAGTATCGAGGCAATGACTACCGTTTATAATGCAACGAAAAAGAGCGTTTATTTTACGGAACAATGGACGGGAGGGAATGCCGATTTCGCATCTGATTTCAATTATCACATGCAATATGTTCAACTCGGATCCGTAAGAAACTATGGCAAAACGGCTTATGCCTGGAATGTAGCATCCGATCAAAATTGGCAACCGCATACCAATAATGGCGGTTGCGATCTTTACAAAGGCGCCATTACGATCAATAGCAGTACAAAGGCTATTACTCGCCAACCAACTTTCTACACTGCCGCGCAGATGTCGAAAGTAGCGAAACAGGGTGCGCTAAGAATCAAATCTACCTCCGGAGATAGTGATTTACTGGAAGCTGCATTTGCCAACCCCGATGGTTCTGCCGGTTTGGTCGTATTTAACAAAGGAGGTGCACAAAAAAGCTTTGATGTTGTTTTCAACGGAAAATACTGTTCATATACGTTGGCAGGAAATACGGTGGCGTCATTAATTTGGAAACCTGTTGTAATAACGGTTCCGGTTCAGAGTGTTACCGTATCGCCTGAAACTGCTGCACTTGAGGCGAGGAAAACCGTGCAGCTCAGCGCTACCGTATTGCCTGCAAATGCTACGCTGAAAACAGTGAGATGGTCGTCGAATAATGAAAATGTTGCAACGGTAGATATGTCGTCCGGTCTGGTCAGAGGACTTCGACCGGGTACGGCCGTTATTACCGTAACCACTATGAATGAACAAAAAACGGATTTTTGTACCGTTACCGTGACGGCAAGTACCGATCCGAATCCTTTTCCCGATGTGTATAACTTGATTTCCGTATACAGCAGCAAAGGATTAGACGTGAAAGACATGAATGAAGGTCCGGGGGCTTCCTTGCAACAATGGGCAATAGATGGAGTAGGCGGACCCAATCAGCAATGGACATTTGAAAGCGCCGGAGGTGATTTGTATTATATCCGGTCGTTTTTTGCCAATAAGTATTATATAACAGCAACAGGCGCTGCTAACGGCGCCGGTGTTGTCCAACAACCCTTTATCGGAGATAATACGCAGGAATGGGAAATAACTTATCTCTCAAGTAGCGGAAATGGCGATGTCTACAAAATGATTAACACCTACAGCTCAAAAGCTTTGGATGTTTCCGGGCCTTCAACAGCTGATGGTGCGGAAGTTCATTTATGGGATTATGTTGATGGCGATAATCAAAAATGGCTGTTTAAAGTTGCTCGAGTATCGACGAATGAGGTCGGAATCGTAGGAAAAGAAACGATTGCAATTTATCCGAACCCGGCTTCTGACGTTATCTATATCAAGGGATTGAACCCTGAATACCGGTATGTGTGTAAAATAATAGGTCTCGACGGACGAATCGTGCAAACCGTGAATCTAAACGAAAGCAAAAACATAGTGGATGTTTCTTCGTTACAACCTGCTTATTATATAGTGGAGCTAACAGGTCAGCCTCTATCTGAGAGCAAGCTATTAAATTTTATAAAAATCAAATAAATAGAATTATTTACTAAAATTAAAAATTAAAAATTAAAAATCATGAAAAAGAATTTACTTTTATTAGCTGCGATTTTTATGGCAGTTGCCGCTTTTGCTCAAACTCCTACTGTGGCAGGAGCAGGTCTTAATGCCGATGGAGACGGAAATATTCAGGTTAGCAATTGGTGTAATAACACTAATTGGAGTAATAATGATCCCGGAAACATAATGGTGTCGGCGGGTGGAAATGTTTATACCAAAACGTATTCCGATGTGCCGGCAGGTAAGTATGAATTTAAAATTTTTGAATATGGTACATGGGCTTCTTATGCAGATTATTCTGCGTTTGATGGAGATGCGCCTGTTTGGACAAGAGGTGATGGTACTAATATAGTATTTGCATTATCTGAAACATCGGATGTTACAATTACTTATAACCAGGCGACAGGAAGAATTACCGGTTTGACTTCCTCCAATGGTTTTGGAGTGTTTGTCGCCGGAGATGGTAAAGGAAATTTCTGTGGCAATAAGAGTGGCGCTTGGTGGACAGATTACAATCTAATGAAAAGTTCCGGCGGCGTTTATGAGATAACATTTCCCAATGTATTGGCAGACACTTATGATTTTAAAATTGGAACAGGAAAATGGGCTGGTGATGGAAAAAACATGAAAGAGTGGGGCTTTTCTGCTTATGCAGGAGGCGCTAATTCTATAGGACGGGATAACGGTGGTAATATGGAATTTCAAATCTATGCTCCCTGTGTCATAAAAATTATTTTTGATGCCAACAAAGACGGGGGAACAATTACTGATGTACTTGTCGGATATACTGTGGCAGGTGATGCACGCAATGATGCAAATGGTAGTTTTTGTAATGGTATATATTGGGACCCTACTGAAAATTTAATAATGGTGGAGTCCGATATAGCTTCAATTATGTTCCCAAGAGTAGCGCCGTCAGATACTAAATATGAATTCAAATTTACAGGTGGGGATTGGAACGGCAGTGGAGGAGAATATGGCTATGACCAGATTGTTAGTCTTCCTCCAACGGGCAAAGATTTTGTAGCCGGTATAACCAGAGCAAGTGATAACAATGTTCAATTTACTTTATCGGAAACAGCAGATGTTCTGATTAATTTCAGACATTCGGATAGAAAAATCACTAAAGTACAAACGCTTACTTCTTATACGCTTGCCGGTACCGCTACGCTTTTTGGTACAAGTTCCGAACTTCTTTCTGCAAATCTTCGTGCTGCAACAGCGGATGAAGATTTCCAGATTTTCCCTGAGAATGATATGACTTATATGTCTGCTGAAAAAGTTTGGGAAAAGGTGTATAAAAACGTACCGGCCGGTACTTATGAATATAAAGTGGCCGGAAATAGAGATTTCGAGGTTTATGAATATCCTGTAGGATATGGACAAAATAATATGTTCGTTGTTCCTGCCGAGGGATACCCCAATGGAGCTGATGTCACCATAACATTCGATCCGGTTAACAACATATTAACACAATCGCTTGAACCTTCTATATTAACAGGTATCAAAAATAATGTAATTAAAGATGTTGTGTTAAGCGTATCCAACGGAACGATCAATTGTTCTGCAGAAAAATTTGTAATCTATAATATTATGGGCGTTGACGTAACAGCCCTGAATGGTAATTTATCGGGAGTTTATATTGTTAAATACGATGGAAAAGCAAGCAAAATATTAGTAAAATAAAAAATATCAGCCATGAAAAGGATAATATTATCAGTTTTTGCATTGCTTGCAATACTATCTTTTGTATTTGCTGATGGCGATGGCCCACAGGCCGTTTCCATAATTAAAGACGGTGGCGCCGTTACTTTTTATAAGTTCGCCCAAAGTGATCCGAATTGGTGGGAAAATCCATTATGTAACGGCTCTAATCCTTCTTATTCCGTGTTAAATGATAAAAGTAAGGGGGGAGTTGGGCTTGATTATTTTAATGATATTAATTTGGGAGCTCCCGAATCTTTGATTTTGGATGGAGGCGCTATGGTTGCTTGGGGGCCCAGTTACACGAGCTCTACCTACCAATTGCAATATCGTGTATACAAAACGGGCGCCGTTGCTCCTGCATGGTCTTCTTTTCCCGTTGATCAATTGGCCGGACAAGATGGGCAGGATATACGGTATGAGGTGCATGGTAAAAATATCAATATCCTTGCATTGACGAATGGAATTACGGGTACATATCGCTTTGAAGTATGCTTGAAAGTAAAAGGTTCGGATGAAAGTATTCAAACGGCTACATTCAGTTATGTAGGCACTGATGTTGCAGCAAGTTTCAACGCTCCGGTAAGCGGGTTCGCTAATGAGCCGGTAGCTTTTATCAATACATCTGTAAATGCGACATCTTATTCTTGGGACTTTGGGGACGGAGCATCAAGTAAGGAAACAAATCCTGATCATACTTATGTATCGGAAGGAACTTATACTGTTACATTGATAGCTGAAAATGATGCAAATGAAACATCTTCAGCAACATCTACCATTAAGATTTATGATCGAACGAATCCTCCGTCGGATGAATTGTTAGTAAACGGAACTCCGTTGACTCAAGGAATATGGAGTGTTTCGACTTTAGGATATGCAACTCCCGCTACTTTAACTTGGGATTATACGGTAAACGAGCCTACCGGTTCAGTCGGGGATGCTTTGCGCATTCAAACGCCTCTTATTGCAAACCAATCGTCGGGGATAGCAATATATCAGCCGGTTACATTGACGGCAGGACACAGATATGAGTTTAATTGTTTGTTCAAAGATTTGACGGGTGCGGCAGAAGGCATGTGGTTCCAAATATATATTACGACAGAAAATCCATCGAATACATCTGATTTGGCCATTGCTCAGGAAGCTGTGCAAGGGTCAGGCGTACCGACTATCGGTGAATTAACGTCTTGGGGAGAAAATTGGTTAGGAAGTCCCAAAGGCTATGACGGCCCATTTAAAGATCAAGCAATCAAAGGGAAATTACACACGGGAGATCTTTGTGTATTTACGCCAATCTCAAGCGGCATATATAATTTTATCATAAGAACAGGTTCGTGGAATAATCGGATGGATATTGCCATCAGCGATTTGTCGTTGAAAGATCTTGATTTGCCAACCGGATGTCTGATACCGAAAGTAAATGACATCAAAATTTATTCTCAGGATAGACAAATACAAGTAGTAGCCGAGAGTGATATGAATAATGTATTTATATACAATTTGAATGGTAAAATTGTTGATTCTACTGTTTCAGCCGGAAATAGGTTTACTTCTATTGAATTGAGTTCGGGATTGTATTTACTGAATATAGGCGGTAAAGGTTATAAAGTGCTTGTAAAATAAAAAACAGTTTGTAAAATTTCATTCAAACATTGATGATAAAACGGTTTCAGTTATGTAAACTGAAACCGTTTATGAATCTGATTTAGCTGTGATTAATAATGTCTTTTTAAGAAATCATACGAAGTCTTGTCCGAACTGTAATCCTGCGTCTATAACGAATTGTTTAATTCGTTGTTCTTCGGATTTTTTACAAATAAGTAAAACATTATCCGATTCGGCCACAATACAATCTTCCAGTCCTTGAATGACTGCTAATTTGCCTTCGGGAAGAGTTACCATGTTGTCTTTACTTTCATAATATAATGCATCACATTTAAGTGTGGCATTTCTTGCCTGATCTTTATCCGAAATATCATATAAAGCTCCCCAAGTGCCTAAATCCGACCAAGTGAATGCGGCTGTGAGGAAATAAACATTATTTGCTTTTTCCATTACGCCATAGTCGATAGAAATATTTTGACAAATAGGATATTCTGTATCGATAAAGGCTTTTTCTTTTGATGTGTTGAAGTTTTTTATTCCTTGATCAAATCTGGTGGCAATATCGGGAAGATGGTGGTGGAGTGCATCCAGAATTGTTTGTACGTTCCAGATGAAAATACCGGAGTTCCAGTAAAATTCTCCGCTTTCAACAAATACCTTTGCTAATTCGTAATCGGGTTTTTCCATGAAAGCTTTCACCTTTTGTATACTATCCACACCATTCCCATTTGATTGAATATAGCCATAGCCTGTTTCCGGATGGCTTGGTTTTATTCCGATAGTTAACAGGGCGGGATTTGTTTTCACAAAATCTAATCCGGTTTTTATATTTTCAAGAAATTTGTTTTCCTGCATAATTAAATGATCGGATGGAGTTACAATGATATTGGCATTAGGATTGATTGCATTAATCCGGTATGCAGCGTAGGCAATACAAGGAGCTGTATTCCTGCGGGTTGGCTCCAATAAAATTTGTTTGCCGGAAATTTGAGGTAATTGTTTTTTTACCAGATCTGCATATAATTCGTTGGTCGCAATGTAAATATTCTCTGTCGGAATTAATTGATTAAAACGGTCGAATGTTTGCTGAAGCAACGATCTTCCTGTTCCGAAAAAATCGAGGAATTGTTTAGGCATTGTTTCCCTGCTTGAAGGCCAAAAACGACTGCCGATTCCACCTCCCATTATTACGCAATAGTTATCTTTCATGATTGTAGTATATTTTTAAAGACCACATAAAAAATTGAATAACTGAATAACTGAATAACTGACATCTGTTATTCAGTTATTCAATTATTCAATAAAAGTTTCTACAAAAGTAATATTTTTTTGAAAGCAACCAAATACATCAAAGTAGCCTGTAATTTGTCCGCAATACTCTAAATTCCGTACGCCGGTTGATTTGATCTGCAATTCCCTGTTGTTCAGGAGTTAATGTTTGAATGAACGATTCCGACAACACAGCGCCTTCGGGCAAGAATTCATATTGTTTGGCAATATTTTTCGTCACAGTTTTGGGTTGTGTCTTGCCATAACCGGCTGCGGTCAACCGTTCTTGTTCAATTCCTCCTTTAATCAGGTAATCGACTACCGATTGGGCTCGTTGTTGAGAAAGAGATTGGTTATACTGGTCGGAACCAATTCTGTCGGTATGAGCCATCAATTCGATAGTTATATTTGGATTATCTTTTAAAAGAGTAATCATTTCATCTAAAGCCTTTTGTGATTCGTTACGTAAAGTAGCTTTATTGAAATCGTAGAAAATATTTTCAATTAACACCGGCTTTGTAATGGAAGCCAAAGAGAAATCGACATAGAATGTTTCACTCTTTTCGTCTTTGGGAGTCGTTAAAGATTGTTTCTGATTGAGAAATCCCGGAGCATTTGCCATCATCACATAATCCATTCCGCGTACTAATTCAAGACGATAGGATCCATCCTTTTTTGCAAATATTTTTTCGTTGGTGCCGTCTTTACCGACAATCCTGATGATCGCATTTTCGACTACTTCCTCGTCTCTGTCGAGTACCAAACCTTCCACAAAAATGTTTATGTTAGGTAATGAGAATGAATAAATATGGTCGTTTCCTCTTGGGTCGTTTCTGTTACTGCTGAAAAAGCCGCTTTCACTTTTCCCTGCAAAAGTGATTCCAAAATCATCGCCGGAGCTATTAACAGGCGTCTTCATATTCTCAACTACCCAATTACCTTTTTTTGTTAAAGTTGCTTTGAAAATATCCAAGCCTCCCATGCCGGGATGTCCGTTGGAAGTAAAATACATAATCGAATCGGTTCGCATGTATGGAAACATTTCGTCGCCCGGAGTATTGATTTCCGCACCTAAATTTTCCGGAAGAGAGCGGCCTATAGCATCGACTTCGATTCGCCAGATGTCTTTTCCACCTTGTCCGCCCGGAGCGTCGGATACAAAATAGAGATATTTGCCGCTTGGATCAATTGCCGGATGAGCAGCCATTTTCGTAGAATCCGCCCAGATTTCGACTTTTTGTCCTTGATTCCATTTAGCCCCTGAACGAACGGATTTCATTATTTCTGCGGTGCGAGAGTTTTCCATGTCTTGAGCGCAGTAGGTGTAATACATTGCAGTTCCGTCGCTTGAAAAGGAAGATGTACCTTCTTCGGCTTCGGTATTGAGACCATCTTCCAAAGGAGCCGGTTCCTGCCATTGACCTTTTTCGTCTTTTTTAGACAGAAAAATATCGGTAAATTTGGCTCCTGTTATACCGCTTTTTTCATCTCCCGTAGCATTATCTCGGGTCGTAGTAATATAAAGCTGGTCAAATTGTTCACCGGTCAGCATAGGAGAAAAATCACTCCTGCGGGAATTTAGTTTATCTTCTTTTTTGACGGTGTACCGGGTTGGATTCTTTTTCCAAATAATAGCCGAATCGCAACCTGTGATGCTATTTTTTGCCCATCGGTTGTTTGGGTCGAGTTCGAGGTAAGCTTCATATCGTTTTCGGGCTTCAGCGTATTTCCCACTACGGTGTAACATTAAAGCTTGATAAAAAATAGCGGTACTGTCGGTATATCCGAAACGAATGGCGTTTTGATAAGCAGTTAGCGCTCTTTGGGAATTGTTTATTTTTCGATAACAATCACCCATGTGGTAAGCAACAGAACCTTTTAATATCTTTTTTTTAGAAGAAGAGGTTTTTGCATAAACCCGTTTGTAGACATCTGCGGCATCATAATATTCTCCTCTTTCTTCTTTAGCGACAGCATCGCTCAATTTGGCTGATTTACACGAGTGTAGGGACAGTGCAATAAGCCCGACAAAAAAAACGCAAAAAATTATTATTTTATTCATGTAAAATATACCTTTATGGCGCTTTTATAATAACTCGTTTTCAGTCAAAATATTGCATTTTTATTCCCATTCGGGGAATTGAGTGATATTTAAGTCGAGTTTTGCAATTTCCTGCATATCCGATTCGCTTAGATTAAAATCGAATATATTCAAATTTTCAGCCATGTATGCAGGATTTGATGTTCTTGGGATAGCGACTATTCCTCTTTGAATCAGCCATCTTAAACTTACTTGGGCTGCGGTTTTATTGTATTGTTTGCCGATAGCGACTAATGTCGGATTGTTGAAAATATCATGGCGTCCGCCGGCAAAAGGCGACCAAGCTTCCATCTGTATTCCCCGTTTTTGCAAATCTTCCTGTGCTTCTTTTTGTTGGAAGAAAGGATGTGTTTCGATTTGATTAATCACAGGTTTGATGTTGGCATACGACATCAATTCTTCAAGCTGTTTCGAATCGAAATTGCTTACGCCGATAGCTCTGATTTTACCTTCTGCATAAAGTTCTTCCATCGCCTTCCAAGAGCCTTTTACATCTCCTCTCGGCCGGTGGATGAGATACATATCTACATATTCCACGCCCAGCTTTTTCAGAGATTTTTCAAAAGCTTTTTTGGTGTTTTCATAACCCGAATCGTCTACCCAAAGCTTGGTGGATATGAAGAGTTCCTTCCGGTCGATTCCACTTGCTTTAATTCCTTTTCCTACAGCTTCTTCATTGCCGTAAATAGTAGCCGTATCAATAAGACGGTATCCGAGAGAAATGGCTTTTGCCACACTGCTCACGCCCACAGAATCATTCAACTCAAGGGTGCCGAAGCCAAGAATTGGCATTTCAACGCCATTACTGAGCGTAACAGTCGGAATTTTCACTTCCTCAGCAACAGGATTTTCTTGCGAACATTTGTTCTGACTATATGATGTGGCGGGTAAAATAAATGGTGAAATTAGCAACGACCACAAAAAAACGGTTTTACAGATAGACTTTTTCATCTGTTTATAATTTTATAAGTTATGTGAATAATTACATATATTTTGGATTGCTTCGTTCCTCGCAATGACGCATTGCCGTTAGGTTAAGTTTCGCGTCATTGCGAGGAACGAAGCAATCTAAAGAAAGGTACAAATATACATATAGAATTTATATATTGCGGTTACTTTTTTTGTAAAAGTACTTTCAATGTCGGTTTTCTGTATATATTTGTATCATACAAAGATAATTGATAAATTAAAAACGGCTGTGCCTAATCCTTATTTTCAATTCAAGCAATTTACGGTTTTTCATGATCAATGTGCCATGAAAGTTGGTACTGATGGCGTTTTGCTTGGAGCATGGGCTAATTGTTCGACAGCTTCTCATATATTGGACGCAGGAACAGGTTCGGGCTTGATAGCGCTGATGTTAGCCCAGCGTTCCAAAGCATTGATTGATGCATTGGACATTGATGAAGGCGCTTGTCGACAAGTTAAATTCAATGTGGAAAACTCGAAATTCAAAGACCAAATCCATATCATACATTCTGATTTTAAGGATTTTACGTCTGATAAAAAATATGATTTGATTGTATCTAATCCTCCTTATTTCTCCAACTCGTTGCAGGCTCCCGATAAGCGGCGTAGTTTGGCAAGACACAATCATGCTTTGTCTTTTGAAGAGTTAATAGGGAAAAGTGCAAGCCTTTTAACTGAAAAAGGAACGATTTCGTTGATTTTACCTGTTGATGCGGAAAATGTAATTCATTCTTGTGCAGGAAACAATGGTCTGTTTCTTTGCAGAAAAACGTTTGTCAGGTCTAAACCCGAAATACCTCCCAAACGAATATTGATAGAATATTCCAAAATTGATAACATTCCTGAAATTTCAGCATTATATATTGAAAAAGAACGGCATGTTTATGGCGATGAATTCCGGAAGCTCACTGAGGAATTTTATTTGTGAACAGTGAACATTGCAAGTTTAGTTTAACAATCAAATTGATAACTTGACGATGCTGCAATCTTTACGATTTCGCCTTCCCCTGCTTTCGACGATAAAAACAGCAAAACATTCTTTTCTTCGTAGTTTCGCGAATTATCTATAATAAAATCAGGCTTCCCATCGCCGTCAATGTCGCCAATCCAGAGTATTTGTACAAAAGTATCATTGAATGTAGGAATGGCAATTATCAATTGTTCCGGTTTCCCTTGTTCGGACAAATATAGTTTATAATTTTTGACCTCGTCCCATCTTTCTAAACCTCCGTCCATATCTGTCGTGCCTGATTTTATAATATTTCCGTCGCCTCTGAGGAGATATGTTTTTCCATTAAAAGAAAATGAATACTTTTCATCGGGCCAAATGCGACGTTTTTTTACGGAAATACTGGATATTTCTTTATTTTGCGGAATAATGCCTTTAACTAATATCAAAGGGTTGCGTTGGGAACCAACGTATGTAGTGAAGTCTTCCAAACAGTCATCGTAAATTTTTCCAATTTTAATAGTGGCTTTTTTCAGAAAATGCTTTTTTGTAATACTGTCTTGATAAAAATCATACCATTCCTCCGAAAGCATCGGCTTAAAGTCCGCTATCTCTGTACCTCTGTAACCGGCGGGAAGCAATATCTGAACATCGGTCTTAATATCCGAATTTTCAGGAGATTGCGGAATAACTAACGTGTCGAGTTCTACCTCATCGGATTGTTCTCCCTGTTCGCTAACAATTTCTTCGTTGTTTGTCGTTTCCGCCTGTTTTTTTGTTGCTTGATTGCAACTACCTGCGATGAGCGCAATAGCGCTTAAAATAATTACTGTTTTTTTCATTTTATTTATTATTCATTTGTGAGAAATCATTCCTTCAGTCACAACCGATAGTGTCTTCAAATACCGGCTCAAAATCCGCAGCCAGCTTATATACATGGCGGGTTCCCACTGCACCTTCTCCGCATGAAGTGCTATTGGCATACAAGTAAAATTCGTTTTTCAGTCGAAAGATATATGCTGAATTTTCATATACGCAATAATCTGCCAAAAGTACAACTTTTTTGCCGGGAGTTACGCCAACCAGCGCAGTATATAGGTTGTCATCACCTTCTTGTTGGAAGGTGAAAGTATAATAAGCTACCCAAAATTTATTTTTGCCATACGTGAATGAATACAGCTGAATACTTTCAGTTTTCGTTTTTTCATACGGTGGATTTTGTCCTATCAGGCGAATGATATCCTCATCATTTTCGGCAACGAGAGGCATCATTTTAATATCGGCATCGGCATAAACGCCTTTAAATGCAAGGTCAAATTCGACGAAGTCTTCCCAGCGGTCGGTAAAAATTGTACTCAAGTTTGTGGTACAATCAAGGTAATTTCGCTTTGTTTCAATGATATTTTTAGTTATGCGATTATCTCGGAACGAAACAAGCGTCCACTTTTGTTTTAGCGGAAATTTGCCATGCAGGCCATTTTCATTACAGTTGTGACTAGCAATATTGGTTTTAGCAAAAGGAGTATCGGGAAATGCTTCAAATGTCCCATCTTTGCGGATCATAACAGGAACTTCCAAAGTAAGGCCAAAGGTATCATCTTCATCAAATATATTTAGCTTCTGATCAGACAAATAGAAATTTGAATAAATATTAAATTTTCGATCGTCAACCTTTCCCTCCCTGTACACCATTCGGCTGTCTATGTATTTATTATCAGACGAATAATTGACCAGCCATGCCTGAGAATCATAGTATGATTCACTGACACCTGCCCAGTCGTAATTCCAATAGGAAAACAATAGACCGTACATTCCATTTTTCATGGGAATACTGTCAATAAGGAAAATTATCGATGTGTAATCGGAGTTTTTCGGGAAAATGAAATACTGAAAGCCATATCTTGCATCTTCGCTTGACCCTTTCTCGAAAAAGAAAAGTTTGTTATATTTATCCAATGAATCAGCAGAAAAGCCACCGGGCTTATACTTCCAGAAAACGTCATGATTAAATACAATGGAATCCTTACTTGCTATGGAAAAGGGTTCCGTAATCTGATTCTGATTTTTCTTTGTTTGCCCGCAACTGCCTGCGATAAAGGCGAGGGTGATTAATATGATTACTGTCTTTTTCATTGAGAATTTATTTTTTCGTTTCTCTATCCATAAGTTTCATTAAATGGAGAATTAAGAAATTCATCATCAATAATTTCATTGACAAAATCTATAAATGATTGTAATCCGCCCTCATTGACAAATGCCGACCACACTTCTTCGCCACGCTTTTCTTGCTTCTCTCCTTCATAAAAACTAATAAAATGCTCTTTTAAAACATCTTCTATTCCTTCATTCATATTGGCGTATTCTTTCCCCTTCCACTGATACATCAGATAAAATTCTCCCCGCTTTTTTATCTCCATATAAGTTCCAAATCCCCTGTTGAGATTTTTATCGCTGAAGTGTATACCAATGCAGGGAAAGTCTGTGCCTTCCGATATTTCCAAGATAACCGTTCCGTCGAGTACTGAAATTTCTTTTGATCTTGCTTCTACAGTTTGAGTAGAAACTGCTTCTTGTGTCTGCAATTGTGATATTATTTTTAATGTAAACCTTTTTCTGTCTTTTTTCCGAACGTAATAAACGTTATCAACAACGGAAGCGTCACGCAATGTAAACGAATAAACTCCGTTGTTTTCGTCATTGTGCATTTCGTTGTAGTAAAACAATTTAGCGCTATTGCCATCAGGATAATCAACATTTTCGGAACGGTCGAAATGAATGGGAATACGCTCCTTTTGTCCTTTGTACAGCACAAAACCGCCCGCCATATCTTCATCGTAAATCGCCATTCGCAACCGAAAATTCTTTTTCAATCCAACCGATTGTAATTGTATATCTATATGGGGCGTGTCGCAATCTACTTCTTCAAAGATTAAATTTCCTTCTTTATCTACCTCGTCTCCTGAGGCATCTAAACATTGTTCCTCTAAAAGTATCATTCTGTTATCAACCAATTTGAATGTTTGATACATTTCTTTTGACCCCGCACAACAGCGATTGCTTGAAGTGATTGTTTTTGTATCAGCGTGAAATTCCAAATTTGTGCCGTCAAAGCCACTGTCGAAAAAGGTTTTGGTTTCGGGGTCGAATAGAAAATAGAAACTATAAGAATTATCTAACGTGCCGTAACCTCCAAGTAAAGAAAAGTCATCATAGCCATCAAAATTGTAATCGTCAATTTCAAAACTGTCCCCACGACCACCATATCCAAGTTCCATTTCCTGTACAAGTTGCCGGGTACTTTTATCTAAAACCTGCACACACAGCCATTGGTTATCATAATCCGATTTTTCTCTCGACGTTACTAATTGTAGGATGTAGTTTCCCAATTCTGCTTCAACTGTAATTTTGTCCTGCCATTCTCCGTTTTCGATTTCTTCGCTGGTGCGAAACTCCGTAAATCGAGGCTGTTGCGCCTGCAATATTTGCAGTATAAAGAATAGTGTGCTTAAAATGATTACTGTTTTTTTCATTGTATTTCTATTCGGATATTATATCCAATAATCATTTTAGTTAATTACTACATTGTCAAGTTTCGTTTTCAGCAAATCGTTGAGTGTCCCTTGTTTTGTCTGATTATTTCCAATCCAATTATATATTTTACCGTCAATATTTATTTCTATTCCAACTTTACCTGATTCATTATATACTTTATAAACTACATTTTTGTTCTTGAAAGTAATAGCGCTTTTTTTACTGTCAAAGATAAAATCCGGATTTTGATATACTGTTTCTAACGGGTATGAAAATTCAACTAAACCGCGTTTATCTATAACGACATAATTAAGTGTCCTGTCGTTAATATTAAATAAAATAATATCTTTTCCATTTTTATCTACGTGAAACCTTAAAATTGTTTGAATACCTTCCTCATCCAAATCAATTGTTCTTTCAGAAGTCTTAATCATCTTTTCACCATTCCAAACTTCTTCAGAGCTTGTGCTGAAAGGGAAATCAGTTTGGTCATCTTCTATAATTCTAATAGCTTTGGGCTTATTGTTTTCGACGATGAACGTACTATATTGATGCCAACAACATCCGTCTTTTGTCATCACATTTATCTCTTTTGCTTGTGAATCAACATCAAACATTCCGCAATATTCCTGTGCTAACTGTGTAAAATCTTCGCTGTATTTAAAACCGTTGCCGGTAGAAAGATATATTTGAAAAGAAGGTCCGTGATAGCAACTGTTTTGACCATCCATTATGGCAAAGTCTTTTTTGCCGTCGAAATTAAAGTCTTCGTATATTATTAGGCTTTGTTCTCCATAAGGAAGCGATTTTATGTTTGCTAATAATTTTCCATCATGAAGATCAAAACTCAATTCATCTGATTCGACTTTTATTATTTGCTTTTTTGAACTCTTTTCAAAAATTGCAACCCAACCCGGACTAAAGACTTCTGTTGTGTCCGAAATATAAACTTTTCCAACATAATCGTTAGAAAAATCTTCAACAGTAAAAGTGACTTGTCCAAAGGTCAAGTTTGCTGTCAGAAGAAAAAGAAATAAAATTAAACATCTACTTGTCATATTATAAAATTTTTAAGCCACGCGCTTGCAAATATAAACAAAATTTGGGAAGAGCCAAGCCTGCTGACTGCACATGGCGAGAATCGGAAAAACTGTTGCCGTTTGAAACGGATTGCAAATCAGCGCGAGCGATTATCGGTTTAAATTTCTTGTTAAAAATGTTCATTATTAGGCGACCGTTGTTAATTTTACTATCAATTTAATTGATATTTATTTTTGTTTTGTAAAATCAATAAAATTTTAAATACTTTTGTGCCTGATTTTAGGAATGAATAATGAAGAATAGTTTTTCGCATCCTCGCCACCACCATCACCATACGGGTGGACCTTCTTTTAGGGCAATAGGGATTATTATCGCTATCGGGATTGTTTATGGAGACCTCGGAACATCCCCTCTCTATGTGATGAAAGCCGTAATGAATGCTCTCCCGCATAATCACCCCGATTACATTATCGGAGCTGTTTCCTGCGTGATTTGGACACTGACTTTACAGACTTCTATCAAATATATTTTAATTACGCTTCGAGCCGATAACAAAGGTGAAGGCGGGATTTTCTCCCTGTTTGCTCTTATTCGTAGAAAATACCGCTGGGCGTATGCTATTGCAGCTATCGGAGCGGCAACCTTGCTTGCCGATGGAGTTATTACACCTTCCATTACTGTGATTTCAGCCATCGAAGGTCTGAACATTGTTTATCCGTCCATCCCGATAGTTCCCATAGCAATAGGAATAATAGTCCTGTTGTTTGCCATGCAACCTTTTGGAACAAATTCTTTGGGAAGGTTTTTCGGCTTAATTATGGTGGTATGGTTTTTTATGCTGGGAACCGTCGGATTCAGCAATCTTATAGAGTACTTACCTATTTTAAAGGCTTTTAATCCGGTATATGCTATCCTCTTCCTGAAATCAACTCCACAGGTATTGATTATACTTGGCGCTATTTTCCTCTGTACGACCGGAGCGGAAGCGCTTTATTCCGATTTGGGACATTGCGGATTACGCAATATTCAGGTTTCGTGGATTTTTGTAAAAATCGCTTTAATATTGAATTATTTAGGACAAGGAGCATGGGTAATTGCCCATCCCAACAGTATTGTTCCCGATGTAAATCCTTTCTTTGAAATCATTCCATCATGGTTTGCTCTGCCGGGAGTGATTATGGCAACCCTTGCAGCAATCATCGCGAGCCAAGCGTTAATCAGCGGTTCATTTACGATAATCACAGAAGCCATTTCGTTGGGCTTGTGGCCTAACATTAAAATTAAATATCCGACCGAGTCAAAAGGTCAAATGTTTATACCCGGCATCAATTATGTTCTGATGCTACTCTGCGTAATGATCATCCATCTGTTCAGAACTTCTTCCAATATGGAAGCTGCTTACGGGCTTTCGATTACCATTACCATGTTAATGACTACTATTCTCCTGTTCCTGTATATGCGGGTAAGAGAAGTAAAGTTGTGGTATTCCATACCGGTTGCGATGTGTTTCTTAGTTATAGAAAGCGGATTTTTATTGGCAAACAGCATGAAATTTGCTCATGGCGGATTCATCACTATTGTAATTGCCGGTTTCTTGTTTTTAATTATGTATGTCTGGTATAACGGACGCCGTATCAAAAACCGCTGTGTAACATACGAAAAAATCGCTCCGGTAATTCCGATAATTGACCGGTTAAGTTGTGATACGCAGGCTCCCAAATATGCTACCCATCTGGTTTATGTTACCAGAGCTAAATATAAAACGGATATAGAAAGTAAAATCATTTATTCGCTCATCAATCGACCCAAGCGGGCAGATACTTATTGGTTTGTGTATTTATGGTATAGCGATGAACCCTACGAATTTAATTATAATGTAACTACTTTTGTCAAAGAAAAAATTTTCCGTGTTGATATTACTTCCGGCTTCAAGTTAGGATTTCATGTCGACGACTATTTACGAAAAATTACGCATAAAATGGAGAAAGACGGAGAAGTAGATTTATTAAGCCGCTATCCTTCTTTGCGTGATAACGGCATACGCGGCGATTTCCGGTATGTAGTGGTGGAACGTATTATGCGTAATAGTTTTATATTGCCTTTTTTCAAAAAAATCGTTTTAACTCTTTATACGATTATTCAAAAGTTTGCAACTTCCGATACGCAAATTCTGGATTTGGATCCTTCGAACGTTACCGTAGAGTCGGCTCCGCTTGTCAGAAAGGAATCGTAATATTTACGGAGATGCGTTCCGGAAGCTTACTGAGGATTCCATTTAGGCATGGATTGCACAAAATCGACAATATATTTATCTATACACGACACACTCGTTTATTTTCTAGTCCAACTATTCCCATAGTCGTCCGTTGTATTATATAACCCACCGCTTGTTGTTGCTAAAATTTCATTGCCATAATATTTTGTTTATCAAAAATGATTATCTTTGCAGTGTATTAGTAATAATACATGCTCTCCTTAGTTGGGAAAGACTAAGGCTTACCCCTCAAAGGCAGAGGGGTTTTTTTATAACGATATGGAACAAAGGAAACAAAAAGTAATTGTTTAACCTGAGTTCTGGATAAGCTATAGCCCATTAGGGCTTGTATATCAATAGAATAATATCATAGGCAACAACTTTTGTCCGTTAGGACATTCACAATGTATGTCCTAACGGACAATTGAAGAAGGTATTGAGCTATTTTCTATTGATATGAATCGCCTACGG
>Ga0123357_10000628_pt1 | contig 35003 bp, 28 predicted proteins | sample TergutEmb28metaG_FD_89873 | JGI IMG/M metagenome (GOLD analysis project Ga0123357, IMG submission 89873) | Embiratermes neotenicus P4 segment gut microbial communities from Petit-Saut dam, French Guiana - Emb289 P4 | ecosystem: Host-associated > Arthropoda: Insects > Digestive system > Gut ... | reverse complement strand
TGGCCATCTCTTTCTGCACTACCCAGCGGTGAAGAGGCAGACCCCCAACGCCAGAATGGTTGCAAGAAGGTGGGTTGATGAAGACGACGTCGACCAGCAGCGGGCCGAGTGGGAGGTGAACTGGTTTGCGGCGGCATTCCTGATGCCTCGCGAGATCTTTACGAGTACGTTTAATAGGCGGAGCGCCAGAGGTGCTGCTGTCGTATTTGCTGTCAGTGTTCAGGCGGTTCAGCTCAGAGCCAAAAGCCTGGGGCTGGAGCCCGTTTAAGCGTGGGAGTTTGTCCGGAGTATCGATCCCGTATTTTCCTGTCGGTTGACCTGGTTGGGTCGACCGGGTGTGCTCACGCACACCCGCGCGGGTTGTGAAACGGTCGTCCCTTGATGTGGGGGATAATGGGAGGAAAGCCTCTCCTCCTCCAACCGGGCATGCGAAAGGGCTGTATGGGAAATTGTGGAGGCTGGACGAGGCGGACGACTTTCAGGTTTACGCTGGTCTGTTGATCTTCACAGCTGCGGGATTTTTGCGACAGCGAAATCGTTTCTGAATGCCTGCGGGTTTGCACGTGGCGACAGCCGGGTTGCTCCAGCTTGCCGGTCCTGGTCAGGAAAAACCCATGCGCGGTTGCGGTGGTTCATGGATGCGCTTTCGGAAAAAACAGATGCGGTAACCTCGCGCCGTGTGCCGGCTTGGCGAGGGCGGGGTCGGCGGGCCGATCAGTCGGAAATGGGCTGGCGCAGGAGTTCGGCGGCGAGCGCCCTTGTGGCGGGGCGCCCGAGTCTCAAGGCCTCGCTGTCGAGGAGCTTGACCGCCTCGAGGGCGGCTGCAGGTGAACGCTCGACGCGGGTGGCGAGGTAGTTGACCACGCTTTCGTCGATATTCATCTGACGGTCGGCGCAGAATTTGACGATCAGCGCCCGCAGCAGCTGCTCGTCCGGAGGCTGCAGGCTGACCATGGGCACCGAGCGCAGGCGCGAGCGCAAATCGCGCAATTCGATCTCAAGCGACACCGGGGCATGGCGGCTGGTGAAGAGCAGATAAGCGTTTTCTTCCCGGGCGAGGTTCATGAGATGAAACAGCGCCCGTTCGTCGAAATCGCCGGCCTTGAGATCCTGGACCGCCAGCGTGCCGGTGGCCAGCGCCGCGGGGACCTCGGTGGTGGTGAGGGCACTGGCGCTGGTCGAGCGGGCGCCCGCCTGCTCGGCCCAGATGGCGCAGAGATGGCTCTTGCCGGAGCCCTCAGGTCCGGCCAGCCACATGACGCGGTGGGGCCATTCCGGCCAGCTGTCGATCAGAGCGAGGCCGGCCGCATTGGCGGGGCCTTCGAGAAAATCGTCCCGGCCCAGGCTCTCGGCGTGGGGCAGGGCGAAGGCCAGTTGTCGGGGATGCACGTGGCTTGCCACCTTAAGGGTTGCTCCATACCGGATTATTATCAGGCGGCGGTGCCCGATCGCCTGCCAGAAGCCGCTCTCAACGGGGTTGCGGACGGCAAAAAAAGCGTGGGGTCATCGTGCCTCAATCGTGCTCATGTGGCGCACCCATTCGATGAGATAGAACAGCATGGAGGAAAGCGTAAAGACGGTGACCAGCGCCATCAGGATCACATCATAGGGCGCAAGCTGGAAATGGAAGGCAAGGGCCGCCAGCACCAGAGCGGCGAAGGTGACCTGCGCCACTGTGTTCAGTTTTGACACCATCGAGGGTCTCATGGCCACCGGGCGGTCGAACAGCCAGGACACGATCACAGCGGCGACGATCATGATGTCGCGCGATACCACCAGGATCACGATCCAGCGCGGGATTTCCCCGCCGATGCCGAGCGCCATATAAATCGAGACCAGAAGGGCCTTGTCGGCCAGCGGGTCGAGCAGGGTGCCGAGCTTGCTGGCCATATTGAAACGCTTGGCGAGGAAGCCATCGACAGCGTCGCTGAGGCCCGCGATCAGGAACAGGGCAAACGCCACCTCGCGCTGGCTTGAGACGATGGCCCAGACGATGACCGGAACCAGCAGGATGCGGCCCAGGGTGATAATATTCGGAATACTCACAGGGCGCGGTTCCCGGCCTCCAGGGGGTGAACTGGTTGTCTACACATAGTACATGGTGCTCCTGCTTGCGAGCCATTGCGCGGGGCGCTGAATCACCGTACAGGGCGCCCAAAACCAGTGGAAATCGGGCATGACCAACCGCGACAACGGCCTCACTTACGCCGACTCGGGCGTCGATATCGACGCTGGCAACCGTCTTATCGACCTTCTCAAGCCCCTGGTGCGGGCCACCGCCCGCAAGGGTGCCGACGCCGAAATCGGCGGTTTCGGCGGGGTTTTCGATCTCAAAGCCACGGGTTTCAAGGACCCGCTTCTGGTTGCCGCCACCGACGGCGTTGGCACCAAGCTCAAAATTGCCATCGAAAGCAAGAATCATGACGGCATCGGCATCGACCTGGTCGCCATGTCGGTTAACGATCTCGTCGTGCAGGGCGCCGAGCCGTTGTTTTTCCTGGATTGTTTCGCAACCGGCAGGCTCGAGCCGGAATCTGCGGCGGCCCTTGTGGCGGGCATCGCTTCCGGTTGCCGCGAGGCCGGTTGTGCTCTGATCGGCGGCGAGACCGCCGAGATGCCGGGTCTGTACCAGGCCGGCGATTACGATCTTGCCGGCTTTGCCGTCGGCGCGGTGGAGCGCGGGGAACTCCTGCCGCGCCCCGACATCGCCACAGGTGACCATGTGATCGGGCTGTCGTCCTCAGGCGTCCACGCCAACGGCTTCTCGCTGGTGCGCCGGATTGTGGAGCGAAGCGGGCTGTCGTGGTCGGCACCTGCGCCCTTCGCGCCCTCGTTGAGCCTTGGTACCGCCCTGCTGGAGCCGACACGGATCTATGTTCGGTCCTGCCTCCAGGCGATCCGGAGAGGAGCGGGGGTCAAGGGCCTCGCCCATATCACCGGCGGCGGCTTCACGGATAACCTTCCCCGGGTCCTGCCCGCCGGTCTCGGTGTCACGATTGATCTGGGCCAGGTGCCGCTCCTGCCGGTGTTCCGGTGGCTTGCCGCCGAGGGCCGGATCGCGGATGAAGAAATGTTGCGGACCTTCAACTGCGGTATCGGCATGGTGCTGATCGTTGCCCCTGAAAGTGTTGATGCGGTCAGCGCCGCACTTGCCGCCTGCGGCGAGAGGGTCACCGCGCTTGGGCAGGTGATGGAGGCGCCGGAGGGGCGGCGCGTGGTCTATCATGGACGATTCGCACAAGGCTGAGGCTTGCGACGGATCCGCATTTCGCCTTTGCTGCAGGCAGCGGATTTCGGGGTTTTTCTTAAAATCCACTGAGGTGAAACATGAAACGCCGTGTCGCCGTCCTGATCTCCGGGCGCGGCTCCAATATGGTGGCGCTGATCGAGGCCGCCGCGACGCCGGATTTTCCTGCCGAGATCGCTGTGGTGGTCGCCAATCGCGCTGATGCCAGCGGGCTTGAAAAGGCCCGGGCCCATGGGGTGGCCACAGAGGTGATTGAAAGCAGGCCCTTTGGAGCGGACCGTGCCGGCTTCGAGGCGGCGCTGAGTGCGCGGCTTGAGGCCCATGGCATTGAGCTGATCTGTCTTGCTGGCTTCATGCGCCTGTTCACTGCGCAATTCACGCAAACCTGGCAGGGGCGCATGCTCAACGTCCATCCTTCGCTGCTGCCCTCTTTTCCCGGACTCGACCCCCACGGCCAGGCCCTGCGTGCCGGCGTCAAATTGTCGGGGGCCACGGTCCATTTCGTCACTGCCGAGACCGATGCCGGTCCGATCGTGATGCAGGAGGCGGTGGTGGTGAAGGACGACGATACCACCGAGACCCTGTCGGCACGGATTCTTGAGGCCGAACATCGGATCTACCCGCAGGCGTTGCGCCTTCTTGCCGAGGGGCGGCTTGCCGGCCGCGGCTGATGCCTGGTCTGGACCAGGGGCGCGCTGGCGCCAGGGTCCATCGATTCACGCTCCATCGCTTCACAGGTCAAGGAACCGGACATGATGCTGCCGAATTCGCCCGAAGGGCGCGATGTCGCCTACCAGCTCCATCCTTATACCAATGCCCGGGCCCATCAGGAGAACGGGCCGCTGGTAATTGTCCGCGGCGAGGGCCCCTATGTCTATGATGCCGCGGGGCGGCGTTATTTCGAGGCGCTTTCCGGCCTGTGGTGTGTGGCGCTGGGCTTCAGTGAAAAGCGGCTGATGGATGCGGCCTGCCGGCAGATGCAGACACTGCCCTTCGGACACAGCTTCACCTCGCGGGCGCATCTGCCCTCCATTGATCTCGCCGAGAAACTGGTGTCGCTGGCGCCGTCACCGATGAGCAAGGTGTTCTTCACCAATTCCGGCTCGGAAGCCAATGACACCATCCTCAAGCTGATCGCCTATCGTTCCAACGCGCTCGGTGAGCCCCGACGCAAGAAGGTGATCAGCCGGATGCGCGCCTATCATGGCGTGACGCTTGCCAGCGCCAGCCTGACCGGCCTGCCGGCCAACCACGGCTCTTTCGATCTTCCTTTGCCGAACCACTTCCATACCGGCGCGCCGCATTTTTACCGCGAGGGGGAGTTGGGCGAGAGCGAGGAGGAGTTTGCCAGCCGGCGTGCAGAGGAACTGGAGGCCCTGATCCTGCGCGAGGGCCCGGAGACCATTGCGGCCTTTTTCGGCGAACCGGTGATGGGTGCCGGCGGAGTGGTGGTGCCGCCGGTGACCTATTGGGACAGGATCCAGGAGGTCCTGCGCAAATACGACATCCTGCTGGTTGCCGATGAAGTGATCTGCGGTTTCGGCCGCACCGGGCGGATGTTCGGCTGCGAAACCTATGCCATCACCCCCGACGTCATGGTGGTGTCGAAACAGATCACCTCGGGCTATTTCCCGCTGTCGGCGATCCTGATGAACGCGCGCATGTTCGAGCCGATTGCGGACGAAACGAGCCGGATCGGCGTGCTCGGACATGGTTTCACCGCCGGCGGCCATCCGGTCGGTACCGCAGTGGCGCTGGAAACCATCAAAATCATTGAAGAGCGCGATCTGGTCGCCCATGCGGCGCGGATGGGGGCCTATATGCAGAGCCGGCTTGCGGCCTTTGCCGACCATCCGCTGGTGGGGGAGGTGCGAGGCGTCGGCCTGATCGCGGCTCTCGAACTGGTGCTCGACAAAAAGACCAGACGTGCCGCAGCGACGCCGGGTGCCATCGGTACCATCGCCAACCGTCTGCTGGTTGAAAGGGGCATTCTCACCCGCAACATGGCGGACGCGGTGGCGATCTGTCCGGCGCTGATCGTCGATCAGGCCCAGATCGATGAGCTGGTCGACGGCTTCAAATCCATGCTCGAGGCGCTGCCGGCGGCAGTGGTGGGGCTGGCCCCGGCTGAGCTGGCACGGAGCTGAAAAACTGCGTGCGCTGTGCCGGTCAGGCCTTTGGACGCTCTTTGCCCGCCCGCGGGTTCAAATCACGCCTTCCTGCCCCGATCACTGCCCACATGGGGCTCGCGAGGGACGGTTTCGGGTCCCCCGTCAGGGCCGGGGGATGGCGATGACCCGGCCGTTGTCGATCGCCAGCGCGATCTGGCCGTGTTTGAGCCGCAGCGCCGCCTGGCCGAATAATTCGAGGCGCCAGCCCTGGAGGGCCGGCACATCGGCATTGTCGTCGGCAGCGATCTGCTCGAGGTCGTCGACGGTGGCAATGACCTTGCTGGCGACCGCGTTGTGCTCGGCCGTCATGCGCAGCAGAACTTTCATGAGTTCAACCGTGGCCGCGGTGGTGCCGAAATTGCTGCGCGGCTTTTCCACTCGCGGCAGGGTGGACAATTCGCGCGTCAGACCGCGCTCGACGGCGATGAGGAGGTCGGCGGCCGATCGGGATTTCTCGAAGCCTTTGGGCACCGACCGCAGATGGCCCAGTTTCTCCACCGAAGTCGGGGCGTGGGTGGCGATGTCGCTGATGGCGTCGTCGCGCAATACCCGTCCGCGCGGGATATCGCGGCTCTGGGCTTCCTGCTCGCGCCAGCTCGCCACCTCGATCAGAACCGCAAGTTCCCGTGGTTTGCGGATCCGGGTCTTGAGCCGCTCCCAGGCGCGGTCGGGAGTGGTATCGTAGGTGCGCGGCGAGGTCAGGATGTCCATCTCGCTCTTGACCCAGTCGCAGCGGCCGAGCTTCTGCATCTGGGCGTCAAGCGCCGTGAAGACGTCGCGCAGATGGGTGACATCGGAGATCGCATAGCGCAGCTGCTCTTCGGTAAGCGGGCGGCGCGACCAGTCGGTGAAACGGTGGCTCTTGTCGAGCCGGTGTCCGGTGACTTTCTCGACCAGATGGTCGTAGGCGATGGCGTCGCCATAGCCCAGCACCATGGCGGCGATCTGGGTGTCGAAGACCGGATGCGGGATGAGGCCGGCGAGATGCCACACGATCTCGATGTCCTGACGCGCGGCGTGGAACACCTTGATCACGTCAGGATTCTTCATCAGGTCAAAAAATGGCTTTAGATCAATGCCTTGAGCCAGGGCGTCGATGACGTAGGCGTCTTGCCTGCAGGCCATCTGGATCAGGCAGAGACGTGGGTAATAGGTGGTTTCGCGCAGGAACTCGGTGTCGACGGTGATGGCGGGGTGGGCGGCCAGTTGGGTGCAGGCGGCGGCGAGCTGGGCAGTGGAGGTGATCAGGTTCATCATTCAGCAGCTGCCCGGGTTGGCTTCCTTCGCGAGGGACGCGGAATTGCGAAGGATGATCTTTCCAGACGAAAGCGGGTGCGACTGACTTTCGTCACGAATCAGCTCTTTCGTCCACAATGCGCGCCGCGAGGTTAATGCGGCGCTGCTGTCAGTCGTTTCCGAAAACGGAAGTCGGATTGAAACGGCGGAAAGCCCCGATATGTCAAGGGGATTCACGCTTCTGCTCCGCTTTGGTCCGCATCGTGGTGCCGCGGTGCCTCAGATTTGAGCCACGGCCGCTCCGCCATTCAGGGTTAACGCCATCGCTCTGGTTCCATCCCTGGAACTCGTGACCGCGCCCGCCTCAGGCAAGCGGATGACCTCCGGATGGGGCTTTCGGGACTGTCCGGCGCCAGTGTGCGGGGATTGCCGGAAAGCCGCAGTTGCCAAAGGGGACGTTCATCAAGGGACGTTCATCAAGCGGGACGGTCAGGACATTGCCGGGCTTCGCTTGCCGGTTGCTGCATATGGCGGCCTCGGCTAAACCCTCGTCTCACGCCTTCACGGGGGCTTTCGATCCGGGCCCCCGATCCGATCCACTGTTTTTTTCCCACATTGTCAGGGCTGCCATGCATCGCTACCGGTCACATACATGCGGCGCGCTCCGCGAAAGCCATATCGGCGACACCATCCGCCTTTCGGGCTGGGTCCATCGCGTGCGCGACCACGGCGGGGTGCTGTTCATCGACCTGCGCGACCATTATGGCCTGACCCAATGCGTGGTCGATCCCGACTCGCCCGCCTTCGCTTTTGCCGAGAAGCTGCGCTCGGAATGGGTGGTGCGCATGGACGGCAAGGTCCGCCGCCGCCCGCCGGGCAGCGACGGCAAATCGACCGACAATCCCGATCTGCCGACCGGCAGGATCGAGGTCTATGTCAGTGAGATCGAGGTCCTGGGTGCGGCGGCCGAACTGCCGCTGCCGGTGTTCGGCGAACAGGACTATCCCGAGGACATCCGCCTGAAATATCGCTTCCTCGACCTGCGTCGCGAAAAGCTGCACCAGAATATCATGACCCGCGGCGCCATTATCGATTCCATGCGGCGGCGCATGAAGGAGCAGGGGTTCTTCGAATTCCAGACCCCGATCCTGACGGCGTCGTCGCCGGAAGGGGCGCGCGACTTCCTGGTGCCTTCGCGCATCCATCCCGGCAGGTTCTACGCGCTGCCGCAGGCGCCGCAGCAATACAAGCAGCTCCTGATGATGAGCGGCTTCGACCGCTATTTCCAGATCGCGCCCTGTTTCCGCGACGAAGACCCGCGTGCCGATCGTCTGCCCGGCGAGTTCTATCAACTCGACATCGAGATGAGCTTCGTCACCCAGGAGGACGTGTTCGCGGCCATGGAGCCGGTAATCACAGGGGTGTTCGAGGAATTCGCCGGCGGCCGGCCGGTGACCAAAGGCTGGCGGCGGATCGGCTTTGCCGAAAGCTTGCGCAAATACGGCACCGACAAGCCCGACCTGCGCAACCCGCTTGAGATGCAGGACGTGTCGGGACATTTCCGCGATTCCGGCTTCAAGGTGTTCGCGCGGATGCTCTCCGAAGCAAAGAATGCGGTGTGGGCGATCCCGGCTCCGGGCGGCGGTTCGCGCGCCTTCTGCGACCGCATGAACTCCTGGGCCCAGGGCGAGGGCCAGCCCGGTCTCGGCTATATCCTGTGGCGTGAGGGCGGCGAGGGCGCAGGCCCCATCGCCAACAATATCGGTGCCGAGCGCACCTCTGCGATCCGCGAACAGCTTGGGCTCAAGGAGGGCGATGCCGCCTTCTTTGTCGCCGGAGACCCCGAGCGTTTCTGGAAATTCGCCGGGCTGGCCCGCACCCGCGTCGGCGAGGAACTGAATCTGGTCGACAAAGAGCGCTTTGAACTCGCCTGGATCGTCGACTTCCCGATGTATGAGTATAACGAGGAGGAGAAGAAGGTCGACTTCTCGCACAACCCCTTCTCAATGCCGCAAGGCGGGCTGGAGGCGCTTTTGAACGAGCCGCCGCTGACCATCAAGGCGTTCCAGTATGACATCACCTGCAACGGCTATGAGATCGCTTCGGGCGGCATCCGCAACCACAAGCCGGAAGCCATGGTCAAGGCCTTCGAGGTTGCCGGCTATGGCGAGCAGGATGTGGTCGAGCGTTTCGGCGGCATGTATCGGGCCTTCCAGTACGGAGCGCCGCCTCACGGCGGCATGGCGGCCGGCGTCGACCGCATCGTCATGCTGCTCTGCGGCACCACCAACCTGCGCGAAATCTCGCTTTTCCCGATGAACCAGCAGGCCATGGATCTGTTGATGGCGGCACCCTCGGAGGCCACCCCCAGGCAGCTCCGGGAGCTTCACATCAAGCTCAACCCGCCGGGGAAATAGCTTTTTGGGTAACTGCCCGGGTTCGAAACCGGGAAAATTGAGGGTCAGGCCGTTTGGGCCACCAGACCGTCAGGCCGTTCCGGGGCGCCAGCGCCTCGTGGACCGCCGGGATGAGGGAGACGGATCCGAAAAGGCAGGCGTCTCTCAGAATGTCCCAGCCGGGCTTTCGCGCGGCTCGAGAGGGCGGTGTGGACTGGATGAAGGCAAAAATCGTCCGCCCCACCCTCGGATCGCAAGCCTGCCGGAAATCTTTTGCGCCTCTTCTCGGATTTCTGTGGGCTGTGGGCAGGGAACTCCCGCCAAAGTTGACTCCTGGCGGGCCAAAGCCACCTCAGATTGTGCCAGGCGGAAGCTTGGTGGCCGAACACACCGAAGGGCCAGGCGTGCGGAAAGGCCATCCCCGCAGTCAATGGAGGGGCCCCGCGCCCGCCGCGAAGTGGCCCAACATAGCAGGCGGAGCGGCGCGCGCGGGGAGTTGCTGTTGACCCACGGGGGCGGCACCCTAAAACCTGGTTACCGACTGGAATCCGGAAAGAGCCCGCAATATGCAGAGGCTGGCTGGCATAGCTCATGAGCGTGGAAATGACGCTGAGCCCGACACGGGCGAGAGGCGAGGGTGCGATGGCGGCCCCGATCGCGACAACGCGCGCCAGGTCCGTGGCCAGATGTCGAACGACGGCTCCTGTCAGCGCCGCGAAGGTGGAGGCACCGGATATGACGAAGCGGTCGCACGCACGTGCTGCGCTGTCGAAAGCACCAATTCCACAGACGAAGTCGGTGGCGTCGGCGAGATCCATCTAATCCACACCGAGAGCGGGAGAGGCCTCCACAATTCGATAGGGGACGCCGCCATAGGCCTGGAAAGGACCTGCGGCATCGACCATGATATCCGGATTCAGGTCCGCAATTGCTGCGGCGACACGGTTGCCGTCGCGGTCAGGAAATGCCGGGAGAGCCGTCGCCGGGCCGGCGGAGGAGCGACAAAAAGCCTCCGCGTTCGGCGTCGACTTTTCCGGATCATGCCTGTCGACCGCGGTGGAGATCCGTTCGCGGCGACGTGTGACGCATGCCATGGCTTCGTTTGATGCTTACCTGCCGCATTTGCAGAAGACTGCGCCGAACATTCCTGCGGCGTCTTCAAGGAGGACCTGCGGCCGATTTCAGACATCGCGCGCCTGCCTTGTGACCTCCCATCCAGATGCCTAAATGAAGCTCCTTGCCGCTGCGTCGGAGTTCTGTTCATTCATATTTCACAGGGTGGAGCCATTTTCCATTTTCTGAGCCAGGGTGCCCTGCTCGCTCGAATACACTGGAGCCATTTTCCATGACGAACATCATCCTTTACGACGATGGGGTCCATAGAAACGTTCTGCTGCCGGACTTTGATGCCGGTGGGATCGCCGTTCAGTCCAATCAGCATCTCATTATCGATGCCGGCGAGGGAATGGTGCTCGATCCCGGCGGCCATCAGATCTATCGCAGGGTGCTGGCGCAAACCCACGACGCCCTCGATGGCGGATTCCTGCGCTACATTTTTCTGTCCCATCAGGATCCGGATATTGTGGCGGCGATGAACGGCTGGCTGATGGCGACCGAGGCCACGGCCTATATCTCGGAGGTCTGGACGCGCTTCGTCTCGCATTTCGGAATGAACCATTTCGTTGAGGACAGGCTGATACCGATTCCGGACGAAGGCATGATCTTCGAGATGGGCGGCACCAACCTTATGGCTGTGCCGGCGCATTTTATGCACAGCGTAGGGAACTTCCACCTCTACGATCCAATATCCAAAATCCTCTACACGGGCGATCTCGGCACCTCGATTGGTGCTGAATACCGACTGGTGGAGGATTTCGATGCGCACCTTCCCCACATGGTGAATTTCCACACGCGTTACATGGTCTCAAACCGCGTCATGAAGGCATGGGCCGCCATGGTGCGCTCTCTCGATATCGAAATCATTGCTCCGCAACATGGCGCGCTTTTTGCCGGCAAAGAGATGGTTCACAGATTTATCGATTGGTGTGCAGACCTCAAATGCGGCAGCGATCTCCTTATTTCGCTCTTCAAGGCCCCCGCATATGTGCAGCGGTGAAAGAGTCTGATGGAACGACTCCGCTGTGTCGAGAAGGCGCAGAATCGTTTTTTGGGGAATTTGATGACGCAGGGCGCGTCGCGGATTGCGTGCTCGCGCCACATCAGGGGTGTGAGCGATGGCGTCGTGAGAGGGGGCGGGTGCCTGCCGACCGTGGCACTTTGGCGGTTTCTCGGTCCAGGATCGAAGATCTCAGGATCGCAGCCAGGAGGTTTTCGCTCACAGGGGCCATCGAAGACGGTTGCTGCCCGGTGTTTCCGATGTCTGGAGCAGTTGGACGATGGCATCCCGGCGTTTTGCGCATCTGCCCTGGCCAGTGCACATTTTGCGTTGGTTCCACTCACGTTCCATCTCTGGAGACTGACTGAGTCCCTTTTGACGTTGTCGAGACCCGCCGCCTCTCATGATGGAGGTGATTCGGGGTGATTCGTGGGAAATGGATGACAATGCGAGTTGACAGAGGCGCAATTTTTCGCCGAGTGCGAACTGCCCCATGTCCGACCTGGGCAGTTACGACGTTTTGAAGCCATCTGGCCCAGGCAAGCGGCTCATCCCTGACGGGCTCCTCTGGCCTGGAACATGCGGGGGGGTGCGTCCCGAGCCTGCGGATGACCTCAACCTCGCTTGCTGCGGTTTCTCCGATCCGCAGCTCTCCAAGGGCATGCGGATCGATGTCTCCCATATGGCACGTGCGGCTTGCGACCTATTTCCGAGTCGATGCCTCCTCCCCCGCGAAGCGCCGTGGAGGGGCCTGGTTCTGGTTGGTGTGAAGGGGGGCTTTGGGAAGGTGCCACGCGGTGCGGGCGACGTTTTTTCAGTGCAGGAGAGGAGGGGCGCGGGGGGCCGCGCCCCTCAAGGGCTTACTTTCTGGTCGATGCCTCGACCTGGAACATATTGAGCGCGGAGACCGGGTCGGTCTTCACCAGATCGACCAGGCCGAGTGCCGGGACCTTGCCCCGCGGCGTCAGCTTGAGAGCGAAGGTCTGTCCGGGGGTCTGCACCATGTGCACCAGCGCGTCGGTGACGGCTGCGGCGTCCGGTGTGGTGGCGGTGGCGCCGATCGTCTTGACGGCTTCGACCACCTGCTGGCGCGCGTCTTCTTTGCTGACATCGCCGCCGTTCTGCTGGAGCATGGCGGCGATGAGGTCGATGAGGCCGGTGTCCCTGAGATCGAATTCGATTGTGCCGGTCTCAATCTGGCGGGCCTCGGTCATGGCCTGCTCGATGTCGGTCGAAAACACGGCGCGGGATACATTGCCGAGGGTGACATGGGCCTTGGTTGCAGAAATCCTGTCGGTCAGGTTGTCGAGTGTGACGTTGAAGCTCTTCGTGTTCTCGTTCCAGGCCATATTGAGCGTGCTGTCGAAACTGATCTGACTGACGCCGGCGGCGATAAAGGGCACCTGCATCGGGTCGGAGGGGTCGGCCGGAACATTGCCCTTGATGGTGAGGTCGAGCCGGGTCGGAATGGTGCCGACATACTGCCCCCAGTTGGCGCCGAAGGCACCAAGAGTGACGATTTTGCCGGTTTTCTTGTAGGGCATGGTGATGCCCCTGAATTCGAAGCCGGTAAGGCCCTGCAGGAAGCCCAGCATCTGATCGGCGGAGGGCTTGCCGGATTTGGCAAGCTCGGACACCACCTGCATCATCTTGCCGGGACGGAAGGCCTTGATGGCAAAACGTTCCATTGCGATCCGGCCCGGTCCGTCGGGAGACGGCACATCAAGGCCTTCGATGGCGAGTTCGTTCTCATCGTAGCGGATGGCATTGAGCTTGCCGCCGCCCACCGTGGTGTCCATCGACATGCCGGTCAATTCGATCCTGCCAACGCGGAAGCCCTGATAGGCGTCGGCCATCCTGGCCAGCACTTCCCTGGCCTGCTCGGGCGAGGGTGGGGCATTTGGATCAAGGGTCAATAATGCCAGGATGTGGCGGGCACTGGATGGCTGCAGCGCAACACCGTCAATCGTGATCCTGCTGACGGCCGCCCGTATCGGGAAGCCGACCTCGTCAGCGGTCAGGGTGACGGAATAAGGCCCTGCGGTCGTATGACCATAGATCTGATGGAAGCTGTCATCGCTGGCAGCTTTGGGATCAAGGAGGGCGAGTCCGGCGGTGAGATCAATGTCGTTGGCTTCCATATTCGCCATCTCGACAGACTCTTTGATGGGCTTGCCGGTCGTTGAGTCCTCCATCTCGATGGCGCCGCTGGCGCGACCGCCTTTGAGCTGCGCAATCCTGCCCTTGCTGATATTCTGATAGACCACGCCGGAAGCTGAGCCGGATCCAGACATGCTGACAGTGGAGGGCCCGGCAGCGGAGGCTTTGGCCGGGGCGGTGGTGCGCATGCTGAAAGAGAAGGAGATGTCCGGCACGCTGACCGAGGAGGCGGTGACGGTCGTGAACTGCTCGATGGCGTAGCGGTAGACCGCGAGCGGGGATTTTCCGGCCGGAAAGTCCGGGAAGCGCAGCGCGCTGGAATAATTCTGCAGCGTGATTTGCGGGACCTTGTAACTGCCCTTGATGGTGAACGATTCCTGGGCGGCATCAACGGCGACATCGACGCCGCTGGCATCGATCGAGTCGGCGGCGATATTGTCCTGCGTGAAGGTGCTGACGCCGGCCGCCCTGATTCGGGCAATGTGCAGGCTGGCCTGGATGGGGCGGTCGGCCTGAGCGGGAGGCTCGATGGCGATGTCCTCAATGGTCAGACTGCGGCTTGCCGCATCAAAGGCCACCGCGCCATGGCTGGCCTTGGCCCCGGTGGCCCGGATGCGCTCGAACAGCGCGTCCACCTCGGCGGTCGCGGCAAGCTGCGCATAGGATCTGACGCCGATTATTCCCGTGCCGACACCGACCAGGATGGCGATGCCGATCAAAACCCGTTTCATATATTCAATCTCCGGTTACCTATTCGCAAACCGCGACGCTGCAATGCAGCAAAGGATCATCCCACAGTCGCCCGGCGTCAGCCAGTCACAAGGAAGGCCTTGATTCTCAAATGTTTGAGAGCAACCCGCTGTTGCGGACGCGCGATCGGATCTTGCCATGGCGCGGGCCGTTGTGCTTGACATCGGCCTTCGACACCACACTTGCGGGTGAGCAGATATAACAAAGGTTCTTGGGCCGGAAAGGTCACCTATGTCATCCTCTTCTTCTGAAGATATTCAATCCGCAGCGCTGGCTTATCATCGCTCCCCGCAGCCTGGCAAACTGGAGATACAGGCAAGCAAGCCACTTGCCAACCAGCGGGATCTGGCATTGGCCTATTCGCCGGGCGTGGCTGCGGCCTGTCTTGAGATCGCCCGGGATCCGGCCGAGGCCGCCTCTCTCACCACCCGCGCCAATCTGGTCGCCGTGGTCAGCAACGGTACAGCGGTACTTGGACTCGGCAATATCGGTCCGTTGGCGGCCAAGCCGGTCATGGAAGGCAAGGCGGTCCTGTTCAAGAAATTCGCCGGAATCGATGTTTTCGATATCGAAATCGCCGCGGACACGATTGAGCGGGTGGTCGAGACCGTGGCCGCGCTTGAGCCGACCTTGGCGGCATCAATCTGGAGGATATCCGTGGGCCCGAATGTTTCGAGATCGAGGCCCAGCTCAAGGAACGGATGAAGATCCCGGTGTTCCATGATGACCAGCATGGTACCGCCATCATCGCCGCTGCGGCCATCACCAACGCGCTGCTCCTGAACGGCAAGAAACTGTCCGAGGTCAAGATCGTGACCTCGGGAGCGGGCGCTGCGGCTCTGGCGACCCTCAACCTTCTGGTTTCGATGGGAGCGCGGCGCGAAAACATCTGGGTCTGCGACACCACCGGCCTGGTCTATGAGGGACGCAACACCTCGATGGACCGCTGGCGGGCGGTCTATGCCCAGAACACCGACAAGCGCAGCCTCGCCGATGTGATCGGCGGTGCCGACATCTTTATCGGCCTGTCGGCACCCAATGTGCTGACCCCTGAAATGGCCATGGAGATGGCCGAGCGACCGCTGATCATGGCGCTCGCCAATCCGGTTCCGGAAATCATGCCCGAGGAGGCGCGCAAGGCCCGCCCTGATGCCATGATCTGCACCGGACGCTCGGATTATCCCAATCAGGTCAATAACGTCCTGTGCTTTCCCTTCATCTTCCGCGGTGCCCTCGACGTCGGCGCCACCGCCATCAATGAGGAGATGAAGCGCGCCGCCGTGGATGCCATCGCCTGCCTGGCGCGGGAGGCTCCGACCGAGGTGGTGTCGCGCGGCTTCGACAGCAAACAGGCCCATGGCTTCGGGCCGGGGTCGCTGATTCCGAGCCCGTTTGATCCCCGGCTCATTTTGCGCATCGCGCCGGCGGTGGCCAAAGCGGCGATGGATTCCGGCGTGGCAACGCGCCCGATCGAGAATTTCGGCGAATATCGGGCACTGCTTGAGCGCTTCGCTTTCCGCTCCGGCCTGGTCATGAAGCCGATGTTCGCCAAGGCCAGGGCGCAGCCGGCAAGGGTGATCTATGCCGAGGGCGAGGACGAGCGGGTGCTGCGGGCGACCCAGGTGGTGCTGGAGGAAAAGCTGGCCCACCCGATTCTGGTCGGCCGGCCGGCGGTGGTCGGGGCGCGGATCAAGCGTCTCGGTCTTTCGATCCAGCCGGGCAGGGATTTCGATCTCGTCAATCCGGAGGAGGATCCACGCTACCGCTCCTATGTCCAGACCTATGTCGAGGTCGCAGGGCGGCGCGGCATCACGCCGGCGGCGGCGCGCACCCTGGTGCGGACCAATAATACCGTGATTGCCGCCCTTGCTGTGGTGCGCGATGAGGCCGACGCCATGCTGTGCGGGGTTCAGGGCCGCTATATGAGCCAGGTGCGCTATATCAACGAGATCATCGGCTTCCAGCCCGGGGTAAGTGAATATGCCGCTCTGGCGCTGATGATCAGCAGCAAGGGGGCTTTTTTCCTCGCCGATACCCAGGTGCGGCCCAATCCATCCGCGGAGGAACTCGCCGATATCGCCGCCCTGTCGGCGGTCCATGTCCAGCGTTTCAACATAACGCCGAAAATCGCCTTCATCTCGCATTCCGACTTCGGCAGCTATGATTCTGATTCCTCGCGCAAAATGCGGCGGGCAACGGAAATCCTGAAGGAGCGCCATCCGGAACTTGAGGCCGATGGCGAGATGCAGGCGGATACGGCGCTGGAGGGCGCCATGCGCAGGCTGGTGCTGCCGCAGTCGGCGCTCGAGGGCGTGGCCAATATCCTGATCATGCCCAATCTGGATGCGGCGAATATTGCCTATCAGACCATCAAAATGCTGGCGGATGCCCTTCCGGTGGGGCCGATCCTGATCGGGGCGGCGCGCCCGGCCCATATTCTCACGCCAGGGGTGACAGCGCGCGGCGTTCTCAATATGACAGCTGTGGCTGTGGTCGAGGCGCAGGAGCGCGCCGCGTGCCAGAAACCGGAATTATTCGCCCAATAAGGGGGGCCGGTTTTTTTTCGCGAAGGAGCCGAGATCTGCGTCGCGCCGGGAGAAGAACCCCCGGCACGGGGGGCTTGGCAAAGGGGGCCTTGTCGCGCAAACAGAGAGCGCCGGGTTTGATAACGGAGCGGGAAATCTCCATAATATTCCCGTCACCGGTTTAATCCGGATAACGGTTTTCATGGACTGTGCGTCACGCCAAGGCGTTGCGTCGGTGAAGGGCAGGGTGCGGTTATGCCAGCGTTTGTGATCTTTGGACGATTTCTCTTTGCCGTCTTCTTTATTTATGTGGGTGCGACCCAGCTGCTCTCGGTGTCTGAGACCGCAGCCGTGATCGCTGCCCATGTCGCGGTGCCGGAAGCGGTGGCCCCCTATGCGACCCAGCTGGAGCAGATGACGGGGATGACAACACCAACGCTGCTGGCGATCGCCAGTGGAGCGCTGGAGGTGATTGCCGGCGTCATGATCATGCTCAATTTCGGGGTGCGCTTTTTTGCCTTCGTGCTGATCGCCTATCTGGCGGTGAACACCTATTTCTTCGCCGACTTCTGGAACCAGGCCGCGCCTGAAAAGGGCAGGATGCTGCTGGATGCGATGAAGAATGTGTCGCTGATCGGCGCGCTGTGCATGATCATCGGTTATGGCCGCGGGGTCCGTCCCGGAGACAAGGCCTATAGCGGCTACTGAACCTTCGAGCGCCGCCATGGCGTGACGGTCACATCCTGCTCCAGACGTTGCGGCGCATGCGGTCTCATCCCATGCGCCGCCAGTATCTGTTGCGGGGTTCGCAGCGGTACATCGGGAAAACACCCCGTGCCGCCCGCCAGGTGGACATGTTCTGCCTGCGACAGCCAGAACACGTCGTAGCGATCCAGGAAGGCCGCGAAGACCTCCGGCCCGCCAATGATGGCGACCGTGCCGGTGTGGATGCCGGCGAAGCTGCAGGCTTGTTCAAACGAGCAGGCAGCCGGATTCCACAAGGTGGCATCGGTCTCCTGCGGATGCGCTGCGAGGACTGCGGTCCTCCGGGTCACGATGATGCGCCGCCGTGGCGGTGAAGTGACGTGTTCTTCATGGGAATGGCGCCCGTGCACCACCAGATCGCAGCGGTTGAGGGCGGCCCGGAAAAATCTCTGGTCGCCGTCAATGCGCAGTGCGTCGGGCATCGCCCGATTGGCATCGGCCAGCATGCCCTCGGCGGAGACGATGACATAGCCCTCGACACGCAGATCCTGGCCCTCGACACGCCGATCCCATCCCATGGAGGTGGAAACCCGGGGGTCCTCAGACCTTATTCGGGTACCGTGGTCACGACGCTGGAGACCGGGCGCTGGCTGACCGTCGGCAGTTTGACGCTCTTGACCATTTCCTGGTCATACTCGGGATAGGTGCCCACCGGCGTTTTTGCCCGCATCGCCACCACCTTGTAGCCATCGGCCTTGAGGCGGCGCAACAGCTCGGGCAGTGCCTCGGCAGTGTGCTTCTGGAAGTCATGCATCAGGATGATGCCCTTGTTGCCGTTGCGGACCAGACTCTTCATCACATTATCGATGATGGTCTCAGGCTTGCCGGCCTTGAAGTCGCGCGAGTCGAGATCGCAGGAAAAAATAGCGATATTGCGCTGGCCGAGATAGGTCACCATTTCGGGCGGATGCTGCAGGGACGGGAAGCGGAAGAAGGGGGCCGGTGAGATGCCGCCAAGCGCCCATTTCACCGCGCTGATGCCTTTTTCGATCTCCTCCCGGCGCTGCTGTTCGCTCAGTTTCTTGTTGCTGAGCGTGGCATGCGACCAGGTGTGGGTGCCCACGGTATGGCCGGCGGCATAGACCTGCTTGAGGATCTCGGGTTCCCAGCTGGCATGCTTGCCGATCGCGAAGAAGATGCCGGTGGTGCACTGATCGGCCAGTGCCTTGAGCACGGCCGGGGTGTTGCGCGGCCACGGGCCATCGTCAAAGGTCAGCACCACCTCATGATCGCGCAGGAAATCGAGTTCCTTGAAATGCTGGAAACCGAAGCCCGGACCGCCAGTGGTATCGATCTCGACGGTGCGCGCGACGCCCAGAGCGTCGGGATTGGTGCAGGCGGCACGAGCCGGCTGTGGCGGCTGGTCCGGCGTCGGGGGATTGACGACTTCGGCCAGCACCTGGGGAGAGGCAGCTTTGGCACCACCGGATTTACTGTCGGAACCCTGAGCAAAACACGGGGTTCCCAAGGTGAGCGAGAGTACGCCGGCCGCCATCAATCCTGTTGCAATACGCATCCTACTGTTCCCAACCACTGAAATTGCGCCAACGCTCTGAAAGCCGGGGCGTCAGCCGCCATCCACGATTCCAGACCTTAGCGCTTTCGAAAACATTCGCGCGCCCTTGCGAGGACGTCACCTGCCCGGACCAAGGCAGGCCCTTCCTTGGCCCTTCCGGGCGCAAGGGAGGGGTGAGGCATTTTCGTCACGCAATCGGTAAAACCGTGCCTTCTCCGGAAGCATGATAGCTCAGTTTTGACCTGTCTCATAGTGCAGATCTGCGCCAATGGTGCTGCGCGTCCCGGGCGGCCGGAGGGGCCGCCCTGGTAGACCACGGCCAGGCTCTGGAAGGTCCGGGAGGTTGATTAAGGTCCGCAAAGCGCCAGCTGGGCCTGGTTTTCGTCAGGCAGCCCTCAAAGGACGCGGTGGCGCTGCGGAGGTCCGCGCGGCGCGCCAGAGGGCCGAAGAAGGTGCAGGAAGAGGGAAGATCCAGGCGGGCTGGGCGCGGTTGGCGCCGCGGCATTTTTCCGGACTTTGGCCTCGCCGCAGGTCCCGTCACTCCGGGCCGGGCGCTCTTTGCGTTCTGCCCCCACCTCGCCCCTGCACATCCGCTTAAGCGGCTCTGAATGTCCGGCGGCAAATTTGACGCAAGCCACACTGCACAAACTCATCATGCGCGCACATCTTCGGTCAACGGATTGCGGATATTTTGGGAATTTCCAGAGGGTGGCGCCCCCGCGATGCCGGCAACAGTCCCGCGTACGCTCCGTGGTTTACGAACATGCCGATGACGAAGATCTCGAATCTGAACCGGAAGCTGATTGAACAGGAGATGTCGCCGCGGATCGCGCTTGCGCTGGTCGATTCGCTCTACAACACCCCACAGTCATTGGCCACGGGTTCGATCTTTGTGCTGATCGCCTCGGTGGCAACCGCCCTGAAGACCGGCTCCGTTCTGATCTGGCTGTGCACCGCCGCCCTGTTGCTGGCTTCCATCATGCGGCTGGCGGTGGCGAGAAAATATCAGGCATGCCGCCACAGTCTCACCGCGGTTAAGTGCCGGCGCTGGAGAACCCTCCATCATGTCGGGGCGGTTGCCCATATGGGCTGCATCGGCATGTGGTCGTTTGCGGCGATCACGATCACCGACGACATGATGGTTCACATGGTCGTGCTGGCGGTCACCACCGGTGTGATTTCGGCCAGCGCCGGGCGGGCCTATGGACAGCAGTCGATCTTCCATCAACAGGTTGCCATAGCCTACGGGCCGCTGACGCTGGCAATGGCGTTGAAAGGCAGTCCCTATTATCTGTTTCTGGCCCTCCTGACGCTTGCCTTCCTGCTCACGGTGGTGCGTATTTCGGCCAACCTGAACCGCATCTTCATCTCCTCGCTGACATCAACGGAATATGCCACGGCGCTGGCCGACCAGTTCGATACCGCACTCAACAACATGCCCCATGGCCTGTGCATGTTCCGTCCTTCCGGCCAGCTGGCAGTGATGAACAGGCGTTTCAAGGATATCCTGGTTCTGCCGGAAGGCATTCTTCGTAACGATCCGACCGCGGAGAACATCGTCGCTGAATGTGTACGAGCCGGGCACTCGCTGTCGCCGGCCAAGGGCGAGGTTCTGCTGGAGCGGATCCTGGCGTCCGAGTCGGTGAACTTTGTCACCACCTACAGCCACAACGGCAAAAGCCAGTCGCTGGCGTGGTCGATGCAGCGCATGGTGGAAGGGGGCACGGTGCTGGTGCTTGAGGACGTGACCGAGCGCCGCAACGCCGAGCTCAAGGTCGAACACCTGGCAAGTTACGATGAACTGACCCAGTTGCCCAATCGCGTCCGCTTCCGACAGGAGATCAAGAAACTGCTGGCCGGCTCCGCCGTGCCGCCGCCCTCGGCGCTCTACTTCATCGACCTCGATCATTTCAAACAGGTCAACGATACGTTGGGACACGCCTGTGGCGACCAGCTCCTGTTCAAGGTTGCCAATCGCCTGCGCGACAGCCTGGGTCCCGACGATCTGGTGGCGCGCTTCGGCGGGGATGAATTCATGGTGTTCCAGCGCAACGTGAATTCGCCCGAGGAAGCCGCCGAGATGGCGAAACGCATCGTCGGCCGCCTGAGCGAGCGCTACCATATCAACAACAACCCGATTGAAATTTCCGCCAGCGTCGGCATCGCGATGACCGTAACCGATGGCACGACCTATGACACGCTGCTCAAGAACGCCGATTTGGCGCTCTACAGTGCCAAGACCGACACAAGGGCGATTTACCGCTTTTTCCACCAGGATATGGCCGCCAGGGTCGAGGCCCGCCGCACCCTCGAACTGGATCTGCGCCGTGCCCTCGAGAACAAGGAACTCGAACTTTTCTACCAGCCCCTGATCAACCTTCAAAACGGCAGAATCACGGCCTGTGAGGCGCTTCTGCGCTGGAACCATCCGGTGCACGGCATTGTTTCGCCTGCCGATATCGTCTCGACCGCTGAGGACATGGGGATCATGACCGAGCTTGGCGACTGGATCCTGGGCGAGGCGTGCATGGAGTGCGCTCGCTGGCCGGATGCCGTCAGTGTCGCGGTCAATATTTCGGCGCGGCAGCTTGAGCAGGAGGATATTCTTGGCCAGGTTCGCCGGGCGCTTAAGCTTTCCAATCTGGAAGCCGCGCGGCTGGAGACTGAAATCACCGAGGACTCGCTGCTCTACAATACGCGTGAGATCCATGAGGTGCTGCGCCAGCTGCGCGCGCTCGGGGTGCGCATTTCGCTCGATGACTTCGGCACCGGTTACTCCAGCCTCAGTTATCTGCATAATTTCCCGCTGCAGAAGGTCAAGATCGATCGCTCCTTCCTCGACAGCATCGACACCACACGGTCGCGCACCCTGCTGCGCGGCGTGGCGCAGCTGATCACCGACCTCGGCATGACCGTGGTCGTCGAGGGCATCGAGACCAACGAGCAGCTCAAGCTGATCACCTCGGGCAGCACGGTGACCGAAGGGCAGGGCTACCTGTTCAGCCGCCCGGTTGCAGCAGGCCTGATCCGGGATCTGCTCAACGCCTCCCATGGCCGGCGGGCGCCAATCGTCGGCAGTGAGCAGCCCAGAGCCGCGCGCGGCGGTCGAAAGCGGTTGCGATAGAGATGAGCCCTCGTTTTCGTCGGCCGATGCGCGCCAGGTCCTGAAGCCGTGCTGCCAGCGGCGGGATGGCGGCACGAGATACCCGAGAGGGGACGATCAGGGGCCAATCCGGCAAAGACTGCGCGTTCCGTCAGCGAGCGTGCCGGAGCAGTCCGGGAGTCGGGCGTTGCCCATGGTATGGTTGCAGGGTTCCTCGCGCACCGGTGGGTTACAGAATAACTCCCGTTGACATCGAATCTCCCGCCAGGACATGGGGAACAGGGAGGGACCGATCTGAGATATTGATCTCCGGCAATCCCGCCGGAAGTTTGCACACCCGGAAGGCGCGGAGGTGGTCCATTGGTGGCGAGAGGTGTGATTGTGGCTTAACTGTGTCATTGTCCTCAGGGTTGGGAAGGGCCTTTGAATTGTCAATTGTCCGGAGACCATTCTTTTCCATGCTGATTCGCGCAGACCAGGTGGCACCTGTGTCGCCGGGAAAAGAGGCGATGACGGCCGGATGGGTGGGTGGTTGGTTGGGTAAGGCCAAACTGCGAAAAGGGGCGCAGCTGTGCGTCAGCCCGGCGGACATCCTTCACGCTTCTGCGGTGAAGCGGATCGCAGCGATTATCAGGCTTTCCCGGATATAGGCTGAGACATGGCTGACGCGGTATATACAATCGGTCACTCAACGCATAGGGTCGAAAAGCTGATCGCTTTACTCAACGAACAGGGCGTGACCGCACTCTGTGATGTGCGTTCGACGCCGTATAGTCGAATGAATCCGCAATTTAATCGCGAGTCTCTCAAGGGGGCATTGAGCGGTGCTGGCATCGGTTATGTTTTCCTGGGCGCCGAACCTGGGGCGCGCAGCGAGGACAAGAGCCGCTGCCGCGGAGGTCAGGTCCAGTTTGATCTTCTCGCGCGAACAGAACTCTTCTTGCGTGGTATTGAAAGAGTGTTGACTGGCGCGAGACGCTACCGGGTGGCGTTGATGTGCGCCGAGAAGGAACCGTTGGATTGCCATCGCACCATCCTTGTATCGCGGTCATTGTTCGAGGGCGGCGTGCCGGTAAGGCATATCCTGGCCGATGGCACTACGGAGGACCACGCCCAGGCGATCCAGCGGTTGGTGGCGATGATGCGGATTCCGGGGAGCGACATGTTCCGGTCTGATGCAGTGGTCGAGCGTGAGGCGTATGAGCGACGGGGAGGCGGAAATCGCGTACCGGGATAAATCTGGCGCCGCCCTTATTGAGCACCTATCGAACAAAAATGGGTAGGACGCAGGTGAAACGTTTCACAATCGGATTCACCAAACACCAGGGCGTCTGCTGAATCCTTCTTCAAAAAGGCCGTCGCGAGCGCATATCAGGAAGGTGGTTGATGTCCGCCTGAACAATGTCTCACAGCTTGCCCCACAGGGCTTCTGAAGTGAGCGTGGGAGTTGCTGAGGGGCGCCGCAGAGGGGAAGTGTGCATCGGCGAGGGTCATTTTTGAGGCGGAACTCGCAAGGCAGGGACAGGAGCTGGAGCGGCCAGGCCGGGTTGGGCCCCGACCTTCCTGGTGCAAACCGGACCCTTCCGGGCCCGGCAGATGCAGGCTGCCAAGGCGGGGGGGGCGTTATCGATTGGTGGTGATGTACGCGCGGCACAAGGGAGCCGTGTGGATTGTGGCAGCACCATCTTGGGTGGCACGGGCTCCGGGCGGCGCTGGGCGTCCCGGTCAGACATAGTCTGAGCGCGGTAATTTGAGGATCACGCCCGGACGGGTTGCGCAGCGGGTGGCGATGCCAGGGCTTGCCGGAGGACAACAGGTTCCGCGACCGCGAGGCCGCGGCTCTCGGAGGCCCTATGGCCGCCAGTCGCCAGGGTGCGGAAAATCGTCGGGCTCGACCCGTCTTCCGATCTCGCGGGAGGCCGCATTTCCGCGCTGAAAAACAGGCGAAGCGGCCCGAGCGGCGACAACAGGTAAAGGCCTGCCATTCCCCGCCGGGGAAGAAGTTTCGCCTCTGGCGCTCGGGTCGCGTGCGGCGTCCTGTTCATGGGTTGCGGGCGAGCTGGGTGGCGAAAGCGGCGACGGTGCGGCTGTAGACCTCGCTCTTGTTCCACTGCTGCAGCACGGCGAAATTTGGGTTGCCGAATTCCCACCCCTTGCCGCGCTGCCAGCCCTGGGTGCGGAGAAAATTGGCGGTCGAGGCCAGGACGTCGGAGACCCGATGCAGCAGGTCGGGATGGCCGCCACCTTCGAAATCGACGGCATATTTCATCCAGGACGAGGGCATGAACTGGGTTTGGCCGAGTTCGCCGGCCCAGGCGCCGCGCATGTCGCCGGGTGCCAGGTCGCCGCGCTGGACGATGCGCAGGGCATCCATCAGTTCGGCCCGGAACAGCTCGGACCGGCGGCAGTCGTAAGCCAGCGTCGCCAGCGCCCGGAGGGTGGCGAACTTGCCGTTATTGGTGCCGAAATCGGTCTCCAGCCCCCAGATCGCCACCAGGACCTCGCCCGGAACGCCATACTTCTCTTCAATCCGCGACAGGAGCGAGCCATGGCGCTTCATCATGTTGGATCCGCGGGTCAGGCGCGGCGGCACCATGCGGCCGGAGAACTGCTCGAAGGTCTGAGTGAAAACCTGCTGCGAGCGATCCCGGGTCAGCACGGTCTGGTCCAGGGTGACGCCGGCGAGGCCGGCGTTGATCGCCTGCGACGAGATCCCGGCAGCGGCGGCATCAGTCTTGAAAGCGGCAAGCCAGCCATCAAAATCGCCGGAGCCGCAGGCAGGGGCGGCGGGTGCGGGCGTGATGGCGGCGGCGAGTGTGGTCAGGGTCAGGAAAAGGGCAGCCAGGATCGGATGATTCATCGGACAAGGCAATTCTATCGAGGGTAATGTGGCAGGGCTCAAGCCATTGTGGCATCAACCGTGGCCAAGACAAGGCCAAGACAAGGCGAAAATCTGTTCAAAACCCTGCCTTTGCCGAGGTCACACTGGGCATGGCCGGCCTCGGGGGCTGTGAGGTTACGAAACATGTTCTGTCCGATCGGTTTCAGATTGCCGCGTCCTCGCATGCGGCCTGCGGTGAGACCGTGATCGCGTGGGGGGCCGGCGCGATTCACCCTTTGCTGTGTGGTCCGCTCCTGTGGCACGGCGCATTCCGTTCCCCGGCTTCTCACGTCGTCCACCAGAGCGCTGTGGCGGGTCGGTTCACAAAAGCATCCATGTTTCTCCAAAACAGACAGGGCTCGGCTTGCCAGGGCATGCAGGATCCGGTCCGCGCAGCCTGAATAGAGCCAGCTCACGTCTGTATGTTGGACAATATCGCGATTTGTCATCCATGAGCACAAGATGGCGAAGCAGCAGACAAGGGGGGCGGCTCCCAGGTGAAACTGCGCGCGATAACGCGTGACAAGGCCGGCGAATTGGCGGGTGCAGCAAGTCCGCGCGTGAGAGCGGTGATGGAGGCGGCGGAACGTTCTGGACTGCTGGGAGAAAGGAGCGCTCGCATCACAGGGCGCACCAGAGCTACGCTTATCCAGCAGGCAAAGGAGCAGACGGGGATTACGAAAGATACGGATCGAATTTGCGCTCGCCAATATCGCCCTTGTTGACAATTTTGCCGCGACTTTCCGAAGAACGCTGGGTTCGGTCGATCCGGATCTGAAGCCTGGATTCCAATTCACCGACGGGTTGTCCGCGAGTTGACGTGATCCTTCTCCTACCAGCTCCGGCGTTGCATCAGGTGACGCCGGAGTTGCCGGTTTGCATCCAGCACGGCACATCAAGTGGTGCACTTTTGCTTTGCGACCACTCTTCGGTGGGCACGCTTTGATCCAGCAGCGCGGTTGAAGAGGCGTTCCGATCAGGCAAACTCCCCTTTGTCGGGAGTCCTGTTGGGCCGGGGACAGAACTGCTGTTCGACACGTGCGCAGACATTGATGGTCTGAGTTCGAACAGCGACCTAAGACGATACGTGGTCTCCAACTCAGGGATTCAGGCTGCAGAAAGGCTTATGGCCCAGTTCGGGGCGAAGGACCCGGGAAAATTTGCAAGTTGCAGTTTCCCGGGAAATGCCCCATCCGATGCCTTCATCCGATGCCTTGCACAGAGTCCCCTCCAGCTTGCGCTGTGCCGGGCTGCGGCGGGCTCAAGGTGCACCGGGGCGCTGGCTTTCGGGGCGGGTGCAGACGGGGCGGCCTGCTGCGAAATGGCACGCGTCGCACGACTTCCGGCTTCCTATGGATAATCGCGCTGGTGAGGGGGGCGTGCTGTGGCGCTCATTCATGTGTTGTTCAGGAATGGCGGTCGCACGAGGTCAATTGCACGTTCTGCTGTGAAAAGTGAGGCTCTTTCAACCCCCGGTCTTTGAAATTTCATCGTAGAAAAGCCCGCTCGCCCGGCTTCGCGACAGTGATGAATTGTACTATAGAAGGCCTGCGGAGACCCGCTCCGGGTCTTTTTTGAGGAGTAAAGATGAGCATTTTTGGAAAAATCCTGGGCGGAATCTTCGGCTCGAAGGCCGCCGCCGCTCCCGCTACCGCCGGTGCCAAGCCCGGTGATACGCCGGTGGCGCCTGCGGACAGCGTCGATGTCGCGGAGATCGTTGACAAGGCGGTTGCTGCGAAGAAGGAGAAGCTGGAGTGGCGGACGTCGATCGTCGATCTGATGAAGGCGCTCGATATCGACTCAAGCCTTTCGGCGCGCAAGGAACTCGCCAAGGAACTTGGCTATACCGGCGACACCAGTGACTCCGCGACCATGAATATCTGGCTGCACAAGCAGGTCATGACCAAGCTTGCGGCCAATGGTGGCAAGCTGCCGCCCGAGATCAAGCGCTGAGGCCTGATCGTCAGCAGTCGCTGGCGAAGTCTCGTGCAGGACTGTGCGTCAAGGCCCGCCGTCAGCGCGGGCCTTGACGTTTCCGGCGGGGCAGCGTTTTGTGGCAGGCCACAGGCGGGACAGAGACGGCCCGGCGGCACGTCCTGCTGGCCTGGTGCCTGCGGCTGAGTTGCGGGAGAGGCGGCGAGGACTTAAGGAGATGGACCAGGTCAGACTGAGCAAGTTCCTGAGTCTGGTGCTGCGCCACCAGCCGGAGACAATCGGGCTCACGCTCGATCCGGCAGGCTGGGTCGGGGTTGAGGAGCTGATTGCGAAGGCCGGCGCGGCGGGAAAGAGATTTGACCGCGACCAGTTGCTGGAGGTGGTGGCCACCAGCGAAAAGAAGCGTTTCACGCTGTCGGACGACGGCTGCCGGATCCGGGCGGCGCAGGGCCATTCGGTGCGGGTGGAACTGGGGCTGGCCGCCAGGGAGCCGCCTCTGGTGCTTTTTCATGGCACGGCGACACGCTTTGTGGCCGCGATCCTGGAAGAGGGCTTGAAGCCGCAGGGGCGGCAACAGGTGCATCTGTCGGCGGATGAGGCGACAGCCGTGCGGGTCGGTCAGCGTCATGGCAAGCCGCATATTTTCCGGGTCGACAGTGCGGCGATGTACGCCAGGGGACTGCAATTCTTCCAGGCCGATAACGGCGTGTGGCTGACCGACGCCGTGCCGCCGGAGTTTCTCAATTCCATGGGCTGATGCAGCCGCACGAGGCTCGAAATGGCTTTCGCGCTTGGTCAGGGACCTGTCTCAGGTTCGTGCGGTTCTGGCCATGGCGGGGCGCGAGCAGGCCAGGCTGTAGCTCTGGCAGATGGATGTCGAAGTCACAGGGGCAGGTGCCAGCCTCCGGACGGCCCGACCGGGTCAGATACACCCCTGAGAAGCGGCCGGGTCGTCGATTTGGACGCCGGATGCCGCGTTGTCGTTGCCGCGTGCGCGGGCGATGACTCGGAGCCTTGCGCCCATGGAAGGGGCAGGGGAATCGATTTCGATTTCAGGTTCGGTCTGGACTTTTCCGTGGTCGCTGTCGCAGCCCAAGTCGGGGCAATCGAACCTGCACCATTGATGCGGATCGAGCGAGACCCCAGCAGGGGAAAACGCCATGCCGTAACCGTGAGAAGTACCGGGATCGGGGAGCTGGCTTACTCTGCTGCCTCTGACTTCTTCGCGCGCTTGCGTTTGGCGCGCTTTGCCAGCACAGGACCGAGATAGCGGCCGGTATAGCTCCGTGGCTCCTTGACGATGTCTTCGGGCGGGCCCCAGGCAACGATTTCGCCGCCGCCATCGCCGCCCTCCGGGCCTAAGTCGATGACCCAGTCGGCGGTTTTGACCACTTCGAGATTGTGCTCGATGACCACCACGGTGTTGCCCTGCGCAACCAGTTCGTGGAGCACCTCGAGGAGCTTCTTCACGTCGTGGAAATGCAGGCCTGTGGTCGGCTCATCGAGAATATAAAGCGTGCGGCCGGTGGCGCGCCGCGACAATTCCTTGGCCAGCTTGACGCGCTGGGCCTCGCCCCCCGAGAGCGTGGTGGCCTGCTGGCCGACATGAATATAGTCGAGACCGACACGGTGCAGCGTGCCGAAGGTTTCGCGCACACGCGGCACCGCCTTGAAGAAATCGACGGCTTCCTCGACCGTCATGTCGAGCACATCCGCGATCGATCTGCCCTTGAACAGTACCTCCAGCGTCTCGCGATTATAGCGCTTGCCCTTGCAGGCGTCGCAGGTGACGTAGACATCGGGCAGGAAGTGCATCTCGATCTTGATCACGCCGTCGCCTTCGCAGGCTTCGCAGCGGCCACCCTTGACATTGAAGGAGAAGCGGCCGGGTTCGTAGCCGCGGGCCTTGGCCTCGGGCAGTCCGGCGAACCATTCGCGGATCGGGGTGAAGGCCCCGGTATAGGTTGCGGGGTTGGAACGAGGGGTGCGGCCGATCGGCGACTGATTGATGTCGATGATCTTGTCGATATGTTCCAGCCCCTCGATGCGGTCATGGGGGGCGGCCGGATCGCTGGCGCCGTTGAGCTTGCGGGCGATGGCGCGATAGAGCGTATCGATCAGCAGCGTGGATTTGCCGCCTCCGGAGACCCCGGTGATGCAGGTGAAGAGGCCGAGCGGGATCTCGGCGGTGACGTTTTTGAGATTGTTGCCGCGGGCATTGATCACCTTGAGGGTGCGACGATGGTTCGGCGGCCGCCGTTGCGGAATCGCGACCTCCAACTCGCCGGTGAGATATTTGCCGGTGAGGGATTTGGGATCGGCCATGATGTCGGCGGGCGTGCCTTGGGCGACGATATGGCCGCCATGCATGCCGGCCCCGGGGCCGATATCGAGGACGTGGTCGGCGAGGCGGATGGCGTCCTCGTCATGCTCGACGACGATGACGGTGTTGCCGAGGTCGCGCAGGCGCTTCAAGGTATCGAGCAGGCGGGCGTTGTCGCGCTGGTGCAGGCCGATCGAGGGCTCGTCGAGCACGTAAAGCACGCCGGTGAGGCCGGAACCGATCTGGGAGGCAAGGCGGATGCGCTGGCTCTCGCCGCCCGACAGCGTGCCGGAGGCGCGGGCCAGCGTGAGATAGTTGAGGCCGACATCCAGCAGGAAGCTGAGCCGCTCGCGGATCTCCTTGAGGATGCGCGAGGCGATCTCTTTCTGCTGGGCGTTGAGGCTCGCCGGCACGGTTTCAAACCAGTCGCCGGCGGCCCTGACCGACAGCTGGGAAATCTCGCCGATATGTCTGCCGCCGATTTTGACGCACAGCGTCTCGGGCTTGAGGCGATAGCCCTGGCAGGCCGGGCAGGGCACGTCGGAGAAATATTTTCCCAGTTCCTCGCGCGCCCATTCGCTCTCGGTCTCGCGATAGCGGCGGCTGATATTGGTGATGACGCCCTCGAACGGCTTTTTGGTGTCGTAGGAGCGCACGCCGTCCTCATAGGAGAAGCGGATCTCATCCTCGCCCGAACCGTAGAGGATGGCGTCGCGGGTTTTCTTCGGCAGATCCTTCCATCGGGTATCGAGCGTGAACTTGTAGTGGCGGCAGAGCGCGGTGAGGGTCTGGAGGTAATAAGGCGAGGTCGATTTGGCCCAGGGCGCGATGGCGCCCTTGCGCAGCGTCAGTTCCTTGTCGGGAACGACGAGGTCTTCGGTGACATGGGCTTCGACGCCGAGCCCGCCGCAACTGGGGCAGGCGCCGGTGGGGTTGTTGAAGGAGAACAGCCTTGGCTCGATTTCCGGGATGGTGAAGCCGGAGACCGGGCAGGCGAATTTTTCGGAAAACAGGATACGCTCGGGGCCGCTTTTGTCGTGGATCTTTGCGGTGCTGCGGGCCGCGCCCCTGGTGCCGGTGGTTTTCGCAGCCCCGCTGCCCTCGGCAGGCGGTGCGTCGGCAAATTCGATCACGGCGAGGCCGTCGGCGATCTTGAGTGCGGTTTCGAAACTTTCGGCGAGCCTCTGACCGGTATTGGCTCGGACCACGATGCGGTCGACGACGAGGTCGATATCGTGGGGGAACTTCTTGTCGAGGGCAGGAGCCTGGGCCAGTTCGTGGAAGGTGCCGTCGATTTTGACCCGCTGAAAGCCTTTCTTGAGGAAGTCTGCGAGTTCCTTGCGGTATTCCCCTTTGCGTCCACGCACCACCGGGGCCAGCAGATAGAGGCGGGTGCCCTCGCTCATAGCCAGCACACGGTCGACCATCTGCGACACGGTCTGGCTTTCGATCGGCAGGCCGGTGGCCGGGGAATAGGGCACCCCGACCCGGGCCCATAACAGGCGCATATAGTCGTAGATCTCGGTGACGGTGCCGACGGTGGAACGCGGGTTCTTGGAGGTGGTCTTCTGCTCAATCGAAATCGCCGGTGACAGGCCATCGATCTGGTCGACGTCGGGCTTCTGCATCATCTCCAGGAACTGGCGGGCGTAGGCCGACAGCGACTCGACGTAGCGGCGCTGGCCTTCCGCATAGATGGTGTCGAAGGCAAGGGAAGACTTGCCGGAGCCGGAGAGGCCGGTGAAGACCACGAGGCGGTCGCGGGGAACCTCGACGTCGATATTCTTGAGATTGTGCTCGCGGGCACCACGGATCGAGATGGCGCGCAGGCCCGAAGGCGCGCCGGGCGTGCGGTGTCTTGCCTTGCTGACGTCGTCCATGGCGTGATCCCGATTGCGTGGCCTTGCATGTCTGCCGCGTCAACGGGCGGGGGCCAGATCGCGGCGGAAGCCTAGGAACAACAGCTGTGGATTTCCAGCGCAACCTCAAAATCGTCAACGATTTATTGTCCGACAGCAGCTTGCCCCCCGGGTGCGCAAAAGCGCAATCCGGTCCTCGGTCTCTTGAGAAATATCCGCATTTTCAAAGGCTTGGAAGTGTTGGGGGCGTGCGGGAAGCTCTGCGCCAAAGGCCTGAAAACCCAAAAACCGCGTCCGGCAGCATTTGGCGGCAGGCGGCGGGCATATCTCAAGCGGGGGCGAAGAGTCCCGCCGGCGCCCTTTAAGCCGCGCTTCCGGAGAGATCCGAAAGCCCCCCCAGGATCAGTATTTCGCCACCGCCGGACCGCCCCAGCGATAATTGACGCGCACCATGCCCATATCGACATTCTGGTGCACACGGTCGGTCCCGTCGAAGTTGCCGGCCGGAGTGGTGAAGGACGAGTTCCTGTCCGACAGAAAGACGTGGTTGTATTCGACGCCGACCGACCAGTTTGGTGCAAAGCCGATCTCAAGCCCGGCACCGACCGTACCGCCCCAGCGGGTCTCTGAGGCGGAGGCATTCACAGCGCCGTTCGGAGCCAGACGATCGAAGTTGCTGCCGACCACCGCAGCACCGCCCTTGACATAGGTCAGGACGTTGCTCCAGGCATAGCCGACATGGCCGGTGATGAGCCCGAAGGAATCAATGCGGGAGCGGTTGGTATCGGTATTGAACGGTGCGACAACGTTTGCACTGCGGTTGCTGCCGGAAAAGTCCGCCCAGTTGCCCTGTCCCTCAACGCCAAACACCCAGCTGGAAGCCTGCCAGCGATAGCCGAGCTGGCCGCCGACGGTGGCACCGGTGGCATCATGACAGCCCTGGTGGTTGGGCGCATTGACAGCTGCACCGTCCTGGTCGGTCACCAGATTCCAGCATTCCCTGGCCGAGCCGCCACCGGCATTGATGCCGAGATAGAGGCCGCTCCAATCGTAGATGGTGGAGGCCATCGGCGCGGGCGCCTTCACATAGGGGCGTGCGGTAAGGTCAGCAGAACGGGCTGGAGCCGACAGGCCCAACACGATTGCGCTTGCTGCAATCAGCCAACAAAATCTCATCTCATCTCTCCGCTTTTCGGCTTCTTGAGCAGCTCGAAGGACCGAGAATTCAAGAGCGGAAGAATCTGCCAGTTCAGACCATGTGTCCTGGGGCCTTGGCACCATGATCGATGGTTCCCAATGATAGCGCTTTCGGGCCTTTGAGTCCGTCGCTCAAATGCAACAGTCGGTCGCCAAGTTAAACAGCTAAGTTAATGGAATTTAAGGTCTTTTGCTCTGGCAAGGGCTTTGCGGGGGGCGGCGCCCGGGGGAACTTTGGGCAGACGCGCGAAAAATTTCCGGTTTTTCTGGAACGAATCTGGAACCAGAACGCCTCTGGAGCGTTGAATGGGGATAACCCGCCGCCCCGGCGGGTTTGACTCTTTCGGGCGGCGTATAAGTTCCGCTGTCCTGGGAGACGTCCCTTGAAGTCTGGCCGGAGGCGGATGCCTCCGGTTTGTTGCAAACGAACTGGCGATTTGGAGAGTGATGATGGCGGGTAGCGTCAACAAGGTGATTCTGATTGGAAATCTCGGCAAGGACCCCGAGGTCCGTCGTACCCAGGACGGGCGGCCGATCGTGAATTTCAGCCTTGCGACCACGGAGAGCTGGAAGGACAAGGCGACCAATGAGCGCAAGGAGCGCACCGAGTGGCATCGTGTCGTGGTGTTCAATGAGTCGATTGCCAGGGTCGCCGAGCAGTATCTGAAGAAGGGCTCCAAGGTCTATGTCGAGGGTCAGCTGCAGACCCGCAAATGGACCGACCAGAGCGGGGCCGAGAAATACACCACCGAGGTGGTGCTGCAGAACTTCAGCGGTGCGCTGACCATGCTGGATACCCGTGGTGGGGGAGGGGGCGGCAGCGCGCCGCCGTCAGGTGGTGGCTATGGGGACGACCGTGGCGATTACGGAGCGCCTCCATCGGCCGGTGCTGCGCGCCCGGCGAGTCCGCCTGTACGCGATGATATGGATGATCAGATTCCCTTTTAACCCGTACAGCTAGTTGATTTTAAACGAGAAAATCGCTTAACTAACAGGCCGCGGCTCACGCTTCGAGCCGCGGTTTGCATGTTCCGGTCTCAAGGCTCTGACCCCGATTTCGTCACTCCTGATCTCGGTCGTGGACCAGATGTGAGTTCCACACCGGCGTGCCGCCGCCCCCCTTGAATGAAACCCGATCCCCAGGGCGCCGCCATACCCGGATTTGGCGCCAGTTTCTTTTAAGGACAGGGATGCCCGGGGCGCAGCCCGCGTTGGTGTGCGGATGCGAGGGCCTGGGCGATCACAAAGCGTCAAGCCGGGGCGGTCGCGCCGTTGGCGGATACCGTTCACGAAGATGTTACGATGCGATGGTCTTGTCCATGACGCATCTCTGTGATCTTCGACTGGCGCCACAAAAATCCTTGAAAGTACCACGTTCCTGATCGGGCGGTGAGGGATCGTGGCTGTGTGACGACAGGGATGACCTGCTCAACCGCAGGCCGGACAGAGTGTGAATGTGAGGCCTATCCATGTTTTCGATCCCAAGCAGACATCTTGCTGTCCTGGGCGCTGTGTGTGCCATGCTTTTTCTCGCGGGCTGTGGGAGCAAGGAGCCGGAGCAGCGCAAGGCGTTCATTGCATTCATGGAATACGCTGTTGCCCACTGGACGACGGATTCGATGCAGACGTTGGACCATCAGCAGAAGGAAAAATTCGGACCTTATGCCGACCATTATCAGATCATCGTCGACTTCAACGCGGCCATGAGTGAGGGCAACAAGGCGCTCAGTGAGCCCAATAAGGTGCAGCAGAAGCTCACCAACCTGAAACAGTTGCAGGACAACTGGCAGCAGATTGCCCCCCTGCGGTCGCAAATGACCAGGGTTGCGGACAGTCTGGCCGGCGATCTGCGGAAGGCGGAGGATCTGCGTGCGGGGCTGAAACAGCCCGACGATGTCAAGAGCGTCTACGACAAGCTCTTCGCGAAACTGGTGACGACTCCGGCCAAAGCCATCCGGACCGTGATGCCCTCTTTGCAGGAAACCTTCCAGGTGACGGAGGAAAAGGGTCAGTTTCTCAGTGAGAACCGCGGCGCGGTGAAGATTTCGCCGCTGGGTATGTCGGTCGATGTCCCTGATCCGGCGCTGGCGTCGAAATGGAAGGAGATCCTCAAGCGGGAGGAGGCCGCGGGGCGGCATCTGTTGAACGCCATAGCGGAGGTTGCAGCTCAGTAAACGCGCCTCGCACGTCAGGTCTTGCCGTTTCGCACACGCGGTCGGATTTTGACCGTCAGGGAGCTGGCGTTGCGCGACAGCGCCAGGCATATGCCAGTCCAGGCCAGGGCCGTGACGGCTGAGGAGTCACGGCCCTGCGGGCACCAGCAGCGGCGCATTCGGATAGGGCCTCGGGCGGGCTGCTCGCCGTGCCTCACTTCCCCACTCCGGTCGCGCCACAATTTCGCGCCAGTCCGAAGATGAGTGGTGCCAAACGCCGGACTCGCTGGCGTTCACTGCAACCTGACCCGGCTTGCGGGTCAGCCGAGGAAAGACGGATGAGAGTCGCAACAGAGTTCGGGACTGGAAACCAGTTCCGCGTCAGCAATGTTCTTACGCGCGCCTGGGAGGTCATGTCGGCAAACTTTGCGCTTTTCTTTGCCATTGGGGTGTTGATCGGTCTGCCGATAGCGATCGTTGAAATGTCCTATAATCCAAGAGGAGTGCTTACACCGGAGGCGATACAGTCAGGGGCGGTCACGCAGGAATATACTAATCCGTGCATAATATTGATGACCTTAAGCTGCGGCGTACTTACAATCCTTATGCCTGAAAAATGCGCGGACGGAATCTGGCCTCATTTGTAGCTTACGCAATCCACGCCTAACCG
>Ga0123357_10000627_pt1 | contig 35039 bp, 26 predicted proteins | sample TergutEmb28metaG_FD_89873 | JGI IMG/M metagenome (GOLD analysis project Ga0123357, IMG submission 89873) | Embiratermes neotenicus P4 segment gut microbial communities from Petit-Saut dam, French Guiana - Emb289 P4 | ecosystem: Host-associated > Arthropoda: Insects > Digestive system > Gut ... | reverse complement strand
TACTACTTGCGCTCGTACCCGTGGTGGAAATCAACATGGTGGCATAGTAGGAAATAGAGGAACAGAAGTACTGGTGTTTAATGGTAACGTTGGTAAGCAGCTAGAATGTGGGAAGTGATTACGTGTTCTGTAATCCCAGTTATACAACGTAGAATTCTTCATTGTATTCGACTGAAACATTTCCCTCTTGGTACGTATGTAAAAAATGTGGCATAACATAACCTAACCGATCACAATTTAAAACTTAAAATGGTACTCATAGAAACACGTATTTTGGTTTTAATGCTAGATCCGGGCCTGCCTGCCTGCCGCCCCCCCCCCCTTTTTTTAACTTCATACTAGAGGTGTGATAACATAGGTTAACGGTCATGCCTATAACACACCATGTAATGTGTAACTCTTCTCCACTTTTTTAATAATTTGATGCTAGTACCAGCAATAGACAACTCTTCCAGAAGTGTCATAACTTTTATAAAGGCTTTGTAATTCAAAAGTTATCATGGAATGTTTTCGTCACGTATATATTTACATCATCTTTCAGTGTTTCTTTACATTTTGATGTTCTCGCCCTGAAGTTTTTAAAACTGTTATGTGATGTAGTGTCCTTGCTTATCACTTGATACTTTGGTCCTCCAAAAAGCTGAATTTGAAGACTGATGGTGGGTTTTCTGATGGCAATGCTGCCATCAGAAAACCCACTCTTGTACACTTTTATTAGGAGAGATATTCCATTGTGATGAAGATACCCAGAATAAAGGGGTGAAGGCTGTCAGTCACAACTAAGCTTTATGTCATATGATTATAAAATTTTAATGCAACATGTTTCAGCTTGAGTACAAAAGCCATCATCAATGTATGTGTCTGCTCATAAGAATTTATTGAATTTGGTTTAACATACCTTACAGTCGATCCATGTGAAGTGGAGGTCTCAACTGTATGTACCGATATGAACAGTGGTTTACTGTAATTTGTATGATAACTTTTATTTGGTACTCTAATCTCATCTGATGACGGGTGTTTGTAATTGAGCCAAAACATGTTGCATTAAAGTTATATATTAATATAACGTAAAATTCAATTATGATTCATGGCCTTCACCTGTTTACTCTTTTGTACACTCTCCTGAACCTTTTTACCTCCTTCTATAGCATGTGATACTGAATTGCACATTCACCTTTACTGTAAGTTTTTTTGTACGTCATCCCTACCCAAGTGTTGTATGTGTAGCATGTGTCTGTCTTTCTCTTTGATTGTAGCCATTAGTGCAAGGATTCATATTCTGGTATGTAGTAAGGTGTTACATGATATAATACAATAATGCAATGAAGTCTGTGCTGTGATTTCTTATAAATGAGTGTTTTCTTGTCCTAATATTGATTCAGCATTGTAATAGGACAGATAGGACAGGATTAATCGTGTCTCTCTGTAATACATGTAGTCATTAGAGGCAAATGCATACATATTTTATCTTCAGTTAATTTTTTTTTTCTGTGCAACACATTGAAGGGGCAGTTTAAGTAACTTCAACATTTGATCATTCATTTACTCTGTAACTTTCTTTTTCTTGTGTGGTAATTGAGGTCCGAAGTTTCATAATTTACAGTAGTGTAGGGTTCTGTTGGTCAATGAGCAATATTCTAGTCTTTCCTGCAGGAGGCCTTCAGATCAGTTCCATTTGCATGCAACTCTGCATTCTCCTACCTTGTCTGCCATAAAATCAGAACTTTGTGCACGTGAGGCATACCGGGCCCCAAACGTTTTTCATGTCACACATTAAGCTCCTGGTTACCATTTTTGTCTTCTGTATTACCCTACATAGCAGGTATACTGTAAATCTTTCCTTATCCAAGTGGATAGGGACAAGGATTATAGAGACCATATATGGTCATCCAAGCCATTCCAAGAGAGTAGAGCATATCCTCAGTTTTAATTTTAGTGTGTAGATGAGGCTGCATTAGGTACATTTCAAGTCTTTTGTTCTTACAGACAGAAGATTGTTCCTATCCAGTGCCTACAAATGTGAAGAAGCATGGGAAAGGAGGCTTCAGGCACCTGTTCTGCAGAATATAAAATTAGGTACATAATTTCACACTTATGAGCCACTCTGGTTATTGCTGTAAAGATAAAATTGCCTGACCCTGCCAAAAATCAGACTCTTGGTTATCCAGTCTGTAGTCATTCACGTTACTGAGTGAGGTATTTCAATTCCTCTGGAGGTTTGAGAAGTTGTCATATCATGGTCTTGCACAAATTTTTTGTTTGTTTGTAAAATGAAGGTAGTGAAAATATATTTAAAAAAAAAGTACTCTAATACCATCAGTGTGTTCTATAATTTAGCTATAACACTGCTGTTGTAGATGAACTGGTATTGCAGGATTTCACACTAATATGACCAGCTGCAGCCTGTTACATTATCCTGAACCTCTAAAAATACTGAGCATATGAAATAGTACACTTTTGTCCTGTATAGCACATGTAATGTCATGCATGAATCTAGTAAGAGCTAGAAATGATCCTGATTTGCAAGGTAAAATCATTTTATGTTTTCAGATGACCTGTTCCAAGAATTAGACAGCAAGTTTCAAAATGTGGGAAAAGCAAGTGCTATTGACATCGATCTGGTAAGATTTACTTTACTAGCCATAAAGCCCTTTTTTAAAAGCAAATGTTAACTTTAATTATGTAGAGATTATCAGAATCAAAGAGGGCCCATAATTTGACATGAAACAGAATGCATAAATGTTTTTCTGTGCACTTTCACTGTGTGTTGTGGATGTTCAAAATATACAGTGCAAATAGTGCAAGAGTTATTAGATGTTTTTTTTTTTTTTTTAAATAGGACATAAATTTCTGGTAACACAATGGGATACATATGTTAGTATTCTGTGTAGCAGTGCATGTAATTAGTGTTCATTTTTTTACTGTGATATTAGCGTCTTTATTGTCTGGAAAGAGGGTATTTTAAATATCCCACTTGCTTGGGACTGGTGGCAGTATTTTATGTCAAGATAACAGAAAAATGAAATGTTCGTCCAGTCTGGTTGATGCAGTAATGCAACACAAGCCAATAAAACTGAAGTGGTTTGGTGCGATGTGAATTCTCTGACATGGTGTTCATAAGGTGCCAGTTGGAATTCTGGTTAAATTACAGTCTCCTCATTGAGATGGCTATAATTTTCTCAAGACTGATGACTTGGCCGGGTTTTAAACCAGACATCTCCAGCATTCTGGAATGCACACTTGGAGCATTACCATTACACTGAAAAATTTGGCGATTTCCCATTTTTGAGTTTTAGGCCTTCTATAAGAAAATGTGGAGCCAGGTTTGCCATTTCCTCTTACTTCACTCTTCTTATTTGCAGTTCGCAAATGCAGTAAGAGATGAGTCTTACGTGAATGAGCTAGAAGAACTGTTGCACAGACTACGACTGTGTCCAAACACAACAGATATGCTGCCTTCCACATCACATGCAGTTATTCGCTGCTTTGTTAAATTGGGAAAATATGATGAACTCCTTCGTATTCTAAATGACAGATTAAATTATGGAGTGTTCCTAGATGACTACTGCTGTGGTCTGCTAATGGACACCTTCATTAAGGAAAACAATTACACAGGTTGGAATAGAGTTAGAGTAGATCATTTTTGCAAATTTTAATATAGGCAACTTTTGAAATACTGTTTGCATATGGGAGGACAGTATTAAAATAGATCCTAGAGAGAAGGTATATGAATGTGTGGTGTAGAGTGTATTGGCTTAGGATATAATCCAATACTGTTGTGTAGTAACATGTAAATCCTACTTAAGTATGTGAATGCTATGTCTTAACATACAGGGCTGAACAAAAGTCTGTTTGTCAAAGGCAAGTGCAGCCTGTGACCAAATTGTGAAATAGATTCCATAATCTTCTGTCTTAAAAGGGAATGTTATACTTTGATAAAACATACAACACATGTGTGATAATTTCATTTTGGTGAATCCAACTACTCTTGACTCCTGTTTATATAAAGGGAAGATCTTCATCATGTCCCCATAAATACACTAAAAACCTACTGAGGCCACAATCCCTTCATTCCATATACTTTTCAATTTATTATTCATTTATAATCATACCATTCAACACTATATAATCTAAGGTATAGCAGGCTTAATTCTACAAAGTCTCAAGCTTCAGGTGCAGGTAATGTTAACGAGTCCTGGCTAAGGTCACAAGTTGGGAGAGTGCGCCAAGTCATGTGCGTGTAGGTCATTTTGTTTCTCTAGTCAGAGCAGTGGAGGTGCCAGTATGCATCTGCTTACATAGTAGCTGAATAATGATGACTGAAGTAGGAGGACCGTAAGGCTGGTGAGATTCACGCTGTAGGTTGTCATGCAAAATGAAGGGGGCTTTTTGGATGTAATCCTGCTATGTTGACAGTGTCATAAGCTGTGAATAAATGAAACACAGTAAAGTACAACATACGAGTACTACTGTTTCATGTTGTAGGTGCAGCCAAGGTGAGTGCGCTGCAGATGCTGCAAGAAGACTGGTCACACCCAATCACTGCACATCTTGCTTTATATTCCTGCCACATGTACCTAAAAAACCCTGAACCTTGGGAAGACCCAGTGGTCACAGAAGAGCCAGGTGATGACGAAGAGGTATATACTAACAGAATATGTCAAATAAAATTGTAGTGCCCACAGCATTTCAGAAATGATTAAAAAAAAACATAAAACTGAGAACATTTGCTCTCCTGTCAATGGATAATGCTAGTTTTTGTGGCTGGTGTTATGTCCTTGCTTTCTCTGATCCCGAGTTGCTCTTCTTGGCTCCATAAATTCACCCACCCTTTCCTTCCTCCTGGGTTGATGTCTTATCTCCAGCAAAGCTCACATTCAACCTGCTTTTTTTCCAGCTGTCTGATGTTTTCTACATTGCCGTGTATGAGATCCATAATTCTGTCAGTATGGTTTCACTAATTTTTAGGCCTGGCAGGGGTATAACATGCTGTCTTATAAAAACCCGTTCACCTGATACAAATTTTCTGTCCTCTTTATGATTCATGCATTGTTACATATGATACTGATTGTGTCATAAGTTTGAGTTCTCATGTGTCTCAAGATTGAGATATATTTGATTGGATCCCTGATGTAAACATCATGGCATAATTTGAGATATTACCGCAGCATTTGCTTATATTATTAGGGAGAGATTTTCAAGGTTAATGATAGGTGATCTTAGACATAAAAAGATGGTCTTTTGAGATATAAGGTAAAGAATAGAGGATGTGACATCATGTTAATCCCAATTGATATTCACATCTTTTTTCATCAAATATATGGAGTTTTATGGGATTGTTCTTAATATTTAATTCACTTTTAACAGGTAAAAGTGAGGGTAAAATATTTACGCAGCCCTTACTTTGACGATCACTTTGATTTGCGTGATCCAAACCTGCTCATTGGAAAGACACTGGCCAATCTGGGTGCCACATTTCCAGATGCTGTAGGATGGACATATCAGCTGGTTGGTTGGGGCTTGTATCAGAAGTGGGACAAAGCCATTAGGACTCTGGAACAGATCCTTAAAGGACAGAAGAAGCCTGCAATATTCAGAGACGGGGTAGGTTTCACTTTCTCAAACTTTCTGCCCAAAAATCACTTTAGTCAATGCGTAAACAAGGAAAAGTTCTCCTGTTACATGCCAAGTAGGCAGAGAGGAGGTAGGTGTAGCTGTACCCATGCGTGACCCCTGGTGCTAGAAGGGGGTGGGTAGTTACCACCACACCCCAGTAGAGACCTGGTACTTACTGTACAGGATGCTAGGTGGGCCCTGGGGCCAGTCTGGATGGGCCCAGAAAATATTGCCTCCACTGGGGTTTCATAACTGGACTGTCCAGCCCATAGCAAGTTGCTATAGCTGCTGTGCTATTGTGGCCCCTTTATTAAATGTGTAGAGGCTGTGTATGTTCATCAACATTCATAGCCTCTGCCACTGCTTCACTGCCATCAAAATTCTTATAAATTCATTATTAGCTATTGAAAGAAGACCCCCATACCATGTTAGTCATGTGTTCTACAAGTTTTATTACTAAAGAACCACTTAAATGTTTCAGGTTGAAATGTTTACAGACACTCTGAAGGAACTTCCCCAAGCAGAAGACAGCACAGATAAATTAAAAGGGAAGATCTCACGTCTGCTTGAAGAGCTTGATTCATTAGGCTTCATCACTGACAGCAATCTGCATGAAGCAGTGCTAAATAAAGTCAAATCTGTGGTAAGCAGTAAGGAGAAGGAAGCTATTGAAGAACAGTGCAAGGTGTACACGGAGTGGGAAACTCTGAAAGAAAGATTATTGCAAGAACAACTGGATGAGCTAACAAGACAACAACGGCTGGCAAAGGTGCAGCAAGAAAAGGAAGACATCTTAAAGCGTGAAGAGATGCTGTTCTTTTTTGATAATGAAGAAAAGTGGGAACTTGCTATTGAAAAGAAGAGAGTGTTCTATCGCAAGCGTTACTTTGGCAAGCGGAAGAAGCCAAGATCTGCAGATGATAATTACATTCCACCTGAAGTTAAACCAAACAGATCGTGATGTGTGACATGGTAATTTTGTGTAAATGTCTTGTCAACAGTAATAACACACTGCCCTTGTGATTAAATATAGAATACATTTGACACTTACTCTTTCAGTTTTTAAATATCTTAAAATGAGCTTGGTCAAATTTTGTTTCAGGACATGCACTCTTGGAAGTACTACATAATACAGATTCTATTTAAAAATGTAGACACAGCACTGAAAAGAAACAGGGTTACTGGCTATTCACTCACCCAAAGTAAACCAAGAGCTTCACACTTCTGTACACATCTGTAGACCCACTTAATGATTTAACTTCCATTTCAATTTCTGTCTTTATAAAGTCAAAAAATGGGTCTACTTTGCACCTAGGACTCTGAAATTTGGGAATCTATCCCCTTCCTCCCTCTTTGTTGCCAGTGTTATTGTTCACTGACTAAATCTGTAACCCCCTGTATATTTTTGTATTTATATTTGTACTGTAGATTTTAAACAATTTGTCAGTAGGTCAGAACTATAGGGCATGTATTGACTGGATGATGATAAAACTGGAAAGGATGTGGAAGAAGTGGTTAGCCCTAATTCAAGGTTTTTTTCCTGGACGAATTAAGAAAACCACATGAAACAGTCAGCAGAGTTGGTGTGACACCTGAGACCCATACCTGGGATCTCCTGAACACAAGTAAGAAGCACGATCATGTGAGCCAACTTTCTCAGTTTTTGCTTGTCGTTTACCTGAAGGCTGCAACGTAAACTGGCCTTGACTTAAATATTGTAAGAAACAAAATAAATAAATAACATAAGTTTTTGTGCTTTCAGGCATCTGCTGCAGTGTCAATGAGATCTACATTCTTTGGAATTTTATGCAGCACAGAATAGTAGTTTTGTACAGACATTTTGGGATTACTTATTGATCCCATCATCAAAGGTCAAGCAGTCCAAGATCCTTGACCCTTGAAGATGGGACCAATAGACTGTCCCAAAACATCAGTACAAAACTACCATTCCATGCTGCATAAAATTATGAAACAGCACAGATCTCAAAACACTTGTTGAATCATTTTCATTATCTGGCACAATCAGATGTTTGGGTCTAAATGATGTTTCAGTGTGTCCTGCAGGAATGCAATGGAGCCAGTCCCCATAAACACTGACACTTCCTTTCAACAGCAGTCATTTGTTTTCTGCTGCACACATACTGGAGTTGCATCACGCAGCAGCTGTGTGATTATACATACTGCAATCAGCTTGTGTCAAACATATGTACATAAAATGAGGACTGTTTTCCATTGGAAAGGAATTATCGATTTTCATCCACACAAGTGCTGGAGTGTCGCAACTGATCTGTTTGAATTTTCAAGGCATTCATTTATTTCTTCCTATCTAAGTAGAAAGCTACATGTCTAACTCAGGGATGTGGGATGGCGCAGCTTTATTAGTTGTCACCGCACAAGTGAATGACACTGAAACATTTAGTGGCTAAGCAGACAGATGTGTTTAATGGTGCTAATGATTTCATAAATATTCTCAAATTGGTGAAAGCTTTAATCCACTGTGTATCACATATCATACAAACTTCTCAAAATCAGGTAACATAAAATTTTACTGTTATCACAGTGTTAGATTTTAGACCATAAAATGGTCATGCTGCAAGCATCACACATCACCAGTTGTTTCAATCAATCAACCAACAAATGTAAGGCTCATTCAGAACTACAGCTTTCTACATTCTTCTGCAATAAGTGTCACTTTACGTTCATTATGACTCAACCACTGGCTCATCTGACGCGTTGCATCGAGTTTCCGTCTCACATGACTAATCAGCCGCTTCAGCCATAAGGCCTCTTCTGAAAAGTGTTGGTGTATGCACCGTGGCATACAAGATGCAACTAGTACCACCCAGTTCTCGGGAATATCAGGAAACAAGTGAACAGCTTTCTGAGAACTTCTTAAACTTTCAAGGGCATTGCCTGACAGAAGGTGGCTTAGGCTTACAAGTGACATCACCTGCAACATAAAAAAGCAATATCATTCAGAACAATATATCATCATGATCCAAGGTTATTTATTAACTGATACCATGCAATGACAACAGTCTTCTGCAAGCCTTGAAATCGTATGAAATATGTGAAATACATTACCTTTACCTAGAATTCCTGACTCCCTACTATATCCTCCACTACACAGTACAGCAGATACCTGTATCTTTATAAAATAACAGCCTGTTCCATGGTTAACATCACCAGATCTTGAACACCCTGCTCAATAAATACATCATGTTAAATTATTTAAAGTTCCTATTATGTTTTTAAAATGATAGTTTAAGATTAGGGTAGTCCTCTGCATAAGCAAGCACATTAGTATCACATATGCTTCACAACTTACTGCAGTCAAAAGATACCACATTCCTCCAAATTGTCATAAATCCTTTACAGTAAAGGTGCAAACTATAATGAAAAGAAATGGCCATGTGTGTTTGAAAATTAACATTAAAACACTTATATTAAGCCCCTGTTTAGCCAACACTGGACTAATGGCTTGAACTGGTATTAAAATGTTCATCAACTGATGTAAAATCACCTTTGACACATCAATCATACTCCGGCCAAGAGCCATAGCAACTTGAGCACATCGAGCTGCCGCTTTGGGCTTACACTCTGGGTACAGATGCAGCAGAAGCAATGCAAGTGCTAACCACAAAGTTGGATGTCCAGGATGTCTATGAACCATGGAGCTCAGTGCTCGGACTGCCTCAGAACTGTGACCCTGCAGATGAAGCATACATTCAAATTCATGTTGCCAAAGTATTTAATTTCAGATCTTCATGGCTCTTTCTTTGTTGGTTTATCAAAATGCTGGAAAGAAAACGTCATCACCGTGTGTGGATCAGTGAACTGACTAAAGTTTATAAACCACATTACAGGTTAACAACTATTGCTGTTGCTGCCATTTTATCAGATACTCAACGGGTGAAGTTTCCACTCTGCCACTTGGGTGAATGAAGCCAGCAGCTGCAATCACAAATGTGTATACGCAATGTATTTTAGCAGCTTAGTGTGCAATTCATTCATGCATTCATTCAGTATTCCAGAGATCCAACAAAATAGATATAGAATATATCATTAAAATAACAATACACACAGTAAAGAATGAGTCATGACAATAAAATACAAACAATAATTTTGTAAATACAATACATTCATAAGACATCAAGTTTCTACAAGGAAATGAGATCAGATCACAATAGACAATGAATATACAATGCACCATAAGACAAAACCTGAAAAGTAATGCCAATATAATCAGAAATTTTGTAATACAATAAATTATTCATGATTGATTACAATATTCTTCCAATGTATAAAATGAATAAGTGTATAAAAATTGTTTTAGAGCAGTTTTAAATTTTTTTCAGGCCAATGTTGACATTCTGAATCTCTCTGGGTAAATGATTAAAGATTTTTATCCCCGAGTAATAAGCTCCTTTTTGATAAATAGTTAAGTTTGCTTGGGGCAGGTATGCATCATTTCTTTGAACTACGAACATTAATAAGTATAATACCTATTGTGATGTCAAAGGCAAAATTTTTAATTTCTTAAATAAGTTTCTACATGAAACTCTATTCCCAAATCCTTCCATAATTTTAATTGTCTTTTGTTTTTGCATGCTAGAAATTGTGGAACTATGCGAAGAGTTTCACTAGAATATAATTCTGTAACTCATAGCCCAGTGAAAAAAGCATGATAAATTATTTTTAATGCCAAGGCAGACATATGTTTTGTTTATATAGCAAGCTGTTCTCAGTTTTTTCACGAATAAATATGGTTATTCCAAGACAAAGTACAATCCATTGTAATGTCCAGGAATTTTGTGTAGGAGCTACGGGTGATTAAATTATTGTTAAATCCAATTTTTAAATTGAATAACATATTTCTCTTAGTTGCAGGATGTATATAATTTGTCTTATTAAAATTTTGAGATAATTGGTTTGCTTTGAACCATTTACTTAAAAGTTGAGTAAAAAGAGACCAACTTGATGCCACTTGTTTTATTATTACTTTATTCAGTGCTCAACATGTTTCGGATGTTAATACATCCATGCTCGGGAGCTTGCGACTAATTCGTTGAGTTACTTCATGGGTTGTATCTGGTTCGATGTGTGTTGGTGTTACATTGTGGTCTGGCTGTGGTGGCGTGGTATCCGTATGCAGGCTGAAGCACTAGTGTCTCAGCCTGCATACGGATACCACACCACTCCAACCAAACCACAACGTAACACCAACACACATCGAACCAGAGCAATACAATTCATGAAATAACTCAGCACATAAGTCGCAAGCTCCTAAGGATGGATGTATTAACATCCAAAACATGTTGAGCACTGAATAAAGTAATAATAAAACAAGTGGCATCAAGTTGGTCTCTTTTTACTCAACTATCAAGATGATGCACGGTCCAATAAAATAAGATTCATTTACTTAAAGTTTCAAAGACTATGTGAATGTTGTAATCTATTACATTAGAATAAGCAAATAAGATGATAGTATCATCAGCAAAGATTATATGTGCTGAAGTGTCATTTATTATCTTGGGCTAGTCATTTATATGAGGAATAAAAGTACATGTCCCACAACAGAGCCTTCTGGGCTTCCATATCTAACTTTGGCTCAGCTTGAAACTTTATTACTGTTATCACTGTCATTGCATATTCCAGTTCTATAGTACCTGTTATCCAGACAAAATTAATAAAGTGCATGATCCTTGCCACTGATTCCATAAAAATTCAATTTAGATAATAGGATACCATGATCAACACAATCCAACCCTTTCTCCAAACTGCAGAAAATATCTCCCACTAGTAGTTTTTTGTTCACAGCATTTAAAATATCAGTTGTTAATTTATAAATTGCATTACATATCATCAATCCTATACTGAAGCCATATTGTTCAATACTTAATATATTATATTTGGTGAGCTGTTTTAATATCCTTGTTTCATTACCACTTCAAATATTTTTGAGAATGATGTTAAGAGTGATACAGGTCTATATTTAGACACTTCACACCTATTACCAGTCTTATGTAGTGGTTTTATTACTGTGTATTTTAATCCATCTGGGAATAAACCCCAAAATATAATTTTATTACATATTTAGTTTAGAGGTGAACTTATGAATAGGGTGCTTATATTCAGGATCTTTGTGGATATCTCACTGTACCCACGAGTTTTTCGTTTTGAGGGACTTTATGATTTGTTCAATTTCTTTCGTCATTGTGCATTAATATTTCATATCTGGGTATGGTTTATTAAAGATTTGTTCCATAAAATGAGTATGATTATCAATACTATTATTATCATTATTTCTAATTATAAAATTATTTTTACTTTGTCTTTTAATATCTTCTGTGGTAGCAACAAAATACTCATTTTTTGTTTCAGAAATAATTTGCTGATCAGTAATTTTCCTACCTTCAACTTTTAGAGATATTTCACCTCTTTTTTTATTTCTCCCTGATCATTTGTAATACCCCATGTAGTTTTAATTTCATTATAAGAGTTCAGAATTAATTTGTCATGTTCATTTTTTTTACCACAGACCGTATTTTCGAGTAATCTCTACAATATGATTTAACAATAGGATTATTATTATTCTTTAATTCCTTGCATAATTCTCTTTTATGTTTGTAGGAAGTTACTATTCCTGGTGTAATCCATGAATTCTGGTTCATTTTATTCTTTACCTGAATTAAGGGAACACTAGAATAGTAGATTCTTAAGTAACATCAAAGTGGAGCAGTCTCCAACATGAAGTATGGTATAAGACAGAAAAAACAGTACGTGATAGTTCACTTTTCTATGCGTTACCCAACATGTAATATAATGAGATTTCAGGTTCTCACAGGGGCATTGCTGAAGATTCAAAACTTTCTGGGATCATACACTATGTCATTGGGTAAATAGTTCCCTGTGTTTCACAGAACCACAGGGAACTATCTACCCAATGACACAGTGTAACATCACGGAAGACTTAAAGCTTCAACATAATGATGGTACTCACCTGCAAGAAATGTGTAAAAGCCTTGAAGTTAGCAATGTGAGAAACATATTCAGGGCTGTCCTTGTGTGGCATAAGCTCCCTGAGAGCCAGTTCTGTCAATGTTATGTCAGAATGCAACATGCCAAGTGAGCAGAATGCGAACAGTCCCTGGACTGAAGGAGGCTGCAACTTAACACTGGAAAATCAAAAATAACTTTACCTTTTGTTCACATGGTACAGAAACGTGGTCCCTTACTTTGACAGAAGAACATGGATTTTAGAATTCTATGTTTTTTGCACCATGCATTATAATATAATTATATGATATAAACAAACAAAATACACCTTTATTAAACTTAGTTTAATTTTTATGATGTCTTCTACACGTTTCAAACCCGAGGGGTCGTCTCCAGGAAGACGGTTGTATATACAGGTATGGTATAATTTGTGTACATTATAAATAAAATTGTAATTTCAGCATATAAACAAATTATACTGTAGCTGTACGTACAACCGCTTTCTCGAAGATGATGTAGAAGACATTAAAAAAATTAAAATATTAGTTTAACAAAGGTGCATTTTGTTAGTTTATATTATACGATGGATTAGAGAAGTTTGAAAACAAAGTGCTCAAGAAAATACATGGACTTGGCAGGACTGGAATCAGCACTTTAAGGTATCACTAAGTGACTTATTCTGAGGAAGACTGCCAGAAAGCTACCATACGTAAACTTTAAGGTGCTGATTACATTTATGGCCTGTTTCAATGTATGAACTGTCATTTATTGCATGATCCATATAAGAACAATGTTACTCCAAGTATTCCTTAATTCCAAATGAATATGATATAACTTCTGATTAATATTGTGTTTTTTTAACACAGAGAAATCTAATTTCATCTTTTATTTTCAAAGCAAGTATTTTAGTACAGGTATATTTAGAAGCCACAGAATTATTAGGGATCTTAATTTTGGCATAATTTGAAGTTACATTGTGACCACTTGTATAGCTGAAATGCAAACTAGTGAATGACACTAAAATCAAGACTTCACAGCTTCTGAGAAAGGGCAACTGATGGACCACCTCAGAACAATGTCCTAAGCAGACTTCACTGCCAGCATTGGTTAATTCTTATTTAATGTCTAATAATATGTCAATTGCATGGAATATTCTTCATATGAAGTCTGCATTTAACTTTCTGCATTATAGATGCTTATTTTGTTCACATCAATCTTGGGAGAAAAAAGCCACCATCTGTAAGTTCAACTTGGTTCATTACTACTAGCTTCCCATATGCTCTGCACAAGACAATATAATGGACTGTACGAAGTAAAGCAATCCCACTACAAGCCTGGACAGGCCCTGAGGGTTCCAGAAGGTTGAGGCTCCCAGATTTCAAGACAATTGGCACATAAAGGTGGTAAGGTCAGCCCTACGCACAAGCTGCATTTACCCCCAGGAAATATTCCTGTTAGAGGCTGAGTCAAACCCTGGGCCATAATTAACTGTGGTGCAAGTTACACTAAAGCAAAGTCTATAAAGTGTATGCCATCTGAACATGTCCATATATCACAGAGAAAGACCAATGATGTGCAAGTAGACTGACACAATGTGACTGTGCAGAATCAAGTTCACAATTTCAAGCTTACATTCATACTGTATCTCTTTACCATTGAAACAGAAGTGTTTTACATTCTTCCACTCCCTGACACTTGTAAGCCACTGCTGCCATAGCTACAAGGATATGAGACTTCTCACCATCAGTAGGAGCAAGCCATTCTAGTGCAGTCTCATATGCAGCATAAGAATCTTCATACTTCTTGGCTGGTAACAGAGAAAGAATAAAAATCACATACAGAAGCAAAACCATCTCTGTGACCTAGAAAACTTCACTACCAAACTAACCCTGCACAGTGGAGATGTCCTCACAATGCTGAAAGTCACTGAGATAGTCAAAAATTCCCCTCCTTATTCATGTTACGTGCGTCCCAGGCAACTACAGCACAACACATCCACAGGTGGTGACCAGAAGAGATAGCTCGAAATATGGAATGTAGTTGTCAATAATACCAAGCAAACAATAAAAAGACACCTGAAAACAGTTGGCTGTCTTGTTAAGTAATGAAGCATAGCAAATGAAAAGTCCTTGCCATAAAAAACTCCCATGTTACAAAATGTTACAGAGAACCCTAGACTTGGAATTTGATTCATGTAGTTCTGGACAGGACAGCTGTTTCCAACACTACAATGAACCCTCAGCTTGTATAACAGGCACGGAAGGTCTTAACTACCTAGGCCACTGTTAGCTTCTGAAGGAGGACTGTGCTCTATGGAGTTATTCAATTCATAACTTAATTTGTGTTAATGGCGCTTTCTCAGTACCATACGTTAATATTTACACAAAATTTGAGCCATCATACCCTCATTCATGATAGCATGATATGCTACAAGAGTATCAGGTTCACATCTGGGTATGAGATACTTTGTCATACATCCTACCCCTCAAATAAAAAATCCTTCACTAAATTCTGTGATGAACTGTCAATTTCAACTACAAATTAAGTGAGTATGATGTCACACTTTCAATTCTTTCTTCTACAAAGAAAAATATTATAATTTTACACTCTTGTTCCCATACATGCTATATTGTAACACTTACCCTTAAAATATGCTACAGACAAGCCACATTGTGTGCTGAAGTCAGGTTTCTTAACCTGCTGGTATACACAGATAGCTTCTTCATACTGCTGCAATTGAACCAACACTCTCCCATAATTGCTGTACACCATGTCACTCAGGGTAGCATCTTCAGCTGTTTCCAGCAGCTTTTGAGCAGCTTCAAAAGCTTTCACTGCTCCACGATATAAACACTGTCTCTCCAAAAGCAATCCCAGCATGTTATACGCACATGCACTTTCATTAATATGACCTGAGGAAATAAATACTCCATAGATATTCACATTAAACTGCCATGTCTTTCCTTATTTAAGGGACATATCCTTCCATGTTTTAACAAGTGTGGGTCACCAGCTCATTTCAAATCTACTAAGAACTACTATATAAATTTATTCCTTAGAAGAAATATTCTAGGTAAGATGCTGCAATCTCGTCTTTCCCCTGATCTAATTATTACAGGAGGATTACATTTCCCTTACGTCAAGACAATGAAGTGGGGATAGCAAACAAAACTATGTATGATATTATATTTGAAAATATAGTTAAGGGTCAGATCACTGAGTACTCAGACAGAGGGGAAGGCCCAATTCAGATCAGCAGGTATTAATGTTTGGATAAATGCTGGGCAAGAAGGAATTAGGTGTAAATGAAAGAGATAAGGGAATCCAAAAACATAATGATTACATGAAACACATAAAAAGGTTGATGGAAGATGGCAATAATGAACAACCACAACATACAGGACAGAAAACCTCATACAGAAATGGGATACCTCAAGAAGCATCAAAGATCATGGTAATCAAATTTCTGAAGCATACTAGGTGAATATGCCTGTCCTGAAATAATTAGATGCCAATTCTTCAGCATATCTGAGAACTCCAACTAATAGTGAAACTTCCTCACAGTGCTGCAGTTAAAAAAGCACGAACACACTGTATGCTCAGTGCAGGTTCTGAAATATCATATCACACAAAAAACTTTGTTTCAAGGCTTTTTTCACATTTTCAAATTTTAATATATGCGTGTGTGAAGTTTTTCAGTCTTGCTTTAGTCAAAGTATCACTTATTTTTGAGACACTATCAAAACTAGGTTCTATAAGGAAACTAAACAGATTCAGTGCAGGCCACAGAGTAACTCAATATATAATACAGAAGTATTTCTTTTACCTGGCATCCACAGCAGCAGAAAGGTGCTGGATTATCAAACAGTACAATATTGCCAAAGTTATTATTCACCAACGAATGCACAAGTGATCGTCTTAAAAAACAATATTAAAATTTACATTAAAATAGCTCCAACATGTTTCAGTGCAGTCACACCATCTTCAGGGAGCTCATTATACATGCTTTCTAAAGTTACACTTTGTTAAAATAGTCAATTATGGTTCATTAACAAAGTGTAACTTTAGCAAGCACGGATAATGAGCTCCCTGAAGATGGTGTGACTGCACCAAAACATGTTGGAGCCATTTGAATGTAAATTATAATTTTGTTTTTTAAGACAATCACTTGTGCATTCGTTAGTGAATAATAAACTTTGATAGTATCAAGATGCATGGTACAAATTTAAAAAAAAAAAAGTACAATATTGATCTCAGTTCTTACAGGTAATTCTTTTGTTACTGTTTTACACTTGGGGTGCCAAACTAATCACAGGACTATTTTATCTGCATATCATCTTCAGATTCTGGTTCTTCAAAATTTTGCAGCTAGATCTCAGAGTATGTGTGCCTGTCTATCATTTTTATTTCATCATAAAAAGACTTTCGTTAAAGTTACATGTTTCCTCGTGCCAGCAGTAAATTATTTACTCATCTTGGCAGATTCTGAAACCATGATTACAGCTCAATGATGTCCAGATAACCCAAAGTCAAGCAATCAGTATATGTACCAGAAGTTACTGACTCCTCAAATGCTGAACAATCAAGAGTGCCAGATTATCAGCAGCTAGATTATAGGATTTCTACTATATGTTGACATACAGATACAGAAGACAACAGTGGGCTTTCCTGTTGTGTGTCCATATCACCATTTTCCACATAAAAATTAGTCTAAAATGCTAGGAGGTTGTCCAGTCTCTTTTTACATTTGCTACTGCAGGCCATTCTCATGCCAATGTGTCAGAATAATAAATGAAAACAGCAAACATGTCTACAATGCAATACACTCAATATGCAGTGGAACCATTCAACTTTTTCACACCAAGCTGTCAGTAAAATAAACAAAAGCAGTAAATATTTTTACTAGACCCACAAATTTCTTCTTTTTACATCAAAATCACAATTCTATATATGCAACTTTATCAAGTATAACAGTTGTCTAGAGAATGTATAAGACAGCAGAAACAGATGGACAACATTATTAACATATGAACATCACCAAGAGGGTCATATGAATTCTGCTGTGAAGTGTACTTTGCCTATTTTTGAAATAAGCAACCGTGCAAATGAGTGTTTAAATTTCCATTTTAGAATACAAAGCTTAAAATGTTGCTGATGCCCTACTGACATCCCTCAAAACACTAACATCTCACAGTAGTCTCACCTGTGTACCAGTCCATGGCATCCCCAGCCACTGGAATAGCATCCATCTTCTCAATGCTATATATATAATGTGGGTCATTGTGATTGGTGGAAGTTTTAAGAGTGGAACAGACCCAATGAGAGTATCCAATACAACTCTCCATATGAATTCCCAACTGTGTCGTGTGTCGAAATAAATCCATAGCATCTTCATGTTTCATAATTTCAGCAACCAAAGCCTGTAATTAACACTAGTATTTATGACCATAAGTCTAGTTTTTTATGTCCAAACTACAGCACAAATGCAAGACACTAGGAAAAATAATTAATCAACTTAACTCCGAAGAATAAACCCCTTCTTGAGAAGCTGATAGTTATTCAGCTAATCAAGAAATTTCCTGCCTCTTATGGAAACCACTGCCCTGTTCACAAGAGTTCACTCAACTCCTAAGCTAGATAAATCCTGTCCATGCTCTTTTTCTTTAACCTTTTGAAGCTGAACAACTTCTAAAGACGTCGTGCAGTGAGCCCTTTAAATTGCAGAACGACTTATAAAGACGTTGCAAACAGTGTGTAAGTTTGGAGGAATTTTGTTCACTCTGATAAAATGTAGTGGCTTGCTATGCTGCAGCACCCTTGAAGGTCAGGCTTTCTTTGTGGAGCCATAATGTACCCCCCTCCACCTCTTAAACACCCCCACAATCCCTGATTTATAAGTCGACACATAGAGACTGTACATTTTTTCCCAGCTGACTAATAAGGTTTCAGACACTGCTAGCTTTGTTTGTAGCTTGCACTGGAGTTCACTGTCGGTTGAAATATCAACACTGACCTATGAAGCGAACACTCTTTGTTGACCAGAAAGGTTGTCAGTGGTGTACTGTACCCATAATTCAGACAAAACTAATGCTCAAAAATTGGAGATATCCACAAAAATCGATGTTTACAGCTACAGCAGGGCCCACACAGACGTGCTTCTTGTAGTGCTGGGGTAATCTGTAGGGGTTGTGGGGTAGTAACATGCAAAACACAGCTGTCAATCTACTAAAAACATCTTGGGCACCCTTGAATAGCTGGAATTTTATACGGTATTCACATCGTAGCTTTAGATCTGTTTTGCTGTTACTGTAGAAGACATTCATATCTGTGGCATCAGGTTTCTGAAACTGTGCAAGTCATACAGAGGAAAATAAATAAGGCAGACCTTTGTAGTTGTTAGCAACACTCAATAGTTGGATACTGTTATCTTCATGTGGGACTAAATATACCCACCGAGATTTCAGGCTCCTTCTGGTGAGGAATTTGATTGAGGAAGCTGGAAACAGCCAAGATCGCCCCACCCCAGACTAGTTGGAAAACCAAGTGTGGGTGCAAAATACGTTTTGCAATTCATGAGTCGCCATAACAAACACTGGCCAGCAAAATCGTCAACCCAACTGTGCTGTCGTCTGTGTTCTTCTCGCGGCCAAAGAAAGGGCACAGTGTATAAGTGCGCCAGATGTGACATAGGCCTGTGTGTGTGTGGTGCCTTTTTCACAGAATATCACACCAAAGTAAATTTGTAAATCACCCTCTTTGTTGTGAATACTGTGTGTCATGATAAAACAGTCCTCCAAGGTGCCACAGATCTTCTGCAGTAACCAGATTTATGTAACGAACTATTTACGCCGCATTTTATATAATGCATGCAATTCACAGGCCTAAATTTATTATAAAAGTAGGTGAACAATTTTTCCCAGATTAATCAATTCATATGCAGAGTGCAAAATTTTATTTCACCAAATTTGAAGGAAAAGTCTATGAGATATGCTTTTTTCCCCCCCTAAGAGTAAGCATTAAAATTTAAAATCTGCAGCAAAAAATCTCGGCAGGCTGTGTTGCATGGAGGGATTTAATTCCGGCGTTAAAGGGTTAAAATACATTTCAACATTATGCTCCCTCCTATGTCTACGTCTTTCAAGTTGTCACATCTCTTCATGCTCTTTAATTAAGCTTCTGTATGCATTTCTAATCTTTCCTATGCATGTAACTTGTACACAATAATGCATAATTTCTGTTAAACAGAACATCCATCCATGTGGTGCAATAGGCCAATGTGGCCCAGGGCCCCATTCTCCAGATTTATAGATGTTGTTTTTAGATTCACAGTGGAGTTCCTTGAATGAGAGATTGGTCTGTCACAAAGTCTCTACTGACACACACATACACGCGCACACACACCGAGTGGGATTTGAACCTCAGTCCCTGTAGGTTCAAATAGTAGATAATGACACACACCTTGGACCATATGGCTAACATGATCAACAATTACAAAAGGATCCTATGCAGAACAGTTACCTGGCCAATCCAGCTTTCAATGTAAGATGGTTCAGACCTCTGGGCTACTTTGAATGCTTCATGAGCCAATTGGATTTCATTTAAACACAAATACAAAGTTCCTAAGTTAGTCCATGTTATAGCATTGTTGTTCTCCAACTGAATGGACTTGATGAATGCGTGCTGTGCTAGATCCAAATTGTTTAATTCTACAAAAAGATGGAAACAGATATTTTAGTGGACTATATGTGTGTATACCAGGTGATATTAGCTTCCAATTGTAGCACATACCTACAGACGATGCAATAACACCTAACAAGTTCCAGTGTTGCCAGTTCCTTGGGTTAAGCAGAATGCTTTTCTTGGCAGCAGCAAGGGCATATTCTCGCAGTTGTGTTTTCATGGCTGAAGGTTTCAAGAAATTGGCTTGCAAGTGGTAAACATTTGCTAGGTCACGCCATATAAGGCTGTTGTTTGGATATAAACTCAATGCTCGACAATAACACCTGTGTAAAGATTTGTGTTAAAACCAAACAATTCTGTAAATAAGGCATCTCCAGGTACAGTTTCTACTATTACTTATTTATAGTATGTGACAGCTGACAAACATACCCTAAAAGTTCATCATAACATGTCTGAAATACGAGGAAGAATCAAAAAGTCAAGGCAAAATACATTTAACTGCTTTAATAGAAGTAACTGTGAGCAATTTTACATATCATTTTTCTACATAGTCCCCATGCAACACAATGCATTTGTTATATCGTTCAACTAGTTTCTGTATTCCTGCGGAGAAGAAGCTTTTCGGCTGCTCGTGGTCTTGTATGCGCGATGCTGATGGCTGACCAGCACGACCTTCATCAGTAACACGTGTTCGACCCAATTTAAACCTTTCCACCCACTCACAAACCTTTCGTTGACTCATGGTGCTCTGTCCACACTGAACCAACATACGACAGTGAATTTCCACACGTTTCACTCCTTCTGCCCAAAGAAACCGCACTATGCCATGTTGTTCTTCGATGGTGCAATCTTGCAAAGGAGCATCCATGTTTTTGCCCTCGTTGCTGCCACTCGACTGAAGGCAGAGTGCTGTACTGCACATGGCTGAACTCTTCAACAGGCATTGTCAATACTGCGCAATGCGCCAGCTCCTTTCTGTCCCGGTTACCGCATAATTTAAAAATTGTCTTTACTTTTTGATTCACCCTCATATTTAAGACACAAAAACAAAAAGTCTACACAAAATGGTTAACACCTATGATATGTCTGCTTTCTGTCCTTATACAATAAAGAACAAGGGCTGAAATAAGGAAAAGGGATTGTTTACCAGGACTAGGGAAAATGAAACTAATTAGATTTTGAGGATTCACAACTTCTGGGATATTACAATGTGTCACTGGGTAACTTTTGAAAGATCATAGTGCCTTCAACTTCACAGTCAAGCAGTCCAAGACGAGTATTCTCCAAATTCATTTCTTCACAATCAAGCAGTTGAGTATTCTTCAAATTCACTTCCCCTGAAGTTAGGATGTTTCATAACCATACAACACAACTATCAAAAATAATGTTTTATATATATTTCTTGATTGTTGGTGTTTTGGAAAGCAGATGGCATGAATAAGATAAGCATTTACTGAATTTATTCTTCTGCCAGTCTCATTATAGACTTCATTTCTATGTGTTACTTTTACCCCTATATACTTAAAATTGTTACATATTTTCAAATGATTATTACATACAGTTCTATCATGAATTTGTTGTTCGTTTTAGTTTAATGACATACTCATACATTTAGCACCAATTATTCTTACATAAATTACCAATTTCTTTGTAAAAAGTTCTACATTATTCATTATGTTACATTATCACCCACCAAATTAATGCAAATGACTGACTTAAATCATGTGTTTAGCCCTTCCTGAGTCTCATGCTATTCCTGACAGCATAATCTAGAGCAAAACTATGTGCAATGTGGATAAAGCAGCAACTTAATTTAACCCATTTTATTTCATTCTGTTATCGATGGTTATAATTCTAATGCCATCCATGTACATAGGACCATAAGCAATTTCCAACTGGACAAAACGGGATGTGATAACAGAAGCTTCTCATAAATTCACACATATGCCACACTACAGTCACATTTAAGTCCAAAACTTTGGATCATTAGTACATTCTTGCCCGAGAGACCACCTACCTCACACCTAGTTGAAACACATTTTCTTTGTCCAAGACTAGAAATTCATTTTCTTCCTCACATTCTGCTGAAGAATTTGTGAGCCATCTTCTGATATGCAAATGGGCATAAATGTCTGGTAGTTGTGCTACTAATGTACAAGCATTGCCTAACAATTTCCACAAACAAGACAAATCTTTGCGTTCTTCAACAGCCCTGTAACACAGATTAAAAGCACACTCACTAATATCAAATGACATTTAAATCTACACCAAAAAAATAATTAAGTAACTTTATTATCTTCCTCGTTGTACTTCTACTTTTAGCAATACCCAAATAAATTAACAACACATAAAAATCCAATTTTTGGACATCTGTTACATGCTTAACCTTGTGAGGACTAGAAATGTAGTCATGTGCTTATGCACACACTCAAAAATTTGTATCTCTGGTTCACATTCATCTGCATTGGGAAACCTGTAACTCACCTCAAGAGAGCTCAGTTGCAACAGAAAACTGTACCCAACACACAATCTGGCACTACTAGCAAAATGAAATGTTGCATGTAAGAACTACATAAGAAACTCTCACTTTCAAAGATAACCATTCAATGCTTCAAGAATAAAAATGTACGTCACCTGAAAAGAGGTATGTCATCCCTCTGCAGCACACATGTGCATGCGCAAGCATGCAGACACACTGGGTGAGAATAATCATCCACTCTTAGTTGTTCTTTTAAAACTCAGTTTCTGTCAATATCAGCATCAGTGTTTGGGCCTTCAGGCCCACTCTGCCATTCTAATGAATAGGCTGATCCCTCCACCATAATTCTGGGTATCCAATTACACCACAGTGACAGAAAAATAAAACAGAAGTGCACATATCCATGAGGGTAGTAGCCAATTACGTCTATTTTTTTTAATGGAAGCATCATGATGTGCTTGTAACGTAATATAATACTATATAATGAACGTCGGCACAATCACTTTATCATTTAAGGTAATACCAGGCTACATGTTTCGACTAGACTTGGTCATCCTCAGGCCTATATTAACATTTGTGTTACCAGATACTGTGCACACTTTGCGATCCCATTGTGTTTACATTCGTAGAATACATCTAGTTAAAACGTTTGTTTAAAAGTTGTGAAGTGCAACTATAGGATTGGGGTATGTAAAGATGTCTCTTAAAATGTGTTTTACAAATTGTGTCTAAAAACATTTTAAATTATATAAACTCGTTCTTGACGGTGCTTTGCTGTTCATCAGTTTCAAATGTGTGTCTCTTATCGTAGCTTCATTCTTTTGGTTGTGTCGGCGTGCGCCTGTTTTGCTGTTTTGTAGGAATGGGTGTGGTAACAAGTGGTTTCCGCCCTGAACTGTTGGATGGTGTTGTCTGGTATGGCTTCCCATCAATTAGAATACAACGACAGAAATAAAAGGGAAGTCATGCCAGACAACACCATCCAACAGTTCAGAGCGGAGACCACTTGTTACCACACCCACTCCTACAAAACAGCAAAACAGGCGCATGCCGACACAACCAAAAGAATGAAGCTACGATAAGAGACACACATTTGAAACTGATGAACAGCAAAGCACCATCAAGAACGAGTTTATATAATTTAAAATGTTTTTAGACACAATTTGTAAAACACATTTTAAGAGACATCTTTATGTACCCCAATCCTATAGTCGCACTTCACAACTTTTAAACAAACGTTTTAACTAGATGTATTCTACGAATGTAAACATGATGGGATCGCAAATTGTGCACAGTATCTGGTACCACAAATGTTAATATAGGCCTGAGGATGACTAAGTCTAGTCGAAACATGTTGCCTGGTATTACCTTAAATAATAAAGTGATTGTGCTGACATTCATTATATAGTATTATATTACAATTACTTCTACAGCAACAGAAAATATATATAGCACAGTACTGTACACTTACTTTGAGAGGATATCTACAGCTTCCTGGCAACTGTTGCTGCAGCAACCAAGCAACTGGCGAGAAAAAAAATTTCTGGCTCGACATAAACAACTCTCCGCCAGGCCCTTCAGTGCTGGTATATAAGAAGGATTGTTGCTTAACAAACTCTTGAATTCTTCTATTGACTCTTCATAAGAACCAACAATCTCCAACACAAAATAAAACAACTTTCAGACGGACTCCTAACAAATACAATTCCTTCAGAAAATTATCAATGAACACCTGTTATTAGGTTACTTAATGACATACACCACATAAAAGACTTGTATTTTACACGACACAACCATTCTTTTAAAGGATAAGTAATTTCTAAGGTACTTTATGGAGTTCAATCAGAGTTTTGTGCAAAGTGTAAGCTGTACTAGAGCATCACACACCACAATGAGGTTTACCTGAGTAAAATTAGTGTACAACCTCCATAATACATTTCAATGATACTGTAATGAGTTGTTTTGGAAATAAAACATGGTGGAAAGATAGACATGATCTTCCCCATCAAGCGTTCACTTGAAGAAGCTGTACTTCATAAAACACACTGTCTTGTTATGCGAGTTCCCCTGCTCACCTGTTTTATGGTGCCCACTTGGAATGCAGGATAAACGGCATCTGGGTCCAATTCTAGAACACGCTGGTAGGATTTCAGAGCTGCAGTATATGCTCCTCGACCATAGTACGCATCAGCCAAACTCTCCCAGCAGTGACTGTACAGAGACAATCTGATCATATACCTATGTTTCACTCATTACCTACAACCACAACAGAGTGCAGAAAATTCATTCCTTTACATTTGGCACTGTATTATTATTCATTCTTCTATTGCCAACAAACTAATCAAGAATTTAATTAATTAATTGGAGGAGCTAATGAAATCAAGTTCTTAAAAGCTCAAAGATTGAAACGGTAGGGACATTTACATAGGATGGAGGAGCAAAGTACAGTAAGGAGGATTTTTGAATGCAGTCCTATGGGACAGAGACCAAGAGGATGCCCAAGGAATAGATGGCAGGTTGAAGTCCTGAAGGATATTAGAATACTGGGTGTGAGAAACTGGACAAGGGTGGTGATGGACAGTTCGGCCTGGCCTCATCTGGTGGAGAAGTCCAAAACCCATAGACAGTTGTAGAACAAAAGAAGAATGCAAACAAACAAGGAGCTGACACAGCACAGCCAGAATAGTGGCTAGGCTACAGGTTGGACAACCAAGGAATCATGGCTCCATTCCTGGATGGAGCAAGAGATCTTTCTCTTCACCAAAGTGTCCAGGCCAGTTCTAGGGCTCACCCAACCTCCTATTCAGTGGGTAGCAGAGGCTCTTTGCCCAGCAGTAAAGTGGCTAGGGCTCGATGCTGATCATTCACCTACATCTAGTGTTAGTTAGGAACAAACCCAGCTATCATTCCACTCCCCCACATGCCTCCATGTCATGCCTTTAATTGCATCAGACTACACTGAGCGGTACAGGGTGAACACAACTCAAGTGAAAGCATTAAATATTACTCTGCAGTTTCAGTTTTACCTGTCAGTTGGGTCAGTCTTTACAGCACACAGCAAACTATCAATTGCTTCCTGATGGTTGCCTTGTTCTGTGTGGTGAAGACCAAGACGTAACCATGCCCACTTAGCTTCAGCAAAACCAGCAGTGTGGGTGACATATGTCAGAAGCTCAATATTGGCCTTCTGCAAACAGCAGTGTTATGGTTAATACCAGTGATTTATCTGAACTGCACTTGAAATGACTTACTATGACAGTTTCAGTCTTCCAAGTTTTATGTACCATCCAGTGCTGCATAGTTTCTGCTTTTGGGATTAGAACCATCCAGGGTTGGTACTGTTTGGTGAAGTTACAAATGATCTACACGAAGTCTCATTTCATTATAGTTAACTTCCTTACTCAAAGTCCAGCCAGGGCCAGGCCAGATGTGAAGCACAAACTATGCAACAAGTATCAATACTGTGTCTTTAGGTCAGGCAAATCATATACCCCATAAAACACAGCTGGGATGAGCAATGAGCATACTGGCTCCACTTACCTAATATTGTTCACTCTGTGCATTATAAAAAACCAATTCACAACACTAAACCAACAAGTTTGTGTATTTTGTTGATTTTGTGTTGTGAAATGGCTCCATTTACATTGCTTTAAATCATACATTGACTATATTCTCTTCAGTTATTTTGATATGCCCAAGAACTTATGGAAAGAATTTTTGAAATTTTGAAGCCTTCCTTCGGAGGGGAAGTAAAGCCATTGGTCCCATGTCGTAGATTTGCGGCATGTAAAAGACCCCTAAATTTATGTGCAAGTCAGAATTTAGGCAAAATTACTAACGGACATCTTTCTCGCCCACAGTTCCACCTTTCGCTGCTAGGATCTCTCACGTCGTTGTGGACGGAGGCACCTGGCGGCTAAAGTGGGAATGTCTAAAGGCAGGGGGAAGCAATGACAAACTACCCCCAAGAACTTGCCCTGGATGCAGTGTGCCAGAGTCATACCGGTCACATGACTGGGCTCTGGTTCCTGCCAAGCCTGGCCTTCAAGGCTGAATACTAATGAATGACTGTACTTCCATCTGTGTTGGCAAGCTGGCAAAAGTTAATAACTATATTCTTCAGTGCGCTAATCTGCATTAAAATAGGTTTACAGCAGCTGAAAGTTGTTGAAAATAAAATCAACATTAACAATGTCATCTGTTTCGTAATTTCCAACACACAAAACTCCACAGAAACTTCACATTTCAGCAGCTATCACCATCACAAAGAACATTAAACACAAGTACCATTTGGTCATTGTCTCATTATTTTGCAATTTACATGAGAAATGACTGGAACATAAGCAACATACTTTTACCAAAAAATGTTTCTGTATTAACAGCTAATTATGGTACTTACTGGATTATTTTGGAGTCTGTATATATCACTGAGGGCTGCTCCGGCTTCTTTGCAATTCTGATTAAGGCGGAAAGCCTTCTGATAGCAACGGCGTGCCTTGTCCAAATCTTTAGCACCAAGACTGTAGTAATGACCCAAGTATACATAACAAGAGTAAACATTAGGGTCCAATTTAGTTGCCTGAAACAGACAAAACTTTGCATGGATTTACAGTTCCATCTCCATTAAAAGTATAATATAGTTTCAGGTACCAATCAACACTATGCATTTTAACAATACTAGTTCTATTAGCATTACATTAAAACAGCATGTGTTGGACTCAAATGTCACAGGATGCAAAAACATATCACTAATCTCAAAATTTGCTACAATGGCATGGCATTTACAAAGAATGGTTAACAATGAAATGCTCTAAAGAATCATGGATTTCAGACTCAAGGGAAGGAGGGAAGTGGGAGAGATCTAAACGTTGGTGGATGGATGGTGTAGTGGAATATTTAAGAAAAATGGGACTCCAAAGATGGTGGATGGTAGCCAGAGATAGGGAGTTGTTGGCAGAAAGTTATATGGGAAGCAGAGGCTCCAAGTGGGCTGCAGAGCTACTGATTATCATCATCATCATCATCATCAAAATTCACATAAATTCATATTATATCTGTAGTATTAATGTTAGGATGTTACGCCAGGTAATCACAGTTTCAAAAAATGTCTACAAATTACATGCCATAGCACACCACAAGACACTATTGTGAGAACTTCAATCTCATACAGACTTGAAATGTTGATTCCAGCATGTAAGGTCTTCTTTATAGACCACATTACACCCAAAATAATGCCACATAATTGCTCTTACTCATCTGTACCAAGACTTCTTTTGTATTATTTTGAAGTATCAATATCACACTGTATCTTGATGAACCTTATTCTTTGCCTGTGATTACACATGGTAGGCAGAGGGTGAAAAATAACATATCAGAAAGGTAACATGCCTACTGCCCTCCATGCATACAGATTCATTCACAATGTACTCTACATGTCTGCCTGATAGTTTCTGTCAATTTACTGATTCAGTACCCAGGTACCTTACAGTACTCCAGGAGAAATACGTATATGTTATCAAGGCATACATAATGGAGAAAACAGACAGGAGCATCTACATTATCTCAGATAACCAAGCAGCAATTAAGGCACTTAATAATTTCCAAATAAACTCCAAATTAGTCTGGGATTGTCATCAGTCCCTGGTGGAACTGGCAAAACATACTAGGGTTCAACTGTTATGGGTACTACGACACATGGGAATTGACAAAAATTAAATATCCCTGATCAATTAGCTAGAGAAGGCTCCTCACATCCCCTCAAACAACCTGAGCCTGCACTTGGAATATCTGCAAAGGTTGCCAGGTGAGTAATCAGGGACTGGATGAACAGGAAAAATGAGGTGCACTGGCAGTCCATATGTAAACAAGGGCAGACCAAAGGCTTTCTTAAAAAACTGTCTCCTAAGAAAGCTGGAGTACTGTTCATTCTGAACAGAAACCAGCAAAAGATGACTGGGCTGCTAACAAGACACATCATTTAAAATGACATCTATTTAAACTTGGGCTGGTAAACAGTCCCAAGTGTGACAGATGCTAGCAGGTATTTGAACAGGCTTCACATATTCATTGTAACTGTGAGGCTTTGGCCACATTAAGATTCATGCACCTGGTCTGACATTTCATGAAACCAGGTGACTTTGAAGACATATCTATCAGCAGGATACTGCACTATATTCAAGGTGTGGGGCTGTTAGATGCATGAATATAAGGGCTGCACAAAGGACCAAATATGGTTGAAGTCCATGGGTCACTAATGTGCTGCCATCCTTGTATTATATTCTATTCTATCCAGGTACCTTCAACAGCGCTGCCAAACTCAGAGTGTATTGTTCTTCTTCCCAGTGCAGTTTGCCAAGCTCCAACCATAAATCTGCAGCATCAGGATTTTGCAAAACTGCAGCATCAAGCTCATCCAAAGCCTCTTTCAGCTTATAATGTTTTTTCAAGGACAGAGCAGACAGTAATGCTACAGCTGTTGTTGACTTGTTCTCACTTCGCAATGCCTGTAGGCACTTTTCAGCTTCATCCTCATTTCCAAGCATAATGTGAGCTCTAGTCAGGCACTCCAAAACACCAACATTGGCTGGGTTTCTAGACAATATCTGCAATATGAATCACTTCATTATGAGTTTGGTGTTTTCCTGCTCTTCCAAAAGCTTATAGACATCCAAAACATACATAATGATCACAACTATTCATATGCTTGAGGTTGCACATCCACAACCCATATTTTTCATGCAGAGCTCAAATAGACAATAAAGGCTGTTGATTATTAATGTTTCTTTTAACACACAAAACAACTCAATAAGTTACATAGCAATGAATGAGAAATTAAAACGATTATGACTAAAAGGTTTCAGAGAATGCGAGTGGAAACACTCATAAACTCTTCTAAAGCATTTCCTGGAAAAGAAGTGGACACCATAAAGAACCTGTCAGGGAAGATGCTCTGAACCTTGAGATTTTGCCCATTGATTCCCTAAATATGAGCTATGGTCTAAGTCCTATACTGAGAATCTAATGATAAATGATGCTAATATAAGTATGAACTGACAAGCAACGTCTTGACATCAATGAAATATGAACTCAAATTTGTAGTACATTCTAAATGAATTCTTTGAGATTTTGAGTACCCCAACATCCATAATTGCAGAAACTAATCTACCGTAGACAAAATTAATCAACAGCAGGCACAATACTGCACACACATAATACACTGCTGAGAAAGCTACTCAAATACTCAAATCTAAACACAGTACAGTGTCAGTTATCCAAACGTCAGCTAACTGAACCATCAAATACCTGTACTATCGCCAGTATATATATATATATATATATATATATATATATATGTGACCATGTACCTTCCATTTACTGGTTACTATACTGAAATATCACAAAGTCAGTTAGCATTACAGGAGTTAATAATCGAATGTTGCTGATCACAAATTGGTCAAAGAATAATTCAAGATTATGTTAAAAAATAAACTTTTCCAGGTTTACATTACTTGTTTGAGCCACGTAATAACTTGTGTTGGTTTTTTTAGTTTTTTTTTTCAAAAATGTGTGCATCTATTGTTGAAGCTATGTAAAACAATTAGCAAAGTTCAAAATGAACTTAGTGTGCATAATTATTTCCATATTTGTTGGTTACAATTTACAAACAATTTCTTCAACCAGTTATAGTATCTGACAATAATATTCTCATGCAAGTTTGATTATCCAAACAATGTGATTAACCAAACTTCCTCGGTCCCAATTTTTTGGATAACTGAAGCTCTACTGTATATCAAGGAGAGAACTGGCATACGTAATCAATGTTATTATTACCAATAACATACTTTTAAGTCCAAAACTATGAGAAAAATATACAAAATCAAAATATATGAGACACAGTTAAAACTTGTTGTGATGAAAATGCTCCATGACTGAGAAGGATAAAGTAATGACAAATGTATGCAACAGACAAGGCTTATGGAATACAAATGTACAATTAGGTAAATGAGCATCAGGTTTGGGAAATCAGAACCAACCAAGAATTGACTTACAAAATATCACTGTCTCATCTGGCAGTGGATAATAGAAGGAAAAGCTTGGTGTACTTGGGAAATGCGATCAAGGTGAATTAAACAAGTGGGGGTATGACAGTTTTTAACAGCGAGGTAGAAACTCTAGTAAAATAATGGAAGAGTTTATTTATTACAACAATCTTATGTGTATACCCTACATACATATAGATGCTGAATATACAAATACTGATAAAAAGAGAATTATCACACTGGAAATGAAAATGGTAACATTACACATTTACTACAGTAGTCTGGTACAACATAAAACAATATATCATCATATACATGCACTAAACTTTTACTTAAGGCCTATAACTATGTGTACATTAGACCAATAAACAATGTATATTCGTTTTTAAAAACACTTCATACAGAATTTTACATTGTTCATTCCATGCATTACACTTCAATTTCCACAAACAAATGCACACAACTGTCATTTATTCACAATAATATTTTTACAAACATTAAATTCCTACATATTTTGGACCTTACTGGTTCATCATCAGAAAATACATTAATTATTGTTGTAAAAAACAGTTACTAAATAACATTTTTGTCTGCTGCATATGTGGAATAACTGATGGGATTCTTCCATGTAGATTGAATATGTGTGTGGTGAAGAGAATTGTTATACAGTACATCTGACCAGGATGTGGATGTACTGGAGGTATTCACAAGTACCATAAGGTCCAAAACATAGAGAAGCTTAATATTTTAAAAATATTATTGTTAATTAAATGACAATTGTGTGCATTTCACGGTTGATATTGTGGAAATTCATAATGAATATAAATGACAGAAGGCTTCAACCCCTTAATTATTCACTAATAAAAGTTAGGACACAGAAAGAAACAAACAACTATTTCTTCATCATTAAATTTAGACATGCACAAGCACAAACATGCACACACACATATGGATGGATAAGATATAACACATTTCTATTATTTCCACTGTGATACCACAAGGAGATAAGACTTACAGGTATTAAATACTGTATTCACCCAAACAAAAGATGACAATTTTTTCAGATCTATCACCTGACAAATGCAGGTTTGCCTTTAAATATATACAAAAGACATATGTTCTATGTAGGCATTCTCCTACAAACTGAAGATTTTGAATTGGGGTCATCTTATATGCAAGGTTGTCATGTATTCAAACCAAAACAGTCAACTGTTTTATGCACTGAACAGCATATGGCATTCCAACAACCATCAATCAGATATATAAAGGATTTTATATTACACACAAAAATTTGCCTCACCATAATGCATTTGTCCACAGCTTCCCTCAATTTTTCTTCTTCATTCTGCAGTGACAGTGACTTTACCAAGTTGTTAAGTAATAAGCTCCATACATTCTCACCTACAGCTTGCTTTTGAATAACCGTTATTGCTTCTCTTGCACAGTGTTCTGCGTCACTGTAACAGTGAGTCTGGAGATGACACTGGCAAAGCAGAATCCAAACGTAACTAGTGTCAGAAAGTGCATTAATAACTGCAATTAACAGAAACAGATACGTCAATTATTAAAGAGGAGAGTTAATATAACAAATAACTCAATGATGGGAATCTGACGACCAGAATCTTCTCGACGTTAGTTTTTACATAAACCCGGGGGACGCTACTGCTTGGTCTTGAAAAGAATAGTAGCCTGTGAAATGTTAATGGTAGTATCCTAATGTGGCAATCTTACATCTAACTGCACTGAACAATGCAGCAATGCAGTGAAAAGAGAATCCAACTCTTTGCTGCATAAAGCACTAAAATGAAGCATGACTAGATATGGGATGCACGTTATGTATATTTTCTTTAATTTTGTGACTGAAAAACAAATACACTGCATTCCTTTAGTTTAACAATACCCACTGTATGCTTCTAACTTAGATTATTCAGTAAATACACATTAATATCCTGTATTGTTTTGACAGTCCAATTATGAAACAAAACAGAGTATGCATCTATACAATAAGAGTACACTTGATGCAGACAAAGCAGTGCAAAGGAAATGTCAGAATATTAGTAAACAGAGTTAATGCAATTCCTATTAATCAATTATGAATGGTACAATGAAGATCGTGATTGTGATAAATTAAATCACATGTTACGAAATACATTTTGTCATACATATTGAAACAGTAAATATGTGAAAATTTTAACTCTGTAGGTAAATCAAGAGATCAAGGAATGTGGCTCAACAGCGCAACATATTTGGGTTTAACTGAAAAATCTTAACAAAATACACTGTACCTTGTGTTAGTGCATCACGTGATTCTATGAAACTTTCTTTTCTGAACAACACAGCTCCTTTAGCCAGCAATACCATGCTTGATGCAGGGTTAAGAACCTGTAGCTCCTTGTAATACTCTTCAATGATGCTCTCAGACACATCCAACACTTCCACACCTTGTGCTATCTGTTCACTGTAAACTTTACAAATCCATTCCAGAGCTGCCACAGACTTGGGGTACAATACATGCATCTTCCTTGCTTCCTCCAACAATAATGTGAATTTTTTGTTTTTATATAGTAACCTAAGATATTTTTGGTAATATTCTTCAATGTCTTCTGAGGTAGATTCCTTAATAACAATTCCCAGGGATGTTTCCAGCTGAAATAAATTCATCACATTAACCCTTAACCAACTAACGTCAACTATAGTAGCATCTCCTTGTAATGCCAGAAACGCAAATGTCTACTTTCGGACGACCTTCAATTGGCAACACTGACAGCCCTCTCATTCTATCTGACTGCAAAATGTCTCAACACAGAATCACTCATGAAAGCAGTCCTGTGTCATATTTGTGTGTAAACACTTAGTCAGCTACCAAAGAGACCCTAATTAGCCACAAATGCATAAGTGTCATAAGTCTTGAAAATGTACTGTGCAGTTAGTTATGTCTTGCATTTAGTAAATGGACTGGAATGTTTTGGTAATAAAACTTTTGGGTATTACTAACAGGCAGCTGAGTAAGGGTTCTTAGGTTGGGAAAGGGAACATTATACCTGATCTATGTATTATACCACCAAGCAGCTTGCAGAATTTCAACTTCGCAGAGATTTTGCTGTTTGACGGGTTTGCTGTGCTGAATTTTTGTTGACAACGCAATGTGGCGATGATTCGTGTGCGAAACGGACTCATGTGCTGTCTAGAAATGAAATACGTGAAATCGTAATGATGGTCGTCCCTTTCACAGCCTCCAAGTCCAGATTATTCCGCCAGCAGCTCTGAAGATGAGGACAATGTTGGTAATGTGGTAGGTCAGTAGCCACAACCCTCTCAGTGGACACTGCCCCCGAAACCCTGAAGGCGTGTAGTGCACAACTTTATTGGGGCCCCCAACGGGAAAAGCAGTGAAGCTGCACACATAACCCCAGCATCCACTCTAGTCCTGCTGCTGTTCTACGTGGAAATTGTTACTTTGCTGGTTGTGGGGACAAAACGCTACTACCACCAGTTCTTAGACAATTTTAAAGATGGACCGTCTCCCCAACATGAGGTGACAGAAGCAGAAATGTTTTCGTTTTTGGCCCTGACATTACAGATGGGACATACAGTTCAAGACAGACTGGAGGACTAATGGATGAAAATGGAACAGCTTCGCACTACATTCTATGGACAAATGATGGTACGTGCTAGGTATTGTCACATACTACGCTTTCTACATTTCACGGACAATAATAGGAATGGCGTTGACACGACAAATGACAGACTGTTAAAAATATGAGACTTGTTTGAAACTATAAGGAAGAACTTTTCAAAATTTTACAACCCTTCCGAACATTTGGCAGTAGATGAAGTCATTGTGAAATTCAAGGAAAGGGTATTAGTCAAACAGTACATCCTGAAAAAATGCAAACGTTTTGGCATCAAAATGTTCAAACTATGCGACTCTACTGGATATACTTACGACATGAATGTTTACCTTGGTAAAGACAGATAAAGGGCGGCACACCTGACAGAAACCTATGCTACAGCGACTAATCTGACAAGGGGTGTAGAAGGATTTGGCCATAAACTGTACATGGACAACTTCTTTTCCTCCCCCGACCTGTTTGATGACTTGGCGCAAAAAAAAAAAAATTTCTTGTTGTGGGACTGTGAGACTACATAGAAAGGGCATGCCCAAGGACCTCAAACCCAAGACACTGAGACTGAAACGTGGTGACATTCGAGTAAGGACCAGGAGT
>Ga0123357_10000626_pt1 | contig 35077 bp, 41 predicted proteins | sample TergutEmb28metaG_FD_89873 | JGI IMG/M metagenome (GOLD analysis project Ga0123357, IMG submission 89873) | Embiratermes neotenicus P4 segment gut microbial communities from Petit-Saut dam, French Guiana - Emb289 P4 | ecosystem: Host-associated > Arthropoda: Insects > Digestive system > Gut ... | reverse complement strand
TTGACGGGGGTCGAGCTCCCCGGCGAAGAAAATCGAAGCCGCCTTCAATATCTCGTTAGCTTCCTCCAAATCGCGGACCTTGCGTTCCAACTCTTTGACCCGCTTCGACTCCGCCAACCTGTCTGCGGCCGCGTCACCTTCCGGCGTGCCAGTCAACCGTTCCGCCTGCACCCAGCGGCGCAAAGATTCCGGCGCAACACCAACCTTCGGCGCGATCGCCAGCGCCGCCTTATAAACCGAGTCATACTCATCCAAATGGCTCAACACCATTTTGATGGACCGTTCCTTCACCTGTATCGAATACTGTCGTGGCATGCCACTCATCCTCTCACAAAATGAGCGGCAACAAAACCGCTACCGAATCACCCCTCTTCGGGGCCTTGTTGACAGGGAAGATCTTCCGCAGCCTAGGTGGGTTCTACTTTCACGCAAGCTTGCTGCTGACAGTCACTTTTCCGGTGGTTGGGGCGACGGCTGAGTCGGCAGCAGATTTCACAGTGAACGTCAACAGCAGTTGTGGCAGTCAGGTGACCAGAAAGTGAGTCTCACGTAAGTGAGGGTTGGCACCTCACTTACGTGCTCAAAGTGAGTGGCACCCAGGTGCGGAAGGTGTCCCCCGATCCAAGTTGCCGCAGGTGGCTTGGGCCTCAAGGCCGCGAAGGCGGCCGCGAGAGCAGTTGCGGTAGAAAACGAACAGAAGTGGTAGTCCGGCCTAGCGAACTAGGCCATATCGTCCAGTTTCGGCTATTGAATCACGACCTGGCCACAGTCGCCAACCATCCGAGGCGTCAGAACCCCTGCAAACCCATACCACACCGACAACCAGCACCATTTTCGGCACGACCTGGCTTAGTTAGCAATCACCGCGGCGACCAGACACCAGTAACCCACAACCCGTGGTGATACCTGTTTAGTAAACGCTCCGGACACGCCGGGGGGTTCATCCTCCTTTGGCTAAGCCGACGCTCCTACGGCAGGCACGAGAGTGCCTTGGCTTGTGCAGACATACCGACTACAAGACCGCTACCCGTCCAATTGGTTGCCGACCATGCCTGATCGAGAGTTATCCACTTCTGATCGTAAAGCTGCTGTTTGCCTGGCGCGTTAGTCAAAAACGACGCAATTTTCTTGACGCCGCTTTCCTGCCAAGTTATTGCAACCACCCACCAATCATCGCCCGGAGTCGAGTCCTGCGACGTGTCCACCATCGACACATCAGACACAGCAAGGTGCGGGTACGGCGTGTAAAGCCAGGTCATGACCTCACTAGTTGGCGGCACACAAACCATCGCGGCCATCAGATCTTCGTTCGCAGACGGCTGGGTTATGCCAGGTGACGTGGCCGTTTCGGATTGCACCACAGACGGAACCGCAGAAGCCGATATTGACACGGACGGCCCTGGCCCAGAACCCGCCTGGTCGGTGCACCCAGTAACACCGACTACCAACGCGAACATCAGCACTGCCGACAGTACAAATCCACCCCGCACACGCTCACTCATGCGAGCCCCTCACATCACCGCCAGAGTTCTGAAACGCCGCCGATCCTGACACCGTCACCATCATCACCAACCAGCCAATGGTAAACAACCCAGACGTCAACAGGTAGTAACACCACAAGAAATAAGAAGGGTCGAAAACTCTGACGACACAACTACCAGCCAAAACAACAGCCACACTCAACACCACAATGGTTACCACCCTCGCGGCCAGACCACCAGAACGGGCCAGCCACAAGCACAGACACAAACCAATCACGATCACCACCGGCAAAACCACCGTCAAAACCGCTACCGAATCAGACCACCCCGACAATCGTCCCAGAGATTCGCACGAACACCCCGATATGACTACCGGCCATCGAAAATCCAGGCGCCACACCGAAGATCCAGGCGGTCTTCAACACAAAACCCTGGATAATCGCCGTCGCCAGACCAGCAACCGCTACCAGTAACCCACCGATTCGCGCGCCGACAAGCGACGGTCCATTTGATACGAAAGGAGTTCCCATGACTCACCGGCTATCCAACTCGACAAAAGCGACACCATTACGTCGCCTCACCCCCGGCTCTTTGAGCGTATCACCGACCCCCCCCCGTCAATCAGCGTGATTTCAGACGCGGTCGCCGTCGCGGCCGTGGAAATCGTCCATGCTGTTGTTGACGCCGAAGAAATCGGTGACGGCGTCGAACACCTTGACGGGGAACATGCGCAGCGGCGGAATCGTGTTGACGAACCACGGCTCGACCAAAGCTGACCGACCGTTCTCAATGGCGTTCAGCGTCGCCGCGGCCACATATGTCGGGCGCAGAATCGGCAGAAGAAGCGAGAATCGCGTCGTCACCCCGTCGAACATGCCCGTACTCATGAAGAACGGCGTCACCACCAGGGTGTTGACGGCACTGCCCTCAGCACGCAGTTCGTTGCGTAGCGACTCGTTGAAGCCGAAAGCGCCGAACTTGCTGGCGACGTAATCCGTCATGCGGGCGGGGCCGATCAGCCCAGCGGCGCTCGAAATCGTCACCACCGTGCCCCAGTTGCGCTCGATCATTCCGGGCAAGAAAGCTCGCGTCACCCAGAACAGTGAATGCAGGTTCACCTGCAAGGTGCGCTCGATCGATTCGGGGCTGTTCTCCAGAAGGGGACGTCCCGACACAACGCCGGCATTGTTGACCAGAATGTCGATATCGCCTGTCTCACCAGCCGCCGCCTCGACGGCGCCACGATCGGTGACGTCGACGGCAACGGCCCGGGCCTCGCAGCCGTGACCTTTGATGATGGCCACGGTCGCCTCGGCGCGCTCCATGTTCAGGTCCCAGACGATCACCTCGGCTGCGCCGCGTTGAGCCGCGCCACAGGCGATCAAACGTCCGAACCCGGACCCGCCGCCGGTCACCAGCACGCGGGTGCCTTCAAATGTCATTTTGGCCATGATTTTCTCCTCTTATAGTTCGTTCCACCACGTCCAGGCGCGGGCGCACCAGTCGATTGGCAGACGGTGCAGGACGCGGCCGCCCAGCACCATGAATTTGGCGTATGCCTCACGCGGCACACCTGGCGGCGGCGCCAACTGCAACAGACGCTGGGTTGCCACCGTCTGCGGCTGGGTGTACCGCTGAATGCCCTCGGCGCCATGACGACGTCCCAACCCTGAAACGCCCATGCCGCCCATCGGTGCGTCTTCGCTCGCCCAGGCCGCTGCGTAGCCCTCATTGATGTTCACGGTGCCAGCCATGATGCGCCGCGCCACCTTGTAGGCGTGAATTGTCGACGCCGACCAGACGGACGCGTTGAGCCCGTACTCGGTATCGTTTGCCCTTGCCACGGCCTCATCGTCGTCAGCAACTTTGTAGACGGAAACCACCGGTCCAAAGGTTTCTTGCCGGCACAGATCCATGTCTTCGGTGACGCCAGTCAGTATCGTCGGCTCGAAGCACGTCGGGCCGAGATCAGGCCGCGCCTTTCCACCCGTCACCACCGTCGCGCCCTTGGCCACCGCGTCGTCAATGTGGGCCTGCACCTTGGCTATATGTTCCGCCGTGATAAGTGGGCCGAGGTCGACATCCCAGCCGTCCCCCACCCCGACCACCAACTGACTGGTGGCCTCCGCAAATCCGGCCAGGAACTCGTCGAAGATAGCCTCATGCACATACATGCGCTCGATACTGACGCACAACTGCCCGGTCGTCGAGAAACATGCCTGCATAGCGCCGCGGACGGTGTAGTCCATGTCGGCGTCGGCCAGCACGATCATCGGGTTCTTACCACCCAGCTCGGCGGAGCACGGTATCAGGCGGGTCGCACAACGCTCGGCGACGCTGCGACCAGTGGCCGTCGAGCCAGTGAACATGACGTGATCAACCGCTTCGATCAGCGGCGTGCCCAGCTCTGAACCCGGGCCACAAACCACCTGAAACAGCGCCGACGGCAGGCCCGCCTCGACCAACAAAGCCTTGACAGCCAGAGCGCAGAACGGCGTCGCCGAATCCGGCTTGATGACCACAGCGTTGCCGGCCAGCAGCGCCGGGATGGCGTCCGAGCACGCCAGTGTCCACGGATAGTTCCAAGGCGAAATGATGCCAACGACACCCTCGGGCACTCGCCGCTCGACGGCACGCGTCAGCACCGGGATCGCCCCGCCCCGCACCCGCGTGCCCAGGTGGATCGCCGCAGTCCGTGCGTAATAGCCCGAGCACAGGGCCGAATCCATTACCTCTTCGAAGGCGTGCAACCGCGACTTACCGTTCTCGCGGTGGATCAGGTCGAGCAAAGACTCGCAGTTGTCCATCACCAGATCGCGGAAGCGATCGGCGACACGCGCCCTTTCACGGACGGAACGAGATTGCCAAATTGGAAGAGCAGAGCGTGCCGTAGCCACAGCGGCGGTAACATCCTCACCGCCACAAATAGGCACATCACCAATCGGCTGGCCGTCCAAGGGTGAGGTCACCGTCATCTGGCGATGTTCAGCAGGATAATAAGCCCAACGCAGCAATGCGGTGGTATCGAGATTTGTCATGTCACGATACTACCGCCACCGTTAGTTCACAGCAGATCAAGGACGGGATGTTGCGTCGCAGAACATCTCACAAAGCAGACGGCCGCGGTCTGCAGGAGCGCCCGTATGCGACTGAGAAGAACGCCGGAAGGCGCGAAAATGAGCGAAGCTCATGCGCCGACCAGAGTGGTGCTGCGAGGGAATATCCCGCCCTCGAACTGGAAGACAGCCTTAGCCGAATAGGCGACCGAACAACCCTTTCGCCTGCTTGGCGGCGTCAATTTCTGCCTGCGTGTGCTTACCGTCGCACCACTGACCTGCCGGCACCGAGGCTTTGACCTGCGCGATGTGCTGGCCGCAGCCAGCCCAGGTTGTTTTGCCGCACACCTGGCATTTCACTGGATGACACATATTCTCTCCTTGTTTTCAGCTCAACATCATGAAGAGCTTTTCCATCTCTTCAATTGTCTTGGCATCGTCGGATTGTGTACCGTCGGGGTCGGTAGCCAAGCAATGCTTCATACCACTGGCGACGATGACGAAGCCAGCCCTGTGAACAGCCGAACTGACGGCCGCCAGTTGAATGACAACTTTGCGGCAATCAGACTCTTTCGAGACAGCGTCAATCACGGCGTCAAGCTGCCCGCGGGCACGCTTCAGCCGGTTCATGACCTGTTTCCTAACGTCGTCTGGGACACCTAGGGCATTGCCGTTGTCGTCGGTCATGGTTATTGTCCTTTCACAATGGTCTCATCGGCAACGTCGCCGAGGAACGCTTTCATGGTTAACATACCACCGGACAAACTACGCGAATCGAAGCCTCCAGCTATCAGGACACGGTGGGCAATGTAGCTTCGCACACCCGATTGACAGGTGACGGCAATGGGACGCCCTTGAGCTTGGGCTTTGACCTCGTCCAGGCGGGCGCGCAGTTGTGTATGCGGGATGTTGACGGCCTCTGGCAGATGCCCTGAGACAAACTCAGACGGGCTGCGGACGTCCAGTATCAGCGACGTTTGACGCAGTGCTTCGTATTCCTCCGGCTGCCACAAGACGAGCTGGCCAGTCATCAAGTTGTCGGTCAGGAAGCCGATCATGGTGATGGGGTCCTTGGCTGAGCCGTAGGGCGGTGAGTAGCACAAGTCGAGGTCGATCAACTCGGGGGCCGTGATACCGCCCCGGATCGCCGTTGCGAGGACATCAATGCGCTTGTCAACACCGGCCTGGCCGACGCCTTGGGCACCCAACAGGCGCCCCTTGTTGTCGATATGCACCATCAAGTGCATCTGCTTAGCGCCCGGATAATAGCCGGCATGGTCCATCGGGTGTGTATGGACGGTGGTGAACTCGATGCCAGCCGCCTGCAATGAGGCGCGGTTTGCACCGGTCATGGCGATGGTCAATTTGCCGACCCGCACGATGGCGGTGCCCAGTGGCCTGGCGAGGGGACGGCATGGGTTGCCCTCATCAGTGGCGACGATATTATCGGCGACGATGCGCCCTGCCCGGTTGGCCGGTCCGGCCAGCGGCACGGGGCGGACGGCGCCAGTGATGGCATCGGTGCTAGCCGCAGCATCACCGACGGCCCACACGTCATCCAGGTTGGTGCGGCCGAACTCGTCCGTCAAGATGGCGCCACGCGGGTCACACTGCACGCCAGAGTCGGCGAATGGTTTTGTGGCTGGCGCCACGCCGGTGCTCAGCAGCACTAGCGACGCCGTGATCGTCTGGCCGTCTGACAGTGTGACGACGGCCTGGCCATTGTCGTCCGCAATTGACTTGGCCGCCACGCCGACGAGCACCTTCATGCCCAGACGGCGCATTTCGCCATGAACGAGGTTGGCCAACTCAAGCTCGAGAGGCGGCAGCGCGTGGGGCGCCAATTCGACCACAGTGACGGGCATCTGCGTGGCCAAGGCCTCAGCGGCCTCAAGGCCGATGAACCCAGCACCCAGCACGACTGCCCCGACCGCCCTGACATTGTCATCGACGGCCAGATCCCGAACCGCCAAGGCGTCGTCAACTGTTCGCAGTGTGTGCACTGCCGGGTGGTCGAGACCGTCAATCGGAGGACGCATCGGCACCGCCCCGGGTGAGAGCACCAGGTGGTCGTATTCAATGTCCTGCTCGCCCTCGGGGCCGACCACGTGGACGGTGTGTTTGACTGCGTCCACGCTTGTCACACGCGAATTAACGCGGACGTCCAGGTTGAGCGATTCCTTCAGAGATTCGGGTGTTTGCACCAGCAAGTCGTCACGGCTGGTGATCTCGCCGCCGACGTAATAGGGCAACCCGCAACTGGCGAAGGAGACGAACGGGCCTGCCTCGAAGACGATGATCTCCGCCTGCTCGTCCAGCCGTCGCAGCCGGGCCGCGGCCGACATCCCACCGGCGACGCCCCCGACGATCAAATACCTGCACTGTTGCTGTTCCACATCCATTAGAATACCCCCTACGGTATATGGATCGCGAATTGTGGTTTCTAGCTGTACTCCACTCTAGCCAGCACCCTTCGCTGTCAGCGCAGCGCACTGGCGTTTGTGATGCCAGAGGTGCTCGAAGCCCGGTTTCACAAGCAAACTTGCTCTGCCCCGGCCTGCGTCAGTGTCGGAGAAGAGACTTGAACTCTCACGCCTTGCGGCACAGGAACCTAAATCCTGGGCGTCTACCAATTCCGCCACTCCGACTGGGTTTGACTCGCCTAGTTTACAGGACAGCGCTCCCGGACGTCGCCCAGATAAGTTTGGCTAAACAGCGAATATCGACGCCATGGCGTCCGGCGTCTTGTGCCCAGAACCGGTCAACACGATAACCGTCGTCCCGGCGGCGGTCTGCCCCGCTGCCACGGCCTGCTGCCAGCCCGCCACGGCATTGGCCGCGGTTGGCTCGACGTAGTGCCCGTGGGTGACCAGTTGCCTTGTCGCTTGGGCAATGGCGGCCTCGTCGGTGGCCACGGCGACGCCATTCAGACGGCGCAGCGCCGCCAGTACCTCGACGCCCCGGACGGGACGCGCGATGGCCGTGCCCTCGGCGATAGTCTTGCCCGGCGTCGTCACCGCACCCAAAACTAGCGGCGCGCAGGCGGCCGGTTGCACCATCACCAGACGCGGCAGTACGTCAATCAGGCCAGCTGACAGCAAAGCCCGCCAGGCCAAGTCATGGCCCAACACCATCGATCCTCCGCCCGCGACGACAACCACCGTCTCGGGGGCCCGGCCTAGTTGTGCCCAGATCTCTAGGGCTTGCGTGGCTACGCCCACGGGGAATAACGGGTGCCAGGCGTGGGACGCATAGGCCCAATCCCCGCTGCCCACCTGGCGTAGTGCCTCGGCCGACGTGTCGTCACGGCTTCCCGGCACCATCACAACCTCGGCGCCATAAGCCCTTGTGGCAGCTACCTTGCCCGACGACGTACCTTCGGGCACCAGTACCCGGGCGGTCAGCCCGGCCGCCGCCGCATACGCCGCCATGGACGACCCGCCGTTGCCGGACGAATCCTCAAGCAGCCGCGTTGCGCCCGCCGACCGCAAAGCCGCCACCACCAGTGCGACGCCGCGGTCCTTGAACGACCCCGTCGGGTTTAGATTGTCGAGCTTGAGGTGGACGTCCTCGCCCAGCCAGGGGGCCTCGACAAGGGGCGTGTCGCCCTCACCGAGCGTGACGGCATCACCAATCGAGACGGGCCACCAGCCGCGCCAGCGCCATACCGTCCGGTCGCACTCCGTCGGCGACGGCGCGACGCCCACGCGAAGATCAGTGAACGTCAGCGGCGAGCCGTCAAGGCCCCGCCAAACCAGGGCGTCCCAATCATGGACGGCGCCAGCGCGGTCAATCAAAGCCATAGTCTCAGCCTAGTGCGCGCGCCAACCGCCGCAGCGAATCGGCGAACACCGGAGGCTCGGGCAGCAGCGAGACGGCGATCGCACCGCCGGACGCAAAATCATAGAACCACCCCGGGTGCGCCGACAGCCCGTTCTGCAGAAGCCGTTGGCCAAGCTCGTCGTCGTCCATCAGGCGCGGCAGGTCGACCAGCGCCGTCCAACCGCCCTCGGTGCGACGAACTCGGTACTCGTCGCCCAGGCCTTGCAGCGCGGCAAGGTTAGCGATGCAGCGCACCCGGATGCGCGCTACGGTCAAGTCAGCCAGCGTCAACAACTCCGGCAGCGCGCAAGCGGCTAGCGAGTTGACAGATAGATAAGTGTCGGCGACGGTGTCCAGTGCTTCGGCCAGCGGTGCCGTCAGCTCGGGAGGCCCGGAAAGCCTCAACCAACTCACCTTCAATTGCGGTGCGGCAAGCAGCTTCGAAAGCCCGTCCAGGGTGATGACCACCGCGTCCTTCCCGGCCGTGTCAGCCAGCCGCCGAGGCGGGGTTGAGTCGTCCCCGCCCAGCCAGAACGGGAAGAACACCTCGTCGGCGATCAGCGGAACCCCCGCAGACGCGCAAGTCTCGCCCAACGCTGCCGCCGTTGCCGGGTTAACGTAGGCGCCCGTTGGATTGTTCGGGTTGACGACAACCATCGCCCGCGCCCTTTCGGCGACATTGCGCGCCACGTCGAGGTTAAGCTCCCAGCCGTGCGGGTGTACATAGAACGCCGGGTAGGCCAAGGTCTGCAGCCCGGCCAGTCTGGCTAATGGTTCAACCAACGGATACCCGGGCACCGGCATTCCTACAGCCTGCGCCGGCTCAGCCAAAATGGTGAACAACCAGCTATACGCTTCCGACGTCGAGCCAGTCAGCCAGTAGTCGTCGGGGCGCCCACCAAAACGCCCCGCCAACGCCTCTCGCGCGGGCCGCCAGCCCTTCGGATCGGGCGCGTAATGCGACGCCTCGTCCAAATGTCGGACGACCGCCGTCATGACTCCCGGATCCATCAGGCCATGCCTGGTCGGGTTTGAATCCGTCAGGTCCCAAATGATTTTGCCGCTCGACTGCGCCGCCTGCCGCGCCACAGCAAGCTCATTCGGCGCCTCGACAGCTACCCGGGACGACAACCTCAACGGCTCCGCAGCCATCGTTAATCAGGCTTTCAACTCGGCGATGGCGACCAGCTTGTCGAGTGCCGCGTCCAATTGAGCGTCCACGACGGCTAACTCAGAGTGAGCTTCGAACGCGGTAATAATGTCGCGCGCGCCTTGCCAGAAAGGCACCTTCGTGGCAAAACCGGGCCGCAGAGCACGCACCTTAGAGCAATCAAAGACGGCGCAGCCGGCCTTGTCACCAGCCAGTTCTGGCCACCAATCGGGCAGCACACGACCGATCGTCTCGCTAGCCACATGGACGAGCTTAACGTCACGTACACCGGCAGCTTCGGCCAGAGCCTGCGCGATGGCGTCCCACGTCATGACGCAATCGCCCATGATTTGGTAGGCCTCGCCGCGCGCCGCCGGATTGCCCAGCAAGCCGGCGAACATGTAGGCGAAATCGCTGGCGTGGGTTAGCGTCCAAAGGCTCGTCCCGTCACCCCAAAGCACCATCGGCTTGCCCGCTCGGGCGCGCGAAATCTGCGTCCACTGCCCCATCAGCGGCATCATGAACTGGTCATAGGTGTGCGACGGTCGCACGATTGTGCCCGGAAAACCCTCATCCCGCCAAAGGCCCACCAAGTAGTCCTCGCAAGCGATTTTGTCGCGCGAATACTGCCAATAATCGTTGCGCAGCGGCGTGGATTCAGTGATCGGCAAGGACGGCGGCGGCGTTTTTTGATAGGCCGACGCCGATGAGATAAACACATACTGCCCGACGTGGCCGCGCAGCAGGTCAACATTGCGCCGCAGCCGCTCGGTTGTGAACGACATGAAGTCGGCGACGACGTCAAAATCGTGGCCCTTCAGAGCCGCCGCCATTGACGCGTCGTCCTCAATGTCGGCATGCAAGGTTGCCACACCTTCGGGCAGCGGACGTAACTTCGACTTGCCGCGGTTCAGGACGGTGACGTCGAACCCAACCACCTGAGCCTCGCGCACGCAAGCAGAACTGATAATGCCCGTTCCGCCGATGAAAAGGACACTCGGATTGCCTGGCATGGCGCCCTCCTTATGCGCTGGTGTTGACCACCGGCGTGGCACGCGAATCGGAGCACAGCACAACCAGCAAGTTGGCTACCATGGACGCCTTCTGCGAGTCGTTTAGGGAGACGATGTGGTCTTGCTCGAGACGGTCGAGCGCGTCCTGCACCATCATGACGGCGCCTTCGACGATCTTCTGCCGGGCAGCGATCAGGGCGCTGGCCTGCTGGCGCTGCAACATGGCCTGGGCGATCTCGGGCGCATAGGACAGCGACGAGATGCGCGTCTCAATTACCTGAATGCCGGCGATCTGCACACGGCTGGCGACCTCTTCGGCCAGCTCTTTGGCCACGGCCTCCGTCGAGCCGCGCAGCGACTCCTTGGCCGGGTCGGACGTGTCGTAGGGGTGCGACGACGCGATGTGGCGCAGCGCCGATTCCGACTGCGCGGCGACGAACTGCTCGGAATATTCCACGCCGAATACAGCCTTGGCGGTGTCGGCCACACGCCAAACGATGATCGCCGCAATGTTGATCGGGTTGCCGTCGGCGTCGTTGACCTTGAGTTCATGCGTCTCAAAGTTGCGCACCTTGACGCTGACGTGACGGGGCGAGGTGAACGGCACCGTCATGTTGATACCGGTGTGCCGGATCGTCCCGATGTAGTTTCCAAAGAAGGTCAGCACGATCGTGTCGCCGGGGCTGACGATCTTGATGCTTGTCAGCAGCAGGAAGGCGATGATGCACAAAACGACGCCGATGATGACTCCGCCACCACCGCCGACGCCAGCCGACGCGTTGCTGGCGTTCGACGCGATCAGGAAAATGCCGCCGAGCCACAAAACCAGGTCAACAACCAGGGCCAACAGGCCACTGATCGACCAGGCAGCTTTCTCTTGGATATCGGTACGCGGAGCGTTAGCCGCATAGGCGGCGGGCATCGGCCCGGGCGCCACAGGCTGGCCCTGCGGTGGCATGCCTGCCCATGGTTGGCCAGCGGCCGGCGCACCGCCGGGCATTGGTGCCGCTGGGCCCGCCTGCCAAGGCGCGGGAGCCTGGCCAGGCACATTACCGGGTACGGGTGTAGGGGTGACTGTTGAATCGCTCATGCCACCAAGCCTAGACGCAATTCCACATTATGATGGGGATGTGCGTGCTGCGCTCATCGTCAATCCAAATCTGAAGTCCGCTACCCCAGCTATCCGGGCCGTCCGGGCTGCCAGCCGTCTGAAGGACTGGGCTGAGCCACTGGTGCTACAAACCACCCCGGACCACGCCGGCCAGGAGCAGACATGGGACGCACTGGACGCTGGCGTCGACCGCGTCATCGTGGCGGGTGGTGACGGCACGGTGCGCCTGGTGGCTGGTGCCTTGGCCGAATCCGGTGAGTTGATCGCAATGGGCATCGTGCCGACTGGTGCCGCCAACATCGTCGCCCGCAACCTCGGCCTGTACCCTAGCCCCCTGGAAACCGCCGCCATGACGGCGCTGACTGGGCGCCGTCGTCCCCTTTCCGTCAGCTGGGTGGCCTTCCGCCGCAAGACACAGTCCGGCGATATCACGCCCATGCTGGCCGTGGCGGGAATTGGACGTGACGGTGAGGCAATCGCCGCCACCCAGCCCTGGATGAAGCGCCGCGCAGGATGGCTCGCCTATGCCGCCACCGGTGGACGTCAAGCCCTGCGCCCAGCCATACCGATGAAGGTCACAATTGACGACGGTACAACCGAAACCGTCCGCGCGTGGAGCGTGCTGGCCGCTAATCTGCCACATCTGCCGATGGGCGTGGTGGCGTTTCCCGAGGCGAGCCCAGGCAATGACACCATGCAAGTGCTGGAGGTGCGGCTGAAAAACCCCGGCGACTGGCTACCCGTCGCCGTCAAAGGTTTGACGCACCACGACGCTTCCGTGCCGGCGCTGAAATACTCCTCGGCGCAGCGGTTGATGGTGGAACCCGGCCGTCCCATGCCCGTCCAAATCGACGGTGACCTCGTGCCTGACGTCGCCGTCATGAGTGTGACGCTGCAGCCCGCCGCCATTTTCGTCATGACGCCTTCGTCGTGACATCTTCCCACGGATTTGTGTCTGCGGGCGGCTTCACCGCAACAAATCGGCGGAGTCGACAATCTGGATCTGCGGCTCGTAAAGATCCATGATGTAGAGGCCAGCAGCGTGGTTGGCATCGGTTGAACTGGCGCAGGCATCGGCCACGATGGTGACGCTAGCTCCACTATCAGCAGCGGCCAGGGCAGTAGCCAGTACGCAACAGTCAGTTGAACAACCGGTCAGCACCAACTGGGGGTTGGGTCCAAGCAGGCTACGTAGACGCAAACCCCACTTCGAGAACGTCGGCTCGTCGATCGTGTGAAAGCGGCTCAGGCCGATAGCTTCGGGGACGAGATCGAACATCGGGTCGCTGGCCGGCTTGTCGACGAACTCCCACTTCTTGAAATACGCCTGCCATGAACCCTGACGATCGTCTGGTGGTACCCACCTTGACACCAAAACGTTATTGCCGAATAGGGGCGCAATCTGCCGCGCGATCTCAAGTGCACTGTCAAAATGCGGGACGGCCCAGGGCGAATTCTGGTCAGCGAAAACCACCTGCGGATCCACTACCAGCAGCCAGGGGTCGCGTGAACCAGACATTGTCGTCCTCCATCCTTTTCGTCGCGGTGCGGCGGGGCATGCGATGCGCCATCGCACAAGACCATCCTAATGGCGCAACACTTGCCGCGTATGCGCAACGCGATGGTTGTCTGGTGTGTCACCTTGGTGATACACTAGACTTATGCCAACCGCGTTGCAGCGTATCCAAGTGCCGGTGACACCTGACGTTGCCAAAGCCTTGGCCAGAGCTCAGGCCATGTGGCCCGACCTTCCCGCCAGCCAACAATTGGTCAAACTGAGCGTGGCGGGGGCTGGAACCTTATCGACTCGTCCGACTCGGCACCAGATTTTGCGCGAGTTGCGCGGTAAGTACACCGACGTCTACCCGGTCGGTTACCTTGACGAGTTGCGGGACGGTTGGGATTGGCAATGATTGTTCTCGACGCATGTGTTTTGATTTCGTATTTCGGCCCAGAAGATACTCACACCAACGCAGCCGCCAACATCCTCGATACGGAAGATCAGTTGTTCTTGCATCCCTTCACATTGTCGGAATGCGCAGTCGGTCACGCCCGTCTCAATCAAATAAACGAGTTCCGTCGCGACGTTGAGCGCTTGGGCCTTGATATCTGGCAACCCGACGAAGGCCACTGGTACCGAGTGGCGCAAGTCGCAGCATCTACGGGGCTGAAACCGCCGGACTGCTGCGTCCTTGACTCTGCCCGCACTCTGGTCGGCTCGCTGGCGACGTTCGACGAAAGGCTGACGAAAGTGGCCAAGTCAATGGGCATCCCCGTCGACGACGGCAGGTAAATGACGTTTGTGACTGCAGCGGTCGGACCCCGGAACAAACGACCGGTCTGCGAGGTTGGGTAGGCTGATAGGCAAATGCATCACAGTAGAAAGCGGCAATAATGACCGATCTCCAGTGGACAGCCGACGACCAGCGGGCCGTTGATACAGCGAAGATTTTGGCGGCTGATGCCGTCCAGAAAGCGGGCAACGGGCACCCCGGCACCGCGATTTCGATGGCAGGTGCCGCCTACCTTCTGTACAGCAAGGTGATGAACACCGACCCAGCAGACGACAAATGGCTGGGACGCGACAGGTTCATCCTGTCGAGCGGGCATGCCTCGATCCTGCAGTACTGCCAGCTTTACTTGGGCGGCCTGGGTCTCGGGCTGGACGACCTCAAAGCGCTACGCACGGCCGGATCGTTGACGCCCGGGCACCCCGAGTATGGGCACACCAAGTTCATTGAGGCCACGACCGGGCCGCTGGGCGCCGGCGTCAGCAATGCCGTCGGCATGGCCATGGCGGCGCGGCGTCAGCGTCACCTGTACGACCCGTCGGCGGACGACGCCATGGGTGCGTCCGTCTTCGACCATTTCGTCTACTGCGTCACCGGCGACGGCTGCCTGCAGGAGGGTGTAGCCGCCGAGGCCGCAGCCCTGGCCGGAGTTCAACGTCTGGGCAACCTGGTACTGATCTATGACGACAACAACATCACCATCGAGGGCGACACAAAGATTGCTTTCACTGAGGACGTCCTGGCTCGTTTCGCCGCCTACGGCTGGCATACGCAAGAGGTGTCGTGGCGTCACGAGGACGACGCGTCGGCTTACCAAGAGGACATTCCCGCACTCTATGACGCCATCGTCAAGGCACAGGCCGTCACCGACCAGCCGTCGATCATCAAGCTGAACACCATCATCGCATGGCCGTCCCCGACAATGGCGGGCAGCGAAAAGACGCACGGCAACGCGCTGGGCGCCGATGAGATTGGGCGACTGAAGGCGGTGCTCGGTTTTGATAACGAGCCTTTCGCGATTGACGAGGCCCTAGTCGGACGTCTTCGGGATAATCTGGCTGCTCGCGGCGCGGCGGCCAGGGCGGCTTGGGACGCCCGCTTCGACGCCTGGCGCAGTGCCCAACCTGAGCAGGCTAAGTTGCTCGACCGGGTGTTGGCCGGCAAGTTGCCGGACGATCTGACGTTGCCCACCTTTGACGCCCCGACCAGCACGCGGGCGGCGTCCGGCGCCGTCTTGAGCGCCTTGGCGCCGCAACTGCCGGAACTGTGGGGCGGCTCGGCCGACCTGGCTGGCAGCAATGACACAACCATGAAGGGCGAGCCCAGCTTCCTGCCTGAGGATCGCGTCAGCGCAGACTGGCCGGGTGGCCCGGACGGACGGACGCTGCACTTCGGAATCCGCGAACACGCCATGGGCGGCATCTTGAATGGCATCAACCTTGAGGGTCTGACAAGGGCATATGGTGGGACGTTCTTCGTCTTCAGCGACTATATGCGCCCGGCCGTCCGTCTGGCCGCCTTGATGGGTGTGCCCAGCATCTTCGTCTGGACGCATGACTCAGTCGGCGTCGGCGAGGACGGCCCGACCCACCAGCCGGTCGAGCACCTAGCGGCCTACCGGGCGATACCGGGGCTGGCGGTCGTCCGCCCGGCGGATGCCAACGAGACAGCGGTCGCCTGGCGCGAGATCCTCAGCCGTCATGACGGCCCGGCCGCACTGATTTTGACACGGCAAAACGTCCCAACCGTCAAGCGCGGTGCGGGTGCGTGCGCGCAGGCCGACGGGGTGGCCAAGGGCGGGTATGTGTTGAGGGACGCGGCGGGCGGTACACCAAAGGTTGTCCTGATCGGGACAGGTTCGGAAGTTTCGCTGGCGCTGGACGCCGCCGCGGCGCTTGAAGCGGACGGGACGCCCACCCGCGTAGTCTCAATGCCCTGCCAAGAGTGGTTTGACGAGCAACCGCAGGCCTACCGCGACCAGGTGCTGCCCGCCGGGACGGCGAGGGTCAGCGTCGAGGCAGGTATCGCAATGGGCTGGGCGAAGTACCTGGGCGCCAACGGCGCCAGTGTCTCGCTGGAGCACTACGGCGCCTCCGCCCCAGGTCCCTGGCTGTTCGAGCAGTACGGCTTCACCGCCGACCACGTCGTAGAGGTTGCCAAGTCGCTGCTGTAACGGTTGCGCATGGCAAATCCTCAGGTTTTTGCCCAGAATCGGTGGTTCTTCCATGCCCGACCGCAAGCGGGGTCGACATTCGGGCTGGTTGGGCATGGAATGGCTCGACCAGCGAGCGCTTGTCAGACCACCTTTCGGGCAAAAACACCTAAGACTGAAAGCTGAGTTAAAATACTCAAACAAAGATCGGCCCACAGGAGGATCGGCATGTCTTCGTTTTCAGGGTTGCACAGGCGCGTCGTTGCCTTCGCGGCGGCTGCAGTAGCCATAGTCGCATCAGCCACAGGAGGGTCGGGACGAGCGTATGCTGACATCCCACCCGACCTAGTCACGTCCTTCAACCTGGCAGTCGACCCAAGCAGCGCGTCCACCATCCAATCGGGGCAGTCCTTCAGCTTCGACTGGGTGATAACCACCAACGCCGCTAGCGCCGACACGATCTCGGCACCCGTAGTGACGGTAACAGTTGCCAACTCTGCTTGTGTGGTTGGCGTCAGCGCATCAACGATCGGTTCTATCACCCCGACTGTGACAAAGACTGACAGCAAGTACACCATCGCCTGGGCGCTAACGGACCTATCCGGCGGTCAGTCCTACTCCGTGCCGACGGTAGTCACGACGGACACCCAATATTGTGCCGACCAACAGACGATACCGGTGACTGCCACCGTGACCGACTCGTCGGGCGACGTGCAGGCGGCGAACAGCGGCAACCCCTTGGTCTTCACGACGACAACTGGCGACCCCAAGATCACCACCACCACCACGGACATGCTTGGACGATACAACCCTCCGATTGCCACCAGCTATGGTGGTGTCAGCACCGACGGTGACGCCACGATCGGGACAGCACCCGGTGACGCCGCAGTAGTGGTGTTTACTTTCACGAACTCGTGGACTACTTCCCTTAACGGGCTGCGGATCTTTTCATCGGTCACTATCACCGACATGCTGCCCAACGGTGCGGTTTTTGACCAATCATTGAACCCGGACTGGGTGCAGGTGCCCGGAACAAACACCGTAACCTACACCTTGACGGCACCCGCCGGAAGCGTCTTGAATATCGGCGATTTTTTGCGAATGGCCACCAACCTGACCCTCAATCTGATATTCCCAGGAGCACCCACCGGTCAGACACTCACGAATGAAGCCTCGGTGGCGGCGATCCCAGCCAACCCAGGTGTCAATGAAAAGACGTACACCGCCTCAGGCAGTGCTCAGTTCCAGCTTGTTGCAAAGTGGGCACCGATTGGGATTTTCGTCAAAAACGGAGCTTCCAATCCGATATTCGATGTGCAAGAGAGCCGCGCCGCCGGCTCTTACTATACGATCGCCGTTGCCAACCCAGCCACCGATACTGGCATGCCTTTCGATGTCATTGACTACTCAGCGCTTGACGGGGAAGGATCTTGACGCTCGCCTTTACTTCGACTCTCTGTCATTCTCAGCGTTTACTTATTCGGGGTCGGTCTGGGTTGGTCAGGTCGATGTCCTGACCTGTACCAACAATGGACCCGCAACTTTGGTGCAAACGATAACCACGCCTTCCAACATTCTTAGCGATGTAACGGTTACACTGCCGAACGGGCCTTCAATAACCTGTGTCGAGGTCAGGAATCACGACGCTGACGGGATGGCGCCTAGCCAGGGATTCTCGTGGAAAGTCAATGTCAAGTTCCGTGACCCAAGTGCCACCGTCATTACGACCGGACAGTCTGTGCAACTCTTCAACAGCGCCTACATTGACGCAAACTGGGTGGATGGCCGCGGCACGTTCACTGGAACTGCCACGTCCTACGACATTGTGAATCCATATGCACCATCAGTATGGACTAATAAGTACGTTGTACTGGCGGGCAGCTCTTACCTGACGGATGGCGCGCCGGTGGTTCTCGGGGACACGGTTCAGTGGTCAGTGACAAGCAACGTGAACAACTGTGTCGTCGGGTTAACTAGTTTCGACACCATATCCATGACAGACCTGCTTCCCCCAGGATTTCAGTATGTGCCGGGGTCAGCGATCGGGTCGTGGTATCAGGGCACATATGGTGTCATGGACCCGCAAATTGTCAACAATTATCGTGGCTCAGGCCGTCAAGCGCTGATCTGGCAATCGGGCCAGATTCCATGCGCCGTCACCAGCTTCCAGGCTGAGTTGATATCGTTCAAAACCTTGGTGACCGCTCAAATCCAGCAGGGTGTGAACGTCAACTATGCGTACAGCACTTGGACCGGTGCTGACGGTGTCGTCCCAAACACTTCATTCACCACATATCCCGACATCTACGACATCAATAACAACGGCGATACGACCGACCTGATTTCCGGAGCGTCCGCGACGGTGAACTATGTGCCACCGAAGGCCCTACTTACCAGCTTGCCCGTCCAAGGAAGCCAGGACGGCGTCTACCTGGCCGCACCTCAGTACGGCACATCCACCGTTGCCAATCCGGCGGTGAACTACCAGATGACGTTCAACAACAACTCGGTGCAAGAAATAACCAGCCTGACGGCGATCGACGTGCTTCCTTACGTCGGAGACACAACGTTGTCGCCCAATACCAGCGGCCAGGTGACGGCGCGTGGCTCTCAATTTGCTGTCCAGCTAACGGGCCCAGTAGTGCCGTCGTCACCTAACAACTACACCGTCGAATACACCACCAGCCCGGTGACTGGCCGGACGGCTGCACAGTTGAACACCGGCGCGACCTGGACCACCAGCCCGAGCGACTGGTCGGCCGTCACTGCCTTCCGGATCGTTTTGAACTCCGGGCAGGTTCTGCCACAAGGCCAAACTGACACATTCACCGTCCCGGCGACCATTCCAAATGCCGGTGCATCAGTCGGACAGTTCGCATATAACTCGTTCGCGACATCCACTGACAGCGCGGCTGCCAACTGGGCCGAGTCCAACCTAAGTGGTGTGACGGTCTGTTCGGCCACGCCTCCCCCAACAACGCCTCCAACCACACCCCCAACCACGCCGCTACCACCCGTGGTATCGCCTGCGGCAATCACATCGGTTTCTGCGCCCACTGGCGGTAGCGTTTCGCCGGGCTTGACGGCGCCTGTCGTCCTGACCGTGGCCTTCGGGCTCACATTGGCAATTGTTGTATTGCGTCGTCGGTTTGGCCGCGCTACCAACGTGTAGTCTGAAAACCTAACGAAAGGGAAATCATGTCTTCGGGATATCCAATGGGGTCGCCTGTGAGCGCGCCCAAGAAGCCGGGAATGGCTGGCATAATAATCGGCATTATCTTGATTGTGTTGTCGGTTCCCATTGGTATCGCGATCATCGCCATGGCCGTAACAGGCACGGCGAGAGCGTTCACTTCGGCTGAGCAGTTCGTCTCGGACGGCAGCTCTTACTCGGTCGCCATCACGGGCACCAAACAGATGGCTATTTGGATCGACACCTCCACCACCCCGGGTGCGTGTCAGATGACCGACCCATCGGGTAATGACGTCAACCTAAATGAGGACATCACTGACCAATTCGTCAACAATTGGTGGTCCTATGCTGCCTTCACCCCGGACGGGGACGGCACATACACGATTACTTGTTCACCGGATTTTGGTGGCAATAACTTCGACTATATTGTGGCGCCTGACATCGTCAATGGCTCGACTGTAGGTGGTCTCATTGGCGGCATCGCCGCTGGATTTGTCGCATTCGTGGTTGGCGTCGTCCTGATCATCGTGACGGCCGTCCGCCGTGGCAAATGGACAAGTACCTACGGTGGGACGCCAGGAATGGCCTACGGCCAGCCAATGCCGCTGGCGCCGCCTCAGGCTTGGGCCCCTGCGCAGCAACCGCCAGCGTCCCCTTACCCTGGCCAGCAACCGCCGGCACCCTGGGGACCTGGCCAGCAACCGCCGTCGGCTCCGGGCTTGCAGTAGGGTCGACCGTTCTCAACCAGGAGTGTCTGATGGTTGATCCATTCAGAGATTTGCGCGATACGAGAGGTAGTTTTAGATGCGAGAAATTGGCCGCCATCTAGGCTGTGGCGGTTACGGGAATGAGGAAAGGAGTCAGCCATGGCGGACTGGCTTTACCAATGCGCCGGTATGCACATCGTGAAGGGGATCGCGCAGAAGGCTACCAACGGTTACCTGGGCGTCGACACCCAGGGCATGGTGTATCTGTACGATAACAACCAGCAAGTGTTCGACCAGGCACCGGCGGCCCAATGCGAGGTGAAGACCGGCATGATGGGCAACTTCATCAAGATGAACGGCCAGCGTTACACACTGGAGTTTCATTCTCTGGGTCGCGCCGTAGCCGGCGGTCTTTTGGGTGGGGCCATTGGGGGCCTGATCGCGGGCAACATAGCCAACGGTGAGGACACCCGCAGCGAGAAAGAAAAACGCGACCAGTTCGCCGCGGTAGTAGCGCGGTTCCACGGGCAGGTTTAGCCAGATCCACAGTTACACAATGGGGTCACCAGTCAGTACACCCAACCGATGCCCCAGCGCGCCTTACCTTGGTTAGCAGACGCTTTCAGGCAATTCGCCTGTTCCGTCATAGTCTGACTAGTTTGACTTGTTTGGTCAAATAGGTCACACTAGTCATAGGTCCATCAAGGAGGCTGCCATGCCCGCTGAAACCGTCATGCCTATCGCGCAGGCGAAGGCTCACTTCTCTGACGTTCTGCGTCTCGTCGAGGACGGAGCGGACGTCGTTGTCACGCGGGGCGTCAAACAAGAGCCTGTCGCTGCCATCATCTCGATGGAAAAGTTCCGTGCCAAGAAAGAGCGCAAGCTGGGGACGCTGGAAGGATGGGGTGAAATCAAGTTCCACGACGACTGGTACATGACCGACGAGGAGCTACTCGCATCATGACCTACCTTGCCGACACCCACATCTTGATTTGGGCGCAGAACTCTCCCGGGAAATTGTCTCCGACCATCAAAGACTGTCTAGACGATCGCAGTGAGATGTGCTACTTCAGCCCGGTCAGCCTTTGGGAGATCGCCATCAAGTACGGCCTCGGCAGACTGAACCTGAACGGCCACACACCAGAGGAATTCCTTGAAGAGCTCGACAAGAGCTTCTTCGATTGCCTGCCGCTGGACAATTCGGTCATCGCGTCGAGCCACAAGCTGCCGCGCCTGCACGGCGATCCATTCGACCGTCTGCTGATCTGGCAGGCCATCTCAAGTGGTTGCACCCTGCTGAGCGCCGACAAGGCGACAGACGCATACGTCGCCCACGGCCTCAGCGTCGTCCACTAGTCGCGAAAGACAAGTTGGCACCTATGAGGCTAAAGGTACGGGGCTCGGGATCGGGGGATCTTCCACAACCTGGGCGGTTTCTACGTTCAGTGCAAGTTCCGTGACTGCCGTCGCGTCAGTGGGTAGCTGGGACACCAGTCGAGGTAACAACAGGACTCACAACAAAACAGTCTGCACAACTCGCGGCAGTCAAGGTGACCAGAAAATAAGCAGCAGCAAAAGCGACGGTTAGCACCTCACTTTCGTACTCAAAGTAAGCAGCACCCGAATGCGGCAGGAAATATTTCGATCCAAGTCACCGAAGGTGGCTTGGGTATCAATGCCGCGAAGGCGGCCGCGAGAGCAGTTGCGGTAGAAAACGAACGCAACATGGCGGCCGCCCCCCTAGCGAACAAAACCATATCGTCTGGTTTCAGCAAGTACACGACGACCTGACCACAGTTGGCAACCGTCCCAGGCGGCCAAACCCCCGCAAACCCATACCACACCGTCAACCAGCACTATTTTCGGCGCGACATGGCCGAGTTCGCAATTACTGGAGGCGCCCACGGCAGACCCTGCGTATTGCCACTTCGCGCAGCGGGGCGATTTGGGGCACGCAGGATGCCACAGTAGGGCAGCCTAGGCCGGGTGCGTCATTTCCTGGGGGTTTACCCATTTGTCGAATTCGGCTTCCGTGACCTCGCCTGACGCTAGCGCTGCCGCCTTCAACGTCAGGCCACCCTTGTCGGCGGCCTTGGCTATCGCCGCCGCTTTGTCGTAACCGACGTGTGGGGTCAGGGCCGTCACCAGCATTAGGTTGCCGTCTAGGTGGGCCTGGATGACGGGCAGGTTCGGCTCGATGCCTTGGGCGCAATGGGCGTCGAACATGCGGCAGGCATCGGCCAGCAGTTGGATCGATTCCAGGCAGCACCAGGCCATGACGGGCTTGAACACGTTGAGCTGGAAATTGCCCTGACTGCCGGCGAAACCGACTGTCGCGTCATTGCCGAAGACCTTGGTCGCCACCATCGTCATGGCCTCGGCCTGCGTCGGGTTCACCTTGCCCGGCATGATCGAGCTGCCCGGCTCGTTCTCGGGAATGCGCAACTCACCGATTCCGTTTCGCGGGCCGGACGCGTACCACCGCACGTCATTGGCTATTTTCATGCATGCGACGGCCAGGACGCGCAACGCCGACGACACCTGCACCAGCGCGTCATGGGCACTCATCGCCGCAAACAGGTTGCTGGCCTGGCGAAACTCCAAGCCCATTTCGCCGCTGATGTGGGCTGCCGTCTTGACACCGAAATCGGCGTGGGTGTTGAGGCCCGTGCCCACCGCCGTCCCCCCGATTGCCAGCTCGCGGGCAGCGTCGTCCGCCGCCCTGATGCCCGCCAGCGCGAAGTCCAGCTGCGCAACATATCCACCAAGCACCTGCCCAAGAAGGACGGGGGTCGCGTCCTGCAGGTGGGTGCGCCCGACCATAACGACGCCGGCGAACTCGTCCGCCTTGGAAGCCAAGGTGTCACGCAGCGCCTGAACGGCCGGGTATAGGGACACGTTAAGCTCGTCGACGATCGCTATGTGCATGGCCGTCGGGAATGTGTCGTTGCTGGACTGCCCACAATTGACGTCGTCGTTGGGGTGGATCGTCTTCGAGCCCATGCCGCCACCCGCCAGCTCGATGGCCCGGTTGGCGATGACTTCGTTGGCGTTCATGTTCGACTGCGTGCCCGAACCCGTCTGAAAAACCACCAGAGGGAACTCGCCGTCCCACCTGCCGGCGATCACCTCGTCGGCCGCCTGGACGACTAGTTTCACCTTGTCAGTGGCCAATTGGTCAAGCTCGCCATTGGCCTGCGCGGCGGCCTTCTTGAGCACGCCCAGCGCCTTGATCATCGGGCGTCCCCACACAAACGTTGGCCGTCCGATGTCGAAATTGTCGATCGAACGCTGTGTCTGCGCGCCCCAGTAATGGTCGGACGGCACCTCGACGGTGCCCATGGAATCGGTCTCGATACGCATGAGTCAACGCTACTCTGCTATGCTTAGTCCACCTGGTTAGTTCATTTGGAGGGATCATGCTGATAGTAAATATCCATGACGCCAAGACGCATCTGTCATCGCTGCTGGCAAACCTTGACGAGACGGGCGCTTTCACTATCGCCCGCAACGGCGAACCCGTCGCAACAGTCGAGCCTGTCCGGAAGTCCCCAAGACTCGGGTTCATGAAGGGGTATCCGATGCCGAACATGGAGGCCTTCGCTGCGATGGACGCGGAAATCACACAACTCTTCGAAGATTCGGATATCTACCTATGAGTCACCTGCTTGACACCAACGCGCTCATATGGGCTGGCTGGCAATTGCTGGACGACACAATCGGCGAGATCATCTCTGAATCGGACATCTACTTCTCGACCGTCAGCCTGTGGGAGATCGTCATCAAGAACGGCAAACATCCGCACGACTTTCACCTGAACACCGCCGATTTTCGGCGCGAAATGTTGAACTCTGGGTTTCGTGAACTCGACATACAGATCGAGCACATACTCGCCGTCGGCAACCTTCCGTCCATTCACAAAGACCCCTTCGACCGCATGTTGATCGCTCAGTCAAACGTCGAGCACCTGACGCTGTTGACGTCAGACACCACAATCGCGAAATACCCTGGCGATATCCAGTTGATCCCGATACCGCACCCCGATTTCGACAAAGAGTGGGCCGATTGATGGACGACGACCCTAGCGTGGCGTACCTCGGTGACGTCGGCGTCGGGCCACACCCACTGCCTTGGCCGAACGACCCCCGTCTTGACCCCGAGCTGCTGGCTGACGGTGATCACCGCAATGTAGCCGACCACTTTCGATACTGGACGGTCGAAGCGATCCGGGCAGAGTTGGCCAGCCACCAGGTGCCGCTGCACGTGGCGATCCAGAATTGGGAGCACGACTTCAATATCGGCTCGATCGTGCGCACGGCCAATGCCTTCAACGTCGCCGGCGTCCATATTGTCGGGCGGCGGCGCTGGAACCGTCGCGGCGCCATGGTGACGGACCGCTACATCGACGTCTCCCACCACCCCGACGTTGAGTCGCTGGTGAGTTGGGCAGCGGACGCAGGCGTCACGCTGGTTGGCGTCGACAACCTGCCTGGTTCGGTCCCGCTAGAAACTGACGCCTTGCCGGAGCGTTGCTGTCTTGTTTTCGGGTCGGAAGGCCCGGGCCTGACGGACGAAATGATCGCTGCATGTGATCATTTGGTGGCGATCACGCAGGACGGGTCAACGCGATCGCTAAACGCCGGCGCAGCAGCGGCAATAGCAATGTGGGCCTGGCGCCAGCAGCATTCCCACTACTGAAGACATCGTCACGCGGTTCCCGTCACAATAACCAAACGTTCGACCGACTGGCCTGTCACCGCGGCGATGAGGTCAAAGTCCTTGTCAACGTGCAGGACCGTCAGCCCAGCCAGTTCGGCTGTGGCCGCAATCAGTAAATCGGGGATCGACGGGGCGCGGTGTTGTCCACGTTCGGCCAACAGCACCTGAACCACATGGGCCCTGTCTTCAGCGGCCATCGTCAGGTACTCGACCGGCATCAGCGAAAGCGGGGGTACCGTGAAAGCTGCACGGGCAGCCGCACCGTTGCGCGCCGAATACCCGATCTCAAGTCGCGTAATCGACGACAGATGAACCAAACCCCGCTCAATACGGCCATTCCACTCAGCCCGATCTTGGGACCGGCTCATCCATTCCAGAGCGGACTTGTCAGCCAGCCAACGAGTCACCGCCATGCCTGGTCCATCACTTGCGGATCGCCAAGATCACCGAAGGCGCTATCAAACGCTGCCCAGTCTTCGTCGCCCAGCACCGCAGTGCTCTGCTGGCCCGCCCAACCACTGAGTTGGCGCTTCAGAAACTCGTTGCGGGACAGCCGAAAACGCTCAGCCTGCTCGTCCAGCCAATGCACCACTGCAGGCGACACATCCCTGATTAAGACATCTGACATTACTCACTCCTCGCATCTATGATATCTATGATATCACGCGCAAAAGAGGTTGAACATCAACTTGTCAGAGCTCGACCAGGTCGTATTCACGCGTGCCGATACCCAGAGCCTCGGCCGTCTCTGCCGTATGGATGCCGTTGCGCGATTCGATGCGCTCAACCAGGTGGTCGCGGCCGGGATCCTTGGACGCGTAGACCAGGTCGACGCAGGCCTGATCTAGTGCCACCGGGTCGAGGGACGCCAGCACGCCGATGTCGGCGATGGCCGGGTCTTCAGCCACCGCGCAGCAGTCGCAGTCGACCGACATGTTGGCCATGACGTTGACGAACGCGATGTGGCCTGGCTGGAATAGGTCAGTGATGGTGGATGCTGCCTCAGCCATCGACTCAAGGAAATCGTCCTGCGGAGCACTGAAATTGACGGCGTCATCGCCGGCGCCATGTATGTGCAGCTTGCCGTGCGACGAGGCGATGCCGATCGAGATGTTCTTGAGCGCCCCGCCAAAGCCGCCCATCGGATGCCCCTTGAAGTGCGACAGCACTAGCACGGCGTCGTAGTTGCTCAGGTGGGCACCAACGAAGTTCTGTTGCAGGTGCTTGCCACTGCGGACGGGTAGGGCCGTCTCGCCGTCCTCGTCCAGAATGTCGACGGGCGCGATCGCCGTCCAGCCGTGGTCGCGCATTGTCTGCCAATGCTTCTCTGTGACGCCGCGTCCGCCATCGTAGGCGGTATTCGACTCGATGATGGTGCCACGCACCGCGTCGACGGCTGGTTTCCAGAGTTCCGGCTTGATGAAGTTCTGGTTGCCTGGTTCGCCCGAATGCACCTTGACGCCGACCTTGCCGGGCAGTTCGACGCCGAGCGCCTCGAATGCCTTGACGACAGCCTCCGGGCTGACTTCCTTGACGAAATACACTGTCGATTTGCTCATTGGGTGGCCTCCTAGTGCGTCATGAATAGCGATAGCGGACCGATCGCAACCGCCAACAACGCAGCTCCAACGATGGATACCGTCATGCGCCGCACAAAATAGCCGTCGCCTGAGCAACGCTGCCTCTTACGATCATAGGCCTAGTCAGCTGGTATGAGTCGCACAATTTGGCGAATAACACAGAAAGCTCAGGCACTGGGTGGCTGTCTGGCCCTGGCTGGGACGGATTCATGAAGCTCCGCCTCGTCGCCTGTTCTTCCACGCACCTGCGCCGACGCGGTGCTCAGCGGTGCAAAATGCCGGGCGAAACACGTCAAACACCTCCGCGTGGTTGGCGGACGTTGAAGTTCGGGCCTTCCAGGCGGAGGTTCATGAATCGGGACGGGGGACGACCTCACTTTTGGATGGCATGAAGATGCCCTCGACACTTCTTGGCGCCAACCGGGCATACTTGGATGTTATGCGACCATCGAAGCTGACTGTCGGCATTTGCGCCGTCATGACTGAAACCCAAGCTGAACGCCTGACTGCCGCAGATAAGCGTCTAGACGTTCGCTGGGAAGCGGATCTTTATGCGCCACAGCGCTTCGAGGGCGACTATCAGGGCGACCTCAACTGGCACCGAACACCCGAGCAGCAGGCCCTGTATGACACAATTTGCAACTCGGCTGACGCGCTGCTGGGCATCCCGGACCCGGCCGATCCGTCATCGCTGCGACGCTGCGTTGAGACTAACCCGAACCTGCTCTGGCTTCACACCATGGCGGCAGGCGGTGGCGGCCAAGTGCGGGCGGCCAATCTAAGCGCGGCTGACCTGGATCGCCTTGTCATCACCACTTCGGCGGGCGTTCATGCCGTCCCACTATCGGAGTTCGCTATCTATGGGGTTCTGGCCGGCGCCAAGGCACTGCCAGTTATGCTGGAGCGGCAACGCCAACACCTTTGGGGCGAGCGATTCATGTTGCGAGAGATCGCCGACATGAACATCGTGGTCGTCGGCATGGGCGGCATTGGAAGACTGGTGGCGCAGCGGTTCAACTACCTGGGTGCCCACGTCATCGGCGTCAACCGGACGCTGCGGGACGTCCCGGACGTCGAAATGCACACCACGGCTGACCTCATCGAGGTCGTGACAAGGGCAGACGCAATCATCAACTGCTTGCCGGCCGCCCTTGGCACGCAGCAACTGATCAGCGCCGAGGTATTGGCGGCGGCAAAGCCCAGCGTCATTTTCGTCTCACTGGGGCGCGGCAGTTGTGTGGACGAGACGGCACTGATTGAGGGCTTACGCAGCGGTCACATCAGCTTCGCAGCGCTGGACGTCTTCGAGCACGAGCCATTGCCGTCCGATTCGCCGCTGTGGGATTTGCCCAACGCCCTGATCAGCTCACACATGATCGCGCTGAGCGTCCACGAGATGGACCGGATTATCGACTTGTTCATTGCCAACGCCAAAGCCCTACTGGACGGCACCCCCATGCGCAACCTGCTGAACAAAGAACTGTTCTACTGAACAGCGGGACGGTCGACCCCGTTCACAGACGCGGCCTCGGCGTCGTCGTGCATTGCCGCGGCCCCTTAGTTTGTGAACGTCACCTTGTCGGCAAGCAAATCGGCGGGTGAGCTGACCGACATGGTTATGTCGTTCGGATCAGCCACCGAATAGGCAATATCCCACTGCAAGCTCTTGCCTACAGGCACGTCTGTGGTGACCGGCCCGATGTTCTGGGAGCTGTCATAGATCGACGGACCCTCTTTGCCGCCCGACAAGACAGAAGTAGACATCAGCATCGCGTTGACCGAACTGGACGAGTTGTTGACAAGCGTCACCGTGAACTTCAGATTGGTGTAACCGTCAACCGGGCCAACCGAGTAGGTGCTGGGCGTGAACGTCTCGGGCGCTGAGATTGTGACGGCGACGCCACTGCTCCATGTGTAGGTGTCGCCGAAATGTGGGCTTGCTGCGGCAGGTGCCGTCGCGTCGGGCTGGCTGCCGTCACCAGCGGACGTCACCGACCCTGGCGTCGAGAGCCCGTTGACAGCATCGTTGACAGCCTTGGCTGTCGCCGAACTGACCACAATGGCGACAACGATCGCCAACACGCCCAGAATCAACGCCGCGATCGCGAGCCCGCCATGCTTCTTGACAAGGCCGACGATGCCGAAAATCAGCGCCAAAACGCCGCAGATTATTGCGACGGGCATCCCGAAAATCGGGATGAACGCAAAGACCACGCCGATGATGCCAAGCACCATTCCAGCAATGCTGATGCCTTTGCTGACCTTGCTGCCAGTTGGTGACGCTGCGGGGAGACCTTGAGGGACGACGGGTTCCGTCCCCATTTGATCATTGAAACTCATTGTCTTCTCCTTATCGAGAGCAGGGACTGGGCGGTGGGCCTAGTACTCATATACTTCAAAATGATACTCATAGTCCGTCGTAATTGACGACTATGCGCCTCATGCTGGAAACATGAAAGCGCGGTTTGGCACAGATTATGAACGTTGCCGCGCTTTCGGTGACCGTGTGCGTCAACTGCGCAAGACCCAACGTCTTAGCCAAGAAGCGCTGGCCGAACTGGCAGATCTCGACCGGACGTATGTCGGCGGCGTCGAGCGCGGCGAGCGCAACGTCGCGCTGCTCAACATCTGGCGCTTGGCCGACGCCCTTGGCACCCACCCGTCCGCGCTCTTTGGCGAACCAGGTCCGAACGATCAACTGCCCGGCTGATACCTAGCAAACAATCTGTCCTGCCGTTCCGGCAGCGTTTGATCTCATGGTTAGGCTTGGCGGCATGAGGGTCGGTGTCTATGTCGATGGCTACAACCTGTATTACGGCGCCCGGCGTATGTGCGGACGGGGCACGCCAGGCTGGCGGTGGCTAGACATCAAGTCGCTGATTGCCGACGTGATCACTGAACACTCCACATGGATTGGCCCGAATGACGTGGCCGTCACCTACTGCACAGCTCGGATCAGCGGCGCAAGCAACACGACTGGCCAACGCGAACAGGACGTATACCTGAGAGCCCTGTCTGCATCTGGATCGGCAGACGTAGTCGAGTACGGCAACTATGTATCCAGGGTTGGCACGGCCCCGTTGGCGGTCGTCGGGCCCCACCATCGGCCCGAAATAGTCCGTCCAGCCTGGCCGGTCATGCTACAAGATCAGAACGATCAGGACGTTCCTGGTGGCCGATTCATGGTCTCGGTCGCCCGTCGCGAAGAAAAGGGTACCGATGTAAATGTTGCCTCGCACCTGCTCATTGATGTGCTTTCGGATTCCGTCGACGCAGCCGTTGTTGTTAGTAACGATTCGGACCTGGCTCTGCCGATCCGGTTCGCTCGCGGCAGAGTGCCGGTCGGGATGGTGAATCCGACACCCTCCTATTTCGCTGGCAAGCTTGAGGGGAATCCCGCTTACGGAGCAGGTGGGCACTGGTGGTACCAAATCACGACAAACGATCTGACAACGCACCAACTGCCTGCTCGTATCGGCACAAAGATAGTCAAACCTCAGCCATGGTGACCCATCGCGGACTGGTAGAGTGATACTCACACCGCCCGGTCCCTCTGGGGCCGGGTTTACCTTTTCTGGTCTCGACAGGCACGGCCAAATCACGCTCCGACGGCGGGTAAGGCGTATGGCGACACACAAACGTCCAACTGGCGGTGTCGCTACACCGCCAGGGCCGAACGCCGGTAGACTGACTTTGCAACCGGCCCCGATGATGCTTCCCCCACTTGAGAGGTCGGCTCTGCGCTTCCGATTTGATCGAGAGGCCCCTCATGCTCAAAGTGGCAGTTATCCTTGGCAGCGACTCAGACTTGCCCACGTTACGTCCCGCGTTCGACCAGCTGAACACCCTTGGCATTGAGTTCGAGGCCCATATCTGTTCGGCCCACCGCACCCCCGACGAGGCAGCGACATTCGCCAGCAGCGCCCGCGAATCAGGGTTCGGCGTCATCATCGCCGCCGCCGGCATGGCCGCCCACCTGGCCGGCGCTCTGGCCGCCCGCACGACCCTGCCCGTCATCGGAATACCGCTCAAGTCGTCCCAACTGGACGGGGTGGACGCGCTGCTGTCGACCGTCCAGATGCCGTCCGGCATACCCGTGGCAACCGTCGCCATCAACGGCGCCAACAATGCCGCCATCCTGGCCGCGCAGATCCTGGCCGTCGGTGACACCGAACTCGCCGCCAAACTCGACGCGGCACGTCAAACCATGCACGATGGCGTCCTCAAAAAGGACGCCGCACTTCAAGCCGAACTGAAAGGAAACAATGGCTAGCACCGATACCGACGTCACCGTCGGCGAGCAAATCTACGAAGGCAAGGCGAAGAAGGTCTACGCCACGTCCGACCCCACACTCTGCGTCGTCAGCTACAAGGACGACGCCACTGCCTTCAACGGCGCCAAGAAGGGCCAAATCCTGGGCAAAGGCGAGATCAACAACCGCGTTTCAAACCACCTGATGGCGCTGCTTGAAAAGAACGGCGTGCCCACCCACGTCGTCAAGCAGTTGAGCGGGCGCGAAACGCTGGTGAAGAAGGTGACGATCATCCCGCTGGAGGTCATCGTCCGCAACATCGCCGCTGGTTCGATGTGCGCACGGCTCGGCCTGGAAGAGGGCATGAAACTCAAGTCCGTCATCCTTGAGCACACCTTGAAGGACGACGCGCTGGACGACCCGCTGGTTACGCCGTCGGAGATTCTGGCCATCGGCTGGGCCGACCAGGCGGACCTCGACCGCATCGCCGAATTGACGCTCAAAGTTAACGAGGTGCTTAAGGCTTATCTCTTGGACGCCGGTATCATCCTGGTCGATTTCAAGCTTGAGTTTGGCCGCCTGCCTGACGGGACGATCATCCTGGCCGATGAAATCTCGCCCGACACCTGCCGTTTCTGGGACAAGGCCACCGGCATGAAGCTCGACAAAGACCGCTTCCGTCGCGACCTCGGTGGTGTCGAAGAGGCCTACGCTGAGATTCGTCAACGTCTGTTGGGTTCAGCCGAGTGAGCCTGGGGATGAACCATCGGGTGGAAGGTCTTTCCGTCGTGGGGGGCGTTCCGGGAGGCGATGCCTTCGGCATCCTACCGCCTCCCTGCACTCTGGGGGGCCCCCTAAACCGGCGCTCCTCACGGACCGCCATGGCTACACCCCCAAGCGCCCGACTCGTGGAAAACCTTCCCCCTGACGCTTCACCTGTTGGTGTCAGGCGGTCCGTAGCGCAGCGGAGGAGCGGCGGTATGGCGGGTGGCAGCCGGTTCGAGCTGGCGACGGCGGCCACGATTGAGCGAGCGGCCGCAAGCTTGCTTGTGAGCCGCGAGCGATTGAGTGTTGACGAAACAGTTCAAAGAACTGCTGAGGAACCGACGCCTGCAGACGTAACCACCCACCCAGACCGTGCGTCGAGTACGGCGTCTGTGTGCTCGGGGCCGGCTGGAACCCGCTTCCCGGACTTTGAGTTGCCAACAAAAGCTGAATCCCCCTTTGACACACTTCACGAAGAGTGCGGCGTCTTCGGCATTTGCGCGCCCGGCGAGGACGTCGTCAATGACACATACATGGCGTTGTTTGCGCTGCAGCACCGGGGCCAGGAAAGCTGCGGCATCGCCGTCAACCGGGACGGCGTGATCTCGCTGGCGTCCGGGCCGGGGCTGGTAGGCGACGTATTGACGGAGCCGATGCGCGAACGCCTGGGTACCGGATCGATGGCGGTTGGGCACTGCCGCTACGCCACGACGGGGCACAGGCAAGAAGGCAACACACAGCCACTGCTGGTGAACCATCTGAAGGGTTCAATGGCGCTTGCCCACAACGGCAACCTCGTCAATGCCCGCGCCCTGCGCGAAGAGTACGAGCGACAAGGCTGCATTTTCCACGGCACCTCAGACAGCGAAGTGCTGGCCTACGCGATCACCATGGCACGCCTAAACACCAGTACCATCGAGGAAGCTGTTCAAACCGCAATGGGTCTTGTCGACGGGGCAATCTCGTCGGTCATAATGAGTCCTCGCAAGCTCGTCGGAGTTCGTGACCGCCATGGGTTCCGTCCACTGTGCCTGGGCAAGCTGGGTGCTGGCTGGGTGTTGGCGTCCGAATCGTGCGCCCTCGACTCGATTGGTGCCACCTTCGTGCGCGACATCGAGCCTGGCGAGATCATCGTCCTAACCCCCGGCGCCGAACCTACTTCGCTGCACTATGGCGAAAAGACAAAGCGGTCGTTGTGCGTCTTTGAGCTGATTTATTTTGCTCGCCCCGACTCGGTCATTGACGGGACGTCCGTCCAGGCGGCCCGGCTGCGAGCCGGCGCTCTGTTGGCGATCGATCACCCAGTGGCGGCGGATGTCGTCGTTGGCGTGCCCGATTCGGGCATCGACGCGGCGCTGGGTTTCGCGCGGCAAAGCGGCATTCCCTATTCGGTCGGGTTCATCAAGAACAAGTACATTGGCCGGACTTTCATCGAGCCTGGGCAGGGCCACCGCGAGTCGGCTGTGCGCATCAAGCTCAACCCCGTCGCCGAGGCGATACGCGGCAAACGCGTCGTCCTGGTGGACGATTCGATTGTCCGAGGCACCACCATCACACGGATTGTCGGGCTGCTACGCGACATGGGCGCGACCGAAGTCCACGTCCGGTTGGCGGCCCCACCCTTCCGCTACCCCTGTTATTACGGGACGGACATTTCCTCTAGCGATCACCTGATTGCATACCAGCACAGCGTGGACGAGATCTGCCAGATGATCGGAGCTGACAGCGTCGGTTATCTTGATGTCGCCGACTTACCCAAGCTTGATGCCACTGGACGCGGCCACTTCTGCGATGCCTGCTTTACCGGTCAATACGCAACTGAGACCCCGCCGCCGGACGCCCCCTTCGCATTCGAGAAATGGTTAGGTGATCCAGTTGGCTAGTGGTGACGCATACGGCGACGCTGGGGTGGACGTCACCCGCGGCTACCGGGCGCTGGACCTGATGCGCGGCCATATTGAAGCGACGCAAGCGCTGAAACCGGCTGGACTGCCGGGCGTCGTTGGTGGGGTGGGCGGATTCGCCGGGTTGTTCGACATCGGCGGAGGACGTTTGCTGGCCGCCGGGGCTGACGGCGTCGGCACCAAGCTGAAACTGGCCACCTTGGCCGGACGCCACGACACCATCGGCATTGACTGCGTGGCAATGTGCGTCAATGACGTGGCCTGTTGTGGGGCGCAGCCGCTGTTCTTCCTTGACTACATCGCCTCCGGGCGGACGGACCCCCAACGAGTGGCAGACGTCGTGGCAGGCGTCGCCAACGGCTGCACGCAGGCCGGCTGCGCCCTGCTGGGCGGCGAGACGGCTGAGATGCCAGGCTTCTACGCGGGCGACGACTACGACCTGGCCGGTTTCGCGGTTGGCATCGTCGACGCGGATAAGTTATGGGACGGTAAGGCATCAACAAAAGCCGGTGACGTGCTGATCGGGCTAGCGTCGTCCGGGCCGCACTCCAACGGGTTTTCGCTTATCAGACGTGTCTTTGACGAACAGCGTCTGCGGGGTGATAAGGCGCTTCTCGACGCTCTGCTAACCCCAACACTGGTTTACGTCAAGCCGCTGATGACATTGCAGAGTGCGTCGGCCGGATCAGGGAAACAACCCAATTCCGAGCGCCCGGTTCATGGTGCCGCCCACATCACCGGCGGCGGCTTTTTCGAGAACATCCCGCGGATGCTGGCAGAAGGCCTGTCGGCACGAATTGACCGTTCGACCTGGAACATCCCGCCCGTCTTTGACGAGATCGCCGCGGCTGGCAATGTCAGCGAGCACGACATGTTCGGCACGTTCAATATGGGCATCGGCCTGGTCATTGCGGTCGCACCGGGCTCCGCAGACTGGGCGCTGAGTACTTTGAAAGACACCGGTGCCACAGCCACCATCATCGGTGAAATCGTCCCCGGCAAGGGCGAGGTTCTGCTGTGACCACGCCAGTCAACATCGCGGTGCTCGTCAGCGGCGGCGGGACGAACCTGCGCGCGTTGCTAGGTTCTGAAAACCCTTGGGGACGCATAACCCTGGTTGTGGCAAGCCGAGCGGCTATCGGTGCCCTGGATATTGCCAAGGATGCCGACATCGAGACGGCTGTTGTCAGCCGGAAGGCACTCGGCAATAGTTTCGCGCGAACCCTCATCGAGGTGCTGACAAGCCACGATATCGGCTTGGTGGTGCTGGCCGGGTATTTGACGATACTGCCACCAGAGCTCATCGCCGCGTTCGACCACCGCATCATCAACATTCACCCGGCGTTGTTGCCGTCCTTCGGTGGGCAGGGGTTCTACGGCCTACGCGTCCACGAAGCAGCACTGGCCCGCGGCGTCAAAATCACCGGCGCCACCGTCCACTTCGTCAACGAGATCCCCGACGGCGGTGAGATCATCGCCCAGCGGGCGGTGGACGTCCTGCCGGGCGACACCGCCGAATCGTTGCAACGCCGGGTGATGGAGCAGGCCGAATGGGTGATCCTGCCTGAGGCAGTGCGCGAAGTGTGTCGAGCAATGGCAGACCAACCATGAAGCGGGTTCCAGCCGGCCCCGAGCACACCAACCGACGCAGGCCGAGAGCAGACGAGCTTGCTCGTCTGCCGAGGCCAAGGAAGGTTTCGAGGAGCGAAGCGACGAACGACGCCGTACTCGACGCACAATCAAGTGGCCACCCGGCCTGGGCAGGCGTCGGTTCCTCAGCAGTTCTCCGAACTGCCTCGTCAACACTCAATCGCTCGCGGCTCACAAGCAAGCTTGCGACCACTCGCTCAATCGTGTGCGCCGTCGCCAGCTCGAACCGG
>Ga0123357_10000625_pt1 | contig 35096 bp, 24 predicted proteins | sample TergutEmb28metaG_FD_89873 | JGI IMG/M metagenome (GOLD analysis project Ga0123357, IMG submission 89873) | Embiratermes neotenicus P4 segment gut microbial communities from Petit-Saut dam, French Guiana - Emb289 P4 | ecosystem: Host-associated > Arthropoda: Insects > Digestive system > Gut ... | reverse complement strand
GGGAAAACCCTGGGGCCACGGGGCAAATTATAGACCCCACAAAACAAGGCCCCAAAAACCACCAAAAAAATTTAAAAAACCCCCCCCCCCCCCCCCAATGGTTACAAAGAGAGGGGGAGGGTTGCTCTCCACAGAGGTAAACTAGACTGGGTGTAAAGCTGAGCACTCACGTCCATCTAGAACCGTAGTTCCTCTCACCCATGTGCCTTCATAGCATGCACAGTAACTGCTTTATGTTCTTCAATAAACTTGTTCCCTTTTCCCACCATCTTAATATTTGCTATATGGTCCTTTTGAAATAATTTTCTTCATCTCACTACCCACACTCAGTAAGATTAGGCTAGTACAATTCAGTTTCATTTTAGGTATGCTTCCATTGGATCTAGTATAGGGCTTGGCAAATATTGGGTGCAGGTTGCCTAGAAACTCTTCCATGGCACCTTGTACTCTCAAGAAAAATTAATTTTAGCTTATGGCTATTTGTAAAATGACTGCACAACAGAATGCTCATCTCCAGCAACAAATAATGTGAAAAACAACACTTTTGTTTCAAAGTTCTTTCCTACTGCATGTACTCTAATGAATAACTGAGGAACTTTTATTTGCAATACAGATAGGAGGTGCAAAGTTTGGCTTCCGTGCTTGGAAGAAGTGGACTAATCTTTATCAACAATGACCTACACATCCCGATAATAAAACTTTGTCTGGTTCCTAGTCACGCTCTGACCTACAAAACATATAAAACAAACATGTTTCACCAAGTTTGGTGGTAGTGATGATATGACTGCTAAGATTATTTTGACAACAGAAAGTCATAATCAGTTAACATTATCCAGTGCAGAGGGTTATGGTACAGCAGTTTTCTGAATGTGATTTAATACAAAGCTCTTATAAAGTCAAATACCATTACAACAAGCACTAAATCTTAAAAACAGGAACAATAAAATACCGTCTTTTTAGAAACTTACATGACCAACAAAAATATGAAATAAGGGAATTAATAGTCTTCCAGAATGTGATGCTATGAAGTTTGGGAACTACTTACAGAACAACACAGCAACCCATCCCACCAGACTTAAATCCTCAACTGCACCACTGTGACAACCTCAAATCTCAGATTAAACAAACATTTTATGCATGAAAGTCAAGGAGAGACAGTTATTTCACAAAAAAGACAGAGTTAAAAGACGGGACTCTGATCCACAAGTCATGTAGTTGGCTGGTTGTCTACGTACAGAACACGGCAAAGCATAAGATTCATCAAATTAAAATATCAAAAGCTCTGTGAAAACAAAATTATGAATATATGCTGTAATGTTCTAATAAATTATGCAGTTATCAAGAAACTGAGTCTTCACAAAAGTGTTTCCAAAGTGATTAGTAATGAATTATCTTCAACCAGAAAAATGATGAAGCACCTTCTTCTAGATCACTATTAGGGAATTATGAAATACATTACCTTGAATGTGTTTGTGCTGGCTTGCTCTGGCGTAACATACAGAAGTCGAGTATGGGGACATTTGCATTTCAGATCATTTATCACTTGACTTCTCTCCTTGGCACTCATTTTGGAGTTGATTGTGCTTGCAACAATCTTCTGTTTATGGAGGTGATCAATTTGATCCTTACATACACAAAAAACAACATTAGTGTACAGCTATAACATGCAAATTACAAAATGCAGCCACATAGAAATTACACTTGTACAGAAGGTCACCAAAAGGTTGCACGTCAACAAAGATTAACTTATTTTAAAAATGGCACTTTTGTGTAAATTTTTCATACAAAAAATGCAAAATATTATTAGTGGACTTTACACATACACACATTTATATTAACACCACCCTCTAGCAATTTATATTAAAATAATGAATTTTGTGATTTGTACAGGTCGCCTAGTATTATTAGGGCAGTGAAATTACAACTGGTTACATTAGGTTGGGCATATGGTTCTGATGAGGGAGACAAGAAATGCATAAAGAATTTTGGTATGGGAACCTCGTAGAAAATTTCACTTGGACAAGTGTGAAGAAGATAACACTGTTAAGACAGCCTTTGAGGAGATATGTTGTGAGGATCAAAAATGGGTAGACCTAAAGCAGTATTATGTCCAATTATAAGTCTGTGCCTTAGAGGTGTTATAACTTAGCATTCTCTTAGTGCAGTGTTAGTTAATATATGTCCTGCATCAAATAAAAAATTAAATATGAGCCGATAATATTATTTGGAGAAGCTGATGCTATATTTTTCTACCAACCTATCTGCAAAACAGCCTAATACAAAATGTAGGTTCACTCGTGGCAGTCAATACATCATCATAACAATAAAAAGCTCACATATGCCTCAATTCTCTATAAAAAACTGCTAATTCTATTTTAATTTCAAATGGCAGCATTATACACTTGCTGAATAAAATTACCTTCATTAAAGCCAGCAAGGGTGAAAAAACAATAGCCACTTTATTTTGCTGAAGCACAGCTGGAAGTTGAAAGCATAAGGACTTCCCTGACCCCGTTGGCATTGATATAAATACATCCTGATTTCCTGTAACATGTTCAAAGCATTTCTACATTATCCAAATATGGAAGAAAGTCTGAACATACATAATAGAGATGAAAAACATAACATAAATTTCTCTGAAATATATTGTGCTCTGAACCTTCACCATCTTTGTGCAGCTTTTTGGCATGTAACTAATGGATGCCACATCATAATCTGCCTCAATCAGAACTTCTTATTGAACCTGCAATACCTCATATTAGAGTTTACCAGCCTTCTTTTTTTGATATATATTTTCTATACACCCATGCCAGCACCCAACAAAGGGAAGTAATGTCATTAGGCCCATGAAAAAACAAATGGTACATACATTTAATTCATTCAAAGTATATGCAATAAGCCAGTACAAGCAGTCCATAAAGTGACTAAGTTCGGTGCTAGACAATCTGCCATTTAATTCCTCACACAGCCTCCTATTCAATTGGTACGAGAGGTCTTTTCTCCAGGAGCTAAATATCCTAGGTGAATAGGGTGGAGAGATGAACACTCATCTCCATCCATTGCTATGGTTAAGAATAAGTACAGCTGTAGTTCTATTATGTTTGAACGGGTATATATTTTATCACAGCCCATGAACTTATTTGTGAATTTCACTCTTCATTATCTTCTCACAAAGCAACTCCTTGGGAATATGGAGCAAACCTACATAAAAATTCCAGGTAGCCTAATTTTAAAAAGTCCTTCTAATCAGCCATTTTACATGGTATTGCTTGCGCAGACACAAAAAGCTGGAAAAAAGAGTGTAGCCTGATTAATAAGTAAATAGAAAAGAAGACAACACAAGCTGTGAGCAGCATGAGTACCTACAGTTTGGAATATCTGGTTGAAGGGAATATTTTCTTGCAAAACTAATATACTGCAAAAGGAAGACCATTACTACTTCTTGAACACAGACGTTTCCCATTTACAGACCTCCTTATAAAAGCAATGTCCTCTCTTGATATTCATGCAGAAGGACTGACAGAAACACATATAATAAAAATAAATTCCATTTCATAAAAATCAGTTGAGCTGAAATGTCACTGATATTAAACATTTTAATTCCAGCACCAATTAATGCCATTATATTTACACACACACACACACACACACACATATATATATATATATATATATATATACACAATTATCTATTCCAATCACTACACTTCACTGTTTGAACCATTACACTGTACTACAAGTGTGTTGAAACACAAGTCATTTACATTTACAATTCATTCTTCACTTTTGGTTTAATTAATAACACTGCTCAGATTACACAGTGTCAAATACTACAAGGACTAATGACAAACAAATTGAGACATGTGTGGAAGGATCAACACACAAGCCAACTTTACAACACCTAATGCCACTACCAACAAAATGACAACAACCATTCACAATATAAAAAGACTGCATATCAGGCCTCAAGAAAGATTTGGGAGTTAATACTGTTTGTGATAAAGCACAGCAGTTCTGTGGCACAACCACTGTTGTAAGAATAGGCTTGTAATTATAAATATGTTCTCAGAAGTGACAGTGTAATTGGCACAAAAATTTACCAACATGTAACAGCTCTCAACCTGTTCCCTCCAACTTGAAGGTTAACGAAGATGTATCCTCTGAAACATTGGCTTCACCCAACTGCACGACGTCACATTTCGGAAGACAGTATTCATAGTTACTACCATGGAAACCCCAAATGATAATTCACGGAAATTTAGGCATAGTGTTGAGCTGATTATCTATTTATTTACTCCTCACACATTCCATAGATCCATGAAGGAAAGAAAACCAGTTGGATATAAAATTAAGACAACACATACACGCAAAATAGTACACAAAAATCAGGTAGGAATAATGGAGTCAACAGAGTTGGTACAAAGTCCGAAATAATAAATCACCCTATATCTTACAGCAACTACAATATTCATTACAAAGACGTCCACGGTTCATGCTGCCCTGCCCAATATTACACCTAAGCATCAATACACAAACTCAAATATGTGGTTCTTCAGTACGTGGTACCATTTCGTTACACAAGTTCAAACTGTTCCCAGTGTGTCTCATTAATAATAAATTACTTCTACAATAACATAAAGGCCTATTCTTACTTCTTAATACTGCCTCGGTTGCCTGTCTCTGCAAATCACTCTTAAATTGCTGGTGCCCAAAATACTTCGCTAGCTCACATGTCAAACTACTATCACCTCTCGTCGTATTCTCGGTGTTCCGAGACATTCTAAGGACGCAAATGCAAACTTCCTTTTAAATTCGAACAATATATAAAACATACATATCTGCAGACACAGACCCTCATTTAATATTTACGCCAAACCCATCACACAAGTCGCACATTTAATCTCCGTACTTAAACGTTCTGTGGTACCTAGTCTCCTACCACAGATTACAGCTGTTATCTACAGATACTTCTCTAATTAATGCCTATCACCGCAAAGCAACTGCGATTGGCGACAACAAAAGATAAATTATTATACATTTGAACGCAGCTCATACCATGGATCATACATTATAACCGCTTACGAAACCCAGAGCGCATATAACAATTTTGTAATCCGTGCCACGAAGCACGTCGCAATGTCAGTCGATTCCGTTCTTTTGATAGTCACAGTGAGTTGTGGACTATGGAGTGCTTTTATTTTCTTGCTCGCCCTTTTTCGTTTGCAGCAGTTTATGGAAAATCGTAATGGAATTCGATATAGGCCACCATCAATTAATGTTCATCAGCTGTGGTCACAAGAGAACAACTTCGGAAATTATGTTGACCCAGAAAACTGAGTCCTCATATTCCAATTCTCTAAGGCTCAGCTCATCAGTCACATGTGTTGCAAGCTTGTCAACCTAATGATTCTAGACTTGATCACCCAATATTACAGTAACCATGACTTGGAAGTTTTCTCTCAACTCTCTAGTCATTTAATATCTCATAGGACCAAGAATTTTGTTCCCTAATATTCTCAGTCTATATTCTCCTAGGAAGAAGTCAAGTTTCTTTGCATGAAAACTAGAGGTAAAATTATAGTTTATTTGATATTTTAATCTTAACATATTCACATATGGGATTGGAAGACAAAAGCTTTTGAACCAAATTACTCTTTAGGCCCCTATCCTCGAAATTTAATCTGCTAGCAGTCTCTTATAAAAGACTGGTAGCAGGTTAAATTTGTTGATTTTTCAAAATGGAAGCTTCATTAAATATTCGAAATTTGTTCGGGGAAAACATTTAATGTAGTAAAAACAATTTCAGAATGTAACATTGACATGACTGAACTCTCCAGGTGTTCTGGTTAGCGTATGTAACAAAATGTTCATTTATATTTTCTGTTGACTGAAGTTTTCTTTTTGTATGGCTCATAGAAAACATGAAAAATCTGGATTATTCAAAACATGACAATGTTCCTATTACAGCCTATTATTCCTTCTACAGTACCCTTGGTACAAGACACACAAAGATGCAGGTGCATGTGCACACCCACAAAATGTATTTGGGCCAAACTTTCAGCAAAGTTGTCTCTCACAATTACAATGAACAAGATCGAAGTTAAAGCGTTTCTTTGAAACCGCTGCAAGAACGCATTGAGTAAAAAGGCTTATTTTTGCACTTTAAGGACATTCAGTCCCTCATTTCTATAACATGGTCACTGGTGATTATATCTACAACTACATCACTAATATGAAACACCCCATTTTAAGTCACTTCTAAAGACTGCAAAATAAATACAGTTTACTTGGAAATAACACATTAAGTATAAATAAAATTCCTTCAAGACATTTGTACTCTGAAACCCAAAGCCCAGGCACATAACACAGACATGACAGCTCAGTCATATTTACGGAGACCAAGTTGTACTATGTAGTCCATAAAATCAATAGGATGCACAGAATTATGATTGTTAACTAATGCTGAACAAGTTTATGCAAGGAGAAATGCATCTGTATGTAAAAAAAAAAGTTTGGTGACAACTGAGAGCAGGGGTGCACAAATTTCACAAAAATCTTGGCACCACCACAGAATTCTAGACGTGTTACAGGAAGCATGTTCCATACCGAGGAGCCACACATATTAGGCCCCAGCATAAAACATTAGTTGTTACAGTGACCTGGCCCCTGCAATTTGTGCACCGCTAGCATAAAAAATGAAACCCAATTTAGAACAGCTAACTGTTAGTATGGGAATAAATCTAGGTGGGTTACCTAGTACGTGCTCATTTCTGTACTAGAGTTTCAGCATACAACAGCAGAGACCCATAATTCATAATTAACACTTCTAAACAACACAATTTAATGTGATTTTGCATTGTACTATTTGCAGACTTTTTGTATACCTGGGATCACTTGCTGTATGGACTTTGTCCATTGTCCTGTGCTCAACAGGCAGTTAAAGTCCATGAAGTAAATGATTCCAAATGCGATACATCATTACCACAAGGCTACAGGATTATCCTGCTGTATACTGATTAGATTACAGAAAGTAGCTGTTGATGACTGAGTGCAATAAATAAGATACTTTATACCTAAATACTAGCTGAAATAGTGGAAGACACACATTAATGACACTATAGCCACTTGAAATATCTTATCTGGGATTGACATATTTGAGGACAGGATTCTAAGGAAAATATTTGGACCTATAATGATGAGTTAATGGAAGGATGGAGACAGTTATGTACAAGGATTTGTGAGTTACATGTTTTTAAGTTCATTTCAGGCATATCAATATTTTCTAAGTCTTAATGAAGTCTACAGCCAACCATTCAACTACACTGCACATTGGGCCAGATGTTGCTTCAGACTAGACAAAATCTGAAATAAGATGAGTTATAGAGGTCAAGAACTAAGAACGAGAATTCAAACATAATCATACTAGCCTGTATAAGTTACATTAAACAGCATGTATCAGAATTATGATACTTAATATGAAAGGTGGAGTTTTTGAACAACTGATGTGCATTTATTTTTGTTTCAGGCAAGTGTATATATATTAAAAAAAAAAAAAAACCTACTACTACTCAACATACATGATTTCATTTGGAAGTAATAAATAAAATATTGTTCTATTACATGGTGACTTCAATCCCCTTGCCCATCACAATTATATGATGCACAGTATATATCATATGCCTCACATAGCCACAAATTGTTTTACCAGTGCAACCACAGAGGATCACACATCCTGGCAGAAATGTTTGCATACAACAACTCTATTTATAAGTCCACATTAGCCTCCAAAAATTGAAAAAGAAGTATCAGTACAAGTAATGGTTGTACACAATTGACAGAGCATCGTAGCTGATGTTTTCAGGTTAAATAAATCAGTGGTAAAAGTAAAACTAAAGTCTGATTCGCGATATAATATTTTAAGATCATAAATTTTGGAAAGCAACATACAGCAGCCAAAGATTTCACACTGGACCGATAAAATATCATAATACTCAGGTACTCTGAAAATGACCGCAATATCAGAGCGTGCTTGTGCTTAGTCATGCTGTGTCACTTCACACCACATCTTTGACAACCAGAACTGCTGGAACATAACATTTTCCTTCAGGTCAATGCAGCACAGCAATGACAATGCAATTTTCAAAACTTATTCCTAGCTTTATTTCCCAGACTTTCTTGTGTGATTACTTAATGTTTGCTCAGGTGAAAAAGCAACTTTTGGGCATGGTTTGAATCTGCAGATGACATTAACAAGGCTACCAAAGAACAATTCCTCAATCTGAACTCAAAACTACAGCACCACAGTCACAGTACACCGACGTGGTTATTACCATACACTGTGGACCAAACATAAACTTTCTTTCCTGGTAAACTCTGTACAAAATTCTCCTTTGGATTATGGTCCAAAGGTACATCAACAGTATCAGTTATGTAAATGAAATTCCCATGTTCACTGGAGATATAATGAGGGTCATTGCATGTCTCATCTTTGGAAGGAGAGACAATCTTCCTTTTGTGATTGGTTTAGCTGCATACAGCTGTGAAGAGTTTATTGACAATGTTCTTGAAATGTGCAATGGACAGACAAGGATTTCACGCACATTCTTCTGTAAATCCTGACAGATTTTACTCCCTCCAACCACAAAAAATGAAAAACAGCAGAGATGACAGGTTTACACTATGACTGCATGAGATTCCCTGAACATAATGGCCATCTGATGACATACCTAGATTTCCCATTTGACATGGCTTTTATTACAGCAGTTTCATTCTTTGTAACCCTGTGTCTTTATTCATATAATCTATAACTTCACCCTTGTTACCATTCTCATCTGCTGTAATAATTCTTTGAGGGGAACTACTGCTTTCAATACATAGTGTTGGTAGTACTGAAGGCAAATTTGTGGTAGTGCTGGTTACCTACCTTGTAATATATTTAAATTGTACTTCTGGCAACCTCACCACCACAGCTCTTGACCCATAACCTTAAAACAAATTCCTATTGCTCTCTGAATTTCTTGCTATTCTGATAGCATGATAGGGCACATCAACACGGGCTGCATCAAAACCCAAAAACCTCCTGCAATTTTAAAATGTTCAAGCTTTAAAAGATTCGATTTGCATTTTTATACACAAACACAAGTTAAAAACACTCCAAATAGTTCATTTTATATATTTAGACTACAAGGAAGTTTACTGCATTATTAAGATGTGCTGCATTATCTCTTTTCTTATTTTCCACAAAATGCTACTGATGTAATAATTTTATGTGAATAAAAGTCCAACAGATGCAACAGTATGCAGATATTTATTCACTGCAAAACTACTCTACATGTTTTGGGTGTCACAGCACCCGAAACATGTAGAGTAGTTTTGCAGTGAATAAATATCTGCATACTGTTGCATCTGTTGGATTTTTATTCACATTGAATTACGATGCATGGAACCACGAGCTTAAAATTTAATAATTTTATCTTTTCCTGTTCACAAAACAATCACACTTTTCATAACCCATGCACTAAAATTTAAATGCCGACATGGTCGGATAAAAGTTAAAAATATCAACATAAATTTCACTCTTCAATTCAAGAAGATGCTTTATCATTTAACTCTGAATATGGGAATAACTTCATCTTCGTCACATGAACATGCTAATATGCGAGATTTACAGTTGTAAACAATAATGGTATACTCAACACAGCTGAATTATAATCGGCACAGAGAGCACTTCTTATTTAATCCATGAAGTGGGTACCACTTTGATTACCAACATGCTAAAAGTAGCATGTTAAATGAGTGGATTCCTGTCACCATTGTGAATATGCACATAGAATGAGATCATCTAGGTTTCAGGACTTCACATTACACACCACATACTCTCATATTCACATTTATGGGAGGTTCTTGGGTGTGCTGTTCACAGGAATAATCATCAAAAGATAAGCACAACAGCGACATTTCATTCAAATAACTACGCTCTTATCCTTTATTGGCATATAAAACAGTTTAAAAAAAGTCCTTCCAAAGTCCACTGATTAAAAACAAAAACAGAAAACAACTTATTAATTAGATCTCTTTTCAGGCATGAGATTAAAGAAATGAAACACATATTTACCTCTATCTTGTACAACACTGTTGAAATCAGCAAATTTCAAAGAGAACAAGAAGTAAATATTTATCAAAAAGGTTACTTGAAATGAAATTGAAATGCCAAATGTTCAGATAAGAATGATTCTGCAGACAAAATCCTTGGACTATGCTTCTTCTTTGTAGTGCTTCCTTCAGCTCCTGACTTGGAATGGACTTGAAATTCTAAGAGCGCTATTCTTCCAAGAAGAAATATTGCCCAGCCTTCTTCTGCTCAGTATCCTGTGAAAACAAGTAGAGTAAAATAATAAGCAAAAACAATCTGGTAACTGAATAGGAACATGTCCTTTTTTACTGCACAATCAGGAATGAAATAAAGACAACAATGCAATATGTGCATGATGTTAAGGTATAAGTATAATGTATTTTATACAAGCTGCTTAAAGTACACACACGCCATACACTGCCATTTATCCAAGACCCCTGGATTCAATTCCAGAGGCTTACAAACTAAAGTGTGTGGAATTTGTTCTTCCAGCAATTTAGTAGAGTTAGAACTGTTCTAAGAGTGGGATCTTACAAGACATGCTTTACACAACATAAATGCTTTTCATTTTGGAAATGTTCAGAAACTGTCCTGAATCCCATTCCATTTGCTGGAAACAGAAATGACCAGAGCCATAATGGGATACTGGTCAGTGAAAATATATATTCATAAGACTGTCACAATAAGTCAAATATTTTATTATTTCACTGCAGTTCATGGGCATGTCTGACATCATTTCTTTGGTGAAATGAAATTATGTTCATACAATTTCAGTAACATTTGTCTTAGTCAATGTGAAGATTTTGTATTAAGTAATAGTAAAGTTGTCTCTGTGCATGCCATGAAGGCATATGGGGAGTGAAGGCATGCCTCCACTTACTGTTAACCTTGGAACATCATCAGTAGTTTTCTTAGGGAAATCCTTCATAAAGAATGAGCATTTCTGCTACTCCTTCATGTAAATATGCCATACACAAGAACCAAACCTCTGCAGCATGCTTTCATGCTGCACTGAAAGGCTACCACTACACAGGTATCATGGGACAAAATTCAACGACGACGACGATGACGACAATGCCACCGCCGACGAACAACAACAACAACAACAACAACAACAACAACAACGTTATTTTAAACAAACCCTACTCAACTTCTATGTAAGTTCATACTCACTTTTACAGAATTGTTCTTATTAATCCGTGGCCGGAAGTTGTTGGGGTCCCGCCTGAAGGTGATACCCAGAAGTTCCAGAAATCTATTCATTCCTGCCAACAAGGTCTGTGGTGTATGTGCTGTTGTGTCTATAGAAGGTGAGCCTTCAAACACAATCACCCTGTCAGCCAAGTATGTTGCCATAATGAAATCGTGCTCTACTACAAATCCGGTCTTCTTGGCATGTAAAATGAATCTATAAAATACAGAACAAGTCAAATGAATGATAAAATTTTGCATAACATATATTATAATCACGGGATTCTTAAAATTGGAAAAATGGAAGTCAAGATAAAAGAATAATGTACAGTCAACACAACTAAAATGTCTGTATTATTTATTACGGCAACATGTCTCAACCGTAGTGAGCCATCTTTAGGCCAAAAATTGTTTAAAAATGCACAGAAGGTTGTAGAAAATTGTGTTGCAGTTATTAACTGAGACCTGTTATTACAATATATTAAGATACATCTTGCTATGTCTAAAATATTAATTAATTAGTTATAGAACACTATTTATATTAGTTAAAATGCCAATTAATTAATTATAAACCATTTGGATTTTCACAGTGTCCTAAGGTGGTAGGCTGAACATGTGGTTCTTGAACATGTTTTGTGTCTTGTATTTGGTGATTGTCTAAATTTTCTATCCTTGTTGGATAAAAGAGATTGCTAGACATAAATTTCAAACTGGTGTCAGCCTTTGTGTGTGCTGTTCATCTCACTAATCGAGAATAAATATCAAGTGGATCAATAAACCCAATCCAGGTGTTCCAGTTTCATCACAACTGGGTGCATGGTGCACCACCAACCTGGTCAAGGCTGCATGTCTGTTCCCAAGGCAACTGTCACATACACACAAAATCTTTCTGACAGCAGTCCAAAGCAGTTCACTAGATGTTCAAGTAAGCAGTTGCAGGTCCCTCAAAAAAATAGTGCTCCTCATCTACCTGGGAAAGCTAACATGGAAGCCATACAAAATACAGTCAATGGAAGGCAGTTTGTGATAACAACAAAAGCAGACAGCAAGACTCCTGCATGAACATGCATCAGCAAGTGGAGTTGGAAGACAATTTTCTAATACAACTTGTTTCTAGTGAGAGACCTATATTCTACACTGGTGACAAGATAACCATAATGTGCACATGCAGGGATGACAAAATACAGCTCTTATCAAGGAACATAAATCTGATAGTGAAAACTTTAATGTGTTGCATGACATGAGACAAATGAAAATTTATCAGCCATTTGTACAGGAGAACTCAATTTCTTAGGTGGATGTGCTGCGGCACTTTCTTGTGCCCCTGCTGAAGCAGGATGTCATTCTACATGACACAATCTCCTCCTCTGGCAGCATGGAGTTAACCCCACTTTTATTTGTAGGTGAGGGCACTTCAAAACCTGAAGTTCCCAACACTTCGATCAGTCAAGTAGGTCCAATAGCATGGACCCAAGGGCATCAGACTTAATCCCACCATTCCCAGTCACCTTCCCTTTGGGGCTACATCAAGCATAAGGTATATTTACCCTCTCTAATAAGCAATGTGGAATTCTGGATCAAGACTTTCACAGATGTTGCAGATGTAAACATTGTTATGTTTAGGTGTGTGTAGGTCAAACTTGGATACAGATGGAACATTTGTCATATTACTGTTGGGAGCCATACTAAGCACTTGTAAAAATGTAAACAAATGTAAGTTGAGGGGGGGGGGGCCTCCGCATTCGCTGCATATCGCATTCGCATCATATCCAGAGGTTTATTCATTTCAGGGTTTAAATTTTCTAATCAAAACCAAATTTTTTTTCATTCTGTATTTGTGCATGGCCAACGTTTGCTAAATGAAAAAAAAATTTAGTTCTAAAAATCAATTTAGCTCTCAACAGTACAGCACCTGTTCTATAACGTGAGCAGTAGGAATTTAATTTGGAAATGAAGTCACACTGTTTCACTTAAATAAGTCATTGCTGGAGACTGCTAATGTATGACATGTTAACCACAACTAAATTAATATCATCCAATACGTGAAGATTATCTGTAGCCAGTTTTATGTTTTAATATATATATATATATATATATATGTGTGTGTGTGTGTGTGTGTTTTTCAAACATTAATTAATGCAAGATCCTCTTCACACCTCTTTATTACTTTTGCTGCTACCAGACGCTGTTCAGAATCCAGGTAAGCTGATGGTTCATCAATGAGGTACACATCTGCTGGTTTTCCCAGGCACAGTGCCAAAGCTACTCGTTGCAGCTCCCCACCAGACAAGTTCTGCACCTCCTGCTCCATGATGTCATCCATTCTCAGTGGCTTCATGACATCAGTCACAAACTAAAATTTAATTTGGTGTTATCAATGACCAGAGACACTTTACATTATGTCACTCATGTAAACTATTTTTCCTGTTAGATAAGGCAATGTTCTACAATATGCATGCCATCACTACTGGTGGCCAAGATCAAAAATACTACTGCAGTGGCTTAAACACTTTAGCACAATTGTATCCATGAATTGCGATACCCCATAGTAACATAAATTCTAGAAGGAAATAATGGAAACAAAGGAATTTTACACTTTAAAAATGATACAGAATATAATTGCAGTGTAAAAAGAATGTACACCTGCATCAGACAACAGAGAAACTCTCAATGTTTTGTTGCAAATGACCCAGGTGGTTGTTGCTGCAAAATGCTGCTGCTAGATACCACTAAGTTCTGAAGGTTTGTGATAAAGGTGTTATTATGTGACATATATTTTAGACCTTCATTACTGTGTAATTTGCGTAGAATAATGTTTCCAAACCTGGCTCAACTCCATCGTCAGGAAAATGCGTGAAACCTACTCTGCTGGACCCAACAGACAGAGCCCACCGCAATCTGGCAATACAGATACTTTCACCTGATGACACAAACACACCCACCTACGAAGATGTCACTTTTAACCACAGTGAAACAATCCAAATGTCCATAATACGGTCTGTTTAGTAACTTCTATAGTTTATCCAAAACAGGTCAATATTTAGGTTCCTTCACTAAAATATGCAGATGTGACACATGACAAGACACTTTATGTTTTCCATTTCAGGAACTTATAACAGTACAGATGTCATTATGTTTTGGAAGGTATCTAGACAAAAAAAATAGCTGTTTTGTAAGGAACAATGTATACAAAGTAGTAGACATGGATCTCATCGCAGCGCATGCAATGGAACACTCAAGGCTGAACCTTCACAATGGAAACACACAAACTACTGGACTGTCATCAGTAGACACAACAATGCAATCAAAGTAAATGGGCCAACACAGCACAAAAGCCACATGTAATGAAGATTCAAGTCTTTCTGGTGACACTGTGTAGATTCATCAAGTTACCGACAATGTGGAAGAGCTTGCTACCTCCATTCTCAGTACACTCCCTCATCCTGAACTGTCCTCAAGTTGGAAGCTGCAAGTTCCTTCAAAATATAACTGTTTACCAACCTACACAGCAGCATATCCTGTAGAATTTGAGTTTCATCCACACTGATGTGACAGCCTCAAACCTCAAACCACATGTAACACTTTACCACTGAAGAATAAAATGTGAATTCAGAGATGATTAGCAGCAGATTAAAAATGTACTTGCCTGTGGGTGAACATACGCATCTCGTATCTTTTCGTGTAACAACTGGCGAACAATTCCTTGAGATTTTGGACTTATCTTCTGAGGTTTGTAACTGATATGCAATTGTGGAATGTTACCTGTAATAAATACATAAACCCTCAAACACTTCTACATAAAGTATGTGATTAATCACATTCTGGCAAAAATGTATGTGTATATATATATATATACACATACATACTTTTTTTATAAATTTGCACAACAGCCCCCACTGGACCAGCGCCTCCTCATTCGCAAGGTTTCTAGATCACACTCAATGACGCACCACACTTGGTAGGACTCCTCTGGATGAGTGATCAGCTAATCGCAAAGACCTCTACCTGACAACACACAGCACTCACAAGCGACAAACATCCATGCCCACGGTCGGATCTGAAGCCACAATCCCAGCAAGAAAGCGGCCGCAGACCTATGCCTTAGACCGCACAGCCACTGGGACCGGCAAAAATGTATATTAGTCTCCCAATTTTAAGAAATAATTTTCATTAGCAAGTGTGATATTCTTACCCTTTGTTCTGATTATATTCTTTTAAATCAAACATGCAATAAATCAGTAAGAGTGTTGTGTTCCCACCATACTTCTCTCGCCTACAGGGCAAAGGAAAGGCACAGAATAATTGTATCTGACTCTCAAGCTTAGAGCCTATGGGTCTAATTTGGTAGCATGATGCCATCTCAAATAATTTTTAAGTTGGGCTGCAAGACATCAACCCCAACTCTGCTGTCACCTTATTAATTCAATCTCCCTTTTCATACAGCATGGAAAGTAGAGAGTATGCTGATGCTGTTCAAGAATATACAGAGATACATAATTATGTACAGTACATTTACAATTTGAAATAAAATTGCAGCAGGGCGATGCTCATAAATTATCCTAATGACATTTGTCACTACCAATTTCCTATCCACAAACACTCTCAAGAACAAAAGTTTTAGTGGAAAAACTCTACTTGTACCAGCCTACCTGCAGGTTCTGGTGCCAACAAGGTAATCACATAGATTATGACGATGCACACTCATGGATGTGTTTCCTCCAGTTCCAAGTTCTGATGCTGAATGTATGACTGGCATATGACACCTGACTGCCGTGCTGACTCCACTTACCCAGGACTATTTATACCCCCTAGAGTGCTTAGTCTGCACACATTTCACAGTGGACTAGTTAAGTCTACCAATATTAAACACTTCTTAATTGTTTTCTGTGACCTTCCTACATGCTGATACTACACATTACAGAAACTATCCTGGCCTTTGTGTAATGACAAAAGAATTGTATTGCATTCCAATCAGGAACAGAGACCAGGGAAAACTAATTAACTGTCATTAGATGACAAAAGAAATACGAACCGCTCTTGTGTGACGGGCGGTGCACCCCCTCCCCCCTTCCACACACACACAAGCTGAAAACTTTTCTTTGCTGAAATTTTTCTCTAAACAATGTCTAATAAAATAATTAAATTGTCTTTAACACACTATTCTTCTACTTAAAGCTTTTCAACTTTGTGTACATATTGTTAGTAAAATTAACACATAATGCAGACAACAGGACACTGACATAATAATTTTGTGCACAGCATAGAAGAGACAATTATTCTTACTAAATTCAGATTACAAAACAAAAAAGATGTGAGATAACAAAACTTTTCTTCTGTTTGCCTCTGTGGCACCACATGGTGATAGGACCAGATATAAAACAATGTGTTTACACATTAAACTATGTATGGTTGCCCATCAACAAACAACAGGGGACATGGATTGCTTTGTGCATTACACCTTGTATGACCTGCTGGTAACCACCAGGCAAACATGACACAAGATTTTTGTTTTATACAACCCAATCTGCATCTAGGACAGGACTGCTTTCATTGTCAGTATTACAATATACAGTAGCTACAACGTTGAAGGACTAACACTCAAATTAAGAAATTATAGTAAAGCCATGTAATCACAAATCATAAAGAAAAATCTCTACCATAAAATGTGCACAACACCACAACAGCCTTTCCAACCACCATCAATGGTATGAGTACAAACTAAATTTTATAAAATCTTTGGGTGCTCTCTATGCACTAAAGCAGGTGCTACACAAAATACAAATGGACAATTTTTTAACATAATCACCTATACCATAACACAGACAGTCCAGCTACAATCAAGGCACTTGACAATTTCCACATCAATTTTAAACTGGTTGGGAACTGCCATCAGTCCCTAAACAAAGAGGTTGTACATAGCACGATAAAACTGGTGTGGGTTCCCACAAACAGGAGAATTTCAGAGAATGAAACTGTTGACCAAGAAGCAAGAAGTGGATCTGCACATTCATTTACAGGACAAGAACCAAACTGGAGTATTTCAGATACATCTGCTAGATGAGACATTCATGCTTGGATTAACGGAGCCCATCGAGAATACTGGAAGCCCATATTTAGACATAAATGTGTGCAGTGTTTCCTTGAAGAATCTCCAGTCACACAAATTTGGGGACTACTGCAGCTAAACAAGTAACATCTGAGGCAAATGACAGAACTACCAAGGAGAATTTCAGAGAATGGAACTGTTGACCAAGAAGCACGAAGTGGATACTGCACATTCACATACAGGACATGAACCAAACTGGGGTATTTCAGATACACCTGCTAGATGAGCCATCCACAGTTGGATTAACGGAGCCCATTGAGAATACTGGAAGCCCATATTTAGACACAAATGTGTGCAGTGTTTCCTTGAAGAACCTCCAGTCACACAAATTTGGGGACTATTACAGCTAAACATGTACCATCTGAGGCAAACGATGGAACTACTTACAAGACACTGTCATCTGAAAGGTCACCTATTCAAAACTGGACTAGTACATGTATGTAGTCCCATGCGTGAAGGCTGCAATGACAGATTGAACAGTTCAGATGTCCTATATGACTGTCTGGTTTTAGCTGAAACATGATTTTGTCACTTGGGGGCTCCATCTGATAATCAAATGAGTATAAACAGTCCTCACTATGCATAGTGCTGTGCTTAGTTCAAAATGCAGGGCCACTGGAGTGCTGATTCTAGAAGGGTCATACACAACAGAACATAAATGGCCTTGGTGCAAGTACAATTCAAGTCTAACCTCTTCAATTTGATCCTATTTTATAGTGGGAGTCCTATAAAAGGTTTGTGGCATGAGAGAGGAAATGTAAGTTACATTTTTTACACACTATGCTACACTACACTACACTAATCTACAGACATATTAGTTTGGAATGCTCACACATGTGTATGTTTATAATGCACTCAGAGCATAATAAATTAGTGTACTACTACTGTTATACGAAGTATATGTCTGAGACTGGAATATTCATATGGAATTACATAAATCAGAAACTCACCTGAGCCTTCATCTGGTTCTAGCGTGCCTGCAAGCATACGAATAAAGGTTGTTTTCCCAGTGCCATTCTCTCCCAAAAGCACCAAGATCTCAGAGTCAGAGAATTGTCCTTTCTGTACAGTCAGATGGAAGCTACCCATTGTCTTTGTCATTTTTGGATATTCGTAATGATTCATACGCTTCACTTCTTCTTCAGTGGCTGATTCTGCTACTTTGAATACTAATGATTCATCACGAAATCGTAAATTTTCAGTTGGCACAAAACCATCGAGGAAGATGTTAATACCTGTAATTAATGCCTCAATGAATTTGCTTCTAAATTATCTGAAAGAAAATGTTTTCACTTGTATTTCTCAACTGAAATCTAGACACATATGAGCAGTTTGTAAGAATAATAGGAAAAAAAGTACCATACTTAAATTTTCTGTTCGAGAAGGCTTTGCATGGAACCCTGCACTACTTATGTTCTATCTTGCACAGAATTCAATCTGTGGCAAAGAAAGAAATTTTCTTTTTCACAACAGCATTCAGATTAGTTCTAAGGACTGCCCAGGCTCTGACCCAGTGGATACTGGAGTATCTTTACTTGGGTGCCATACTAGCAGGAGGGCATACATGATGAAAATAGGTGGTCTTGAAGTTTCTTTCAGTGGACCTAAATAAGGTTTTATAGAATTTACAGTCTATCATTTAGAGTTTGATATAAACCAGACAGGTAGTCCACACACAGTCTTGTGGATGGAGAGGCAGATATGCTAAAAATAATATGTGATTGTCAAAACAGTTCTATGCAGTGCATCTAAAAACTTTTGCAACCATTTAAATCTGATTATGTGGTTTACATTGAATAAGAATTTTTCATGTACATTCCCACATGCTCCCAGCTATAAAGATCAGAAATTTCTGGACTCTGCTTGTTTGACAAGTGTGCAGGATCCATTAATGAGAAAGAAGTTCCCACTTACTCTTAATATAAGAATGATAGCTGCCACAGGGAACAAGCACCTTGACAGAGAATTTGAATCACAAGGGAGGCTTGGTGCACTGAACATTCAGAAAATGTTGGCTTAACCAGACTTGAGGGTTAAGGCAGACATGCAAAAACAAATGCACTAGATCCCACTAGATCTGAAACTCAAACCATCAGCATGGAAAGTTATAACTGATCATTTCCAACACATTTCAGAAAAATGGAGTCTGGCCCTGAAATGATGGAATAACAGAGAAGAACAAGGCCCACCAAAGAAAAGAGAAAGCAAAGATACTTGTAAAAAAATTACAGGAATACATTAGACTCATAGGTCAGAAATCAGTTATATTCTAATAATGTTAATTATGGCAGACATTGCTGACATGTGTATGATGGAGTCTAAAATAACAAGCAAAGCAGTAAAAAATAAGAAAGAGAGAGAGAGAGAATACAAGAAAAGAAAAGAAAGAAGGAAAGGAAGAAAGTTGCAGCCATCAATTACTGTATATATACATATATACCATACATACCTTCCCTAACAGAGAAGGGCATAGTAACAACTCCATAAGCTCCTGGAACACCATACAAACAACATATGAAATCTGAGAGGTAGTCTAATACTGACAAGTCATGTTCAACAACTATAATGAACCTGAAACAGAAATATCATGCATATGTTAGAACACAATCCAAACAGACTTCATAAAATTTCTCAGTTTCCCTCTGCCTATATATCAGAAGTACCCTTACTTGTCAGGATGTATAAGGGAGCGAATTGTGACAGCTGCATTGAGACGTTGTTTAACATCCAAGTAACTGGATGGCTCATCAAACATAAAAATATCTCCATTCTGAATGCACACCATGGCACAAGCAAAACGCTGAAGCTCACCTCCCGATAATGCTTCAATATGGCGGTGGCGAATATTTTCTAAATCTGTAAAGAAAAGTTACAGTTCACATTGAGTAAACACATGTGAAAAATCATAGCGTAATTCATTTTGGTATTTTGGGTGCCATACATGACAGCAACACAGGGTGGTATTCACTGTACAGAGATTCACAAACAGGCATAAACTTTACATTACAAAGCTGTGGGGAAAATTAATTGTAGAGAAGCAATTTATGTTATAAGAAGCTTTAAAATTTTGTAAACTGAGAGCACGTTGCAGACAAAGTGAACTGGAAAAAACACTGCACTGGAAAACAGCCATGATCTGCTTTTCTAAAAAATGACAGTTGTGTCTGTGCTTACACAGCAGCTACTATAACATCAACAAGAAAGAGTGGATTTTGCTGTTGAAGAGGAAACAGTGTCTTTGTAGGGGAGAGGGGAGGTCTGAGAAAATCAGCAATGCTACAACAGAAATTCCCCCAGCCAACTTTTCATATATAAATGGCACGAAAATTTTGTGCATAATGTATGTTGTGTGACCCACAGACATGATGGCAAAGCAGAAAATGAAAATCATCTGCGTATGGATTTCATTTGCTCTGACTAGCACACTTTTTACAACAAAGTCAATTCAAAACATGCATCGTTAATGTCAGACACAGAAGAGTGACATGAGTGCTTGGAACATGTCCAAGCCAACCCCACAGTTGGTGCGTTCTGCTACACTGGGCAAAACCTGGGCTGAAAACTAGAGTGTTTCAATGGATCTACACTATGGTAATCAGACCCATTTTGACCTATGGCTCCATGGTATGGTGGCCAAGGGTAAGATACATCAGCAGGCCAGAGCTCAACAAACTACAGAGATTAGCCTGCCTGGCCATAAGCGGGGTGATGAGAATAACCCCAACAGCAGCAACGGAGGTCCTTCTGGAACCACCATCTTTATATATGATAAATGTGGTGGAAGCAAGAGCAGTGATCTACAGATTTATGTGCAACCATCAGTGGAAGCCCAAATTCACTAACCATTGTCAAACTAAAAAGTCTTAGGACATGCAGCATGAACCCATCTTACTTATTGGTACAGATAAAATGACACTGAGATAAGCATATCATAAGCCATTCAAGATCCATCTTCGTGAGAACAGTGAATGGCAAAATGGGTTTAGCTCAGATAAGGGGGCCTGGTCTGGTATACGGTTGGGTCCGAAACCAATGAAGGCACTGGTGCTGGGGTGTAAAGATGGGGTTCAAAAGAGGGCCTTCTGAGTTGGGCTCCACACCACAGTATTCCAAGCAGAAAAATATGATATAAAGGCCTGCATAATGGAGAATATGGAAGAAGACTACAAAGATAGGAACATCCACATTCTCTCAGATAACCAAGCAGCCATTATGACACTTCATAATTTACAGACAAACTCCAAATTAGTCTGGGATTGTCATCAGTTCCTGGTGGAACTGGCAGAACATAAAGGGTTCAACTGGTATGGGTGCCGGGACACTTGGGAATTGATGGAAATGAAATACCTGAACAGTTGGCTACAGAAGGTCCCTCACATCCACTGATAGGAGCTGAGTCTGCACTTCAAATATCTGTGAAGGTTGCAAGAGGAGTAATCAGGTACCAGATGAACAGGAAGCATGAAAAGTGTTGGCAGTCCATATATGAACCAAGGCAGGCTAAGGCCTTTCCGAAAAAACCATCTGCCAAAAAAGCTGGAGAACTGCTCAGTCTGAATAGAAACCAGCTAAGAATAATGACTGGGCTGCTAACAGGACACTTTCATTTAAAAGGACAAATATTTCAAATGGGGCTGATAAACAGTCCAAGTGCGACAAATGCAAGCAGGTAAAGGTAAAGTAATCCTTGTACAGGCCTGATCAGGCCCTGAGGGTTCCAGGAGGTTAAGGCTCCCAGATTTCATGACAATTTTCATATGAAGGTGGTAAGGCTGTCAGCCCTATGCACTGGGTGCCTTTATCTCCCAGGAAGTATCCCTGGTACTCATTTCTGTTAAAGGCTGAGTCAATCCCTGGGCCACAGCGTGACTAGAATTATTATGTCAATGAAAAATTCCAGTGATACCATTGGGAATCAAAGCTGTGACCTTGTAGCACAGTGCCTCAACCAACTGCACCACCATGTGCCCCAGTAGATGCAAGCAGGCACCTGAAATGGCCTCACACATTCTTTGTGACTCTGAGACATTGGCCACATTAAGATTCAGGCACCTGGGTCAATATTTGATGAAACCACTTGACTCTGAAGACTCTTCAAGCAGCAGGATACTGAACTTTATTCAAGACACTGGGCTGCTAGATGCATGAATACAAAGGCTGCACAAAGCATCAAATATGGTCGAAGTGCATGGGTCACTAATGTATCCATCCTCCTTGTATTCTATTCTGTTCTAGTGTGCTCTGCTTGATAAGTGCAGACAAAATTTATGCCCACTGAACTATCATTAAATTTATCTTGATATGCTCGTGATTTTTCTGCTACCACAATCTGCAGTGATGACTCACTTTCCACCAAGGTAACACACTTCCCCATTATCATCACTTGCTATAGTCAGTAAATTTCTATCCTTGTAGTTTTGCGAATGACCAAGTCTAACAGCCACCATTAGCAAAGAATGTGAATGTACTGAAAGCCAGGATAAATGCTGCTGTAGCGAAAGTCACCCCTGAAACACTGTAAAATGTGTGGAAGAAGCTTCAATTTTTGTAAGGTGTTGAAGTGCTAAATAACTTTCGCTACCCAGAAAACCTGTGGCCTAGGAAAATCTTTAAGTGACTTACATTCCTAACACATTTTTCACCATCTACTCATGTGGTTACATTATCAGATTGAAGAGTTCCTCTTTAATTTTTGTGTATTGCCCTCCTTAATGTTCGCGCAGATATGAAACTTAAAATTTTCAAAGTTGTACAGCTTACGAACAGCATGGACATGCCAAAAAACATACAATTAAAGAACACTGCAATGTAGACTATGTGGGTCTGGACAGCGCAGTCATTATAGCAAATCCTTATGGACTGGACGGTACGGGGATGAAATCTTGGTGTGGGTGAGATTTTCCGCATCTGTCCGGACCAGTCCTGTGGCCCACCCAGCCTCCTGTACAGTGTGTACCAGGTCTGTTTCTTGGGGCTAAGGAGGCCTGGGAGTGGCATTGACCCCACCCCCATCTAGCGCTAAGGTTAAAGAAAGAGTAGAGCTATACCTATACTCCCCCATCTAGGCTTTCATGGCCTGTTCTACAGTGCACTCTACCTTTACCTTACAATGCAGACCACAGTGTACGTCAGCGATGCACACATTTTCCAAAAATCTGGAAGTCAATTCAAAATTCTAGGTACCAGAAGGGTGACAAATGCAAGTTAAATACTGAGGACCCACAAATATACAAATATTAGGTGCAAATATATAATATTTAGTTGCCTGGGTGACCTGACGCCCAGGATTTGTGCACCATGGTGTATGTTCCATGCTGGCTTACCCAGAAGTTTACATATTTCACTCTGGTTCTTGCGTTCATCCTTCTTATCTATTAACTCCTGAACAGTGCCCTTCACAGCTTTGGGAATCTGATCCACATACTGTGGTTTGATCAATGCTTTCAAGTCATCTTCCAGGATCTTGGTGAAGTAATTCTGGAGCTCTGAACCACGGAAATGATTCAAAATCTCTGTCCAGTCAGGTGGGTCCTACGCACAGTTTTACATTGTATATAATTGTTGTGAAAAAAAATACATATTTCAAATTTAGAAATAACATCTGTCCTGCATATTCTGTGCTAAATAAAACACAGTGCTGATCAAAAGATTTCTATAAAATTCTTTATATTTAGAGTCATTACAGGTTTCTCACTAAAGAACATAATGGTACTAAAGAGATTACAACTTTTTCATACTTCTCACTTCAGCCGTTTAATATGATAATTTACATAGCACAATGCTGCACATTTTCCTAATAAAATTTCACTATAAAATTTACATTCTTTGGATCTCCAGCTTTTCCAGACATCACACTCTCAATTATGGCAGCTGATTTAGTTCTGTAGCTTTTTATCTGCCAGAATGTACCCGTGGAGCCAGGATATTGTAGTCAGTAATGTGAACAGGCTATGGATTGGACGATCAAAGTATCATGGTCCAAGTCCCAGCAGGGGAGGAGACTTCTCTCTCCAGTAAAATGTTCATATCAGTCCAGGTGACCAACCAGCCTCCTATTCAGCATATTAGAAGCTCCTTTCCCAAGTGCAAAACTGCCCATGCACATGGCTGACCACTTAGTTCTATCTAATGCCCAAGACAGATGTATGACCCTACACCTCCACTCACTCACATCCCTTCACAACTTGCAGAAGGGCATTATATTTATCTATATAAGTGCAGCCCTAGACCACTTTGTGCTGTAGGACATTTACATTTCTTAGAGACACCATGAATACTACTTACTGAATAACGACCAAGGTTTGGTTTCTGTTTGCCTGCCAAAATTTTCAGTGCTGTAGATTTGCCAATACCATTGGTGCCTACAAGACCCAGTACTTCTCCAGGTCTTGGAATTGGAAGTCGATGGAGCTTGAATGAATTCTGTGAGTACCGATGAGTTGTATCCTTCTCTAAGTTGCTGGGCAAATTAATTATAGTGATAGCTTCAAACGGACATTTCTGAAATGAATATATCTATTCAGTTTTAAGAGGAATAAAATAAACCTTCTACTCAATCTGTGCAGCATTACACAACAGGATTTATGTAATCATCACCAACTTACCTTAACACATACACCACAACCAATGCACAGTTCTTCTGAAATACTTGCTATTTTATCATTTGGAGTTACTTCAATGCACAGTTTACCCATGCGAACAACAGGACATGATTTTTTACACTCCTGGCGACATCTCTTCGGTTTACATTTGTCTGCATTTACAATGGCAATTCTAGTAAGTTTGTCTGTCTCTTCCGTAGCTTTGCTTCGTGGCATCCTGCAATACAGAAGGCATAACTGATAAAAGCAACAGTAACAATTTTAATCCATTTTATACGTAAAATAAAGGCTGTTTCACAGATATGTACTTCATGAAGGGGTATAAATCAGTTACACGTTTAATACAATGCACTGGCACCCAAATCATGTTTGCTTTGAAAAAAAAATTAAAAAACATAAAAATACTGCATTAAAAATTACGTATTCCCTTTCATCACACAGCAAAACGGCAATGCCTATCCAGCTAGCATAGTCACAGAAGTATCTGTCATGATCTGGCAAAAGTTCGTGGTCAAAACCACTGCAGTTACGATCAATAACGCAGTACTACTAACATGTCCTTCGCCCAAGGATAATCATATTGACACATTCCGGATGATTCAACATATGTTTAAAATGCCAAAAATGTGCCACTCTGATGACATCTAGGGATATTATGTATTAAGTATTGGTTAACCACAGGAACATGCTACATCTAGCAAAATCACATTTAAAACATGTGCCATCAACGCATCCGCTAAAAGCCGACAAAAGCTTCTTCACACTAACGACAATGTCTTGCTCTTAAAATATATCACATTTTACAAGGACGACTCGGTTTTAAAGGTTAGCAATGGTGTGAAGAAACATCTGTTTTATTACAAGTCGCGCTAGTAGTCATGTAAAAGGAAACTTTTATAATATATCCCTTTCAGATTGTGCTGTAATTATCTCACCCAGGTTTTACAATTTAAAAGTCACATTCACCTTCAAAAACGTAAATCGCAGACGTGGTCCACAGCAATACAAATGCTTGCACCACGTCGGCCTCGCTAGTGGTCAGCCATTGTTTATGACGATTTCAACGTTCAGATTTCATTCGTAATAGTGTTGCAATTAGGTTACCCTTACCAACTCTATTGGATAATATTTGAAATATATAATACACTTACTTATTTAATGAAAAAATATTTTAAATCAGGGTACTTGAAGGATGTGCTGTACTCAAATAATTCTTCAACAAACCCGTATTTGTTACATAAATCTCTCATAATTGATGCGCAGGTGTTTCATTCAAAGTTCATAGTGTGAAATTGTTCCATGCAGTCTCATGGTTTTCAAAACAACTGTGGAAGAAGCGATGCATTTTTGTATGGTAAAATTGTTCACCAATAGTGAATAATATTTAGCTATTGTTACAGACTATGGCATGTGACGTAACCAATAAAATTAAAATATAACTGTATTGTGCAGGTTGGAAAGTATATATTACATCTTTCTGCACAAAACTTTGCTCCATGTCAGGCAACGTAACAGTACTCAGTCACTATTTCTCGTCGCTGTTAAAATTCGGTGACGATGAATTCGAACGAAATTTTGCACATTTTCAGTGTAATTATAATTAAACGAGAAGCGGCCATTAAAGGTTTGTGCTTATTTTGATACGCATGGTGTGTTATAAACATATAAAAGATACAGAAAAGCACGACATATGGAGATAACCTAAACCGGTGCATATTTTGAGGTTTTCACAGCGTTGACAAAGTTTACGGTCGTCTGGGACATGACTGCAATGAATTCGCCAACACCTTTGGCACCTTACGGACTGGAACCAGATAGTTGACAGTGGTAGAACACACCTTCCACGGGGAGCACTTTATACAACCTCAAGGGAGTAAGATTTCCACCACAGCCCAGTACATTGACTGGATCATGAAGGATGCAATCGAGATTGAGCACCGCCTTAATAACTTGAATAGGGAGGATGGCCTGGCCTGAAGCAGGTCATGGCTACCTTTCGTTCATTCCCTAAAGGGATGGAGAAAGTCTCCGCACGAGGATACACAACAATAGCATTATAGCCCTTTCCATGACCACCATATACAGTGTCTCCTTCCTGCGTACCTTCATCATTTGGCTGTTCTGTCTCAGTTTTTTTATTTGTCATTAGCTCTTTCTCCTGCATTTCTTCATTTTCTTCTTCCGCCCACTTCTTTATCCACTTTCGTTATGTTTTATCAGTCTGTACACATGCCTCTGCCTACCTCACAACACTTCTCATCCTACTGATTTGCTGTGACTTATCACCTAACCTGCTGTGACGGCCCAGAAGGTGGAAGCAGTAAGCTCGTTTGGAACACTGTTAACAGATTGCTTGTCAACATGGTGTCATATCCCAGAAGGCCGTAACTGTCACTCTAAACTTAGCACAAATATTATCCATGTTTCAGTATTTTGTTGTGATATTAGGCTTATTTAGTCTTTAACTGAAAATTTTAAGCAATCCTGAAGAGAAGTACTGAGTCTACTACTGTGTTGTAATTCTTTATTGTATTTTTAATGTAACTTAAATTTGCCACCTGTGTTTGCTGTAAGGAATTTCCAAGATATAATTCTAAAATTATGTACTTTGTACAGATGAGATCTTAGTTACTTTTTTATATAAGAATTTGTAAATATTTTTCTCTTCAATATTTTTACGATTGGTGCCTGGCTTACACAAACCGAAAAATGTAGCGTGCTTATAATTTGGCAGTAAACATTGTCAAATAAGATGGTTTTTATTGACTGTTTTTCTTTGTTTATGTGTTATACTTTACAATGGGATGTCCACACCAAGTTCCAAGAGTTTGTTGTATAAGTTTACTCCACATAATGCTGTCACACTTATGTTATTAGCTAAAATGTGTTACCCTGAAAGTTATGTAGTTACATTGTGTTGGCAGGAGAACTGCTGGACGGTTAAATGGGTGAGACTGGAAAATGGAAAGCCGTGTGATGAAAAAGGAATCCAACAGCTTTGATGAAAAGGAATTACAACACATTGTAATTCCCCTGAAGCAGATGGTGCATGAAGATGATGATGAGGAGGAGAATTGTATAGGAGAAACTGGTACTTGCCTCACTGGCAGGGTGTGTAGTATTCTGCATATACAGAGCAGTTTATCATAATTTTCTACCCTCCAACGTATGCCATGGTGTTGGTAGGAACCAGAGAGTTGCTCATCAACCCAAGAAATCCCTCCCCCATTTTTTAAAGATATGTCCACATGTCACATGATCCTTTCATAAGCCAGTTGAAGTCCACACTGCACATCCCATTTCTTTAAAATCCATTTCAGCATTACTTTCCATGTATGCCTAATTCTCTCAATCATTGTTGTATCTTTAGGTTGTCTGATGAAGACTTTGTATTTATCTCTGTAAATATGCTACATACCCTGTCTATCATGCTTGTTCATTTTTTGCCTTAATAATATTCACTGCACATTAACACTATGAAGTTTGTCATTACATAAGTTTCTCCAACCTCATGTTACTTCCTGTCTCTTGTGTCAAAATGACATCAGCAATTTATTTTTATACATTCTCATTCCATTGTATTGTTGTCCATGATGACAGTGATGTTATCACTGAAAAAAGTAGGAGGTATAGAAATTTTACTGTTCTATATACAGCGTGTGCCTATGTTGGTTTTGTGAATATAACACATATTCACATTCCATGTGTTTCCCTTTTGGTTGACAGACTGAGTTTCACACATTACTGCTCAGCCTTGATGTCTTAAGTTCTGTCTTAACTAGGCATCCTTTCTATCTAAGTGTATCTTCCTAATGCCCTTTCATTCTCGTTTTAATAAGATTAATCAAAATGACTGTCATTTTGAATATTATATTACCATATTTCCTGGACCATAACATGCACCAAGATTTTAGAGGCACTTGGAGAGGGGATTTATTCATATTTGAAGCTGAAATTCATGAACACCCAACAAAATGGCAGTGGAGCGCAAAGTTTCTGCTGGTTTAAAATCTTCATAATTACTATTTACACTCATCACGACTGTTGTTACTGTCCAAACATTCATTTCCTTCAAATGCTGCATCATCTTTGTACCATCAAGGGCATTACTGAAACACATTTCGTGAAAGACTTCACAACTGCCTCACATTTTGCAGTCTCCACCTCTTCATAAATCCGTAACCATAAGAAGTTATCCCAGCCATATGCGACCACCCAACTTCTGTTGTTTCTGTGGCCCGTTACCCAGTTCTTCACCACTGCTTCTAGGTCAGATTATCTTGTACTATCAGGACATGGATGTGATAACCACCATTATCCCTCAGGTGAGTGCAGGAGTCTGTGGGTTTGAAGGTCAAGCCACAAGATGCAGGAAAATTTTGTGCAGTCTTGCCCAGGGAACAAAACATTCCTCAAAATGTGTTAAACTCATTTGCGTATTCATATATTTATGATTCAAAACTTGATGTGTATGTGACTATTGGGGAAGGTAAAATTTTAAAAGTAACTACACTACCTTACAAAGAGATTTCTTTAAAAATTTTGAGACATTTTTGCACCATTCCAGTGGACGACACTCATTACACACTGTGTCTGCACTGTGCATTATGCTTGTAGATTGATGTTTCTGTCACATTCCTCAGCCATCCAGTTTACATCTTGCTGATAGTTTCCTTGTGGCATGTTGAATTATACAGGGTGGGCCACGAAAAAGTAGCCCGGGTCTGTAGCATAGCGTAAATACAGAAATTAATACAGTAGCCAAATGCTGAAAGGATATACCATCAACAAGATACTGAAAGTGGATGCCTCCTGCATTAATACACAGCTGCGGACATTTAATCATGTTGAGGTGTACCCGATGTGACATAGTGATTTTGGTGGCTGCAACTGCGTGGCTGAAGGACATCATTAGCCACACAGTTGCAGCCATCAAAATCGCTATGTTCCATCGGGTGTACCTCAGCATGGGTGACAGCACGACTGTTGACTAAATGTTCAAACACTCTATGCAAATACATACTAATGCTAGAGAGAATATCACAAGGACACATGCAAAACAGAAGGCAGGCTACTTTTTCATGGCCCACCCTCTATATATTTTCATTCGTACAACTTGCAGTTATATGCCATTGCCTAGTGGTGATTTACCTGTTTGTGTTTTGTACATTCTAGAATTTTTCTAGAAGTTTTATTTAGTTGTCTTTCATTCTTCATAGGTTCGAGCATGTTACTTAAAGCATTTGGAAAAAACCCTCTTGAAAAACTATGAGATATGTTGTGAAAAAGGAAGTGCTCAATGGCATCTCAGCCCTGAAGATGTAGTAAGATGTGCTGTCCGGATGGAAGAGAAGGCATTGCGATCATGCATGGTGGTAATCCTATATCAGAGAGCTATGACACGGATGGTGAGTATTAATCTTACAGGTTAAACATTTATCTTGTTGCAAAGTCAATACTGGCAGATAGATGGCTGTTTGTTGTTTAAAAATATGAATGTATTCATTGTTTATTCATTTTTATTCTGTGTGATTGCAGATACTTTTGCAGAAAAATGGGCGTCTGATCACACTAACTGTTTTCTTGAAGTCCTTAGCACTACTCTTGTTTGGCCTCTCCATCCTCATCCTAATCTCGATCCAAGCCTGTTCTGGGTGATGACCCTTTTTACCATGCAAAATTATAAATATTAATCTGTCACCTGTGCAGGTCAGTTTTCCCATTGTAGAGGCTTAATATCTAGCATATCTGTTTATGATAGTTTATTTTAAATTTTGTTTAAACAGGTTTAGAATAACATAAAAATGAAAGCGTGTATTTTTATGAAAGTGTTATCAAATAATAAGGAAATCAACTTGACCAACCCTACCCACTATTTACATTCAAAATGCTAACTAAAATGTTGCATATTGTCCATATATCTCTGTCTTCTCATCTTGTGTTATTATTGTGCTGTGGAAGTATACCATATATTTAGGAGTATATGAAGCAGTTGCACCTGGAAAATGCTGCCTACAACCAGCATTTATCATATACTCTGAAGGTATATCAGCATTATTTTATAAGATATTCCTTCCAAAATCTGGGTGCAGCCTGTAGTCTGAAAATATGGTAATTTAATATAAATGTTTGGAACTACCATTAAAATAAAGAATTATTCTTTTGTAGGCCAGTGACATCAAGAAGCACACTGAACAACTAAAGTTGTATAGGAAACTAAAAGACTATGTCACTACTCACTCTTTATGGTCTGATAAGACAACACAGACAGGTGAAAATTTTGATTGCATAGATAAAATGACCCAAACAGTATTTACAGGCACCATTGAAGGTGCTGTTGAATCTTGTGACTTCCAGACTGAAACCAATACAGACACTTCAAAATCTAGCCCAACTGATCAGTGTTTTCAACCATCAACTGTGAAAACAGAGCTCCCATCACCAGAGGCACGTAGAAAGGAATTAATGCACGGTGCACCAATTCCTGTGTATGTTTCAGGAATAAGTGATATAGGAGTCAGACATACAGATTATTATCATGTTAATGGTATAGAAAGCATACCATATCATGACATGAACAAAGAATTTGTGGTAGATGTTCACACAGACAGTTTATGTCAGTATCCAATCCTAAGCAATGAAACACCATTTCTAGTTAACCATGATGGAGGTGTAACTAAAAAGCTTACATCAGAGCAAGACATGCAGGAAGAGGAACCATACGAATGGTCAGTTATTGAAGAACAAACCAGATCAAATGTAAAGATAAATGCTGCATCTCCTGAAACTGTAATGGGCATGAGAAGGTTAAGTAATTTGCAACAAAATGGGAACTTGTCTAATGGAATGTTACGTGGTGAAGTCAATGACTTGGATCAGGAAGAACATCCATATATGAGTGTAGATGACAGACTTGCATCAGTGCTTAACAATGAAGCTTTTGACTTTCCATGTGATGAACAGTTACATGGCAAAACTATTACTGACAAAGACACAGAACACAATATGTGGACAGTTGAGAAGTATCACCAACATAAATTATTACAAGCCAAAATTATGGACATCTGCTCTGATGTGCGTAAGCGAGGTAGAATGAGACTTCGATTCTTAGAACTCTTTGGTAGTGACAGTGAAGATTGTTTTGATGTAGATGAATGTGTAACAAACTTTAAAGAAAAGATTGCACGTTGGGTGGTTGAAAGCCTTATGCCCTTCTATAGGGAAGGTCGAATACAGTCACGTCCTCTTTTCAAGTTCCTTGCACGGCATATTGCTGACACTCTTCTCCTCAAAAACCAAATGCCAGGTAAGCAGCAATTGTATCAAGACTATTTCTGATATTCGAGATTCAGTATTAATCTGATTGTCCAGGAAGTGCTAGCAGTACACGAAAATTGAAGAGCAAACTTAAAACAAACTCAGGTTTATTCCAAGAATTTTTGTTTGATGTAAATTAGCAGGCATGTACTGTCCAGTAAATATGTATAAACAATTTATCTGAATTATTATGTACTATTTGTAACAGTCATGCAGAATAATCTGTGGCATCTGTAGCTAGAGTTGTAACTAGTTAGTTAGTTAGTTAGCTTTATTTTCCATAAATGCAATCGAAATACAATTTCATGTGGATGTGGAAATAGTCGATATAAACAACATATAGTTAACACATAGATGGAAGAGCTGTCAATAAAATTTACTTAAAGGAAGAATGTAAGTGTTGTCAAATAAATATATACACATACAGATTTAACAAACAATAAAAGAGATACAATAAATGAATAATTTAATTATTAAAACTACAGTATCAGCAATCATTAATTACAGGTAAATTCCCTGTACTAGGATTGATCAATAAGTCCGAGTCAAAATATTCTTGAATAGTATAAAATGAACCTTCCAAAAGAAACTTTTTTTAAGGCTGATTTAAATTTCCTCACGTCACTAGATAAACTTTTTATCCTTGGAGGCAAGCAATTGAAGACTTGTCATATGTTACCACAGAATTTGTAACAGGCACTGCACTAATTCATACCAAATATTAATATTTTATTTTGAATTTTAGAGAAGTGTTATCACATTCTGTTTGGCCTGTTTGTCATGCACAGATGATATCTGAAGAAGTGAAGTCAGTTCAGTTGCTTTGAATTTCTGAATATGTAACCAATTATCTGCCAAGATATTTCTCATACTGCATGTCTCTTTATTACTTGTAACTATATGTATATTACATTAATCTTCTTTCTGCACCTTTAAGAAGTTAATAAACTATGTAACAAATGACAGGGCAACCTAACTTTGTAACTGTCTACCAAAAGTTACAGCACTGTAAGAAAAGTAAACTTGTCCGTGTCCACACCGTGAAGGCATGTAGGGGGAGTAGAGGTATAGCTCCACTCCTTCTTATCTTTGGCACTAGATGGAGGTAAGTGTTTAACTTCATGCCCTGGTCACTTTAGCCCTGGAAAGAACCATGGTATCCATTAAATAGGAAGCCGGGTCAGCCCCAGAGCCAGTCTGGACGTTTAGGAGAAGGAAAAATCTGTTGCCTCTGCCAGGATTCCAACCCCAGATTGTCCAGCCTGTAGCCTAGTCACTATACCCACTGTGCTACTACAGCTCCATGCTGTAAGAAATAGCAGTGAATTATTATTATTATTTGTGAAACTCAGATTCAAAAACTATAATAATTTGATGTAATACAGTTTTTCCCTTATTTGCTGCAGTAACACTCCTTGGTGATGAGACTGTATCATTTACTTTGTGTAACATATAGGCTACCATATATAGCCTTGTAGAAGTCAGACCAGAAAAAATGAAATTAAACAGGGGTGACTGAAGGATTTTGTATTTATAACCATGTTTACCAAGTTTCAAATCCAGATAAAATTATCTGGTCGTTTGATAAAGTCTTTGACCAGAAGTTCAGATTATAAACAAAAAGTGTTTATTACATTTTCTGCTTTTACTTCATAAACTGGATATTTTGTTCATAATTATGTTATGTGACAGTCGTTCAAAATAGTTACTCTTGTGTCTCTATTTCTGCTCAGCCCAGAAACTTTCGTCATAATTTTTGTAGTATGATATTTCCCTGTATTCAATTTAGATCTTGATTTCTTTTTGTACACATAAAGAATAGTTTTATTCACCAGGCTCATCCTACAGGAAATTTATGTTTAGTTGGAAGGAAGTTTGAATATCAATAGCTTCAGTGTTTTTGGTGACCCAGCAGACTTATAATGCTGTTGTAGGGTTAGAATTGCACTTTGTAGCGTTTAATTAAAGTTTTTTTAATCACTTTTAGATGAAGCAGATGTTGAGAAGAGTGTAATGGACTTCTTCAGCCATCATGAAGTGATACGGAGCGAGGATGATGTATGGCTGTGATGGTGTGTCATTTTTATAGTACAAGACTACATATCTGTGAAGAATTTTAGGAGCCACAGGAATGGAGTGTGGCATCCAGAGTAATGGGATGATCTCAGTAACTTTTAGTTCTCTGTTTGAGCTGTGATAATTTTGGACTGATTAATTTAAATTGGCAAATTATTTATCTTACTGCAGAGGGTGTGTTGGAAATACATCATTGTTTCTACCTCAGAGGTTTCAGAATGTTTAGTGCTAACATTATTAAATAAAGGAAAATGAAAATGGAAGGGAAAAAGTCTAATGTTTTTGAGTGCCTTAATGTAGTCACAGCTGTAATTAGGCAGTGGCTTTTACATTTTGTTGTTGGAATAAGATCTTACATACAAAATTTCCTTAGTTCTGTGCATTGAAGCCAGTGTGGTCATTGTACCGTGCTCTAAAATTAGACATAGGGTTCTGATGTATGCGAATTTTTTTTTTTTAATCTGGGTGACCTGTGGGTTTACTGTTTTTATATACTTATGTCTCAAAGTATGTAATAATAAAAATCATATGTATGGATGTCCACAAGCTGTCTTCTTCTTCTTCTTCTTCTTCTTCTTCTTCTTCTTCTTCTTCTTCTTCTTCTTCTTCTTCTTCTTCTTCTTCTTCTTCTTCTTCTTCTTCTTCTTCTTCTTCTTCTTCTTCTTCTCCTTCT
>Ga0123357_10000624_pt1 | contig 35160 bp, 26 predicted proteins | sample TergutEmb28metaG_FD_89873 | JGI IMG/M metagenome (GOLD analysis project Ga0123357, IMG submission 89873) | Embiratermes neotenicus P4 segment gut microbial communities from Petit-Saut dam, French Guiana - Emb289 P4 | ecosystem: Host-associated > Arthropoda: Insects > Digestive system > Gut ... | reverse complement strand
TTTAAGGATAAGAAATCACTGTTTTTAGTAACCGATAAATCGCCGCTTCTTGGAGAGTGAAAATGAATGATATCCGGTTTGTATCCTTCATAATTGAACAGTACAAATGCAGCGGCAAGCGTGGCATGACCGCATAAATCCACTTCGGCGCCTCCGGGTGTGAACCACCGGATTTCATACCGGTCATTTCGTTTTACATAGAATGCCGTTTCCGGCACGCAAAGTTCCACTGCAATATTTTGCAACAGCATATCGTCCGGCCACTCGATTAAAGGGCAAACTGCCGCCGGATTTCCCGCAAAAACCTTATCGGTAAATGCATCTACATGATAGATTGTTAATTCCATAAATTGATTAATTCATTAATTTCGTCCAGATACAACTTAAAATGACGCAAATAGTCTAACATCATCGCCTTTATTTTCTTTTTGTTACATCGCATATACGAAAAAGTTATGTCTAAATGATATTCCCCCTCACTTTCTTTAAAAATTCCCCCATTGCTTTCGAATCTTTTACTTTGATAATTTCCAGCAACTGAGCCAACTCTGTTCTGATTTCCTCCAATTGTCTGGGAGTTCTCGGATTAAAAAGAATTTCCGTTAACAGATAATCATCTTCCGAAAGCAAACCGCGGGCGACGTCTAAATGTTTTTTGAAAGTCGTACCCGGCGCTTCCTGATGTTTCATAACCGATGCAAAAACCAAAGTGGAAGTAAACGGAATGGAAAGCGAATAAGCTATCGTTTCATCATGTTCGTCAAAGGTATATTCACAGATATTCAATTTCAACGAACTGTATAAATCGCGAAAGAAAACTTTTCCCAAATGCGACGACTCAGAAATGATAATCGCATTTTCGGAAGAAAGATTTCCCAAATTGGCAAACGTAGGTCCGAACATCGGGTGAGTAGAAACAAAAGGTCTTTTCACTTCTCCGTAAAACTCTTTTAATCCTGTTTTTACGGAAGCAATATCGGAAATTATACAGGATTCCGGAATATAAGGAAGCGCCTGCCGAAAAGCGTCAATCGTGTATTGTACGGTGGCTGCATTTATCAATATTTCCGGTTTAAATTCGGCAATCTCTTCCGGAAGAGTCATTCGAATGCAATTGTAAGTAAAGCGCAACCTTTCGGGATTCCGGTCGTAAATAGCTATTTCGTGTTGGAAACTTAATACGTCGGCGAAGAAGGCGCCCATTTTTCCCGCTCCTAAAATTTGAATTTTCATTGTTTTTCTTGTTGATTGATTACTACTATTTGTTGTCTTATTGATTCTTCATGAACAGCTTCCAGCACAGTTTTCATAAAATCGGCTCCCATTCCCATCTTCACTGCGTTTGAAGTTCGCTTTCCTAAAATCTCATCGTAACGTCCGGTTTGAAGCACCGGCATGTTGTGTTCCAGCTTATATTGCCCTATTTCCCTTGAAACGCGCATACGTTTTGCCAGAACAGCCAATAATTCCTCGTCGAGTTCATCAATTTGCCGGCGCAGTTCGGTCAGGTTTTCCGTCGTCTGCTTGGTATCGCGGATAACGAGCATATTCAGGATATACGACAAAACATCCGGCGTGATTTGCTGTTCTTTATCGCTCCACGCATTGTCGGGATCGCAATGCGATTCGATGATCAACCCGTCGTAATTCAAATCCATCGCTTGCTGAGCCAAGGGCGCAATTAACTCCCTTTTTCCGCCGATATGGCTGGGATCGCCAATCAAAGGCAAATTCGGAATTCGCCGTTTCAACTCGATCGGAATATGCCACTGCGGAAGATTGCGGTAAATCTTTTTATCATACGAACTGAATCCTCTGTGAACCGCAGCGATTTTCCGTATGCCGGCATTGTAAATTCGTTCGATAGCGCCAATCCATAAATCCAAATCGGGATTTACCGGATTTTTAATTAAAACCACGCCAAGAAAGCCCGTAGTCGTCAACGCATCGGCAATTTCCTGTACGGCAAAAGGATTGACCGAAGTTCTCGCTCCAATCCATAAAATATCAACGCCATGCTTAACCGCTTCAACGACATGCTCTTTATTTGCTACTTCGGTTGCCGTGTACATTCCTGTTTCTTTTTTAACTCGTTGCAACCAGTCAAGTCCCTGCAGTCCTATACCTTCAAAGCCGCCCGGCTTCGTGCGCGGTTTCCAGACTCCTGCACGGAAAATTTTTATATCTTTATCAGCTAATCCTTTGGCGGTTGTCATCACCTGCTCTTCGGTTTCCGCGCTGCAAGGACCTGCAATGATCAGCGGTCGTTGCTCACTTATTCCCGGCAATAAAATTGATTCAAATTCCATATTATTATAATTTTATTATTCAGTTATTCAGTTATTCAGTTATTCAATCCTTCAATCCTTCTCAGCGCTTCCCCCAACTGTTCGTCCTTGCAACAAAGCGAAATACGAATATAATTGTCGCCATTGCTACCGAAAATAAATCCGGGAACAATAAAAACTTTGGCATTATACAGAATCTCATTTGCCAAAGCTTCGCTACTCTCCCATTCGGGCGAGATCTTTCCCCAAAGGAACATGCCGGACTGCTTCGGGTCGAACGTGCAATGCAATGTCGCCATAATCGCTTCCGCTATTTTGCGGCGGCGGCGATAGACCTCGTTCATCCGGTCGTACCATTCTTTGGGCGCTTGCAACGCTTGAGCGGCAGCCAGCATCATCGGCTTGAACTGCCCGCTGTCGATATTGCTTTTCACTTTCAGAACCCATTGGACAAACTGGGGATTAGACGCCAGCATCGCTACGCGCCAACCGGGCATGTTCTGCGATTTGCTCAAAGAATTCATTTCGATGCAAATATCCTTAGCTCCATCAATTTCCAGCATACTCATCGGATTGTCGTTCAAAATAAAACTGTAGGGATTATCGTTACAAATAACTATCCCATGTTTCCGTCCGAAGTCAACCAAACGTTGATACAACTCTCTTGTGGCAGGCGCTCCGGTCGGCATGTGCGGATAATTGACCCACATCAATTTAACATTCGACAAATCCGTTTTTTCCAAAGCTTCAAAATCGGGCTGCCATTGGTTTTCCTCTTTCAAATCGTAAGGGATGAGTTGCGCTTCCACTAAATTAGTGACCGAACTGTAAGTAGGATAACCCGGATTAGGGACTAAAACGCCATCGCCCTGATTCAGGAAAGCCAAAGAAATATGCAATATCCCTTCCTTAGAACCGATTAACGGTTGAATCTCCGTATCGGGATTCAAATCGACGCGGTACCATTTTTTATACCAATCGGCAAATGCCTGCCGTAATTCGGGAATACCTATGTATGGTTGATAACCGTGCACATCGGCTTGATGAGCCGACCGGCACAAAACATCGATCGCTTCTTCCGCCGGAGGTAAATCTGGACTTCCGACGCCCAGACTAATCACATCCAAGCCTCGGGCATTCATCTCGGCGACCTCTTTCAACTTTTTAGAAAAGTAATATTCACTCACCGCATTCGTTCTTCTTGCCGGTTCAATTGTTTTCATATATTTATGTTCTAAGTAATTAGCTATCAATAATAAATAGTAAATAGTAAATAGTTAATAGTTAATAGTTAATTCTTCTCCTTATACTCCCCCAAGATCCTAAATTCCTTCGTCAACGGACGAATCGCATCCAACCCTTGCTTGTATTTCAATAAGCTCTTGAAAGTCAAATCCACATAAAACAAATATTCCCATTCCCTTCCAAGAATCGGAAGCGATTGGATTTTCGTCAGGTTGATATCATAAAACGAAAGGATAGTCAATATTTTAGACAGACTTCCTTCGGTATGCGGAAGCGTAAAAACGACCGATGTCTTGTCTATTTCCGATTCTTTCACTAATTCTTCCGCCAACCATCGGTTTGCCAACAGCAGGAAGCGGGTGAAATTCCGCTTGTTGGTTTCGACGCTCTCCGCTATCACTTTCAAACCGTACAATTCGGCGGCATCGCGGCTGCAAATAGCTGCATGTCCCTGTAATTGGTTCTCTGCTATAATTTTTGCGCTCAATGCCGTATCGTCTCCTTCTACAATTTTAATGCGGAGTAAAGTATTTAAAAAATCGGAGCATTGCATCAAGGCAATCGGATGTGAATTGACTTCGGTGACCGTCTCCATCGTATCTTCCGGCAAAACTGCTAAGCAGTGGGAGATATGCAATTTCTGTTCCCCTATTACAACCAAATCGCTTTCGCGAATCAATTCGTAGTTTTGCAGCAAACTGCCGGCAATGGTATTCTCTATTGCCATTATACCTACTATGTTAGAATCTCTCCTAACTGCCGAAACTACATCCCTAAACTGTTTGCAAGGAAATATTTCTATTTCTTCCTTGTAATTTTCTTCAAAATACCTGCGGGCGGCTATGTCGTGATAAGCGCCTCTAATTCCCTGAATTGCTACTGTTTTCATATTATTATTGTTTATTCAAAAAAAAATCCCGTCATCACTGACAGGATTTCTTCTACTAATCATTTTTTAATGTTCATTTTTATTATACAAAATCCTGTCTTACTTTTTATTAAAGTAAAAGTAATAATAAGAATATGTAAAATAAAATCGACTCATGAAGATCATTTTGTTAAATGAAGGTGCAAATGTATATCTTTTTTTTTATATTACCAACAAATATTAAAAAAATAATTATCGTTGTACAATTTTTTTTATTCTGCAGGCGTTGTCGGCACTTTTATCAAGCCGTCGGCGGATGTCCCATTCATCGCATCAGGCGTAGGAATAGTGAAATAGAAATCGCCTGTTCCGTCGGGAATGCGCGAAAACGATTGATCCGTAATGGCATAATCTCCTGTATCCTGCGCCCTGACACACTGGTCAATCACATTTCCATCAGGATCTTGGAGCGTAATAATAAGAATTCGCGCCGCCGTCAATCCTGTTGTAAACGACCCCGGATGTGTACCGGCTGGATTATCTCGTCCAATAAGCGAAAACAATTCTCCGGCTTTTATCACCTGATCGCTATTCCCTTTCCATGTAAGTCCCTGATTTCCGGTAGGAGGAAAGTCTCCGCCAACATTTGCATTCGCATTATAAAACAGTTGGCAACCCGCCAGACTGATGTCGTCCGTACCCGTATTAATCAATTCATAAAATTTTTCATTGTCGCCGCCAACTCCGCTCACTTCATTGATCTTCAATTTTGAATAATCAACGACCGGCGGTGGAGTAAAACTAATGCTGTCGATATCGGAAATATTGTACCCGTCGGTTGTTCCGTCCGATTTATAAACATAAACTTTTGTTTGTGCATTAACAGCCATTGTTCCAAGAACAAAAAGCATTACTAAAAAAGCGCGCAAAATATTTTTTGTTTTCATATCAGTTGTTTTTTATTGATTTTTATTGTTTTATAAATTTAACAGTTTTTCCTCCCGCTTGTATCAAATACACGCCGGGCGATAACGACGACACATCGATGTCGGTCGAATTGTCTTTAGAAAAAACGCTTTTTAAAAGCGTTCCCTTCAAATCAAACAGGTTTATTTTCATATTTTTATCTACTCCGGCAACCGTAAGATTCGTTTTCACCGGAACAGGAAATACGAAAACCGGCGAGGCTAACTTAAGATTTTCAAGTCCGCTGTTATCCGTAACAAGAAACCGTACGCAAGTTATACCGGTTGAATCGGCGCCGGATTTCATGTTCACGGTCATCGCTTGATTCTCGAAAACAATTTTTTGAACATCCGCCAAAACATAAACCGTCTCCGTGCCATCTGCTTTCACGGTAATCATTTGTGATTCAGGCTCTGCAAAAAGCCGTCCTGCCATCCACATGACAAGCGCTAAAAGTAACATTTTTTTATTCATAATACATATTATCTTTTTAATTTATAGAACTAATGCAAAAAAAGCAGTCCGAAAAGTATAGGAATTAATATGCCTGCTATTAAATACCATTTACCGGAGCCGGCAAGCCCTCTTTTCCCTTTTACAATAAATAATCCGCTTATTGCTAAAAAAATAAGAGAACCGGCAAAACAGTCGGCTACCCAAACCCATCCTTTTACTTTATTGTAATGCAAACGGTTAATCCAATAAATAAGAGGACGTTTTATGTACCTTTCATAACTGAACGATCCGTCGACGGTATTATAAATACCTGTACCTCCATTTAAAAACACCTGCAAGTGGCTATCGTCGCTCCGCATGATTCTTTTCAAAGGCGGTAAATCTTTATTTGTTTGCCAGGTAGTTGTTAATTCATTTTCATCCAGATTGGCGGGTAGTTGAACTGTTTTCGTATCCGTATGGAAAGCAGGATCTTTCCCATTCATGTGATTGAGAAGGATCCCTGAAATTCCATATACGAGCGAAATACCTACTACGAGAAACCCCAAATCGCGATGGATAACTCGCAAAGTACGCGTCAGGTTCATTTTAGTCTAAAGTATCATATTTCATGCCATCAATATAGTAAATGACATAATAATCTTTATTATTGTCTTTCATCCATTTACGCATACTGCTAATACTGTTTAATTCGGTATCGCAAGATTCTGCCGACTCATCGTCTTCTTTTTTCACCTGGACTTCTTTTTCCATTTTGTTGATGTAGTCTTGCGTCAGCCTGTATTCTTTGAGAACGCCGGTGATCGACAATTTTGATCCTACCAGTTCGCGGTTAAAGCCGCCGATATCGCCTTTGGCTTCCACTCTCAAGGATGCTTTGTGCGATTCTCCGACAATAAAACAGCGTTTTCCGGAATGTTTGCAAGTGTGCGTAACATATCCGACTACCGTCACCGTTTTATCTACGTTCTGGTCTGCTACCGCTAAAAGTTTATCTAATTCAAAAGATTGAGCGCCGGGCGCTACCGAATCGGTCGCCGCCGTTGTTTTTACTTCATTCGACGTTTCCGTCTGTTTTTTGTTACCGGTGCATGAAAATAATGCCAACGATAATACTGTAAAGAAAAATAACTTTTTCATTGTTTAACTAATTATTAATTGTATTTGTTTTTTAATCTTCAATTTTCCACTGTATTAATAAGGCTAAAGCGCCCACAATCCCGAATAGCAAAGCAAATACGCAGGTGAAAACTTTTATCTTCACCGGACGTTTGGGATAAATGAATGCGAATAATATAGCCAACAATACGTTAGGAATGAGTGCAAGGAAACTCGTAAAATAGAGTTGTGGAAATATGTATTCGCCGGTTGGTTTTTGAAAATCCAAGTAAAATGGAAATAACTTACCGGCGGTTTTATCCCAGTTGTTGATAGCACCGGGGATGGTAAAGTCGCGCACTTTCTGTAAGGAATCCGTTCCCAAAGCATAATAATGCCGGCTTGCCGCATTTTGTACATAAACCGTCCAGTAAAGGAAATTTCCCATAATTGTCACCTCGTCCCGGTCTAAATTGACAGGGTCGATGTCTAATCGCAACGGGTGATATTGTCCGCTATTCTCTTCCAAAATATAGCTAAAGCCTTTTTTGTCGAATATAAAACCGTAATATCGCTTGTCGGCAGGCTCTGTCATCGAAAAGAAAGCCGGTTCGATTTGCGGGTCCAGGTTTGTATTCCGCACGAAAGGACGTCCATTCACCATCTTGATGTGAAAAAGCTGCCCTTTAGCGTCAAGGGAAAAATAACCTTCATCGTAAGGCTTGCGAATATTCAAATCGCCAGAAGTCCATTGCGCAGGAAAAGTATATCCCGCTTTCACTAAGGCATCCTGAAATTTATCGCTTTTCTCCTTGTTGACGGTATTGGATTCCGCATCAATAAATTCGATTTTATCTTTTAAGCGAAACAAATCGCCGGGCGATTCCAACTTGCCTTTTACCGGTAAGGATTCATACATAATATATAATCCCACGTCCGGCGTATTCTTAAACTTGGGAAGATAGCGAAAATTCATTTGTTTAACCCGCAACAACGCCGGATCAAGCTTGATACTGTCTATACTGTCGGGCATTTCGCCGTTGAGCATCAATTGACGGTAATTAAACAAAGGCAACGATTGATCATATTCTTTATCGCTAAACACTTTCCCTTCGTCGTCGTGCAATCTGTCTTTCCGTTTAGTATCCAATTCCTTGAACAGGAATTTTTTTGTTACCTCGCTGTAATATCCGAACGGATATTGCGATTTCGAATAGGTAGCTGTTTTCACCAATGCCGGCACCGCCCACAGTCCTATGAGCGTAACAAAAAGAACTACCAATACATATATTAAATTCTTATATTTCATCTTTGTAAATTTTAATTTTCATTGAACGCCTTCCTTAAATCTTGCCGTAGAGTAGAACGAAAAGAAAAAAGATACGATTACCGCCACAATCAGGAAAGGCAGAAAGGGCTGATATGCTCCTGATTTAGCGCTTAATAAAAAGAACGATAAAAAGAGAATACCCGGTATAACGTTATATATTCTTTGCTTCCATTGCGGTTCAAGACATATCCACGAAGTGATTACGTAAGCGGCAAAACCGGCTAAAAACCAAGGCAAGAGTTGTTGAAAAGCAACACAAACAATTTCCGAAGGGAAGCGCCGGCTTAAACCCCACAAAAGAAGAGGCATCGACACAACCAGCAACAACGCGACGACTGCAACCCCGTAGAGCAACATTGTCAACATAATGTTATTTTCATTTAACGGCAAATGCAAGGTCAATTTCAACCTTTTCGATTGCAATTCGGGAATGTATTGGGCGATCGCCAGCAAAATACCGGCTAATAGCGGTAAATACTGGAAATAGTTGAATATGACAGGGTCTTTCTGTACCAAATCTTCCCACACGCTCACAATTCCCGATAGACGAATGCCGGCATTGATTGCAATGAAAGAATAAATTCCAACCCCAAGAAAAACAATCGCTATGACTGCGACAATAACTCTGGTTTTAATCCATTCTTTATAAATAATTGATTTCCACATAAATTATATACTATTTTTTTGATTTCTGATTTTCTTAATATTTCCCGGTCAGACCGATAAAAGCATCTTCCAAAGAAAGTTTTTCTTCAGCAAAATTGGTTATTTCACATCCGCCTTTCGATAACAGCGCTTTAACGTCTCCCGCAGGAGCGAACGAATAGGTTTCCCAACAGGTTCCGGCTTTACTTGTGTTCCACAACGCCTCGTTTTCTTCAAATGAAGAAGCTGTGGTAGAAAAAGTAAAGCGGCGGAATTTATCCAGAATTTGAGCGGTAGGCTCGTGCAGGAGGATTTTCCCATAATCAAGAATCATGCAGTCGTCGATCAGCAACTCCATATCCTGAATAATATGGGAAGTCAAAAATATTGTTTTGTCGCCCGATGCGGCGTATGCTTTCAGATATTCCACAAACAGACGCCGGTAGCCCGGATCCAATCCCATGGAAAAGTCGTCGAGAATCAATAAATCCGGATCCTGGGCAAAAAGCAATCCCAAAGCCACTTGCGACCGTTGACCGCACGACATGGTGTTGATTTTTTGTTTGGGAGTGACTTGTAATTTCTTGATTAGTTCATAAAAAGCTTCTTTTCTCCAATTGGGGAAAAAGCGGCTGTAGTAGCGTTCGATTTGCTGAACGTTGAAGTAACTGTGTTGAATGTGACCTTCCAGCAACAAACCGATACGCCCTTTGGTCCCGGGCGTAATATTGTCCATGTTCTCGCCGAAAACGCGGCAAACGCCCGAACGCGGTTTCAAATAACCATTCAGAATGTTGATAATTGTTGTTTTCCCCGTCCCGTTCTTTCCTAACAGACCTAAAATTTTTCCTTTTTTTACCTCAAAATTCAAGTCTTTGTATATCAATTTACTACCATAATAATGGGTAATATTTTGACATTGAATAATTGGTGTTGTATCCATATATTTTTATGTAAGTGTATAAATGTTATCCTATTAAAAATTACACCCGATGGTTATTTTCGCCGAACCGAATTGGCTCCCATCTAAATAAGTAATTTGAAAAGCCTTTGTCAGCGCATATTCCAAACGAACGTAAGCCCTGAGACTTGAGTTGATAATGCGGGAATAGCCGCATCCGATATTTCCTGCGACGCGATCTGCCGTCAAGTATTCATATTCGCGATACAGGTTGTAGTCCGAACTTGCCGGTTGGCGCGTATCGGCGGAAGGAGTTGCATACAAGCCGTCGGTTTTTGCATTGCCTCCGCCTGTTCCATACGCAACTTGAAGGGAAACGTCGAATTGCTGCTTTTTTGAAGTAAACCGCCGGTCGGCATACAGATAAGAATCCCACCACGAAATGTCCTGCTTCCTGAAATAAGGATACAAAACAACGGTTTGTTGGCGGTCGGAATAATTGGCTCCGGCTTTCAATATCCATTTCGGGCAATAATCCTTCACAGCTAATTGTCCGGTGAATTCCAATCCTCCGGTTAATTGAGTTCTGTCTAAAACCTTATTAGCGCCGTAATAAATAATTTGCGTTTTACCTGCCTGCGGCGTATTTATAGTATAAACGTTTTCTCTGTTAGTTAACTGATCGTCGTTTATGTTCAGTTTCAGAAAATATTGATTCTGCTTTTTCATTAAAGAGAGCGTACCCGAATAATCCATAACCGTTCCGTCGTTTTTATCAAAAATAATATTTGAAGAAGCTCCTGTTCCATAACGTCCGTTTCGCGCCTGATAGAAAAATTCGTTAAAGAAACTCCAATCACGTTCTATTTTCCAATTGACTTGAAGCGCCCCTCCCTGAAATTGGTTGAATACAGGAGTTTTTCCTCCTCCGGTGCTATAGGTATAGCCATAACCGGTTGTAGAAAAGAGTTCCGTACGTCCGTAAAATGCGCCAAAATCGATTAACGGGCTATACATCTGATCTGTATTTCCATAAACCCCAAATTCTATTCCCTCTACGCTGCGGCGATAAATATAATTAGCGCCAATTTCGATTGCATTTGATAAACGATAGTTAGCGCCGGCAGTTGCCGTCATATCAAGATAATTGTTTTTATGACGCAAATCTTTGTGCTTCGCATAATTTGCCGTTTGATAATCTAATTTTCCACCGATGGAGAATCGGGGCGAAAGACTGACGCCTGCCGCCCCAATTAAATCGTATTGTTCCAGCCCCTTTTCTCCTTTTGTCGATGCGCTTACTTCAACAATATCGAAAGCGTTGTAATCGGGATTGATAAAAGCCGAACCGCCCATATCTTGTCCGGTAAAATTCTTATAATCTACTTTACCGTAAAGTACAACTTTCTTATTCAGCCGATAATAAGATTCTGTTTGCGCTCCAAAAGTGAAACTGTTATCAGATTGGTAATAATTTACAAACCCGCCATTGTCTTTGTTTGCGTAAACTTCGGCAAGGGAAACAGACGGTATGGAATCAGGCAATCGGATAAGACCCGAAGCATTACTCGACGTTAACCAAGCTTCTGATTGCCTGACGCAATCGAAATCGCGCCACAAACCCGATAACTTTTGAGCTGCCAAATCAACAGAGATAACAAACCATCCCAGCAACACGAGCGCCATTATCCGTAATATCATTCCCTTCATTACCATCAATTTCTCAAAGACGCTTTACTCCGTTGATGAAAATCATTCGTCGAATTATTGGTATCTTGATAGATAATCCTTGCACCATTTTTGATGGACGCTTCGGCGTCAATTCCACTCGGGTCGGTTGTTCCATTGATAACTTGACCGTCAGAGGTGGTTATACCTTTAGTCCCTAACGAATAACCATAAACAATTTTGCCTGCGTTTTCAGGAATCGCTTCCGTAGCTGCTTTATCTACATTCCGATACAAGGTAAAACCATAGGTGTTTGCAAGTTCAACATCTCCCGCATCTACATTAGCAGTCAGACGTTTATGATTAGCTGCATTATTATAAACAAATACTTCAATGCCATCAATAATCCAATCTACAGGAACTTTTTTCCGATTATTTAATGCTAATGACGAATTATTTTGATAATAATTAAAAACGCCATCATTAGCAAATGTGGCCGGAGTTGTACCCTTTGTTTCAAAAATGAAAAAGGCAGGAGAAGTTACGCTCATTGCCCAAGCGTTGCCTGATCCATAGAAATAGGCTTTTAAATAATGACTGGTAGGAATCGCCGGAGAAGGCGCCGGATAATAGGTTACATTCGGGAAAACGTCTATATCGTAAGCGCAATAATAATCCGGATTACTGAAATTAATGGATTGGGAATAAGTTTGCGTATTGTCCACTGCATTCTCCAAGGCAATTACAATTTGTTTGCCGGCATCTATGGTAACCGGTTGCTGAAATACCCAGATTCCGCATCCTGCCGGAATCCAGTTTTCAGATGCATAAAGCAAATTAGTGCCATCCGTATAATCATAGTTGGTACCATTCGAATTAAAAGGATACACCATTCCCAAGCACACATTATTAAGCGTTGCCGGTTCTGAAGAATTGTTATAAAGAATAACATACGGATCACGTTGGAAAGTGCCCGAACCGTCGTCCTTTTGACAGCCGCCAACGTATAATTCTTTTATAACTACTTGATTGGTTGTCGATTCGGCAAGGGTTAATTCAACAGGAGTACCCGCCCAAGGGTCGGTAACGACTATATTACTGCTACCGTTAAATAAAACAACCTGAAGATCTACGGTGCGCGATTCGGTTGCCATAGCCATATAAGTTCCAGCAGCGACTTCAAAAGTTGCGGCGCCGTTTGCGTCGGTTTGACTGTCGAAAGACACGCTCGTAATCGTATTTGTCAACTTAACATCCACGCCCGCCTGCGGTTGGTAATTTCCCGGATAAACCAGCTTGATTGTTACCTGATAAGTCTGTATGGTATCATCTTTTTTTTGACAGGAAAATGCTACAAATCCCATCAGTCCATACAAAAACAATTGTTTCACCCAATTAAATTTTTTCTGTTTCATTTTATTGTTGTTATGTATTAATTGATTAATAAATTCATTGTTCTAAAATTTCAATCTCAATGATAATCCGTAAAAAAAGCCGGGAATATAGGTTGATCCATACAGGGAAGTATTTAAATTATTCCACGTCGACTTGATCAACTGCAAAGTATTCAGGAAATTAACTGCATTGAATGATATAGAAGCAATATTTCCGATTTCTTTTGTAACACTGATGCTGCCAAAAGCATAAGCAGATATTTTTTGGGGATTAAAATAATAATCGGTAGGCGTTTTACTGACCAATCTTTGAAGGTCGATATACAAATTCGGATCATTTGTTTTTGCATCCTGCAACGCTTGGGCAAACGGAATTTTGGTATTCATATCGTCGTAACTAACATAATACAACGGATATTTACCTACATATTGGTTACCCGCATAAATATTATTGCTTGTTGTAGATGGGAAAAAATCTCCTTGACTGTCGAGAGCAAATCCCAATTGCTGACCATTGTACTCGCTCAAATATTGAGTGTAGTTATACAAACAACTTTCTATCCTAAGTGAAACGATAAACCGGACTGCCGGAATATGTACCGTAAAAGTTAAATTTGAATGTAATTGTTTGGTTTCAGATCCGCTACCTACACTATTGCCGCCGGGAAAAAAAGCGATGTATTGATAAGGTCTTCCATCTGTCATCTTTATGGTAGAATTGGGCATATAGGGCGTTATGGTTTCATCCACACCTCGATAATAGTAATAATTACCATCCCAGCGAATGGAAGTTTGCAATGCCTCGATTTTGCCAAAGTCAACCGTCCATTCAACGCCTCTTCTGGTCGAAGGAGATCCGTTGATGGGATATAAACCTGAATAGAATGTATTGCGGGCACTGTATTGCAAGTCTGTACTGTTTGGATTTTGACCTGTTTTATCTGATACGGTAATAATTCCTGTTGATTGATTAATTGAAAATTGCCGGTTTTCTACAGGAATACCAACGTTATTCAAGGCTGTCTGATCAGTATATTTATAAGAATATGAATTATAATAAGTCGAATTCTGGTAAGCATTAAACGTTTTACTGTCAAAAATAGAAATGGAAACATTCACACCTTTCAGTCGGGCATCTATACCCACTTCCCCTTGATTGGTGTATTGCCATTTCAAATCAGGATTGTATCTGGGTGAACTCGGTGTGATATAGTATGCAGCATAGCCTGTATTATCCGTAGTACTTGTTTGGAAACAGAGTTGATCCGTATAAACGGGTCTCGGATAAAGCGTAGAGAATGAAGGCAATTTAACGGCTTTTCCCCATCCGGCTCTTATGCTTAAATTTTCTACAAAGCTCCCTTGATTTTCAGGAAAAATATATTTTGCATTTAAACGAGGCGAAAGACTGTTTACATTACTATACGCTGAACCTTTGATCATTGTCATATCCGAACGAATGCCTGCAACTAATTGTAATACGGATTTACTTATACGTATGTTCGCCCTGTCTTCCAAAAAGACAGCCAAATTGTTCATATAGGGAAGCAGGTCGTAACGATAAGGTCGCCAGCCGGTTGGAGCATAGCGCAAATCGGCGTAATACAAGCCCTGTCCTTTGTTTCCCGTGCGGCTGAAATTTGCGCCCAACAAAAAGTTATTACTCACAGAACCAAATTTTTTAACCAATTTCGCTTTCAAGTCCCCTGTAAGATTAAGAGGTTTGTTATCTGTCATTTGCTTCTCATACCAATAACCTGGGGGAATAAGTACTATAGGCGCATTGGGATTATCGTCATAAGCGGTTGAAACAAAGTAGCCTTCCGTTTGTCCATGAATAGCGGAAACAGAAACTGAACTTGATTTGTTTGTATTCACTTCCGACAAATTATCGGAATAATCATAAGTAGCTCCCACTTCTAAATTGGTAAGATAAGGTTTGTTCAGCAAATAATTCAGACCAACCTGCATTCTATAAGTATTATCCTTTATTTTTGTATAAGTATTCACAAACTTATCAGGGTCTGCTTTGTTATCATATCCTCCGATATTTCCCGTAAGACCGACAGTCAATGTAAGTGGGCGCAGGTTCCTGTTGAATGTGTTTTCATACAGCAAAGACATTGAATTTCGTTGGTAAGTCGTGTAGGGAGATGCCGGATCGGATATAGAATTAGTCTTTTCGAGATTAGCATTTAATGTGCCGGCATTTCGTCCCAATCCAAAACCTTTGCTCAAAGAAAATTGCTTGGTGTTCGGATTCGTCGCCATCTCTATAATATAAGGCGATTTTCCTTTCCGCGTATTGATTTTAACAACACCGTTGGACATATCGCCGTAAGCCACAGAAGGAATGCCTGTTATCAATTCAACCGATTCAATATTGCTTGATGCAATATTACGCGTATCTGTTCCTGCGAATTTTGACGAAGCGCCGGTAGTGGGATCTATCAAAGCATTATTCGACAAGCGAACGCCATCCACTTCAATAGCTGTTCCGAAACTTGTATTTCCATATTCCAACCCTGAGTTAGCGGAACGAAGCGCAATGGTTTGTGCAGCAGAAGTTGCCAATGTCTGGCTTCTATTTGTTTGTCCGCCGGGCAGCAAGCTCATTACATCGGCTACACCCGACATTTGCAAATGATCGAGCGCCGCCCTGTCAACCACATGTGAAGTAGCAATTTCGTCGGATTTATTTTTTGCGGTGACTACCACTTCTTTGAGCGCCAGATTGTCTTGTGGCAAATAAAAGGTCAAATCACTTTTTTTATCGGAAGCTTTCAAAGCAAAGATTTTCTTCACATATCCCAGACATGAAACGGTAACGTTTATGTCACTTTTTGAAACATTATTAATAAGGAACACTCCTTTTTCATTGGTGATTGCCCATAATTCAATATCATCAATCGTCACGGAAGCATATTCAACCGGTTCTTTCGTTTTTTCGTCTAAAATACGACCGGACAAAGCGTATTGGCAAAAAATATTTTGCGCAACAACACACATCACAAAGATTAACAATGATTTGTGAAACATTTTAAACATTATTATTTTTTAGTGGACAAAGATAAAAATATTATATGAAATGGACAATATTATTTTATTATTTTTTATTTTTATTTTAAAAAAGTCTCTCACCTCGCATTTAACGCGGGATGAGAGACTTTCAGACAGTATATCCTATTCGCCGCCGTAGGGGTATACTTCGGCGATACTCGTGAAAGGATCCCGATTGCTGTCGGGCAATACTATTTTAAGATACCTTCCGGTAGTGACTTTATCTGTCGTTTCGATTGTCAGCAAATCGCCGGAAGTATATTGTCCCTCGCCAATCAGCGTCCAGTCGCCTTCGGCATCAGGAGTGTCGCCGAGATAACATTCAACCGTTTTTGAATCCGTATTTCCTTGTCGACGGTAAATATCGAATTGGACAATATTTTTCGGAGATTTCATATCGATAATCGCCCAGTGCGGAACGGGAGCATTTCCGTTATCCCACATAGAGTGCCAGTAAGTGCCCAAATCACCGTCGATCAGCATATCTTTTCCGCCTCCGTCGCTGGCTGTTTGGTCGGATACTTCCAAAACTTCCCACGTACTGCGGTCGTAGCGGTAAATAGATGGGAAAGCCGTTTCATAAAAAGCCCAGTCGGTAGCGAAAGTATCAACGGCTTCCGTTTCCGGGATGTACAACGAGCGGGTTTCAAAGGCAGACCCCGGTTGGGGATCAATACAAGTCACCGCATCTTCGCCTGCATTGGCAATAACAGTGGAAGAAGCGCCTGCATTTGTTGTATATCGAATTTCGGTACGAACCAAGCCTATATCTCCGGTGTACAATGTAATGGAACCTTTCACTTCGCCGGATTCTTCAACCAATCCAACGGTATTAATTCGCTGACTGCTAAGAAAACTTCTGTAATTTTCGCCGTAAACAGTTCCGAATGCTGTCAGAAACAAGGATGTATGCCCATAAGAATCTGTTGTCCGCGCATTAAATGTGTACGACTTTTCATCCAGATTCGGAATAATTGTTGCGAATGAATCGATTCCCGCCGATGGAGTAACCGGAATAATGAGTGAATCCATGCCGTTGTTCCAGAACAAATCTACAGAACGCACATTGGGCGATTTATACAGCCAATACCTGAATTCAAGCCGGTTTTGTCCGGCAATAAATACCATGGAATCTACTTTGGGCGCATAAATGATTTCCCCTCCTTCAATGTATTTTTTATGAATGTCCATAAAATCCTGGCATGAAGCGAAGCCGGATAATATCAACAGGATTAACAATCCTTTATATATTTGTTTCATGAATTTATTTTTTATTTGATTTAACTTCATTGTCCATCTTCATACACACCATAAAAGTCAAGCTCGTCGGGATGGGTGAAAGAAGTATTCTCCCAGGTGCTTGTTATGACGAACCGGATGTAGCGGACAGCCGGCAAATCAAGATCGACTTCAAACTCAAAACCTGCCAAAGCAGCCGCCAAGTCCTCATCGGTCATGGTTGTACCCGCCTCTCCCGAAGGTTTAACTTCTATACAGTCCATCAACTTGGTCCATTCGCTCCAATCTCCGCTACTCGACGGAGTAGTGAAGCAGACATAGACTTCAAACGTTTTCGGATTACCCCAACTGTAATAGGAGTTATTAAAGTAGCGGTTGAACATTACAAAACGGCTCAATTTTACCATTCTTGCCATATCAATCGTGAAAGCAGCCGGTACCGATCCGTCAGCCGAGTGTCCGAATGTATCCTTATTATCATCAATGATGTATTGATCCATCCCTTCCCAATTGGTGAAACTGGCATCGTTGCCTAATTTCATCACTTTCATGGCAGTCTTGTCGATTTTTAATTCGAGCAAAGGACTTATTTTATCCTGCGGATAAATCGTATCCGTTACGTTATCCCAATAGTCTCGGATAACGGCGGCGAACCACCGCGGCGGATCCGGCTGGTATCCGCGCAAGGATAGTTTCATTGTATCTGCCGATGAGTTAATCACACGCATGGCTTGCAGCTTTCCGACCGAATCCTGGGCAAAAAATTCAAATGTCAAAGGCGCTTTGTCGGGATTGAGCCACGAAAACTGCGCTCCTCCAAAGTCTTGAATAATTTGCATCGACTTTGCGGTTTTGAGATACGAAGCTTCCAGAGGCGTAAATTTCAAAGTCACCGGATCGGACTTCACTTGCGCCCTGTTGACTACATAGATTTCCGCCTCGTGTTCATTTGTATCATTAAATCCGCAAATAGTCAGCGTATTTTCGAAATAAGACGCCGTGCTTTCGAATGTTCTTCCTCCCGATAAGGTATACTCAGCTTTAACGCATAGAATATCCTCAGAATTTGGAATCTTGTATGTCACGATAACTCCTCCGCCGATAGCTTCCTGGCTCAGTATTTCAATCGTTCCCGGCTTGCCGAGACTCGGGGAGATGGGTTCTAATTTTTTCTCTGTACATGAGAAAAGGATCAGAACAATAAGCGTTAAAAAATAATATCTTGTTTTCATATTTTTTTTCTTAATTTATGTTACCAGCCCGGATTTTGAACTAACAACGGATTATTTATCATATCAGTTTCAGGAATAGGGGCAAAATAATCGCGATAAGTAAACCGCTGGGTGTATAACGTGGTTACAGTGTAATAGTCATCCACAGTTGATTTAGAGACATCCCAACCTTGTATGGGACGGTTTTGTTCTTTCACCGCAGTTTTCCACCGGTGGCTGTCCCAATAATACTGTCCTTCGCAAGCAAATTCGATTGCCCGTTCGCGCTGAATGATTGTCCGCATCCCGTCTTTACTCAATGGTTTCGACGGATTGGAGGAATATTTGCTCCAGCTACTCACTACGCCTTCCAATCCAGCTCTTTGCCTGACCATATCAATATATTGGTACACTTCGTTATCGGGACTGCTTTTTACTTCATTAAGCGCTTCCGCACAGAAAAGCAACAAATCGGCAAAACGCATATCCGGGAACGGGAAAGTTTCCCAAGTTACGGAATTGGGATCGCGGAACATCGAATTGATGGAAACCAATTTTTTAGGCCAATAGCCTGTAGCATTATAATCGCCGGGGTTGAATACCGACGAATATTCGCCGAAACGGTCTTCGGGATACAAGCATTGCGAATCATCATCGGGTTCATTTTTGTAAGAATTGCTATACCATTTTCCACGGTCGAAACCCAAGGTAGAATAAAAGCGCGGTTCACGATCGAAATTCATGGCTGCGGTTTGTTCGCCCTGCTGGATATAAAACCGGTGATCGTAATCGCCCGTACGAACATTGAACCGTTCGGTATATGGATAACTTCTATCCTCTTCGATAGGAACTCCGTTCTTCGAATAGAATTTATCGACAATATGCAGAGGAACGCTCATGGTGCCGGACGTGGACGACGAAGTTCCAAGTTCCAAACGAGGAAAGCATGGACTTTGCAAGCCTGAATTAACAGGGTAGGACGAGTTGCCCCAAACCAATTCGCAATTCCACAATTGGCTGACAGTACTTCGCAAAGTCTGCACGATACGCGTCGAATCGGACATCGGTTTCGCATTTACATAATCGGTCGTTTGGAACAGACGAATACCGGAAGAATCGCAAACCTGAATCGCTCTTTTGCATGCGTCTGCCGCCAATTGCCAACGGTTAGGATCATACGTTTGATTAAAAAACGGTTCGCCCTTCTCATTCAGAAAACTGTTGTAATCGGTATTACCGTTGAAAAGCGGACTTGCCCAATAAATCAAGGCTTTTGCTTTCAACATATAAGCTGCCGCCTGTGTGAACCGTCCAAGCTCGGTAGTCGTATTATCGATGATTCTTGGAAGCGCATTGCTATCTATAACGCTATCCAGCAATTGGAACACGTAAGCAAAGCAATCGTCGATTTTTTCGCGATAAACGCGTATGCCCCGAAGCGATTCGTTCACAGGCATGTTTTCCTTCAATGGACATATCGGTCCGTAAAAGGAGATCAGGTAGAAATGCATATACGCTTTGATCAACGTCACTTCGGCAATCCAGCGTTTCTTCTCAAATGAATTCAAATCCTGAACCTTTCCAATATTCTCCAGAAACGTGTTGCAGTCGTTAATACCTCCATAAAGCGTATGGATCATATCGCCAGTTCCTCCCCAATAGTTAATCAGCGCTGAAGTTGGACTGTCGTTTCCCAAACCGAATTGAAATCCGCCGCTACCGGAGTTTTCTTTATTGAAAACCATTTCCAATGCGCCGAATACTGCCGGGTTTTCATTCCATCCCGCCGATTTCGGCATGTCCCAATAGCAGGTTGCCAAGTATAATTCAGATGTATAGCGATCGGAAAAAGCATTGTCGAGCGTGGCGACATTATCCGGCACTACATCCAAATAATTGCAGGAGGTAAAAAACAATCCTGCGAAAACAACAAATATAAAATTTTTCAATAATTTCATAATATATTTTATTATATTGTTTATAATCCGATATTTAATCCTACGTTAAGTACCCGCTGAACAGGGTATCCCAATCCATTGCCTGCCATTTCAGGATCCCAAAGTTTGAAACGGCTCCAGCAGAGCAAGTTCGTTCCGCTGAAATAGATACGTAACGTTTTCATGCGCATCTTGTTCAAAAGGGAAGTTGGAAGCGTATAACCGATTTCAGCCGATTTCAAGCGGATGAAACTTGCATCCTGCATGAACCACGTAGATTGAACCATATTGTTGGAAACGGAAATGGAAGACAAACGCGGCAATAATGCGTAGGGATTCTGGTTGTTTTCCGACCAATAGCTATTGGCAAAAGCCTGAATAACCTGATTCTGTCCTCTTAGCCCATCGTTATTCGGAGAATCGAGATCGCCATTAAGGAAAGGCATTACCCTCGGAAGATCATACCAGAAAGATTGGCGAGCCGAGCCTTGAAAAAAGAAAGAGACGTCAACGCCTTTATATCCGCCCGAAAGCCCGAATCCGTAATTAATTTCCGGTACAGTGGGGAAACCGATAGGAACCTGATCCAATGTAGATATGACTCCGTCGCCATTTACGTCCCTGTATTTGATATCTCCTGCCATGTACGATCCAAACTGGGTCGGAGAATTTTTAACTTCAGCGTCGTCTATAAAAAGACGTTCTGCAATGTATCCCCATTGTTGATTAACCGAATAACCCACTTTCGACATCCAGGGCGTTTTGCTGTAGTCGGGTTCTTCCCATTCCAGCACTTTGCTCTGAGCAAATGTAAAAGTTCCCTGACCTGTTAACCACAAATCTTTATTGAAACTTTTTTCGTATTTCAGGTCCATATCGAATCCTTTTCCTTCAGCCTTTCCCAAGTTGGCTTTTACGGCGGGAACAATACCCATCGTATTGGGAATGATGCGATCCAGCAAGATATTCTCGCGCCTTTCCTTAAAAAATTCCAGCGTTGTCGAAAATCCGTTTTTCATCGTCATCTCAAGCCCAAGGTTCGTTTTATAGGATCTTTCCCACCCGATATCCGGATTAGGATAACGCGATACGGTCACGCCACCCGGATTGTAGTTCATCTGAGTTCCCCAGTTAACATTTTTGCCGGTATAAAGCGAAACTTGCGACAGATAGTAAAAACGGTCGTTTTCGTCTCCGATAGCGTCATTACCTACCAAACCGTAGGTTGCCTTCAGCTTAAAAGTAGGAATATGATTCTTCAGAGAAGAGAAAAAGCCTTCGTTCGACACCATCCAGGCGCCGCCTATAGACGGGAAAAATCCAAACCGGTTATTTTTGGAAAAACGTTCCGACCCATTGTATCCAAAGTTGAATTCTGCAAAATAACGCGTGTCGTAATTATAAGCCAAACGACCGGAAAGTCCTAAGTTGCGACTGGGCAACGACAATTGTAAATTATCGGCGATACCCACTTTATAATCACGCATCGTATATACCAACAAAGCGTTCAAGCTATGAACATTGTTGAACAGACGGTTATATTCTGAAGCCGCTTCTAAGTAAAAGGTTGAAGTGACTTGTCTGTCCCACGGCAGGTAGTTGATAAATTCAGTCCCCTGACCCGGATTCAAAAGTTTTAGCGTATAGCTGTTATTCAACAAATTATAGGAATCTATATTATAGTAAAATGGAAAATATTGCCGGTGAACGTCAAAAAACGACGACCTGTCCATATTGATCATAATTCGCGCCGTCAACCCCTCGGTAATCATATCCAATTTCTGTTTACCCTCAAATTGTACCAACTGCAAGTTTTGACTGTATTGACGATATCCCTTCAGCGCTTCCGCGTAAGGATTGACATAACCGGCATCTCCAGCGTTTCCGAATAGAATATGCTTTGAATAAGCAAACTGTTCATCCGGTGCGTAATAAGGTTGGAAAAGCACTGGGTTGGCGCGCATTACCTGATTATAAGTTTTTGCTCCGCCATTGATGGGACCCGTATATTCATCCATATTTGCGCTCATTCGCAATATCAACTCTGTCGTTTTCGTGAGATTGATGTTAACATTTGAACGTATCGTGATCTTAATCAAATTAATATTGGAATTGAAATTATTCCTTTTGTCCACTCTCAAGTCTCCATTATCCTGTGAAACGTTTGCAGCAACATAATAACGGGCGATCGGACCGCCTCCGCTAAGGCTCAAGTTTGCGCGATAGCTGGGGGTTACATTGTTGAACATTGTTTTGTACCAATCCACTGCCGGAAAGATATTGGGATAAAGTCCGTGTTCCGTCATATAAACCTGTTCAGGGCTATAAATATATAAGCCATTGGGATTACGTGTTTTCACCGACTCATTGTGCATATTCATGAAAGTAACGGGGTCGGCTATTTGAATCTGTTTTGTTGCGGAAGAATAGGAACTTTCCACACGAACATTCAAAGTTGCTTTTCCTTCTTTACCTTCCTTCGTAGTTACATAAATGACGCCGTTAGCGCCGCGAGCGCCATACAATGCGGTGGCTGTTGCGTCTTTCATAATCGAGAAGCTGGCAATGTCGTCGGTATTCAAACGAGAAAGCTCGTCGACCGATAATTCCACGCCATCGATCAGAATCAACGGGTCTTTTTTAGCCTGGGCGCCGAAAGAAGTGATACCGCGAATAAAGAAATTCGCATTGTTTTGTCCGGGTTCACCGCTTTGCTGAAAAGAAATCAAACCGGCAACCTTGCCGGCAAAGGCAGTCGTAAGGTTACTGCTGGGAACTTTCAGGTCGCTGGGTTGTACCGTCGTTATAGACCCCAGCACGCTTTCTTTTTTCTGCTTGGCAAAAGCCACTACTGTTACTTCTCCGAGATCTGCCGATGATTCTTTCATCACAGCGTTAATGACATACCGTTTGCCTACCGTAATATTTTGCGTTTCGTAGCCAACATAGCTGAATATCAATACGCATGTATCTTTCGGTACTGATATGGAATATTCTCCGTTAGCGTCGGTTGCCGTTCCTAAAGTTGGAATTCCCCGTACAGCTATATTGACTCCCGGTATTGTCCCACCGGTGGCGTCTGTTACAGACCCTGTCACCTTAATTTGAGCCATCGTTGCAAAAATACTTGCATACATGCATAAAAAGGCAATAACAAATGTTTTTCGAAGACATTTTAAATGTTGAAACAGCGTTGTTTTTTTATTAGTATTATACAAATTCATATAGTATTTTTTTGTGTTATAAAAATTTTACAATTTATTATCAAAAACTCATTTTTGAGAAACGCTTACTGCATTTTTTTGTTTTTCCATTGTCAATCAGGATGTTATCATAGGCATAGTCATTTTAATTGTTATTATATCCTCGTTTATTATTATTTAATATTATTATTAATTATTTCTACTTTAACACATGAAGGCTGTTAAAAAAAATGAACCTTTATTTTATACAACTTTTGCATCATTCAAATCACCACTATTTTTTATTTTCAAAGAGGCTGTCTCAAAAGCCTCTATTGAAATTTCTCGCTAATACCATATCTCTTTAATCCCTTTCTATATTTTCAAATTTCCGTATAAATTAAACCTTCGTTTTATCAACCATTGAATGTATCAAAATAGTATTCTATACAATTAATGATTTTTTTGCAAAAATAATAATTAAATTTAAATTACACAAATTTTTATTAAATATTTTATGAATCAGAGAAAAAAAACAGAGATTATTGACTACTTCAAAAAAAAAGATTTTGTTAAAGTATTATATTACTTAGATTTAAATACAAAAATAAAAATATGAAACAGATAAAACTATTTTATTATTTTTATTATATTTCTTAAAAAATTAACTATATACCTGAGTTCGGGATAAGAGATAGCGTAAGACATTCACGGTGAATGTCCTATACGGACAATGGAAGATTGTATCGCATCCATTTTCTATTGATATGAATCGCCTGTGGCGAATTTACAATTAGTAGCAATAGGTTAATGGATCCTCTCCACTCAAAAACTTCTTCAGAGATTTTTGTATATTTGCACGTTGTTAAGAATTAAAATAAAATATGAAAAAAGGATTGTTATTTTTCTCTTTATGCACAATCTGCATAAACTTGATTTCTCAGAACATTGTCGAAGTACAATCATTGAGCGCCGTCGATTTTTTAAACAGCATGGGCGCTGTATCATCGGTATCGCGCAGAGGCGAAACGCTGGAAGGAAGCATCGAATGTATCCGTTATACGGGTTTACGCTGGCTGCGCGGCGGATATGAAGACAATGCGCCGATAGAAGATTTCATAAGTCTGCATCGTGAAACAGGGGCGCTGGTATGCTACGGTTTGTTAAGCGGCAACTCTGATTTGGACAGGTTGCTGAACGGCGCCCGTCAATTGGCGAAAGCCGGCGCTTTACTTTCAATAGAAGGACCTAACGAACCAAACAACTGGGGTGTCACTTATCAGGGAGAAAGAGGCGGAAGCAACGGTTCCTGGATGGCAGTAGCAAAACTGCAACGCGATTTGTACAGCGCTGTGAAAAACGATCCCGCGTTGAAGCATTACCCTGTATGGATGCCTTCGGAAACCGGAGCGCAAACCGATAACACAGGATTGCAGTTCCTGACTATCCCTAAAGGCGCCAACACCTTGATGCCTGACGGAACCGAATATGCCGATTATGCCTGTTGCCACAACTATATTTGCCATCCGTCGTGGCAGGGATTGCATGACAATCAAACATGGTTGAGTTCTCTTCCCTTCAAAGAATGCCCTGTAGATGGACTGTACGGCAATTACGGCTTGACATGGCGGAATAAATTTGCCGGATATACCGACAAAGCGCTGGAAACATTGCCGCGTGTTACCACCGAAACGGGATATGCCATCGATGAAAAGGAAGGCGTGACAGAAGAAATACAGGCGCGACTTTATCTCAACCTCTACCTGTCGCAGTTTAAACAGGGATGGAAACATACGGCGGTTTATCTCCTGAAAGGTAGAGCCAATGAACCCGATCACGAAAAATTTGCTTTCTATACGCTTGATTATAAGCCTAAACAGGCGGCGATTTACATGCACAACTTTACTGCCATTCTTGCCGATCCCCAACCGGTGAAATCTCCCGGCAGACTGGCTTATGTGATTCCTAACCAGCCTTCTACAACTCACGATCTGTTATTGCAGAAAAGTAACGGACATTACTTGTTGGCGATTTGGGGCGAACGATTCGGCAGCGGTGGAACAGACGCTGTTACGGTCAGATTCGGAAAAATTGTCAAACAATTAAATCTCTATGATCCAACCGCAGGAACTATGCCTTTGAGTAAAAGTCAAAAAATCAATTCAATTGAACTGGAAGTCAGCGATCATCCGGTTATTTTGGATATTGAATTGTAAGTATATTGTCTTTATTTTACTTCAAACGAATATTCGCCGGAGCCAAGCTCAATTTTCTCTTTCCCATTTTCTCTTTTAACGGAAAAAACTCCTTTGGCATCCTTCGCAGCTATGCCCGACTCAAACACTTCGCTTTGTTCGACAGGTAACGGCAAAGTCAATGTAGCAGTAGTATTTGCAGGGAGTGCGATATTGTATTTGACGCTACCATTGTTTTCGATTTTCCATGCGCTGTGAATTTTCCCATAATACGAATCGTAGCTTGCATCTGCTTGTGTTATTTGCTTTTGACCTTCCGGTAAAGTTTTTCTGAAATCGGGATTTGGATTCAACAAAATATGTTTGAATCCCGGTCGGCTTTCATCCGGATTGATTCCGGCGACGTAACGGTAGAGCCATTCGCCTACTACGCCATACGCATAGTGATTGAATGAATTCATCCCATCGCGATTGAATCCATCTTCTTTCGTGTAGGAATTCCATCGTTCCCAAACGGTTGTCGCTCCTTGGTCGACACTGTACAGCCACGAAGGATTATCGCGTTGTAACAAAAGATTATAAGCAATATCGATTAATCCGGCGTCGCTGAGGGTTGGCATCATAACTCCCGTTCCCACAAAACCGGTATTCAACTTATTTCCATTATCTACAATCAATTGCCGCAAATGGTCGATAGCTTTCTGCCGGATGTCGCCGGTCGAAAACAAATTCAATTTAAGCGCTAATAAATAAGCGGTTTGCGTATCCTGATTCAACATTCCGTCTTCAGCGGTATATCGCGATTGAAATTCCTGTTTGATACTGTCGTTCAACGCCCTGTAAGAAGCGGCTTTTTGAGCATATTCATCATCTTTTCCGGCGCTCAACGCAAGTGAGATTTTTTCCATCAGCAAAGCCGAATACGCATAATAACAAACGCTAATGTAGCGATTATCCGTATGAACGTAAGAAACCCAATCGCCATAATCAGTGCCTGCGCCATTGTAATGGTAATTTTCGTCCGATTGATTAGCAAGGAAAGACATGTATTTTTCCATTGCCGGATAATTTTCTTCCAAAATATTTTTATTGTCATACATAAGGTATGTTGTCCAAGGGACGATGATTCCTGCTTCCGCCCAAGCCGCCTGTCCGTAACCAACCCAGCAATGGGGAGCCACGCTGGGAAAAGCGCCGTCGCCGCGTTGACTGTCGCGCATATCGCCCATCCATTTTTGGAAAAAAGCGGCTAAATCGGCATTATACGATGCTGTTCGTCCGAAAATCTCAATATCGCCCGTCCATCCCAAGCGTTCGTCGCGTTGCGGGCAATCGGTGGGAATACTCAGAAAATTACTCCGCTGTCCCCAGATAATGTTGCTGAATAATTGATTGATTGAAGGATTGTCCGTTGAAAACGACCCCGTTTCTTCACTTGCCGTTCCGACGACTTCACCCGTTAGCGATTCAATCGTAATACTGTCGGTTGCTGTCAGGTCGCAATACCGGAATCCGAAAAAAGTAGTGGAAGGATGATATTCTTCTCCTTCTGCAGCGCCTTTCAACTTATACTGTAACATAGCTTTAGCGCTACGCAGATTGCTACGGTAAAGACTTCCGCCGGGGCCGTCGTCGCCTCGCGACTTTTTCCCTTCATCGTTCAACATTTCGGCAAACCGCAGCGTCAGTTCTGTTCCCATTTTGCCTTTTACTTTGAACTTTACCCAGCCGGTCATGTTCTGACCCATATCATATACAAGGGTTTGCCCTTTGGCAAGCGAAATCGTCGCAGGCTGAGTCAACGTATCTTTCACATTGATCATACCGAAATCGCTTCCTTCGTTTGTTATGCCTTCATAACGGGTAATCTTCACCGGCGAACGTTGTAGATTCTTGCGTATCTGCACCGTTGGACCGGCAAAAGCTATGATTTTTCCTTTGAAATCCGTATTTATGCCACAGGTTTGCCAACCCGAATCATCGAATCCGGGACTTGTCCACGCGCTTTCTTTCCGCGCATCGTAAACTTCGCCATTATAAATATCGCCTTTTTGGATCGCCCCATCCGAATTGCATTTCCATGTTTTGGGGTCGGACGCAACAGTTTCCGATGTTCCGTCGGTATAATTAACAACTAATTTGGCGATGAAACCCAAATCGGGATTTCCGTATTTGCCGTGCGAAATACCGCCTTGCCACCAACCCGCAGCAACATAAGCCGCAAGGACATTATTTCCTTTGGTCAGAAAATCTTTAACATCGTAGGTCGAATAGGAAACAGTGCGCGTATAATCCGTCCATCCGGGTTTAAATTCATCATATACAATGTTCCCGTTTTCATCGTACCTCCCTACCCTTTTTCCATTGATAAATACGTCGTAAATACCTAAGCTTGAAGTATAGATTCTTGCCGAACGGATTTTCTTGTTCAATGTGCAGGTTGTTCTGAACATCGGAACCGTACAGATTGTATCTCTTTGCAGCGGTTTGATCCATTGGGCGTTGCTCCATCCCGAATCCATCAAGCCGGTTTCAAAAAAGGCTTTCTCGGTCGAAGCGATTTTCTTTGAAGACTGATCTTTTACCTCCACTTTCCAGAAATAGCGGGTAGCGGGCATGAGCGCTACGCCTTTATAGGCGATTGCAACCGATTGATCGGAAAGAACTTCACCGGAATTCCAGACGACTTTTTTGAAAGCGTTATCGGTCGACACGATGATTGTGTATGCCGCTTGAGAAACTCCTCTTTCGCCGGATTCCATTTTCCAACTGAAACGCGGTTGGCTCGCATCCGTTCCTACCGGATTCTTCATATATTCGACGCGAAGGTCGTCGACAATTGTTCTTCCCGCAGGCGACGTGCATTTGTTAAGAGTTGAAAGCGCAACTCCCGCAGCCAAAAAAATGATTGCTATGAACGGCAAAGTTTTTTTCATGATGTAATTGAGTTTTTTAATTGATGACGTTGTTTGTTTAATCAGTTAATAGATTCGCTGCAAAGGTAAATAATTTTATTGGAATATCTTTCAACTCCTCGGCTCCATCGTAATAATCGGAATGAGCATCTCTTCCATAGAAACGCCGCCATGCTGGAAAGTGTTGGAATAATATTGAATATAATGATTGTAATTATTCGGGTAAACAAAAAAATCTTCCCGCATGGCAAAAATATACCTTGTACTGATATTGGGCGCAGGAAGACCCACCTTCGCCGGTTCTTTTATCTCAAAAACTTCTTTTGGATTATAAGATAACGATTTGCCTAATTTATACCTCAGATTGGTATTGGTGTTTTTATCGCCGATAACTTTAACCGGATTATACACTCGAATGGTTCCGTGATCGGTAGTAAGAATCACTTTACATCCTTTTTCCGAAATCTTCCGGAAAAGTTCGAGCGTTGTTGAATGTTTGAACCACGAACGGGTCACCGAACGGTAAGCCGCTTCGGTAGAAGCCAATTCGCGTATCATCTTCGATTCGATACGCGCGTGAGAAAGCATATCGACAAAATTCAATACAATCACATTCAATTGATACTTATCTAATTGATTGAAATTTTGCAGCAACTTTTCTCCTTGAACCGAATCATTCAATTTATGATAGGCAAAGGTGTATTTTTTACGAAACCGTTCGATTTGCGTTTGAATCAAAGGCTCTTCATTCAGGTTTTTGCCTTCTTCCGATTCTTCGTCTACCCATAAATCAGGAAACATTTCTTCAATTTGCAAAGGCATTAGTCCCGAAAAAATAGAATTGCGGGCATATTGGGTAGCCGTAGGCAAAATCGAGTAGAACAAATCTTCATTGAACGTAAACCATTCCGATAGCATGTCTTTTACTTCCTGCCACTGATCGAAACGGAAGTTATCTATTAAAACAAAAAAGACTTTTTCCCCCTCGTCGAGCATAGGAAACACGCGGGTTTTGAAAATGTCGGGGCTCATCAGCGGTCGCGTTTCGGGATGCGCCATCCAGTTTTCATAATTGTTTTTCACAAATCTTCCGAACAGCAGGTTGGCTTCCGTTTTTTGTATGCGAAGCAAATCAGTCATACCCGTTTGGGAAGCTTCCAATTTTAATTCCCAATAAATTAATTTTTTATAAACGTCTATCCATTCGTCAGTCGCTGAAGCTTCATTGATTTGCGCTCCGATTTTAGTAAATTCCTGCTGATATTCGGATGCTGTTGTTTGCGTTACAATCTTAGTCTCATGCAAATTCTTTTTGATGGAATGTAGAATCTGATTCGGATTGACCGGTTTAATCAAGTAGTCTGAAATTTTACTTCCTATCGCTTGATCCATGATTCCCTCGTCTTCGCTTTTGGTGATCATTACAACAGGCGTGTCGGGATTCGTTTCTTTTATCACCGACAGAGTTTCCAGTCCGCTCAGACCGGGCATGTTTTCATCCAAAAAGATCAGGTCGAAAGTTTGTTCACGGCAACAATCAATGGCGTCCTGACCACTGCATACGGTAACTACCTCAAATCCTTTTTCTTCCAAAAAAAGAATATGGGGTTTCAAAAGATCAATTTCATCGTCTGCCCACAAAAGTTTATCTTTTTTCATATATCCTACTATTTTTTTACTTGTTTCTTTTGTTGTTGCTCCAACTGTAATTTACGTTCCGCATCTTTTTGTTTTCTCAATTCTTCACGCGCTTTCGCTTTTCGTTTTTGATCTTCTTTTCGCGCTTTGTCCTTGGCTTTCTGATCCTCTTTCTTCTGTTTCTGCGCTTTTGCCTGCGCCTCTTTCTTTTCTTTAGCCAACTTTTTCCTATCCGCTTCTTTCTGTTTTCGTTCCGCGTCCTTTTGTTTTTTATCCGTTTCTTTCTTTTTAGCCAAATCGCTTTGCTCTTGCTGTTTTGTTTTCAGCGCTGCTTTATCTTCTTCCGCTTTCTTTTTAAGCGCTTCTTTTTGTTCTTTATCCTGCTGTGCAGCAAGAATTTTAGCGGCTTTATCCTTTTCAGCCTGTTCTTTCTTCAATTGCGCTTGTTGCGCTTTATCTTCCCGCTCCTGCTGTTTAGCAAACTCTTCAATGGCATTATTTTTCTTTTTATTTTTGAACAAATTCGCAATTCCACGAACCGGATCCGAAGCTATCTCATTCAATGTGTTTGAAACTTCGTTCGCTTTGTCGGATGCTTCATTATAAATCTTGTTTACCGATTCTACAACTTCGTCGGAAGTAACGCCTGCTTTTACCGATAACGAATCTGCCGGAGCAACATGAACGGTATCAACCTGCGCAATTTTAGGAAGCGTATCGGCAGGAAAAGTTGTTTGAGTTGTATCGACCGGCAAAACCGTTTCCGGCGATTGCGCCGATTCATCCGTTTCATCACCGGCTGCAGTCAACAAATTTTTTTCTTCGCTTTCCTTTGAAACTTTCTTTTCTTCCTCTTGATTCAAACGCCATTGAGCAATCATGCTTTCATTTCCTTGCGTAAAATGTTTTTCAAAGAAGGTCATATATTCATCCATGCTTTTCCCTTTCATCAGAATGTTATAATTACCTTCCGATATGGGTACCAGAAGCGCTGCTTGACCCAAATCTTGCGCATATCCGTCCGGTTGCTGTATTTTATTAAGATACTGCATCACTTCATCCTGATTGTTGAAGCCTGTAATTCGCAATGTTCCGACATTTCCCATTGTCGATTTTTCCAAGCCGAAATCACTGATCATAAAATTGCCGAAATTGTAACCTGCAACAGTGAACAACAGCAGATTTTCGTCCACGCTTCCTTTCGGATACATCAACAGCAAAACATAAGGCGTCGCTGTTTCGGTTGAAAATTGAAGCGTCGAATCGGAAGCTGCCGCTTCGCCGGAATCGCCAAAGCGGACATTGAATAAGCTTCCTTGCGCCAACATTTTATCACCTGAAGCCGACAATAGTAATCCTTTCTGAAAGCCTTTCATCATGTCGGATGCCAACGCAGAAACATCTTCTTTCGGATATTTATCAATCAATCCTTTCAATAAGACCTTAAAAGTATCCGGCTCATTGGTTTGTGCAAAAGTCAACGCATTGAGCAACGTAAATTTGGGCATCAATTTCGATTGACTGTACTTGGATGAAACCCATTGGTAATTTTTCCGGACGTCCATTGAATTTCCGGCTAAATAATCGGAATAAGTCTGCTGATACAACGAATCCTGGACAACCTCCATTCTTTTCTGATTGTATTCATAATCAGGGTCTGCCATAGCAATTGCAAGATCGCCTTTAGGGAATCCTTCCCTGATTTTCGCCTTATAGAGATTTGCCATATCCATGTTTCCATCCTGCCAATAGATAAGATACATATAGTAATACGCCTTTTCACGATTTTCATTATCGGGAAAACGAGTGTCCAGCGTTTGAAATGTTTTCAGCGACAAAGGATTATCCTCCAACATATCTTTGTAAATAACACCCATATTGAATAAGCCGTTAGCAATAATCAGGTCGGAAGCAGCCAATTCATCCGGAGTCACAGGAATTTGTTGCAGATAAAATTGCGGGTCGTGAGGGTCGGTAGAAGCATTTGCATTCTCGCCGGTAGATTGAGCCGTCGCAGCGCTGTCGCTCCGAATCGTATCGTTTGGTATCGTATCGTTTGCTGCGAAATTATCATTTGTATCGAACGATAAAGGACTGGACTTATTTTTTCTCCGCCAGTCGTCTTCCAGATTCCTTCGTCCCCATTTTTGTTGAAAAGTAGTTTTACCAATCGCAACTACTTGTTGATTGTAGAAATAAAACTCGCTTGAACCGCTCTGAGGATTAGCTGTATTCGTAACTGCCGGCGCAGTGGGGCGATTGGCTTGCATCTGTTCCTGCAAAGCATTCTGATTTGCCTGATATTGTTCTTGTTGAGCTTTTTTCTGGTCTTCTTTTTCTTTCTTGATCAAATCTGCGATGATTTTATTGACGACAGCCATTCGTTCATCTTCCGTCATCCGGGACAAGCGCTGAAGGCTGTCCTGCAATTCCACCGCTTGAACATGAACGACTAAAGCGTCCAATACTTCCGAACGCTTGGAAACGCGGGGATAGGCGTCATCGTCCTTTTTCAACTGCGCCAACGCATCGGAATAATTCGGCTGCGCTTTCACATATTCTTGCCGATCAAAATAAATATCGCCTAATTTTATTTGATTGAGCGCTTTTTCTATTCCGCCTTTCGTACTTTTTTCTACGCCCAACTCATAGCTTTTGATTGCTTTAGCCGTATCCGGAACCGCCATATACACATTTCCCTGCGCATAATAAATTTGATCCAAATAATCGGCGTTTTTCGAACTGCTTGCCATTTGATTCAATTTCCTGCTCATCTTATTAATATCGCCTCCCGGATAAACTTCCGTTTGCCGGATTTTAGCGCTTAATTCAAGGATGTAAGGAGCATTGGAACTTGAAACTTCTCCAAAAGATTTGTATGCCAATTCTTTTTGTCCGGCAACAGTGTAAAGTTGTCCCAGCAAATATTTTTCACGCGTTCGTTGCAGCTTGTTATTTCCTGATTTAATAGAAGCTTTTAAATAAGGAATCGCTTCGGCGTATTGTTTCTGCTTTATCAAATGATCGGCATTAAACGACGAATATAATTTTTTCTGGTCTCTTGTCAATTGCTGGGCTGGCAGTTTTGATAAAATATTGTCGGCGTCATAAAACCATCCCATTTCGTCGTAACACCGCGCTTTATAGAGCAGCGCCGTATTGGCGATTTCAGGTTGCGTTTCATACAGACGGGAAATATAGGAAAACGAGCTTGCCGCTTCCAGAAAATCGCCATTGTAGAATTGCGACTTTGCCATCAGCATCCATGCATTATGCAGAAAAGGATTGTATTCTTTTCGATTTAAAAATTCACGGTAGGCGGGATCGCTTCTTTTGCCTTGCTTTCTTTCGGGTCTGGTTTGAATGGAATGCATTTTGATTGCTTTCACAGCTTTTTCGATGGCTTTATCGAACGTTCCTCCGGGTTTGTCTTTTTCTTTTGGCAACGATGAAACAGGATACATCATAATCATTTCCGAATAATTTTCGGTATATCCTTCCAACTGCGTTTTAAAAGCTTCGTCAAACGCTTGGCTGCCATTGAAATAAACATTATATCGGGTATTAAATGAATGATACCATCGCGTTCCGCTCGTATTCTTGGTAGAAGAACAGGAATTGAGCAGAATGATTACTATAAGAATTAAGAAGCAACGCGTTTTCAATCGAATACAGTTTCCTTTTTAAACAAATTTACACTCGTTTTATTGTCTTTTGACGTAGAAATAAGGCGGTTTTGCAGAGTAAAAAGATGAGAATCTGAACAAAGATAATTGCCGCTCCCGAAGGAACATTCAAATAATAGGACAGAAACAGTCCGGAAAAGCAGCCGGCAATGCCTATCCCAATGGACGACAGGATGATTTTTTGCATACGGGATGCGAACAAATTGGCTGTCATTTGCGGAACGGTTAATAAAGACATCAGCAACATAATCCCTATCAGGCGAATGGATGAAACAATAGTCACCGCAATAGCCAGCATCATTAAATGTTCGATCAGAGCGACTTTTACCCCCTGCGTCTTAGCAAATTCCGGATCAAAAGCGGTATAAAGTATAGGCTTGAAAAAAAATAAAAAAAGAATCGACAGCAGAAACGCCAGCGCTCCGGCAAAGACAATATCCGAAAGCGTGATTGTCAGGATATTTCCAAATAAATAAGCCGATATGTTCGGCGAATATCCGGGCGTTAGAAAAATGCAGATAACTCCCAAAGCCATTCCCAATGCCCAGAAAGCGGCAATAGCAGAGTCTTCCCGCACATCTTGCCGTTTCGAAAGCCACTCTACCCCGAAAGCCGAAGCGATTGAAAACAACAGAGCCGACAGAATCGGAGAAATTCCCAAGTAAAATCCCAAGCCTAATCCTCCAAAAGAAGCGTGCGTAATGCCTCCACTGATGAAAACCAACCGGCGCGACACAATGTATGTTCCTACTATTCCACAGGATACACAGGTAAACACGCTGCCTGTCAGCGCATTTCTAAAGAAATCAAATTGCAGCAAATCCATAGAGTGTATTAAAACTTACTGATATCATAAGAGATATCCTTTGTACTAATTTTTGATAATTGAATCAGGTCTCAAAGTTAATAAAGTAAATCAAAAGAGACAAATATAATACAAAAAATTTTCATTTTACAAATTCGCGTTATCAGCGTCATCCGCGTTCTTTTGAGACAATTCCATTTTTAGCGCCTCATTCCTGCCTCTTGTGTATTCGATAAAAATAATATAATTTTGTATCCTGTTTCGTGACGACAGATTAATAAATAACAATTATATTTAAAGGAATATGAACTTATTAGAAGCGCTTCAGTGGCGATATGCCACTAAAAAGTACGATTCTGCGAAAAAGGTAGATCAGAAGTTAGTTGATCAGATTATTGACGCCGCATGGCTCGCTCCCACCTCTTCAGGCTTA
>Ga0123357_10000623_pt1 | contig 35176 bp, 38 predicted proteins | sample TergutEmb28metaG_FD_89873 | JGI IMG/M metagenome (GOLD analysis project Ga0123357, IMG submission 89873) | Embiratermes neotenicus P4 segment gut microbial communities from Petit-Saut dam, French Guiana - Emb289 P4 | ecosystem: Host-associated > Arthropoda: Insects > Digestive system > Gut ... | reverse complement strand
CCGGATGCAGAACTCTCAGAGCAAGGCTACCGCGTTCTGATATGCGGTAAATATCTCTGCTTTTATCGTCTTGTCGGCGAAACGGTCTTTGTATACCACATAGCTCACGGCGCGAGGAACTATCCCAATATTTTCAGCCGTTCATGCTTCAAAAACGATTATGATAACGAATAGAAGATAGGCAGGTATTTTCAGCCCAACTAAGAAAGTATTCTTTTTCGATGTGTTTTTATCCGCGCACGCGCATTCCTTGATGCATGAACGTGAACGAGACGGCCAAGGCCATATCCGACATGAGCATCCGCGGCGCGGGACGCATCGCGCGTGCAGGTGCTTCGGCACTGCATGATTTCGCATCCGGTTACAAAGGGAGCGACATGAACTCGTTCAGAAAGGACCTTAAGGACGCCATGAGCATGATCCTCGGGTCCAGACCTACGGCGGTCTCCCTATGGAACGGTGTCCAGGCATCCGTCAGAGGAGTGGACGAGGTCAGCAGCGTGAAAGACGCCGTCTCACTGATAAGGTCAAATGCGGACGCATTTGTAAAGGCTTCTGAAAAGGCCGTTGAGACGATATCCAGGATAGGTGCCAAGAGGATAAGGGACGGCGATAACGTATTGACGCACTGCAACTCAAGTGCGGCCATCGGTGCAATAATCGAGGCGCACCGCCAGGGCAGGAAGATAAAGGTGTTCGCGACCGAGTCGAGACCGTGGAGACAAGGCATACTGACAGTGAACGACCTCGCCAGGGCCGGTGTGGACACGACGCTGATCATAGACAGTGCGGTCAGGTCGGTCATGGACAGAATAGACGTAGTAATGGTAGGGGCTGACACCGTTACGGCGCAGGGCACACTGGTGAACAAGATCGGAACATCCCAGGTCGCCTTGGCCGCAAACGAGGCCAGGGTCCCGTTCGTCGTATGCACGGAGACATACAAGTTCTCGCCGATGACGCTATTCGGCGATACGGTGACGATAGAAGAGCGCGACGACGTCGAGATCGTAAGACCGGGTGAGGTGCCGTCATCGGTCAGGATATTCAATCCAGTGTTCGACACCACGCCGGCCAAATACATTGATGCATTCGTGACGGAGGTCGGCGTTATACACCCGGCTTCTGTGTATGACGTTATTATAAAACAATTCGGAAACAAGATATTTGATTCGAGAGAGTGATGAAAATGGAGAAATATTCATACCTGCAGCTTGGCAAGGACGCAGATCCCGACGAGCATGTGATATGCCTGTATCGTGTGACCACAAAGATGCCTATAGAAGAAGCGGCGGAGGCCATAGCCTATGAAGAATCCACCGGCACATGGACCGGCATAACGACGCTTGACCGGCATGTCTTCGAGAGTTACGGCGGAAAGGTGACGAAGATCGACGGAGACCTGGTGACAGTGGCATACCCGGCCGAGGACTTCAGTATCGAGGTCGGCGGTGTCCCGCAGATACTCAGTGTCATCGCCGGGAACCTATTCGGTCTTGAATCTATAGATAAGGTAAGGCTTGAGGACGTCCAGTTCCCGAAGTGCATCCTAGAACAGTTCAAAGGCCCCAAATTCGGGATAGATGGGCTCAGGAAGATCCTCAGACGCCCTGAGAAACCGTTGGTCGGCACGATAGTGAAGCCGAAGATAGGTCTCGCGCCGAAGGATTTCGCCAATTATATCTATGAGGCCGGAAAAGGAGGTCTCACGAACGGAAAGGATGACGAGACACTTGTCAATCAGACTTTCTGTCCAATAGAGGACCGCACGGTCCTGGTGGCCGAGGCCCTCGACAAGCTGAAGAGCGAAGGACACGCAATGATACACGCGATCAACATCAGCACGTCCGGCCATAAGATAGTAGAACTCGCCGAGAAGGTGCAGGGATGGGGTGCGAAACAGATCATGGTGGATGTCATGACCTGCGGTTTCGCCGCAGTGCAGGCGCTGGCCGAGGACAGATCGATCAAGGTCCCCGTGCATGTTCACAGAACGATGCACGGAGCGTTCACTAGGGACCCCCTCCACGGAATATCGATGGTCCCGCTGGCGAAGCTGTGCAGGATGTGCGGCGGCGACGCATTGCATGTAGGAACACTCGGGGCAGGCAAGATGAGTGGCGGCGTAACCAGCGACCACGCGAATCTCGCGGTGTGCATCGACAGATCGTCCCCGTACAAGACCGTGATGCCAGTCTGCTCCGGCGGAGTCTATCCCGGTATCGTATGGAAGATAATCGAGGCCGGCGGAATGGACGTTCAAGTGCAGGCCGGCGGAGGGGTCGCCGGGCATCCGGGAGGCGTCCGCAAGGGAGCCATGGGGATGAGCCAGGCGATCGATGCCGCATTCAAGGGCATCAAGGTCGAGGAGTACGCAAAGACCCACCCAGAACTGCAGGTCGCCCTCGACAGGTGGGGTACGAAATGATATTGAAGGTGCGCTATTACGACATAGAGGCATCAGAACCGCGTGTGGTCCTGACGGAAGATGATGCCGAGGAGATCGGCGTTAAGGAGATGGACAGGGTCCGTATCAATTCCAAGAGGGCGCAGATCGTGCTCGTCGGAATGTCGAAGACGATGGTGAAGAAGGGCGAGATCCTGATCCCGGCGAACATGGCCTCAAAGGTCGACATAAAAGCGGGAGGGACCGTGGACGTTGTCTACTCCCCGAAGCCGGACTCCGTTGTGAGCATCCGCAAGAAGATGGACAACAAGAAGCTGACCAAAGAGGAGATCAACGATATCGTCCAGGACATCCTGGATTCCAAACTGTCGAAGATCGAGACATCCGCGTGGTTGACATCTCTGCAGATAAACGGGATGGATGTCGAAGAGATAGCGAACTTCGCGAGTGCGATGGTTAGCACAGGGGACATAATCGAATTCGAAAGGCAGCCGGTCTACGATTTCCACAGCATCGGCGGCGTTCCGGGAAACAAAATAACACCAATAGTCGTATCCATCGTGGCCGCGGCGGGGATGATGATCCCCAAGACATCATCAAGAGCGATAAGCAGTGCGTGCGGGACATCCGATTTTGTGGAGACGTTCTGCAACGTCGAACTGGATGCCCAGACCCTGAAGAAGATATCGGAAAGTGTGGGCGGAGTGCTGGCATGGGGCGGTTCCATGAACATCGCGCCCGTGGACGACATGGTGATCAAAGTGGAATACCCGCTCGGGATAAACCCAAGACCGCAGATGCTCGCGTCGATCATGAGCAAGAAGATGGCGCTCAGTTCCACGCACCTTCTGGTGGACATACCCACGGGGCCGGGGACGAAGGTCAAGACGATCGAGGAGGCACAGGCGTACGCCCGCGACTTCATGGACCTGGGCAACATGGTCGGGATGCACATAGAATGCGCGATAACGTACGGCGACCAGCCAGTCGGCAGCGCCATAGGCCCGAGGCTCGAGGCCAGGGAGTGCATAAGGATCCTGGAAGGGGAGAAACACCCGTCGTCCGTCATAGAGAAGGCGTGCGACCTTGCCGGGATGAGTCTTGAGATGGGCGGGACACAAGACGGCCCGCAGAGAGCGAGGGAGATACTGGAATCCGGTGAGGCGCACAAAAAGTTCATGGAGATCGTCGTCGCACAGGGCGGAAGGAAAGATCTGAAAGCAGACGACCTGCAGCCCGGAAAGTTCGTTCAGAACATCGTATCGTCCAAATCCGGATATGTACACTCGATCGCCAACAAGGACCTGGTGACCATAGCGAGGACGGCCGGTGCCCCAGGAGACAAGGGTGCAGGGATCATTCTCAGCAAAAAGAAAGGTCAGAGGGTCGAGAAAGGAGACATCCTTTTCCAGATATACGGCGACAACGAGGCGAAGGTCCAACGGGCGAAGGACACGGCGATGAAGCTCCAGCCGGTCATCATCGAAGGGATGCTGATAAAGAAGGTGGCGATCTCAAGACCGCTGAAATGACGACGCCGTCGAAACCGGGTGCGATCATTCGGCATTCATCGATCGCATGAACGCCGCAGCGAATATAGGGTAGTGCTCAACGCCCTTTTCATCAACGGCGACGTTATCGTTCAGCAGCTTGATCCCCCTCTTCACCTGATACTTATCGGACATAACGGAAGCCAGCGACTTTGACTGCCTGTTGCTTCCGGATTTCACTTCTATAGCGGTCGCAATCCCGTTCAGATTGAGAACAAAATCTATTTCCAGTGTTCCCTTGGTCTCAAAATATGTCAGGTCGTACCCTTCTTTCACAAGCATATCGGCAACGATGTTCTCCATTATGGATCCTTTGTTGATCCCCAGGTTCTCATTCAGTACGGCCTTCGCCACGCCGCTCTCCATCATCGCGATCAGCAGCCCCGTGTCCTTCATGTAGACCTTGAACGCATTGTTCTTCATGTTGGAAAGCAAGGGGAGAGCAGGTTCGTGAAGGTTGTAGCACAGGGATACCATTCCCGCTCTCTTCAACCAAAGAAGGCTGTTGCCGTAAGTGTCGTATCTGCTGTTCTTTCTGCCCTCTACTTCAGCGTACATGAACTTCTTGTTGCTTCTCGCCAACTGCCCGGGTATCGAATTGAACAAGGCGATCACTCTATTCTTTTCACGCTCTGGCACATGCTTGGATATGTCGTCAAGATACGCATCTATTATGCTCTTTTGCACTTTAAGGACATTCCCGAAATGTTTTGTTTCTTTGAATGCCAGAACGGCCTCCGGCATCCCCCCAACGATTATGTGCCACCTGAGATATTCATTGAACTTGTCCAGGAACAATTTTTCCATCGGTCCCTTTTCAACGAGGCTTCTCCGTACATCGTCAATTATGTTATCTGGCACATCCATTGCCCACAGGAATTCTTCAAAGTCGAGCGAGGACATTTCCATCGTCTCCACGAGTCCCACCGGATAGGATGGCTCATCTCGTTGCATCACCCCCAAAAGGGAGCCGGAACCTACGACATCATATCGTCCGTCGATCGAGAAGAATTTGAACGAGTCCCTAGCATCCGGGCAGTTCTGTATCTCATCCAAAAAGATCAGCGTGTCGCCCGGAATGAACTTGGCATTCGGGAAGAACAAGGACATCTTCCGGGTAACGGCATCCACTTCCCTGTTGCCGACGAATATGGAAGCATAGTCCGAGTTCTCCTCGAAGTTGATGTATATGTAGGAACCATAATTGCTCTTTCCGAAAGAGTCGATGGAACATGTCTTCCCGACCTGTCTTGCGCCGTTCACGAGCAGCGACTTTTTGTTAGGACGGTTCTTCCATTCGATCAGCAGATCCGTGATCTTTCGTTTGAGCATTATTTGCGTATAGACACCGGGCTATTTCAATTTACGTTTTTTCATATGACTTTTTGGTACAATACTACATTTTATACCACGACTTTTCTAACTTTTTACATTATTTCATATGACTTTTGGATATAACATTACACTTTATACTATGACTTTTGAATTTTCCAGTTTTTGGCAAGTTTTTTTTCATAGATTGACCAATACGGTGTCGTGTGCCTAGGTGGAACCACCGACGGTGTGTACGATGAATGAGAAAAGAGATTGACAGATACTGGCGGATCTTATCAGGATCAATGCAACAAGTACGAGATCATATGACGGGCCTATCAGCATAGGGCGGTTTCATCGGAGCGGCGCCGTGGGCACAATTATAAAGAATGTCGCCATCGTGATATTGCTGAAAGTGATACCGTGATGATCATCAGTGAAAGGATAAATGGTCTTTTCGTGACCATCGGAAAAGCAATTGATACGAGGGACGAAAAAACGATACAAAAAGCAGTGCTGGCACAGTTAGATAAAGGTGCTGATGCACTCGATATCAACATCGGCCCCGGACGCGGTGCGGACGGCCCGGACGCGATGAAATGGCTGGTCAGATGCGTTCAGGACGTGACCGATGCTACACTCTGCATAGACACGCCCGGGCTGAAGACCATGCAGGCGGCCCTTGAAGTGTGCGACAATCCTGCGATACTCAACTCCACCACCGCCGAATCGGCAAAGATGTCTTCCCTGTTTCCCCTGGCGGCGGAACACAGCGCCGAGATAATATGCCTCACGATGGACGAACGCGGCGTACCGAACGATGCGGAGAGCAGAGCGGAGATGGCCATGCTGATGATGACCACGGCGATGGAACACGGGATAACGCCCGATCGCATCTATCTGGACCCGCTGGTGCTCCCTGCGTCCGCGGCCCAGGACCAGGGCCAGAAGGTCATCGACGCGATACGGATGTTCAGGATGCTGGACGATCCGTCGCCCAGGACAGTGGTGGGACTCAGCAACATATCCAACGGGGCGTCAGGACGGTCGCTGATCAACAGGACGTACTTCGCCATGCTGGCAGGTGCGGGATTATCGGCGGCGATAATGGATCCCGAGGACAGCGAACTGATGGACGTGCTTAAGACAACGGACATCCTGCTGAATAAAAGACTATACTGCGGCGACTACCTCAGGGTCTGAGGCCGGTCATATCAACGAGCCTTGGAACGGCCGAATACCAGAACACGGGCATTATGTGTATCCCGGAAACGCCCTTCATGCCACGGACGGCCTCGACGGTCTCCGCCGCGATCCTGAGGCCTTCCCTCTCCTCGTCCGCGGCAGACGACATCCTTTCAACGATATCCTTGGTCACGAACATCCCGGGAACGTCATGCGCCAGATGTTTGGAGGCCTTGTGGCTTTTGATCGGAAGTATCCCGGCTATGATCTTCGTTCTTTCGTGTATTTTATTCTTTACGGCGTTGCCGATCCATTCTTCGAATGCGGCCACATCGAACACTGGCTGCGTCTGCACGAACTGCGCGCCTGCGGCGGATTTGTTCATCAGTCTTATCATATGAAGGTCCTTCGGATCGCCGAAAGGGTTGGTCACGGCCCCGAGGAACAGTTCCGGTGCGACCTTGAGATCGTCCCCGCTCCACAGTTTCGACCGATCCCTCATTTTCCTGAAGATCATCAGTTCCTGCGTGGAATCAACATCATAAACGTTCTTCGCATCGGGCTGGGTGCCGAAGGACTGGTGGTCCCCGGACAGGCAGAGGATGTTACGTACACCCAGAGAGCTTGCGCCGAGAACATCCGATTGCATCGCGATACGGTTACGGTCGCGGCAGACGATCTGCATTATGGGTTCCAGACCCTCCCGCAGACAGAACACGCTCCCGGCAAGACTGGAAAGCCTCACGGTCGCGGTCTGGTTGTCCGTGATGTTATATGCGTCGGCGCATCCCTTCACTTTCTCGATGATCCTGAGGATGTCATCCCCGCCGGCAGACATGGGCGGGCCGATCTCAGCGGTGACCACGAATCCCCCATCCGAAAGTTTCCGTTCGAGACCGCTCTGCATCTCATTCCCCCTTGTTCCTCACGGTCCTGGAGCCGCCGCTGCGGCTCTTGGACCAGTCCTTCGGCGGAAGAGGTTCAGTGAGCCGCGACAGTTCGTTCCTTTCTTTCAGCGCAACGTAGATCTGATGCCATGCGCAGTCCGTCTCAGGCCCGATCTCGCATTTCCCGTCGTGCGAACCCCCGCAAGGCCCGTTCTGCAGGCTCTTGGAGCATCTGGCCAGGGCGCATATCCCTGCTGTGCGGTGGATAGTGCAGTCCCCGCACCCCATGCATCTCTCTTTGAACACTCCGCGTCTTACGGGAGCGCCCATATTGGACGTGTTTATCGCAGGTACTATGTTCACACCCGGAAAATTCTCGCTGAGCATCTGCGCCCCGACGCCGCAGCCCATTGAGACGATGAGATCGCTGTTCTCGATATCGTTCCTTATATCGTCCTCGAACCTGCGTTCACATTGTCTCTTTATCGTGAGTCCTCTCACCTTCCAGCCGTTCGCGTTATCGGACGAGTGTTCCTTCAGTCTGAGGACGAGTTCCCTGACCTCATCCTTGCCTCCGGCAAGACAGACGGAGACGCAGGAATCGCAGCCGACGACAAGCAATCTTCTCACAGAATGTGCATTGATAAGATCCAAGACCTCGTTCAGCGGTTTCTGTTCGCCTATTATCACAGCATCACATCCGGGAACGGGAATTATGCACAACTTTTACTTAAAGTTACTTACAAATATTCAGAATATTACTGATTTTCAGATAGCATATATGACTATAGGAATATTCATATCTCATATGATAACGGTCACAGCACATCCTGAAAGCGACCAAAATCTTATGACGTTTGCAAACAAGGCCATTAACCGAGTATTGGTGCGGCGTACATTCATTCTGCCATGCCGATAAGCATTACTACTCTCTGCACTTTCATGAACATATGCGCACAGCCTGTTTCACGGTCGATCTCGACAGGGACGTGAACTTCCCGCCTGAGGCCGGAGGCAAGGCGTTATCGCTGGACAGAGGTTCCGGGACGGCCCCGAGATTCTCCTCGTCGAGGAAGGGGGCGGAGATCTTGGCGGACCTGTTCGACGAGACCGGAATAAAAGGAACGTTCTTTGCCGAATCCACCGCATTGAGGGAAACAGACGCGTTCCGTTACATCGGAGGCAATGAGATCGCCCTTCACGGCCTCGACCATGAGGATATGACCCAGGCGGACATCTGTGAGACCAGATACATACTGACTGAAGCATCGGATGCTATCAAAGACATCACCGGAAAGAGGCCGGCCGGATTCCGTGCGCCGTATATGAGGATCAATGACGAACATTACAAAATACTTGAGAACGTAGGTATAAGATACGATTCCTCGAAATACGCACCCGTCGGTACCGTTCCATACAAGATCGGCGGAATAACTGAGATCCCGGTAACGGAAAGCACCGACCGCAGAGGGAAGAGGATCACTGCTTATCTTTGGCCGATGCACGAGGGCGGACGTTCCCCCGAAGAATACATCGAGATGGCATCAGAGATGAAGGATGGCATATTCGTCATAGCGACGCACACGTGGCATATGACCGAGTCGCGAAAGGACGGCATCATGGACGAGAAAGGAGCGGCCAGGAATACCGAGAACGTGAGAAGGATAATAGAGGCGATGATCTCAGAAGGTTATGTGTTCCGGACGATGGATTCCGTCCGCATCTGAATTCAAAGCGGTTTCAGTCCCGTGTCCTCGGTAAAATAATAAATACACTGCGGACAATCAACATCTGATAATTTTGGTCACTAAGCTCATAAGCGGTAACGAGGTTTCGTCTCAGATATATGCAGAACTCACTGAGAGGATCAAAGTCCTCAGGTCCAAAGGGGTCGTTCCCGGGCTGGCCGTCGTCCTCGTGGGAGAGGACCCCGCATCCCAGACGTACGTGAGGATGAAAGGGAAGAAATGTGAGGAGCTGGGAATGCATTCCGTCACGGTGGTACTTCCGGAGAGCACTTCCGAAGAGGAACTTCTGAAGAAGGTCGACGAACTCAATAAGGACAGGAAGATACATGGTTTTCTGGTCCAGCTCCCGCTTCCTAAGCACATTGACGAGAACAAGGTGATCAACGCGATCGATCCGAAAAAGGACGTCGATTGTTTCCATCCGGAGAATGTTGGCCGGATGCTGATCGGCGAACCGTCGTTCCTGCCCGCCACCCCGGCAGGGGTCCAGCAGATGTTGATCCGTTCCGGCATCGAGACATCGGGGAAGCATGTCGTCATCGTAGGGCGGTCCAACATTGTCGGCAAACCGATGGCCGCCATGCTCGTCCAGAAAGGGAAGGGAGCGGACTCGACCGTCACGGTCGTTCACTCAAGGACAAAGGACATCGCATCATACACGAGGTCGGCTGATATACTGATAGTGGCCATGGGCAAACCCAGATTCGTGACCGCCGATATGGTGAAGGAAGGTGCGGTCGTCATAGACGTCGGCACCAACAGGATCGCCGATCCGACGCATCCGAAAGGTTCAAGGCTCGTAGGCGATGTCGATTTCGATAATGTGAAGGACAAAACGTCGGCGATAACGCCCGTTCCCGGCGGAGTAGGCCCGATGACCATATGTATGCTAATGGACAATGCGGTAAGGGCCGCCGAAAAATCACGCTCATAGGTGAGAACAATGATGAGAGAATGCGAAGTTCACGGTTATTTCCGTGATGAATTATGCCCGGTCTGCGGAGAAGAGGGAAAGTTCCTGATGAATGATTTTGAGATGGAGCGTCTCGGACGCACCATGGCCGGAATACTTCGTCACGGACGTTTCGAACTGGATATGGACGAACAGGGGTTCGTTGACCTCAGGGATATGATCTCTGCGATCCAAGACAGCAACAAGAAGATGCACTGGCTGAGACCGCATCACGTGATCGCGCTCATAGAGACGGATCCGAAGGGAAGGTATCAGACCTCGGGGGACATGATCCGTGCGACGTACGGACACACGATCCCGCTGGACCTCAACCTTCCTACAGATGACGTTCCGATGGTGCTGTTCTATCCGACGACCCAGGAGGAGGTGGACATAATACTCGAGACCGGCCTTATGCCGACCGACAGGACGATGGTGCACCTTTCCCTGACGTACAGTGACGCATACAGCGCCGGGTCGGTGCGCGTTGAGGACCCTGTGATACTCGCAGTGGACACGATATTATGTTCCGACGAGGGATACGAGATAGGCAGGGCCGGGAAGACGGTGTTCCTCTGCAAACAGGTGCCGCCGCAGTGCATAAAGATCGCGCACGAAGAGGAATACGATTGAGATGCCGACGATACTGAGGCCGGACCAGGTGCAGGAGAAGTACGGGAAACTGTTCTGCCGCGGATTCTTCACGCTGGTGGATGAGAAGAACGGCGTAGCACAGATAATCGAAAAATGTATATCGCGCGGACCGATAGAATGGGACCTGGTGAACAGGAAACGCACCGGAGGTGTCCTTACAGACATCCGGTCGGACGGTCTGACGATAATCATGGACGCAAGGATAGGCGATGCACCGCTCAGCTTCGGTCCGGTGTCCGCCGATCTCGGCGGACAGGGTATAAGCTCGCTGCGCGTGGTGGGCGATCGCGTTCACACAAAATGGGCGGGACTGGCCGGCGCGACGGTAGGTATAGGTGCGTGCATCCCCGGGTCTCCGGACGTTATCGAGACGATATATCCGGACGATTTCAAGATAGGCGGGGCACACAAGGCCGAGGTCGAGATAGTCACTCCTAAGGTGGTGCGGATCGTCATCGGCATCGATGACACAGATACTAAGGAAAAAGGAGCGTCGTGGGTGACCGCGATGCGTCTGGGCAACGAGTGCCCGGTTGGGCGGTTCCTGGAACACAAGATAATCCAGCTCAATCCGAAAGTTCCAAGCAAAACGACGAACTGCTGTTCTACGGCGGTGTCGTTCGCGGTCAGGGAGGAAGAGATACCCAAGATCATCGAATTCTCCAAGAAGTTCCTGAAGGACAACACGTACTCTAAGGATACGGTAATGACGGTGTTCGTCGGGCTCAGGATCCCGGAAGGCCTTGAGAAGTTCGGGTGGGATGCGAAGAGCATAATCTTCACCGACGAGGACGCACTTGCCGTCGCCAGGGAGAACGGCGTCGAGGTCATTGAGATAACTGGAAGAAAAGGTGTCATCGGAGCGGTGGCGGCGATAGGATGTTTTGACATGGGGGCGAGGTCTGCGGGAGTGCCCGAGGACTTTGAATAGACGGATATGACGCTTCAGCAGGAACTCAGGCACATGGTCTCCACCCTTTCGTACACGACGTACGAAAAGAAACTAGAGAAGGAAGTGCTGTCGGAACCCATCCCCAAACACGTGGCCGTGATAATGGACGGCAACAGACGCTACGCAAAGGAGGTGCTGAACTCGGACATAGATGCCGGGCACAAGAAAGGCGGGGAGAAACTGAAAGAGGTGATGGACTGGTGCCGGAAGCTTGACATAGAGATACTTACAGTGTTCGCGTTCTCCACCGAGAACTTCGAAAGGAGCGACGAAGAGGTCGATTTCCTCATGGACCTCCTTGAGTCCAATCTGTTCAAGTTCGCGGATGACGAACGCGTTCACAGCGGCAAGATTGCATTGAGGGTGATAGGCGACCGCACCTTGATACCCGAACGTGTGCTGCACGCGATAGAATGTGCCGAGAGCAAGACCTCCGACTATACGGACTTCCAGCTGAACGTGGCGATCGCGTACGGCGGACGGCAGGAGATCGTCAAGGCTGTCAGAGAGATAGCCCAGAATGTAAAGGACGGCCTGATGGACGTAGGCGACATAGACGAGCAGTCCATATCGAACTGCCTTTACACGTTCGACCTTCCGGACCCCGAGCTGATACTGAGGACATCAGGGGAGTTCAGGATATCCAATTTCCTACTGTGGCAGCTCGCCTATTCGGAGTTCTATTTCACGGATGTGTTCTGGCCGGGGTTCCGTTACGTCGATTTCCTAAGGGCGGTAAGAGCGTTCCAGCAGCGCTCCAGAAGGTTCGGTCATTGATCATGGACGGATGCGATCAGGTGTGACAATGGCCTCAGACATCATTTTCCTTCATGCTCCGACCGTCTACGACTTCAGGAAGAAACCTATATTCTACGGTCCTGTCAGCGATCTCGTCCCTTCGTCGCCGGTGTTCGAGATGTATCCGATCGGATTCATGACGATATCATCGCATCTTGAGGCCGCGGGGTTCAGGGCCAGGATAGTCAACCTTGCGGTGCAGATGCTTCGCAGCAAGGACTTCGACGCCGAGGCGAAGATAAAGAGGTTGGATGCGGACGTGTTCGCCATAGACCTCCACTGGCTCCCCCATGCCCATGGCTCCCTGGAGATCGCCAAGCTGGTGAAGAAACACCACCCGGGATCGATAGTCGCGTTCGGAGGCTTCAGCTCGTCGTACTTTCACGAGGAACTCATCAGATATCCTGAAGTGGACATGGTGATGCGCGGTGATTCGACAGAGATACCGCACATCAAGCTGATGCAGTCCGTGAAAGAAGGAAAGACGGACTTTTCAGATATACCTAACCTGACATGGAAGGACGCGGACGGCAAGGTCCGTGTCAACAGCGTGTCGTTCGTCCCCGAGGATCTGGACTGGCTGAAGTTCGATTACGGCACGATGATAAAGAACAGCATAAGGCACATGGACATCAAGGGCTCCCTGCCGTGGCTGGGGTGGGACAAGCTTCCGCTGGCGTCGGTGTTCACGGTAAGGGGATGTTCGGTCAACTGTGCGGAATGCGGCGGGTCCAACTCCGCGAACAAGCGGGTGCTCTGCCGCGGCAGGCCGGCATTCAGATCCCCGGAGAAGGTGGCCGGGGACATGTCGGCGATACAAGACTATCTGCGTTCCCCGATATTCGTGGTCGGCGACCTCAGACAGGGCGGGAAGGATTACGCTGAGCGGCTGTTCGAAGCGATGAAGGAGCGCGGCGTCAGGAATCATGTCATCCTGGAGCTGTTCAGACCGGTGGGTGAGGACTTCTACGAAATGGCCGATCATTATCTCGACGGATACTCCATGCAGTTCTCTCCGGATTCCCACGACGAGAAGGTCCGTTACGCCTCGGGCCGTATGTACGATAACCCGTCCATCGAAAGGACGATCCGCAGTGCGTTCGGCAACGGCTGCGAAAGGTTCGATCTCTTCTACATGACCGGACTTCCTGAACAGACCCGCGAGTCCGCACTGGGAAGCGTCCGCGCCGCCAAGGGGTTGTGGGGCATGCTTGATAAAAAGGACAAACTGGGCATATACAACGCACCGTTCGCACCGTTCGTCGATCCCGGAAGCAGGGTGTTCGAGCATCCCGACGAGTTCGGATACATATTGTCGGCAAGGACGCTGGAGGAACACAGGAGACTTCTTGACAGCCCGTCTTGGAAGCACGTCCTCTCATACGAGACAAAATGGATGACGCGCGACGATATAGCTCAAGCGTCATACGATGCTGCGTCCGAACTGGCGAGGATAGAGTTCGAAGCGGGCCGTTGCTCAGAAGAGATGTACAACATCAGGAATGAGAGGACGGAGACCGCCAGGGATATGCTCAGACGCGTAGACGAGATCCTTAAGATAATTGATTTAAAAGAAAGGAACGCGCGCCTGTGGGAAACAAAAGAAGAAGGGGAGAAACTTATGAATTCCACCGTATGCAACAAGAACGATCTTGACTGGGCGACCGGTTCCATATGGTCCAACGCCCCCCGCGTGATATCCGGACTTGTAAGGTCGGCATTCAGGAAATGATCACTTTCCGAGTTCCTTGGATTTCGTCACGGCGGCCTCGACCGCGCTGATCATCGCCGCGCGCAACCCATAGTCCTCCAGGACCTTCACGGCCTCTATGGTAGTGCCGCCGGGAGAACAGACGATGTCCTTCATCTTATCGGGGTGCTCTCCCGTCTCAAGTATCACTTTGGCCGCCCCCAGGAGCGTCTGCGCCGCAAGTTTCGTCGAGACATCCCTCGGGAGCCCCATCAGGACACCGCCATCGGACATGGCCTCAATCACCATGTATGCATAGGCGGGACCGCTCCCGCTGACTCCCGTCACCGCATCAAGGAGCCCTTCTTTCAGTTCCATGGATATTCCGACGGCATCGAGCACGTCCTTCACGGTCTTTTTGTCGTCCTCCGTGACGTTATCGCTGCACGCGTATGCCGATGCAGATGCCAAGACCATGCACGGCTGATTGGGCATTACACGCACAATTTTGACATCTGGCACATATGATCTGAGCGTCTCTATGGTGACCCCTGCGGCAATCGACATAAGGAGGTGGTCCTTGGTGAAAAGGCCCCTTACGGACGTCATGACGTCGTCGATCTGCTGCGGTTTCACCGCCAATATGACGAATTTCGCGGTCTTTATGATGTCTGCGCTGTCCGCGGAGACCTCGATCCCCAATTCTTTCGAGATGAACCTCCTCCTCGGCTCATAGATCTCGCTCGCTGTGATATCGTTCTTCCCGTAAAGTTTCTTGGAGATGACACCCCTCATCAACGCTTCGGCCATGTTGCCGGCACCGATGAATCCTATCTTTTTCGCCATTAATGACACCGCAGAGAAATCAAACCTCCGCTTAATAAGTTTTCTTAGTTGCTGCCGGTGTGCGGAAAGTCATGTCCGGGAAACCCTTTGCCACTCATTCTTTCAAGACTCCTATAACTTTTATATAGGGTCCAACGCATGTAGCGTCAATGTCGCTTATAGTGGAATACCTGCCTTTGGCGATTCTTGCGGTCCTTACCATAGGATTCGCCCCGTTGGCATGGTGGATGTCGAGGTTCTTCAGACCCAACAGACCATCCAAATGGAGAGACACCACATATGAGTGCGGTTCGCTTCCGATAGGGAAGGCGCAGATCCAGTTCAAATTCCAGTACTACCTCTTTGCGGTGGTTTTCGTGGTGTTCGACCTGATCGCGACCTTCCTGATGGTCTGGGCCGTCGCTTTCTCGGATCTTACCGACCTCGCCAAATGTTGGATCGTCTTCATGATGGTTGTTCTGCTGATCGGTGTGTTCTACGCACTGAAAAAGGAGGAAAAGATATGGATATGAGCCTGTACCCCCATGCTGTCGCAATGAGTGCGAATGAATTCATGACATGGTCCTCAGCAATGATGAACGATATGCTGAGTGCCGGCACGAAGAAGATTTTCAACAGGCTCACGGGCCCCATATGGGCATGGGCCCTGAAGAATTCCATACATCCGCTCCACTTCGGGCTCGCATGCTGTGCGCTGGAGATGGCGGCGGCATCGAACACAAGATATGATGCTGAGCGTATCGGAATGATCTACCGTTCATCGCCGAGACAGACCGATGTCCTTCTTGTCAACGGATGGATATCCAAGAAGCTGCGCCCTGACCTCAGGCGTCTGTATGAGCAGATGCCGGCCCCCAAGTGGGTCGTCGCCATGGGCGAGTGCGCCATATCCGGAGGGCCGTGGTATGACTCGTACAACATCGTCCAGGGCACGGACCAGATAGTCCCGGTGGACATATACATCCCGGGATGTCCCGTCAGGCCGGACGCGATGATAGATGGTTTCATGCTCCTTCAGAAAAAGATAGAAAAGTACGTGAACCGCGGCATATTCCTGGAGGACTGAATATGTCTGAGGAAATAAAACTGAACTCGGCCGAAGAGATGGCGACGATAATCCTCGACAAGTTCGAGCGCTGGACGACCGAGGACGGCAAGGATAAACTGACACTTGTCAGGACCGCACCGCGCAGGATATGGATGCGTGCCGACCGCAGCATCCTGTTCGATTTGTGCAGATATCTGAACGACACGATGCAGTTCGAGCACGCCTCGTCCGTTGCAGGCGTCGATTGGGTGACACACATGCAGGTAGTGTATCACCTATCGAACTACAACACCGGGACGATCATCGAGATAGTCGTGGACGTTCCGAATGATGATCTTTGCATAGATTCCGTAGCGGGGATATGGGAAGGGGCCAACTGGCATGAGAGGGAGACGTACGAGCTGTTCGGCATAGTGTTCAAGGGACATCCGAACCTCAAAAGGCTTCTCACCCCAGAGGATTATGAGTTCTTCCCGTTCCGTAAATCATACAAACTCAGGAGGCAGGAACAATGACGGGCGACAAAATGTGGATAACGATGGGACCTCAGCACCCCTTCTCCCACGGCCTCTGGACGCTTAAAGTGGAAGCGGACGGAGAGGTCGTGACCGATGTGGAGCCCGTGGTGGGATATCTGCACAGAGGATGGGAGAAAGAGTGTGAAAATAGGGCATATCCGCTGATAATTCCTATGGCCGACCGTCTGTGCTATTCCGCGTCCATGACGTGGTCGCACATCTACTGTAAAGTGGTAGAGGAAGCGCTCGGCATCGAACTTACTGACCGCGCGAAATATCTGCGTGTGGTGGCGGATGAGATATGCAGGATCCAGTCGCACCTCATGTGGCTCGCGGCACAAGGCACCGACCTCGGAAATCTAACGATATTCCTGTGGGCGCTCAGGGAGAGAGAGTTATTCCTCGATCTGAACGTAAAACTGTGCGGTCAGAGGATGACGACGAACTACCCGCGCATAGGTGGCGTCAGGAATGACGTCCCGGAACTGTTCGAGAGGGACTGTATGCGCGTTGTAAAGAGATTCGAGAAAGAGATGTGGAGAATAATCGACCTGAGCGACCATTCGTACGTATTCGTATCGAGACTGCAGGGCATCGGGCGTCTGACACGCAAGGAAGTGATCAACTGCGGGGTCACGGGACCGTCCATGAGGGCGAGCGGCGTCGATTTCGACATACGCAAGCATGACCCGTACTGCAACTATGACCTTCTGGACTGGGAGGTCGCGGTCTGCAAGGATGGCGACGCTTACGCAAGGTACATGGTGAGGATAGAGGAGATGCTGCAGTCCTGCGAGATAATAAGGCAGGCGATGGCAAAGCTCGAGACGATACCGAAGAGCATGCCGACACGTGTCAAGGTCCCGCGGAACGTCCCGGAGGGGACGCACGTGGCTAGGATCGAGGACCCGCGCGGCGAGGCACTGATGTACCTGGTGTCGGACGGTACGGACAAACCGTACAGGCTGAAGGTCAGGAGTCCGATATTCGTCAACGTTTCAGCTTCGAAGCATATGCTGAACGGGGTGCGCATAGCGGACATCCCGGCGATCATGGGCACTATAGACATGTGTCTGGGGGAGACGGACAGGTGAGATGAATGTACAACAGCATTACTAACTGGGTGCAGTTCAAACCGGCCATGAACAATCCGCTCTATTTCTACGGCGATATGTACAACCTGCCGTATGCGATAGGGAACTGGATATGGCAGCTCATCGGAGGCGTGATATCATGGCTCCTCAATCTTCTCTTCCCGGGTAACGGGCTTTCGGTGTGGCTGATCAGCGACGCCGTCACCAACGCGATGGCGATAATACTTCTCGTCATTGTCATCTTCGCTGTTGCTTTTATTATAAATATAACTATGATCTGGGAGGAACGTAAGATCCTGGGAAGGATGATGGACAGGAGGGCCACACAGGTGGGCCCTCTGGGTTACTTACAGAACATAGCCGACGGTCTCAAGACCTTCCTGAAGGAGAACGTCGTCCCGAAGGAGATCGACAAGAAAGGATACTTCTGGGCGGTCAGTCTCGTGATAGGTGTCGCAGTGCTGACGGCTTGCATGATACCGCTCAGCGACAGATGGTTCATAGTCAATTATCAGGCAGGGTTCTTGCTGCTGTTCGGATTGTTCGCGCTCGCGCCGTTCATGATACTGGTAGCGGGATGGGCGCAGAATAACAAGTACTCGCTGATAGGCGGTATGAGGGCGGCGGCGCAGATGATCTCGTACGAGGTGCCGATGCTGATGGTGTTCGCCGCCGTAGTACTGATGGCCGGGAGCCTCAACATCGGCGACATAGTGCACGCACAGTACGACACGATGTGGTACATCGTCCCGCAGGTGGTCGGTTTCATAGTCTTCATAGTTGCGGCTGTCGCGGAGGCGGAACGTGTACCGTTCGACCTTCCGGAGGCAGAGGCGGAACTCGTTGAAGGATGGCAGACCGAGTACGCAGGAATGAAATGGGGCCTCATAATGCTGGGGGACTATTTCCGCGGTTACGTGACGTGCGCGTTGGGAGTGATAATGTTCCTGGGCGGATGGATGCTGCCGTGGCTCGGCGCCGGACCGGCGCCGGAGATAGTGTTCCTGCTCAAGGTGTTCCTGCTCTTCTTCGTGTTCGCATGGATAAGGGCAGCGCTTCCGCGTGTCAGGACCGACCAGATCCTGAACCTGGGGTGGAAGTACCTGATACCTTTGGCATTCATCAACCTGCTCATAGTCATCGCATTTAAGCTGGGAGGGATGTTCTGATGCCTTTGAAGTTCTTGAACAAATACCCGAAGAAGACGCGGAGGTCCTTGTGGGTCCTCAGGCCGATGTGGGCGACGCTGAAGATGCTCTTCAAGACGTCGAACCAGAGACCGATGACCATAATGTACCCATACGAGAAGGAGTGGGTGCCTGAGAACTACCGCGGCCGTCCCGGTCTGCGGTTCAATGTCTGTCTCGGATGCGGCATATGCGAACGTATGTGCCCAACCACGTGCATAAGCATGGTCGAGGTGAAGGATGACGACGGCAAGGACGTAAGGAGACCGCAGGTGAACCTGGGGAGATGCATGATGTGCGGATACTGCGCAGAATACTGCCCGGTTAACGCGATGACGGTCACCCCGGACTACGAACTTGCTGCGTTCACCAGAGAGGACCTCATATACGGTCCGAGAAAGCTCCACTTCGAAGGAACGACCGAAGGAATGGAGGTCAATCTTCAGGAGCATCTTCTCTCTGACATCGGAAAAGGCATGTTCGACGAGCCGACGGCGTTCTTCAAGACCGACCGTCCCGAACTGGACAGCGATGCGTGCATCGGATGTTCACGTTGCGTGAAGGTGTGCCCGACGAACGTGATCTCCATGCAGACGGTCGGGGAGAACGACAAAGGGAAGCCGATAAAGAGACCGAAGTTCGATCTTACGCTCTGCGTATGCTGTGAGAACTGCGTGGTCGAATGTCCCAAGGACGCATTGAGGATAAAGGAGGTGCTATGATGGGTGTTGATAGTGTAATATCAGATATCTGGAACTCCATCACGGGCTTCGCAGGCTATCTGCTGAACAATCTGGATATGGTGGCCTTCGTTGTGCTGGCCGTCATAACGATTCTTTCGGCGATATTCGTCGTCATTTCCAAGGAGGCTGTGCACAGTGCGCTGTATCTGACGCTGACGTTCGTCTGCGTGGCCGCAACGTACTTCTTCCTGGAAGCGGAGTTCATAGGAGTTATACAACTAATGGTCTACGTGGGTGCGATCACGATAATGTTCGCATTCTGCATCATGCTGACCCGTAGGACGATCATGATGAGGGATGGTGATTCCGAATGAATAGGAAGACCGCGTTGGGAATCGCGTTGGGAATAGCAATGGTAGTTATGCTCGGAGGCATGGTCCTCAGTACGAATTGGGCCGAGGATACCAATATGGGTGACAGCCCGACCGACATCCCGTTCTCTCCGTCGCCGGGTCACGATTTCAAGGACACGCTCAACTATGCCGTCTTTGAAACATACGGTCCGGTGCTTATCGTTGTGACGATGCTTCTGTTCGGCGCCATCATCGGCGCCGCGGCCATATCTAAGGAAGACGTGGAGGAAGAGAAATGATTCAGATCGAATTCTTCCTCATGCTTTCAGCTCTACTGTTCGTGGTCGGTCTGTACGGTGTGCTGACAAAGACCAACGCGATCGTGATACTGATGTGCATCGAACTCATGCTGAATGCAGCGAACATCAACTTCATCGCCTTTTCGGCGTTCTGGGGGGATGTGATGGGTCAGGTATTCGTCATACTTGCGATAGCAGTGGCGGCGGCTGAAGTGGGCGTAGGCATAGCGATACTGCTCGGTGCCTACAGGTCCAAGGATACGACCGACGTGGACGAACTTATAACAATGAGGTGGTAATAGTGAACATAATAGGATATGCATGGTTAATACCGCTGGTACCGCTTCTGGCGTTCGTCATAGTCGGGTTGATCGGAAAGAAACATGAGAAAGCGAGCGGCATCATCGCCATAATCGGTGCACTGTTGGCGTTCGCGCTCTCTATACTGGTCGCTTACCAGTACTTCACGGATCCGGCGTTCGCGAACAATCAGCCGTTCATCCCGGGGTCGGTAGAATGGCTCAACATAGCCGGGCATTCGCTTAACTTCGGGATATACATCGACAGTCTGACCTGTCTGATGATGGTGTTCTCGTCCCTGATATCGACGATGATCTTCGTGTATTCGATAGGATACATGAAGGACGAGGGTGTCAGGAAGAGGAGATACTTCGCCGAAGTATCGTTGTTCCTGGCCGCCATGCTCGGACTGGTCATGGCGTCGAACTATCTCGAGATGTTCATATTCTGGGAGATAGTCGGAGTATGTTCCTATCTGCTGATAGGGTTCTGGAGCTTCAACCACCCCGAAGGCGACGAGGCCGCAGACAACGCCGCAAGAGCTGCGAAGAAAGCGTTCCTCGTGACGCGTCTCGGGGACGTGTGCATAATGACCGCGCTGTTCATACTGCTCTTCGCGTTCGGAAGCCTTGATTATACGACACTGTTCAGTGCGAACGCGATAGCGGCAGTTGATCCGAACATGATCATACTCGCGTCGCTCCTGCTGTTCGGCGGTGTCATAGGCAAGAGCGCACAGTTCCCGCTGCATGATTGGCTGCCGGATGCGATGGCCGGTCCGACGACCGTTTCCGCGTTGATACACGCGGCGACGATGGTCAAGGCCGGTGTTTACCTCGTGGCAAGGTCATACCCGCTGTTCGTGCAGTCATCCGATGTCATGCTGTTCGTAGCTGTGATAGGCGGAGTGACGGCATTGCTGGCAGCGACGATGGCGCTGAACAACATGAATATAAAACGCGTCCTCGCTTATTCGACGATATCGCAGTTGGGGTTCATGATAATGGCCCTGGGTGCCGGCGGCTATGTCATAGCAACAGGTGCCGATTCGTCGATGGGTTACACCGCCGGTATATTCCACATGATGAACCACGCGTTCTTCAAAGCGTTGCTTTTCCTCTGTGCGGGATCGGTGATACACGCCGTGGGCACGGAGGATATGAGGAAGATGGGCGGATTGGGAAAGAAGATGAAGATAACCTCCGCGACCATGTTCATAGGTTCGCTCTCGATAGCCGGAATACCGATATTAAGCGGGTTCTGGTCCAAGGACCTGATCCTGGAATCGGTGATGGCCGCATCTAAGGGGACGGCGACGCTTGCGGAATATGTGTTCGTAGTGCTGTTCATAATAGGGCTGATCACGGCCTTCATGACGGCGTTCTATATGTTCCGTATGTGGTTCATGACCTTCGCAGGGACACCCGGTCACGCAGCTGATCACGGTCATGAGTCCCCGAAGACCATGACGGTGCCTCTGGTGCTGCTCTCGTTCTTTGCGATATTCTCAGGTCTCGGTCTGTTCCTCGGACTGAACAATGTGCTGACGTTCAGCTTTGACGGTACGCAGTACATAGTCGGAGGCCACGGACATGCCGTGGGCGACATATTTAAGGATATGTTCACGAGCGTATGGACATACGTGGCCATCGTCATAGCGGTGGCCGGTGTCATGATCGCATATTGGATGTACTGTGTGAAGAGGGAGAGGACATTCGAGAGAATGGAAGGAAAGCATTCAAAGGCCTACCTGCTCCTTAAGGACAGATACGGTTTCCCGCAGATGTATGATGCTATCGGAATGACGCTCGGATACGGTGTCGCCAAAGTGGTCGATACCACCGATAAGTTCATTGTCGACGGTACCGTGAACGGTCTGGCGAGTGCAATAGAGAACGGGTCCGAGTCAATGCGCAGGATACAGACGGGATACGTCAGGAACTATGCGGCGGTCATCGCGGCGGGAGTGGTCCTTCTGGTCGCGCTCTTTGCTGCGGTATTCTACTTCCTGGGAGGGATCTGAATGGATGTCTCCTGGATGCCGGAATGGTTCCTCGGCCTTTTCCGCTGGTCGTTCTCACTGACCAACGGTATGCCGTTCATTCCCTGGCTGACCCTCTTGCTGTGGTTCCCGCTGTTCGGGGCCATCGCAGTGCTTGTCTTCAAAGGCGGGCGTGCAAAGGCGTTCGCGGCCGTGTTCTCAGGGATAACGATGATCATTGCGTTCTTGGTGTATCTTGTGCCGAGGTTCGGCACCGGAAGCATGGCCGACCTTACGGAATCATACGTATGGATGGACGTGCTGAACGTCAAGATCAACTACATCCTGGTGGTCGACGATCTCAGCGTACTGATGGTGGGTCTCACAGGCCTGCTTGTGTTCCTGATGACGATCTTCGCAGGGAAGGATAAGCCGAGTTCGTTCTTTGCTCTCCTGCTTGCTATGGAAGTAGGCCTCATGGGGGTTTACCTCTCGCAGGACTACTTCATGTTCTTCATCTTCTGGGAAGTGACGCTCATACCGATGTACTTCATGATATCCATGTTCGGAGGGCCGAGACGGCACTACGCTTCAATGAAGTTCCTGATATACACGCACGTTGCGAGCATGGTCATGCTGGTCGGTATATTCGCACTTGTGTTCCAGGCCGGAGCGGGTGGAACGATAGACTTCTCCTTCGCGGCGGTCTCGGCTGCAGCGGCGTCCTTCACGCCGGCGTTCCAGACGCTGGTCTTCGGACTGCTGTTCTTCGGATTTGCGGTGAAGATGCCGGTCGTGCCGTTCCATACATGGTTGCCGGATGCACATGTAGAAGCTCCGACGGAAGGGTCTGTCCTTCTGGCGGCGGTCATGCTGAAGATGGGTTCATACGGTATAATACGGATATGTCTGCAACTGCATGAAGGTGCGCTGGCATGGCAGAACATAATGATCGTGGTCGCGCTGATAGCTATCGTCTACGGTGCGTATGCGTGCATTGCGCAGAAGGACCTTAAGAAGATGATAGCGTATTCGTCAATAAGCCATATGGGAATGGTCCTGCTCGGTATAGCTGTGTTCACTTCCGATGGTATGGCGTTCGCGATATTCCAGATGTTCGCGCACGGACTGATCTCCGCTGTGCTGTTCATGGTCGCAGGTATAGTCGGCCACAACGCAGGTACGAGAGAGATCCCGCTGCTCGGAGGACTCGCGAAGAGGATGCCGAAATATGCGGGATTCGTCGTGTTGGCGTTCTTGGCGTCGCTGGGACTTCCGGGACTTATCGGGTTCGCGGCCGAATTCGGAATAATGTATTCGTTCTACGCGTACCTTGAGAGCACAGGAATGATCTGGGCCATAGTATTCGTGCTTCTCGGCCTAATGCTGACCGCAGGATACTATATGTGGGCGATGCAGAGAACGATATTCGGACGTGAGACAACGAAGATCGATATGGAGCACGTGCACGATACGAACCGTTCGGAGACTGTGGTGCTGACCCTGGTATGTATACTGATCGTCCTGTTCGGTGTCATGCCTGGGCTGATCACTGACATAGCTTACAGTGCCGCGGGGGTGATACCGTGGATATAATCGAAGGGCTGTCACACCTGATCGACCGCGGGATCGGTGCGCTGAACATCGCCGAACCGATATGGACGCAGATAATAATCATGGTGGCGGCGCTACTGATACCGGCAGTTCACATAGCAGGTAAGAACAGGTGGATAACAGCCGGCTTTACGCTGGCGATGGTCACATTCGCCGGGTTCGTCACTTGCTATCAGATGTACTACGCCCGTTACGGGACATACATGAACCTGTTCTCGTTCGACGCGTTCTCCGGCCTGATGATGATGGTCTTCCTGTCGGTGGCGTTCCTGGTGGTGCTCATATCGCCGGCATATCCGAACCTGACGAAACATCACGGTGAGTACTACTCCCTGTTGATGGTCGCTATCGCAGGTATGATGTTCGTCGCCTCAGCGACCGACCTGATATCAATCTTCATAGGAGTGGAGCTGGCGAGCATATCGTCATATGCGCTGGTGGCCATGAAGAAGAACGATCCGAGGGCATCCGAGGCCGCGGTAAAGTATCTGATAATCGGAGGCATATCCACAGGACTGTCACTCTACGGTCTGTCGCTGGTGTACGGACTGACGGGATCGACGCAGATCGCCGACCTCGCAGCATACTTCACGACAGCCGGGTTCTCATGGGCATTCGCAGTGGCGTTCGTGACACTCGTCGCAGGATACGGCTTCAAGATCGCAGCGGTTCCGTTCCATATGTGGGCACCGGATGTGTATGAAGGTTCAGCAACCCCTGTATCCTCGTTCCTGGCGACAGGTTCGAAGAAGATGGGTTTCGTTGTTTTCCTGAAGATCTTCCTGCTGATATTCATCGGGACGAAACTCGCGCCCGTGCCTGAGATGCAGTGGTTCTTTGCCATACTCGCAGCGATCACGATGACCGTGGGCAACGTCATCGCAATCTCGCAGACCAACATCAAGCGTATGCTTGCATACTCCAGTATCGCTCAGGCCGGTTATCTCCTGATAATGATGGCTGCGGCATCGGAGTACTCTGCGGCGGCAGGAATGTTCTACATGATCGTGCACGTCTTCATGAAAGGCGGTGCCTTCATTGTAGTGGCGGCATTGATCTCGGTGGGTGTGGGAGAGAAGATATCTGATTACAGAGGTCTTGCAAAACGGGCTCCGTTAGTGGCGTTCGCGATGATGCTGTTCATGTTCTCGCTTGCAGGCGTGCCTCCGCTCGGCGGATTCACGGCCAAGTTCTTCCTGTTCGGCTCAGCGTTGTACCCGGTGGGCGGGACACTGGTCACGACATGGGTCTGGCTGGTGTTCGTGGCAGTGATAAACAGCGCCATATCGCTGTTCTATTACGCGAGGGTCGTCAAGGTCATGTACGTGGAGAAAGGTCAGGAGACCTCTAAGATAAGGATACCCAAGACCCACGCGGTCGCATTGGTGATATGTGTCATCGCGGTGATCGTGCTCGGTATCTTCCCGCCGTATGTGCTCGACTGGTGTTCAACCGCGGCCCACACACTGTTCGGATACGTTTAAACCCCTTCCAAACATAATTTTTTCAATTCTATATTTTTTATTTCGCTCTTCTTTTTATAAGAATGGTTTAAGTAGTTTCGGAGGTTTATGACGGGATATGGAGGGCTGGTATACTTCTGTCTCTGGAGAACTGGATAGCGTGGATTCCGTGATCCGCGGGATCGTTCCGATCAACAACCCGGAACTTGCAGAGATGTGCGGATATATACTGGGGTCTCGAGGAAAGAGGATACGTCCGGCCATATGTATCCTGTCGCACAAAGTATGCGGCGGGAACGACAAGAAAATAATCGACATCGCGGCGGCGTTCGAGATCATACACAATGCAACGCTCGTGCATGATGACATAAACGATAACAGCGATATACGCCGCGGTGCAAAGACGCTGCACAAAAAATACACCGTATCAAAGGCGATAGTGACAGGGGATCTTCTTTTTGCGATGGGATTCAATCTCATAAGCACATCAAGCCCGGAAGTCATCAACACGGCAGTGGCGGCGTCTGAGGCGATGGCGGACAGTGAGTTCATACAAAAGGACCATGAACATACGCCGTCGGTCACCGATGCAGATTATCTGAGGATCATACACGGAAAGACGGCGATGCCGATATTCGCAAGTGCCAGGATAGGCGCACTCATCGCCGGCGCAGATGCGGAGCTCACCGAAGCTGTATCAGAATACGCGATGAACACAGGCATGGCATTCCAGATAGTGGACGATCTTCTGGACATCGCCGGGGATGCAAACATCACCGGAAAAGCGATCGGCTCGGACATACTCGAGGGGAAACCGACGCTGCCGATAATATACGCAATGCAGGACCCCGTACACGGAAACAGGATCAGACAGATATTCAGCAGGAGGAACGTCAGCAACGCCGAGGCGTCGGAGGCATTGGACCTCATAAAAAGGACCGATGCGGTGAAGAGATGCAGGAAGAATGCTGATGAATTCGTGACCAAAGCCATAGATGCGCTTGCTCCTCTTCAGGATTCGAAGTATAAAAGATCGATGATCGATCTTTCCCGGTTTGTCGCGGAAAGAGACAGGTGATCCGGTGGGTCGAACGAAGACCGATGTTCTGGTCGTTGGCGCAGGACCGGCCGGCACGGTCGCGGCCAGATATGCTGCATCCGCAGGGGCCGACGTCATTGTTCTGGAAAGAAGGCCGGAAATAGGCGTTCCAGTCAGGTGCGGAGAATTCATACCGAGCAACGTCGAAATAGAAAGGATGTTCCCGCTGGCCGGGGACATCGGGGATCTGTTCGATCTCCCGGGGTACCTGAGGCTGAGGGAGACCGAAGCCATAAGGCTGATAAGTCCGAAAGGCAAGCGGACGGACATACCGTTCACGGGATATACGACAGACCGGGACAGATTCGATCAGCGTCTGGCATCGCTGGCGGAGAAAGAAGGCGCCAGAATAGTCAAGGAATGTCTTTTTAAGAGTGCAAAAGAGAATGTTGCGTCCACATCCGAAGGAGAAATAGAATACAGGGTGCTGATAGGTGCGGACGGCCCCGGCTCCAGGGTCGCGCAGGCCATCGGACTTCCCCGCAACAAGGATCCTTATCCGGCGGTCACGGCTCAGGCGGAAGGGGATTTCGATCCGGTTGTGACCATGTTCTTCGGAGGAGTGGCCCCCGGAGCTTACGGATGGATAATCCCAAAGAAGGACAGGGCGAACGTAGGAATTGGTTTCTCTCCGAAGTTCGCATCCGGAACACTTTCCCGTTTCTTCGACAAGTTCGCGGAAGACCACGGTCTGAAGATAACGAACAAGCTTGAGGGAAAATATGTTCCGAGCAGAGGTCCGATATCAAGGACGGTAGAAGGCAACGGTATGGTCGTGGGTGATGCGGCCGGTCACGTGATATCTGTGAACGGCGGAGGGATACCGCTGGCTCTTATCGCCGGGCGCATATGCGGTACAGTGGCGGGAGACAACATATCGAACGGACGTCCGCTTACGGACTATGAAAAAGAATGGCAGAAGGCGATGCTGAGACCGCTCAAGACGGCAGCATTCAACAAGAAGCTTGCAGACTTCTTTGCGTTCGGTTCCGACAGACGGACGGAGATTTGCATGAATATGCTCGGAGAAAGGCGTCTCTCTGCGTTAATAAGGTGTGGGCGTATTTTTCCGTGATCATCTTTTTCGATACGGTCTGGCGGAATGTCCGCATATTGGACATTCATCAATATTCTCTTTGAACCACTTCCCGCACCCGTTGCAGCGGTAGTTCCACCTCTCTACCTTTTTGATCCCGGGCGTGCCGACCGGCCGATATTCTACGCCGAGTATCTTCGACACATTCTGTATGGAATAGTCATCGGTCAGGATGATGCCGCCGGTATCCAGCGCCAGTGCGATCACTGAAATGTCAACGCCGGAAAGTCTCCCAAGGTCTCCGCTCTTCTTTGCGGCGGCTTTGACAGAATTGACAGATGACGAGGTGCAGTCCGAGATACGCAGCAGATCGCCCCATCTGTCCAGACGAGGGTCCTTATATCTTCTGAGTTCATCGGCGACCCCCGGAGGGCACACGGAATCTTCTGGAAGGTCCTCCATGGAGAAGAGTGCTGAACTGTCAAGTACGAACGTCACAGACGGTAATCGACGTGGTATTTTAATCATGATCGCTTAAGACTGGGTAAAAACATACAGCATGAAATGTTGACCAATTAGCAATCGTTTTATTTCAGTAAGTATTCTGAGGTGGTATGCAGATAACTGTGGATGACGCTGTAAAGGAACTTATTATGAAAGAGGGCCAGGATTATCGCGTGTGTACTGCTTGCAGCGGTCCGGCGCTCGTTCCCATAACAATGAAAATGCCGAAAGAATCTGACATCAAGATCCCGATCGGTAACAACACCCTTTATGTTTCAATAGTTCAGGCATCGTACATCGACCGCGTCTCGATAGACATGGTGTATGATCCCGACAGGTTCTTCACGTGCTCGGCACTCGAAGCGTTCCGCTGATAGGCTTCGCGGAATCCACGGAATCGTCGATCATCTGACGGAAGTCCAGTTTCTCCTGAAGTTCGATTATCTTGTCGGAAGACGCTCCCGTCGTAGGTTTCGGCGGCAGAGCGGCGCAAGGCTGTTCGGGGAGTATCGATATCTCGTAGGTCCCGATGCGTTTCCCGATGTTCTCTATCTCGATCTTGTCCATACCTATCAGCGGCCTGACTATCGGAAAGTTCAGACCGCTGGATTCGGCGAATATGTTCTTCAGTGTCTGCGATGCCACCTGTCCCAGCGAATCGCCCATGATCACACCGGAACATCCGTTCCTTTTGGCGAACTCGGAGGCCACGAACATCATGGTCCTCTTGCACATGACGCACTGGTATCCGCCGCATTTCCGTTTTATCAGGGTCTGGCTCATCCCGTGCGACGCTGTGTACAACGGCATCTCTTTCCCTGTCACATGTCTAAGCTGTTCGGCGATTAGCTTGACCTTCTCTATGCTTCTGTCATCGGAGTACGGACGGTTGTCCATATGCAGAATGACAATATCTGCGCCTGTTTTCGCCATAAGGTATGCAGCAACGGGGGAATCTATCCCGCCTGAGATAAGGGCAACGAGTCTCATGTATTGGTTCTTCTGAACTGGCCGTCGTCCCAGTCTTCCTCATCCTCTGCGATCATGCCGTACAGGACGCTGACGAAATCGCGCAGATCCTTCAACTCGTTGCGGAGTGCTGTGATCTCCTTTTCAACATCTTTATCCATGAAGGTCACTTCAGTTCGATGTCCCCGTAATCATCTGCGATCTTTCTCATGAACGAGCGCTCACAGTTGTTGCAGTAAAGCTGCGTCTTGCCTTTTCTTACAAGTTCCGACTTGCACGTTCCGCACAGTGTTTTTATCACTCCGAGATGCTCGTCCTTCGTGGTAAGCTGCAGGGACGGTTTCACGGACAAAACTCTGGCCCTGATGTAGTCTCCCTTTCTCAGTTCCTTCGAAACGTCATCAGTATATCCGGGCGATATCTTGGATACGTGTATCGTGGCGTATGTATCATTTCCAATCTCCCTGAGCGTCCCCTCTTTCGAGAATACGTCTGCGGTGGCCATCGTTGAACGTATGTCGGAAACGACGGCGTAGACGATATCGCCTTCTTTCAGTATGTTCGGCGGGTTCGGGGAAATGACCCTGGCGGTCATCTCCTCTCCGTTCAGTTCAAGTATACCTATCTGCGCGGCATATATCTTGCCGTCGCTGCTGAATGTTCCCTCGGACGCAAGATACTCTTCCTCAACTGCGACCTCATCTCCCGGGAAAACCTCTCTTCTTTCACTCATATGGATCACTTTATTACGACCATTACAACGTCAACGATATGTTCGCTTTTGCTATGGAATGAGAATGTATGCGGGATTTGATACTTATATGTTTTATAGTAGCATATCTCCCTTCCCCTTTCGCGCACGTATCTCTGAAGGAAAGGAAGTGTAGTTTCCATGTGTATCGAATACACCGAATCGCTCAGTTCCATTGCCTTATCGAGGAACGGGCGGTCCGCATTCCGTTTCTGACTGCCGAAAGGGGGATTCATCATTGTTGTATCTGCCCGTCTCGTTACATCGGAGACATCACACACTTCCAGGCCGATACTTACTCCGGATTTCTCGGCGTTCGTCTTCGCAATCCTGATTGCCTCTGCGGAGACATCGTATCCAATGGCATCCCCTCCCAACAGGCCGGCACCTATTGCAAAAATCCCAGTGCCGCACCCCAGATCGTTGACGGTACGGCCGGATATGTCGTTCTCAACGTAGGCAGTAAAAAGGATGTCCGACGCAATGACGGACGGTGTGGGATACTGTTCAAGAGAGGGATCTGGCTCATCGAATACATCCAAAGACTGAAGTTTGATCTCCAGGTCCCTTTTCTTCATGCTCATACGTATATGTGTGTCGTTATTAATGGTTGAGCAATTAAAAAGGAAGGAAGATGTTTTGTCGTCAGAGCAAGGTCTTCATTACGCGTGCGGCCCTGGCGTCGATCGTCTCGATGCCGGTGACCTTGCTTGCATATTCCGTGAGGGCGTTGATGTCGGAACGTTCAATGCAGCTGAGCTTGAATTTACGTGTACCGGCCATGAGTTGCTTCAACCCTTCTCCGATGCGGTCGTGCCAATACGTGTACAGTCCGACCGAACCCCACGGGATGTCGGTTCCGAGCTTGGCTTCCGGACGCAGTTTCTGAACGTCGGCAGAAGAAATGAAGAATCTCTCGGGTTCCTTTCCGTACTGGTCTGCGAAGCTGGCGGGAAGTTTTCCGTCCTTGGATAGTTTCGCGAAGTTCTCACTCTTCATCACCGCGAGTATCGGGGTCCTTGCCATTGCTATCGATTTCACGATCGGTCCGTCGCCGATGTCTGACATCGCTATTGCCTTGTACATCTGCGTTTCGTTCACGAAACCTCCGGCGAACGATATGTCCGGAATGAACTTTCCTTTCTTCTTCAGGATCTTTGCGCATTCGACCACCTGTGCGCACAGATGTACCGTAGGGGTGCTCATTTCATTCATCATCGGGACCGGGGACATTCCCGTACCGCCGCCGGCACCGTCGAACGTCAGCAGATCGATCTTCGCATCAGATGCGCATTTCATTGTGAACGCAACGACCTCAGGCTTGTACGCCCCTGTTTTCAGGAACACGTTCTTGGCGCCTTTCTGTCTCAGCTGGTCCACGTCCTCAAGGAATTTGTCGTACTCCGGGAATCCGACACGGCTGTGCCTTTCGAATGTTTTGAATGTTCCTTTCTTGAAAGCTTCCTGAACGCCTTTGTCCTCCGGGTCAGGAAGGACAAGATATCCTCTCTTCTTAAGTTCGAGGGCCCTCTCCAGTGTGGTCAGCCTCACCTCTCCGCCAATGGCCTTCGCACCCTGCCCCCATTTACGTTCTATGATGTCCACATCAAGTTTGGACATCGCAAAGTCATCGCTTCCTCCTCTCATATCCTCGATGTTCGTCTGAAGTACGATGGCACCGTTCTTCTCGTCCCACTGGTCGCGGAACGAGTCGACGCGGAACTTCATTTCGGGTGATGACTGTACCTTTCCCTTTGAATAGACGGCTTCGGAATCCATTCCGCAGACGTTCTCACCGATGACCTGGCACACTCCGGTTATGGCCGCACCGACGGCCAGCCCTTTCCAGTGGCGCTTCGCGACCGCCGTGGATCCTAATCCCGCAATGTGCACTGGTATCTTCATCGGAACAGGTCTTTTAGATTTGGAACCAACTACGGTCTTTATGTCAGCATTCTCGAAGAATGCGACATCGGGGTTCGCCTCTATGCCCTTTGCGCCGATGAGTTCGGCCATGATCTGGAAGTGTGACCAATCCAGGAAGAAATCTTTGTTCGCCGCTGCAGTACTCGTACCGAAATGTTCCGGCGAGGGATAAAGGACCTCTCTTCCCCTGAATGATGATTTTCCGACTTCGCACATCACTGTGCACTCTTCAATGCAGATCGGGCACATCCCGTTCGTAGGACTCAGGTCCTTGACGCGCGTTGCCGTGCCGGTCGTTGATCTTGCGTTCTCGATGATATTCATGCTATCACACTGATTCTTGTACAAACTCACGTACAATGATCTGGTGTGAATATGCGTATTTTATTTAAAGTCTAGTGCAAAGGTCACAATTAACTATATGTTACCGCGCGATAACTGCCATTCCATTAAGCACCGTGTGGCAGTGCGAACACTGGCGAAAGATGCGGAAGCTGTTCATTCGAAGAAAAAATGCGACGGCGACTCCGGCTTTGGCGAGAAACACGATTCACTTATCTTTTCTGTCTTAGCACCATATTTTGATGGTATCGTTCCGACGAGTCCGCGCATTGTCTTCTCAAGCCTTTTAGGCGGAGAGACCACACGTGCGTTGAGAACGAGTTTTCCCGGGGACGAGATGAAACGCGAACCGTATATCCCGTCGACGTTCATCGTTCCGCCGACAAGGGACATCTTGGCCGCAGCCTCTTCGGAAGAGATTATCACTTTGACGTGGACGACGGACCCGGCCCCGTACTCGGCGGCCACACCCTTCATCATGTCGGTCGCCAAGGAATACATATCGACCTTGTCCGCTGGCGTTATGGTGAAAGTACCGGAATACCATCCGAGCTTTGCCTTCTCGAACGCGAACTTCCTGCCGTCCTCCCCCACCGGTACGCGCCGACTCGATCTTTCAGAAAGTACAAGGTCGACTATCTTATCCATGTTCCTGAGGTCTGCCGAAGATGTTGAGATCACCTCTGCATCGGGAACGATGCGTTTTACGGAACCCTCGATCTCCCTGACCGTGTCGGGGGACACAAGATCGGTCTTAGAGAGAATTATGACCTCCGCCTCCTTGATCTGATTGTTTGGTATGAGGTCCACAGTATCCGCCGTCTTTTCTTTCTTCTCTGACAGGATGCTTTTCGCCCTGACGCAGTCCACTACCACCGCTAACGGCACAACGCTGAACTCATCGGGATAAAGCGAACGCAGCGGAGCAACGACCGAGTTCATGATATTAGTTGACGTACCGATAGGTTCGGCTATTATGATGTCCGGTCTTCCGGATGTGACCAGGGTCCTCGCGCTTGAAACGAACGTGTCAAAATTGGTGCAGAAACATCCGCCGAGTACTTCGCAGACATCGAACCCCGCATCCTTGGTATATTCGGTATCCACGAGCACATCTCCCTGATCGTTGGTGATCATCGCCACCGACTTGTCGTAAGAGTCACGGAGGGTCCTCGCGAGGTTGACCGCCAACGTGGTCTTTCCTGCTCCCAGATATCCGCCGAGTATCAGGAACCTTGTCCTTCCCGTCATGTCTGGTCATCTCAGGCTTTATTTATCTAGTTTTCAATCAAACAGTGTCATCACTCAACAAGAGTAACAATGTTTCAGAAGTCCCTTCTGCGAATGGATTTGAAAAACATGATGCTGAAACAACCATGTCAGTGTCAGAACACGATCATTCTATCGAGATCAGATTCTTCCTTCTCAGGAAAGTGCATCGTTCGCACGGAATTGTAAGAACGCATTTCCCGCCCACCGCCAATCCTTTCAGCGCTTCAAGTATCCCGCGGTCAAGCGGCCTCATCTCTGTACGGTTGTTCATCCTCAGCGTCTCCGTCTCCGCATCCGACAGTTCCGAAGGGACGATACCCTTTTCCTTCAGGGACTGGACACAATGTTCTGATTCTTCAGGAGAACACACATCGCATCTGCACCCGACCTGCCCCAGAGGCCCGTAGATCTCGGCTATCGGATCGGCCGTGTATATTGTCCGGTCCTTCCCGACGGCGATGTAGATCGCATTGCGCTCGGCCGGTGCGATGTATTCCATTCTTGTCCCGCGTACTTTCTCCTCGCGGACCACCATCCAAAAATCACGAAGATGATTGTTCAGCTGGTAGACGAGCTGCTGGTACTTTATGCCGAGGAGATCCGCAAGTTCCTGTTTCGTCATTTCCTTGCTGTTGTATGCCGCTTTGAAAAGGGTAGTGAGAATGGTCTGCCTCATCTCATGTTCGACAAGCGACATATATGCGGTCGGGTCCATGTAGACGAGTTCCATCTTGCAGCTTGGCATGCTCCAAGGATAGCTGAACCGAAATATATAACCGCAGGCTAGAACACAGTATTTCTTATGACAGCATCAAGGAAGGTGCATTCATTACCAGTAGCTTAAGGCTCCACGTGTGATGCTTTTTAATACACATAGATGATTATCTATGTATGGTGATTTGGATTGAGTAACAAATACTCAGAGAATGTAATATTGTTCAAGGCCCTTGCGGACACGAACCGGCTTATGATAATAGACATGCTATCTTGTCATGAGTTGTGCGCCTGCAGGATATTAGAGAAGTTCAACATCACGCAGCCGACCCTTTCCCATCACATGAAGATACTTTGCGACTGCGGTCTGGTGACTGGGCGCAAAGAGGGGAAATGGATGTATTACTCTTTAGACGAAACAGTTTTACAGAACTTTAAGACCTTTTTGGCAGAAATAACCTCGTACAAAGAAGATTGCATTTGTTGTATTGAAAAACGATGTTGCGGAGGAATATAATGAAAGATATAATTGAAAATGTGAAGGACTACTATGGTAAAAAATTACAAAGCAAAGACGATCTAAAGACAAGCTCGTGTTGCTGTAATGAAAAACCGCCTGCCGAGATAAGAGACATCATACCTCTGATAGCAGACGAGATCCTTGACAGATTCTATGGTTGCGGATCGCCTCTGCCACCCTTGCTGGAAGGAAAAACCGTCCTTGATCTGGGTTGCGGGACAGGAAGGGACGTGTATGTCGCGTCCAAACTTATCGGCGAGTCCGGGTGCGCGCTCGGCGTCGATATGACCCCTGAGCAGATCGAGACGGCCATCAAACATCAGGAAGGGCAGCGCAAGCGTTTCGGATTCAAAAAGTCAAATGTGAAATTCATTCAAGGATACATAGAAGACCTGAAATCGTTGGGTATAAAGGATCAGAGTGTCGACGTAGTCATTTCTAACTGTGTCATAAATCTCTCTCCGGCCAAAGAACAGGTATTCAAAGAGATATACCGCGTCCTTAAACCTGGCGGGGAACT